>ERZ857629.653-NODE-653-length-45007-cov-13.304592_pt1 | contig 45007 bp, 44 predicted proteins | sample MGYA00519700_ERZ857629 | MGnify/ENA primary metagenome ERZ857629 (study PRJEB31778, sample SAMEA3449351) | human gut metagenome | biome: human gut; feature: human-associated habitat; material: faeces | place: United Kingdom | collected 2010/2012 ... | reverse complement strand
AATGCGTCGCGTACCCCAGGAAGCCTTTTTGAGCACGGCACGCATATTCCGTACCGTAGAAGCCTGTTTCTGGTACCGAATGCACACAGAGGCAGGTTGCCGCCGCAGCGGAGCCTGGCGTACAAAAAAAAGAGGCCGACCTTTTTAGTCGACCTCCTTCTTTTCTGTCAGATAAAAAGTCAAATGAAATTGGCAAACACGGATGCTCCTACTACTGTGAGAATACCGCATACCACGATTGAGAGACTGCTCATGGTGCCTTCCACTGGACCGATTTCCATGGCCTTGGCGGTGCCGACAGCGTGTGAACTGGCTCCAATGGCTATGCCTTTGGCGATTGGCTCTTCGACTCTGAAGAGTTTGAGTACGAAGTCTGCCAGGACATTGCCCAATACTCCGGTTATGACTATTACCACCACTGACAGAGATACGTAGCCTCCGAGTTCCTCCGTTACGCCCATGCCTATGGCCGTAGTTATGGATTTTGGCAGGAAAGTGACGTATGTAGCATGGTCAAAATGGAAGAGAACGGCAAGAAGCAATATGCAGACAAGGCTCGACAGTACTCCGGACAGCACCCCGACAAGCACCGCTTTCCAGTTCTTCTTAAGTAACTCAACTTGCTGATACAGAGGGACTGCAAGGCATATAGTCGCGGGAGTGAGCAGATAACTAAGGCTCTGGGCTCCTGCCTTGTAGGACTCGTAACTTGTGCCTGACAGGAGCAGGAATGTAATGACCAGTATAATGGAGATTAGAAGTGGATTCATGAATGACAATCCGGTTTTTTTCTTGAGCCACACTCCTATCCAGTAAGATGCGAGGCTGATAAGTACGCCCACGAATACTGAAGACTCGAACAATTCTTTCATTTCTCCTTCCTCCCCTTTCTGATAACAGCCTGTGTTATTACGCCCGTAATGCCCATAACGGCTATTGTGCTTATGAGGGTTACTGCTACGTACGGTAACCATGACACCTTAACCATGTCCCATGAGTCAATTACCCCCACGGCTGGCGGAAGGAACATGATAGGCATTACGGCTATCAGAAAAGTGCTGGTCTCTCGTATGTCGCTTATTTTCACTATTTTGAACTCAAGTGCGAGGAAGAGCAGCACAATTCCATAGATACTTGCAGGGATGGGTAATGGCAGAAAAAAGTGCAACAACTCTCCGAGGAATGCAAATGCCAATATTATCAGGAATTGAAAAAGATACTTCATAATTTGGCTGATTTTTCTACGTACAGGCTGATGATGTCCGCAGTTACTGTCTCCCCCAGGCGGCAACTGTCTACGCACAGGTCATAGTCCTGTGCTGCTCCCCAAGTGTGTCCGGTGTAGTATTTGTGGTAGCTCGATCTGCAGTCATCCATCTTGCGGACCAGTTCTGAGGCTTCCCTGACACTTATATTTTCGGCTTCAGCCATATTGTGGATGCGCTGCTCTCTGTCCCCTTTCAGGAATACTGATACAAGATCAGACCTATGGTCAAATATGACATTTCCGCATCGCCCCACCACTATACAGTCCATCTGGCCTATCATCGAGGAGAAAGCCTCTCTGAAACGTGCCATAATGTCGCTGTTCTCCAGAAGAATGGAAAACTGAAGTTCGTCTGCCGGACGCTCTTCGAAGAAATCTAGCATGTTGGCCTCAAGACCCTTATCTCGCGCCATGTCGAGTAAATTCTGCCTTGAAAACAAGGGCACTCCATACTTGTCTGACAGGAGTTTCCCTATATGAAGTGCGCCGCATCCGCACTGTCTTGCGATGGTGATAATCATGTTTTACAATAATTTTTTTACTGCCTTGAACATTTTGTATGGCATATATCTGAATGGTGTATCTATCCATGTAGGGGTTTTCAGTATGGAACGCCTATGAGAGAACGCATCAAAACTTGCCTTCCCGTGATAGGCGCCAAGGCCTGAGTTGCCCACGCCGCCGAATGGTAGTTTTCCGTTGACAATGTGCATGATGGTATCATTGATACAGCACCCGCCGGACCAGGTGTGGCTCAGTATCGTATCGGTATTTGCGCACCCGAAATAGTACAGGGCGAGAGGTCGCTCGCGGGAATTGACAAGCGATATGACCTCGTCAATCTCTTCGAAGTCGAGTACCGGGAAGATCGGACCGAAAATCTCTTCCTGCATTACCGGATCGGCGGCGGTGACATTGCAAAGTATTGTAGGAGAGATGTATCGCTCTGCCTTATTTGTGCTTCCACCATAGAAAACGTCACCATTCGCGAGGTAGGACTCGAGTCTTGTGAATGCTTTGTCGGACACAATCCTTGCAAAATGTCGGCTTGACTTTATCGCCCCGTCATATAATTGTTCGAACTGACCTGCCAATTCCCGTAAGAACTGTTCTTTAATCGCTGAGTGTACTAAAATGTAGTCCGGAGCGATACATGTCTGTCCGGCATTAAGGCATTTTCCCCACGCTATTCTTCTGGCGGCAAGTTTTATATCAGCATCTTTATCGACTATGCAAGGACTCTTTCCTCCCAATTCCAAAACTACCGGGGTGAGATTCTTCGCCGCTGCCTGCATTACGGTGCGTCCCAGAGACGGACTTCCGGTAAAGAATATGATATCCCATCGGAGATCAAGCAGTTGTGCATTCACCGTGCGGTCTCCATTGACAATGGCGACATACTGCTCCGGGAAGGTCGTTGAAATCATCTCGGAGAGCACCTGGCTTACGTTAGGGGCGTATGGCGACGGCTTGAGCACGGCGGTGCATCCTGCTGCAATGGCGCCAATCAAAGGATTGAGCAGGAGTTGTACGGGATAGTTCCAAGGGGCTATGATAAGAGCGTTGCCCAGTGGCTGGCTTTCTATCCTGCTGCTGGATGGAAACAGAGTGGCCGGAGTGGAGACGCGACGAGGCCTGGCCCAAGTCTCAAGGTGCCTAAGGGCATCACGCAGTTCGGCCTGTACAATGCTTATTTCGCATAGGAAACTTTCCTCCTCGGACTTATGAAGATCCATCCAGAGAGCTTCGTAAAGGGGATGTTCCCATTTGGAGAGAGCTTTCTGCAGCTTTTTCAGACTGTCTTTTCTGAATTTTATGTCCAAAGTGTTGAAACCGGAGAAGTAGTCACTTTGCGACTTGCGGATCTCAAGAATTCTTTCGGGAGCGGTATTTTCCATATTGCGGGGTGAATGTCGTTATTCGGTCAAGCGCTTCGCCGTGACCATCATCTGGCCTTCCAGTTCAGAATACGGAACGGTAAAGGTCGGCCGGCCGGAAGCATAGGCCGCAATCTCGTACTCGTTGTAAATGAACGTGATTCCATCAGGGCCAAACAGAGGATCGCATTTCGGGAGAGGAAGTGTCCACGCATTCTCATCAAAAAGATACTCTTTGAGATTATCGGATGCGGAGAGGTTCCAATACTCCCTGAGGCCGCGGTCAATGCTCTTCTGCAGAGACTCGGCGTAAGGGTCAGGAGCCACTACATCCCATCCTATGCGGCGTCCGTCGCTTTTTCTGAAGGTCGCTCCTTTGTATATGGTGGAACCGTGGGCTCCTCCCATGTAGCTTGTCTGCGTGAAAAGATAAGTGAGATACCTGTCGCCTTCCGCTATTTTGTCAAAACTTATCTCGTCGAAGCACATGCTTTCGCCGTCAATTCCGGACGAAGATGGATATTCTTCGAAAAATGATGACATGGAGTCGAAGTTCTTTCTCTGATAGAAGGCTGCCAGGGAGTCACTCTCCGTAATGTCGCCCTCGTAGCTGCCACCCATTGATTCGCTGAAAAATTCGGCTATGGCTCCATAGAGCTGCGAGTCGTGTTTTACCGGGAGGTCATAGGCAATGCTTAGTCTGCCGGAGCGGCTTGACGTAGCTACAGAGTCCCTTGAGAAAGTCAGGTGTGCCTGACCGCTTGTATCTGTGCGGTTTACGCACGAGGAGGGAATGATAGCCAAAGCAATCAATGTCCCTAAAACTAAATGCTTTTTCATACTGCAAATATACAAAAGTCCCGCGATATGGTATCGTATTTGTAATCTGATAATTAAAAAGAAATACTGACAATATGACGACACACCACACTATCCGTTCTTCTTACGACAATCTCGGACTTGCAATGCTCATCAGCGAACCGTCGGGCACCCCAAAGGGCATCGTGCAGATTGTGCATGGAATGTGCGAACACAAGGAACGCTATATTCCGTTTATGGAGTATCTCTCCGATGCCGGGTATATCTGCATAATTCACGACCACCGCGGACACGGGGAATCCGTAATCAGCGAGGAGGATCTCGGGTATATGTACAAAGGTGGTTGGCAGGCACTTGTGGAGGATATTCATTCGGTGCACATGGAAGCGGAAAAGATGTTCCCTTCCCTGCCATATACCCTCATAGGACACAGCATGGGCTCCATGGCAGTGCGTTCATATACCAAGCGCTACGATGATACCATCGATACCCTTTTCGTCTGCGGATGTCCGAGTTACAACAATGCACGGTGGGCAGGCAGCATATTGGCCCATCTTACCGCTTTCTTCCGCGGCGGGCATTACCGTTCCCGTCTGCTTCAAAAACTTTCTTTCGGCACGTACAATAAGCCGTTTGCAAAGGAAGGGTACCCCAATGCATGGGTTTGCTCGGATCAAGACATTCTTGAGCAGTACCACAAGGACCCGCTGTGCATGTTCACGTTCACTGCCAACGGATTTGTCAATCTGCTGGCTCTGATGAAGGATTGCTACTCCCCTAAAGGGTGGAAAATGTCCAGAAAATACCTTCCGGTGCACTTTATTTCCGGAGCGGACGATCCGTGCCTTATTTCAGCTGCGGATATCAATAAGGCCGTTGCCCGTATGAGACAGGTCGGGTATGCGGACACGGATTTGAAATTGTTTCCGGGTATGAGGCATGAGATATTGAACGAAACCAACCGTAAGGAAGTGTGGGATTATGTCCTTGAACGTCTTCCACATGATTAATAATTGACATTTTGTCACAATAAAACAAATGCGTATGAAAGAAGGTACAATAATCGGACTTATCGCCGGTACAGCTATCGGCATAGCCATCGGGTCTTTTCTTTCCTCTGAGGAGGGAAAGCAGTTCCGTCGTGATGTGAAGGATAAAGTGTCCGAGCATCTGAAAAATCTGGAAAATGATTTTTGCGCAGGAGATGCGGAGGAAGATGTTTCCGAAGAGTCATGCAATACTGCTGAAGAGATATGAAACCGGACTTCATGAATTCTCTTGAGGATCTTGGCAAGAGTGCGTCGGAATACGCCGACCTTAAAATTGACGATCTCAAGCTGCGTACAGCCAAAGGACTCTCTGTCACCCTCAACAAGATTATTCTCACCATATTGTTTCTTACCATAGTGGGGATAATCATCACGTCAGCGGCCTTTGGCGGCATATTGTTAATCGGCAAGTTGATCGGAAGTTATGCGGGCGGAGCTTTTATCGTGTCTGCGTTTTTTCTGGTGTTGTTGTTGATTTTATATCTGCTTCGCAATAAACTCTTCCTCAACTCGCTTGTCAGGATGTTTGTCCGTCTGTTTTTTGAAGATAAATGACATGAATTACCTTGATATCAAAGACTTGAAGTCCCTTGATGCGGCGCGTTCAGAGCTATCTTCAGAACTTGTCCGCAAGAAGGCGGAACTTGACGGCAGATACCTTAATGCAAAGGCATGCTTCTCGCCTCTCGCGCTTTTGGCTTCTTCCGTGAAGAGTGCCGCGCTGCACTTTCTTCCTATGGACAGCCTTGTGGTCGGCATGATGCGGTATTTTTTCGGAAGAAGAAAGAAAAGATAATGGAGCCAGGGGTCAGATGCCGCTACGGGTCAAGTAGTTGTGGCAGTATTGTCTCAAGTAAGACTTGAGCCCCTCCCCTTCCAGAATTTCAATCTCGTCCATAAGACCGCCTACAAAGCGTCCGGCGCCGCGCATATTGCATATATCGGTTTCCAGGATCCAATGGTCATCCTCCTTATTCAACTGCCTCGCCGACAGGGGAAACTCCTCCACGAGAAGGTTTTTTGCCATAAAGCTGAGTTTCAGTCTGATGTGTTCGACATATTCTCCTGTCATGCGGAATATGTCCGAGGGTGATTTGTGGTGTTCTGATTCGCGGCTCCACCTCTCTTCCGTGATTTCAACTTCGCCTATTCGGGAAATTTTGAACAGTTTGTTGCGGCCATCTTCCGTGTCGAACGCCCATACGTCCACATAATCGGTCGTGAAGGCGAAGGGCTCCACAAGCCGGTCACGGACCGAATGTGAATGTCCGGACTCATATTGCCTGAGGATTGCTTTGTGGCCCTCCTTTATGGCTTTTCCAAGCAGTTCGACGTGCGTAGAGTTGCTCCTGCTGTCCACATAGTCTGCAATGCTTGTGGAGTCGTATATGGCAGAGAGTTTCTGCTTGAGATTGGACTTGAGAGTGTTCGACGGGATGAGCCTGTCTATCAGAGAATTGACAAGATACGCTTCTTCTTCGGAGAAATATATGAGATTGTCGATGTCCACGCTTCTCGAAGGCATGCTGCTGAGCTTATAGACATCGGAGTGCAGCTTGGTTACGGCAAAGCCGGCGCTCTTGAGAGTGTCTATGTATCTATAAATGGTTCTTGGTGACATGTCAAGACGGTCTCCAAGTTCTCCGATGCTGTAGTCCACATTGCCGGAGAGGAGCTGCATGAGCCGCAGCAGCCGTTCTATCTTAGGCTGGTCCATTACAGGGATTTTTCGTATTCGTCCAGAGCTTTGGACATCAGTTCGCGCCCCTTGTCGGAAATTTCCGCTCCTTTGGTGTAGTCCGTGATGTTGCCGTACGAGTCAAAGTTCATCTTGACGAGTATGTCAGGCTTGAAAAGCTGGAGTTGAAGGCGCGCCACGGTGCTGAGCATCAAGGAGAAAGAACGTGAAAGGATGGAATAGTAGTTGTCATCTTCCACAAAAGGCATGTTGGCCTCTTCCGCTTTTTTGTCTATTTCTTTGACTTTCTGATGGGCTTCCTTGTCCTTAAGTATCAGCTTGTGGGTCTCGTCACCTACCCACTTTGCCATTTCAAGCAGGGATTTTTCCTTTTTGACCGGCAACTGCTCCAAGACGCCTTTTATGTCAAGTTTAGAGTCTGAGTATTTGTTCTTGGCTTCGTGATATGCCGCAAGGGATGCGGATATTTTATCGCTGTCAATCTGATTGACGTCGAATGTCACAAGAAGGTCGTGCCCGTTGCGGACCGCTATATCCATTGGAACGGTGTTGAGAATACCACCATCCACCATTGTATGGTTTCCCATGCGCACCGGCCGGAACATGGACGGTATCGAAATGGATGAGCGTATGGCTTCGAACAGCTTTCCGCTCTTGAAAACAACCTGTTCTCCCGTGTACAGGTCGGTAGCCACGGCACGGTATGGGATGCGCAGATCTTCAATATTTACGTCAGGCACAATGTTCTTGATGGCATTGATGACCTTTTCCCCTTTTACCAGATAGCTTTTGCTCAGCGAGATGTCTAAAAGGCCGAGCAGCTTGTAGTTGTTGAGCTGGAACAGCCATTCCTTGAAGTCCTGCAGTCCCCCGGCGGCATATATGCCTCCTACAAGGGAGCCTATGGAGCATCCGGTCACAGAAGTGATATTGTACCCCCGTGCCTCGAGTTCTTCTATCGCCCCGATATATGCGAATCCTCTGGGTCCCCCGCTGGCAAGAACCAGAGCTACGTCCTTTGTGTGCTTATTTGTCATTGTGTGCTGTGTTGTTGGTGAAATGTCTTTGTATGTCGTCTTCGTTGAGAAGATATATCCTGAGTGCCGAAGAACTTGGGAATCCGGCGAAAAACGGGTCGTTGCTCCTGTAAAGCTTTACCGAGTCCACATTGAAATGCCGTCGTATGCCGGAAGTGTATGCCCGTATGCTTCGCTCCGTACCCGGGAGAACCTTTATGCCGCGCCGCCCGTCTTTTAGCGAGACCAGTGCAACGGTGCGGGTTTTGGGCTTCATCTCCACCGGAATTGTGCCGGCCTGATCCTTTTTAAGCCTGTGCGAGATGGTGACATGTCTTCCGAAACGGGAGTTGATATCGGACATGAACCTTCTGAAAACCACTCCGTGCGCCGAACTGTCATGAAGCCCCTGAGTCAGTATGTAGCAATGTATCATCTCGTGGATGATGACATCCTCAATGTCTGATTCCTCGAAGTCATATAACGTACTTATCTTAAGGCACAAATCGCTCACGCTGTCGCCCTTCAGAAGATGCCGGTGCCTTTTGAAGCACACTTGTCCGGGATAGTGCCTTGACTTGCTCAAGGCGATGGGAATCTCCGGCAGCGCATCTGAGAACATCTGCGTATTGAACAGTCTGTATTTTTGATTTATGTACGGAATCGTCGCTATCATATCATCTTCCTGTATCCTGTTTGACGCTCAAATATACAATAATTATGGTAATTTTTGAAACGACGCCATTTTTGTCATAAGTTGACAAAACGGCATCGTAACTTTGCACTGTCAAATAAGATAGAGTATGAGTACAGAATTAAGAACATGGATTGAGAGCTCTGCTGAAATCGCGAGCCTCATCAGCGAATTGGAGCTTGAGTTCGACGATTGTCAGATAAGCGCCTGATGCAAGGAGCTGCATCCCTCCATGTCAATAGGTCTTCTTATAGCTTTTAATCGCGCAGAAGGTGGTCATCAGACCCAGTCCGGCGAGACAGGTGAAGTTGAACCAGTTGTCGGCCAGAGTTCCTCCCTTGATGTAGATTGAACGCATGGCCCCTGCATAATAGCGCAGAGGGTTGGCGAGAGACATGGCTTCGGCCCATTTAGGCATGGATTCCACAGGCGTGAATATGCCGCTCATGAGCATGAATACCATGCTGAAGAACCATATCACGAACATGGCCTGCTGGGTATTCTCGCTGAAGTTGGACACCAGCAGTCCGAATGATGCCATCACCACGATATGTGCCAAGGTGAACAGCATTATCGTAAGGATGCTGCCGGCACAGTGATAGCCGTACACCAGTCTCATCAGAATCATGCAGGAGAACACCATAAAATAAGCTACGGCAACATACGGTATCATCTTGCATATTATAAATGCGCTCTTGCGTACCGGAGTAACATTCATCTGCTCGATAGTGCCTTTTTCCTTCTCTCCCACGATATTGAGCGCCGGCATGAACCCGCACATCATAGTGATGGCGATTACTATCAGAGCCGGCAGCATGAATAGCTTATAATCAAGAAGATCGTTGTATCGATAGGATACTTCCATTTTGCGAGGAGATGCTACTCCGGCTCCGCCTCCTGACTTTCTCTGGGTGACAAATGAGGATACGCATGCTGAGAGATATTTCGAGCCTATGCTGCCCCTCGTGCCGTTGACCGTATTGACCTTGATGCCGATAGGCAGTTTCTCTCCTTGTGCGGCGTCTTCTCCCATATAGCGGGCAAATCCGGCATTGATTGTAAGAATGGCATCCACTTTGCCGAAATCCATAAGTTCCTGCGCTCTTTGCGGAGTAGAACTCATTTCCGCAAGTTGGAAATAACCGGTACTTGTGCATTTTTCAACGAGCATCGCCGATTCTTCGCTTCTGTCGCAATCCACCACAGAAAGTTTGATATTCTTCACTTCCATGGTAGCGGCAAACGGAAACACCAGCACTATAATCAGCGGGAACATCATCACCATACGCGGCATTCCCGGATCCCTAAGGAACTGCAGAAACTCTTTTTTCAATAGATACTTCCAAGTCATAATCATTTCCTCCTATTGAAGTCTTGTCTTGAACCTCTTGATACTGAACCACAACAGCAGAATCATCATTCCTGCGAGTATGATAAACTCTTTGGCTATGGCCGCGAAGCCCACACCTTGAATCATGATTCTCTTGATAATGATGATGTACCATTTGGCGGGAATTATATCGGAGATTAGCTGTAATGCCACCGGCATGCTCTCACACGGGAAAATTATACCTGCAAGCATCATGGTCGGCATGGTAAGTCCCATTCCGCATAGAAGCATCGCAGTCTGCTGGGTCCTGGAAATCGTGGAAATCAAAAGACCAAGTCCCAATGACGCGCCTACGAACAGCAGGGATGAAACGGACACCAGTACAAGGCTGCCCCGTATAGGGACTCCCATTACAAATCTGGCCAGCAATATGATGGAAGCGAAATTAACTACGGACAGCACCAGATAAGGAATCAGTTTGCTGATGATTATCCAGAACGGCTTGACAGGTGATACCAGCACGAGCTCCAGCGTGCCGAACTCTTTCTCTCTTACGATGGATACGGCGGTCATCATTGAGCATATCAGCATCAAGATAAGACCCATGACGCCCGGCACGAAATTATATGAAGAATTCATGTCCGGATTGTACATCATCTGTACAGCCTGGACAGATGCTCCGGAGTCAATGTCTTCATTTACAACTCCTTGAATATAGTTGCCCACCATCTGGGCGGTATTCGGGTCAGATCCGTCACATATCACTTTTATCGCAGCGTTGCCGTCTTTCTCACTTTTCTGATTGAAGTTCCGCTCGAAGCAGACAACCGCCTTTGACTTGCCTTTACGAAGTCTTGCATCCATTTCCGCTTCGGTAGAAAGATAAGCACCTGTCTCCAGATAAGGATTGTTGTCGATTCTCTGGACAATCATTCTGACCTGCGGATCATTGGCGTCACCAAGAACGTCCACTACAGCATTGTTGACCTCGGTGCTCATGGCAAATCCAAACAGGAGAATCTGGACGACAGGCAATACAAGCACTATCATCATGGTTCTCACATCTCTGAAGATATGCAGAAACTCTTTCTTGATAAATGCAGCGATTTCTTTCATAATCAATGTGCTCAATCGTTACTACGTCTTGCTCTTCCGGCCAGAAGGGTGAACACGCCATCCATGTCGGCGACTCCGAAGCGCTCTTTGAGTGCATGAGGGCTGTCCAGGGCCTCGATTCTTCCGTCAACCATAATGGATACGCGGTCGCAATATTCAGCCTCGTCCATATAGTGAGTGGTGACGAATATCGTCACACCTTTTTCCGCCGCTTCGTAAATCATGTCCCAAAAATTTCTTCGTGTCTTCGGATCCACTCCTCCGGTAGGCTCATCAAGGAAAAGAATCTTAGGCTCGTGTATCATAGCTATGCTGAATGCCAGTTTCTGTTTCCATCCGAGCGGCATATCACGGACAAACATGTTCGCCGCCTCTTCCATATCGAGCCTTTTCAGCATGGTAGCCGTCTTGGATGCTATCTGTGAGTCGGATAATCCGTAGATGCCGCCATACAGTTCGATATTCTCACGAGTCTTCAAATCAGGGTACAGGGAGAATTTCTGACTCATGTATCCGATATTCTTCTTGATTTCTTCCTGTTGGGTACGGATATCGTATCCGGCTACCGTACCCTCTCCGGAAGTCGGGCGGCTCAGACCGCAAAGTATCCTCATTGCAGTGGTCTTTCCAGCTCCGTTGGCCCCGAGGAATCCGAAAATTTCTCCCTCCTCGACCTCGAAACTGATATTGTCCACGGCAGTGAAACTACCGAACTTTTTGGTAAGCCCTTTTACTTTTATACTATACTTATCCATCATGAAAGTCTCATAAAGCAGTCTTCGATTCCTGCCTCAATCTTCTTTACAGTGCAGTTTTTGAATCCTGCTTGTTCAAGCATGGAAGCTATTTTTGAGGCATCCGGTCCGTCCGGAGCGACAGATGCATGGCAGCACGAACCGAACGAATAACAACTCAGTATTCCGCTCGCACTCTTAAGGAACTTGAGTACCGGGAATATCTCATCGGAAAAGACCTCGTAAAGTGTTTCAGGGTACGAATCCTGAATCTCCTGAGGAGTTCCCTCGCCTATTATGTGTCCTTCGGAAATAAGGGCTATCCTGTCGCATCTGGCGGCCTCATCCATATATGGCGTGGATACCATGATACTGACACCGGATTTGCGGATGCGGGACAGGATTTCCCAGAACTCCTTACGGCTCACGGCATCGACACCGGTTGTGGGTTCATCCAGAAACAGAACCCGCGGTCGGTGTACCAGCGCGCAGCATAGTGCGAGTTTCTGCTTCATTCCTCCGGACAGAGCTCCGGCCTTGCGGTCCTTGAACGGCTCCAGCTGGCAATAGATATCCTTGATATTGTCATAGTTGGAAGCGATATCGGTGCCAAAGACCGTAGCATAGAACTTCAGGTTCTCTTCTACGCTGAGATCTTGGTACAGAGCGAAATGTCCGGGCATATAACCGATTTGTGCCCGTATTTCAGCATAGTCCGCCGCAATGTCCAGACCGCCGACCTTCGCAGAGCCGCTGTCCGGAACAGACAGCGTGGTGAGAATACGGAAAAGGGATGTCTTTCCCGCTCCGTCCGGTCCTATCAGACCGAAAATTTCCCCCTTCTCCACGCTGAACGATATGTCCTTAAGTGCCTGTGTCTTTTTGAAGGATTTGCATACGCCACAGACCTCAATTTCACTCATTATTTCTCGATTTTAATATATGCATACATTCCCAGGCGAAGATATCCGTCATTTGGAATGGATATCTTGGTCGCATACACCAAATCCGCCCTCTCGTTTCGTGTCTGAATGTTCTTCGGAGTAAACTCTGCCTGTTCAGAAATCCACGTCAGCGTTCCGGTGTATTTTTTCGGAGATGCGCTGCCGTCATCAGGGATGACTGTAAGTGTGTCGCCGAGTTTGAGCGAACCGAGTTGTTCGGTGGTGAAATATGCCCTTACGAAGACATTTGACAAATCGGCAATCTTGAAAAGCGGCTTTCCGGCAGTGACATTCTCCCCTGCCTGGGCATATTTGGTGAGGACAGTGCCATCGATAGGAGAAGAGATGCGGCATTTGGAAAGCTGATCCTGCTTCTGTGCGAGCTGGATGTTGTATGTTGAAATCTCGGAGGCGATGGACTGATTGTTGCGTGTCCAGGTCTGCTCCTGCGCGCTCATCTGAGCTTTGAGGGTATTAATCTGACTGCTGATATCATCCACCTGCTTTTGGGAGGCTGCTTCTTTTGCATGGAGAGCCGAGAACCTTCTGTAGTCATTTTCAAGGCTTTCCAACTGGCTGATCTGTGGAGCCTGCTGCTTCTTGATGTCAATGAGCTTTGACTGCGCACCGGTTTTTCTCTGCTGCAGCTCCTGAATCTGAAGCCATGTCTGCACGGAATCTATGGCTCCGAGAATCTGACCTTGGTGCAAATTGTCGCCTTCCTCCACATCAAGGGAGAGAATTTTTCCGTTGCTCTCTGCGGATACGGTAATCTGAACAGCTTCTATCTGGCCGCAGGCATCGTAATCAATATCATTTCTGCAGGCACCGAGCGCTAATACGCATGTGCCGGCCATAAAGAGTTTTACAATCTGTTTCATAATGTTTGACCTGTCGTGTTCTTGTAATCGTAAATGGACATGATGAGTTGAACCCTGTGCAGGGACTCGTTGGCTAAAGCCTTGTATTCTTCGTCGAGCAGAGACAGAAAGTCGCTCATCTTGATGGCTCCTTCCTTATATTGTGTCTCGCCCGTCTCACGGATACGTTTTCTCAGAGATATGATATCCGCATCCTGCGTGAGCACGTCCCGGGCTTTCTTTATTTCGTTCATCTTCTGCTCAGCCTCGATGCTGCTGTTCAGAAGGAAAGTCTCTCTGTCCAGTTCGATTCTGGCTGCATCGGCCTTTGCCTTGCGGATGTCGTTGTTCCTTGTATAAAGGGCTCCGATATTCCATTGGAACTTAAGCGCTGCAACAAAATACCCGGAGAAATCGCCTGAGAGCATATTCATGCCAGGTCTTCCGTAACCGCCTTGAAGATTGAGGTTGAGTTTTGGAGAAATCTGAGTATTAATCTGCTTAAGCTGCAGTTCACTCTGCTCGAGCTGTGCTGCGTACAGAGACATTTCCGGCCTCTGTGAGAAATCATAACTGCCTTCAACAGAAGTCGTTTCCGGAGTAGCCAGCGTTTCTCCTGTCATGTCCCGTCCGGTCAGAAGCCCCAATACTTTCAGATAGGACTGCCTGTCTGACTCAAGAGCGGAGCGCTGCTGGAGGCAATTCAGAATGTTTACACTAATCTGATCCAGATCCGTACTCAGCGCCATACCTTCGCTTACCATGGCCGAAGCGTCCTCCTTGCTTCTAAGAAGGCTTTTCTCCAGGAGTTTGTTGAGCTCTATCTGCTGATCGATGAGGATAACGCCGAGATATACGTTTTCCACTCTTGCCTTAAGAGAATAGAGTGAGGTCTCAAGCTGTTTTTTCTTGACGTCCGTCCCGGCGGCGGACAATTCTTTACGACTTCTGGTCGCGCCTCCATCCCATATCTGCTGCGTCAGGTCGGCGGTGACGACATATTGGTCATGAGGAATATTGAAATCCACTCCCGGCATCTCAAAAGGCATTTCCACCACCTGAGACTGCCAGGACGCCTTTCCTGAAATGCTCAACTGAGGAATCCATGCCATGCCCGCGCTGGATATGTCATAATTCCCAGTGGCTTCGATGAGTGACATTTCCTTGACCTGAGGATAATTGTCGCAGGCAAGTCTTATGCACTCGTCAAGGCTTGTCTGAGCTGCCGCACCTGCACCTGCTGCGGATATCAGCAGAATAAGGAATGCTTTTTTCATTTGTCATGTTTCTTTTGTGTCATACATCTTACAGCTTCTATCGTCTGCTGCTTCCTGTGCTCAAGAAAAGAATCAAGGTCTCCCGTCACTACAAGCCTGGCGAGAGGAAGAAGCGCGAACGTGGAATATGTGGAAAATATAATTGTCTCTATAATCTCGGACATGGGAAGCACTTCCGTATCACCGGACTGCGCGGCTGCGCTGATTCTCTCGTCATGTTTTGCAAATGCCGTGGTCAGCATATTGTGGACGCCCGCGCGGTATTTGTCAAGCATATCGGGGTGGTTCTCCGCCACCTCAAGGATTACTTTCATCTCACCCTGATGCTCCCGGAAAAAATCGAACAGACTTGCCGTGGCGGAGCAGATAGTGTCATCCAGGCTGGTATGACTCATGGACTGCTTGAAATTATCGTGCATCTCCTTGATGTATCCGTCAAGGACTTTGGTAAAAATCTGCTCTTTCGTCCTGAAGTAATAGTGAAGCATCGCATGGGTTACGCCGGCCTGTCCGGCAATCAGTGTGGTCGTGGTGCCTTTGAATCCCTTCTCCTTGAAGAGGGTTTCCGCCGCTTTGAGAATAGCAGCCTCGGTGTTGATATTTTCTTTCATTTAACCGTAGTGTTTAACAATGCTGTTAATAAATACAAAGGTAGTACATTTTTGATAACTTGGTGCAGTGCCGCATAGTTTTTCTGAAAAAATGTACGATTATTGGTATATTTGCGTAAACAAACAATCACGTCATGCAGAATTTCCAGTATTATGCTCCCACACAGGTCGTATTCGGCCGTGATACAGAGAATCAAGTCGCAGAACTTGTCAAAAAATATGGTGGAAGCAGAGTTCTTCTTCATTACGGTGGACAGAGCGCTGTCAAATCCGGACTTATCGCCATATGGGAGAGTTTGACCTTATAGATTCGATAAAGCGCAGGGTGAGTGTTCCGGACGGTTTTGCCGGCATTGGCGATGACTGTGCGATTCTGCCGCAGAAGGCAGGATTTCAGACAGTGGTGAGCACGGACATGCTGGTGGAAGGGACCCACTTCATACTTGACCGAAGCGAGCCCTTCGAACTTGGATGGAAATCCCTGGCAGTCAACCTGAGCGACATTGCCGCCATGGGTGCCAGACCCGTATCTTCTTTTCTTTCGCTTGCGCTCCCTAAAGGACTTACAGGAGACTGGATTCAGCGCTTTATGGACGGGTTCTGCGCAATATCAGACCAATTCGCTTGCACTTTGCTGGGAGGAGATACGACCTCAAGCAAAATGGGATTGTGCATAAATGTCGCTGTCACAGGTGAGATTGAGACCGGACGGGCCAAATGTCGCCATCATGCACAAGATGGCGATTTGGTCTGTGTCACCGGCCCCCTTGGCGACTCTGCTGCCGGACTTGACTGCATTCTTCACAATCGCGCCGGATACGAGTACCTGAGGACTCGCCATCACTCCCCTTCTCCAAGAGTCCATGAAGGTCTTGAACTGTCCGCAGTTGAAGGCGTGCATGCCATGATGGACATTTCCGACGGAGTGGCTTCAGACCTGAGACACATACTCCGGGCATCCGGAGTCGGAGCGGAGGTAGAGACAGAAAGAATTCCCACTTCCGGACAGCTTAACGTTTACTGTAAGGAATTTGGGCTCGATCCGATAGAACTCGCGCTCTGCGGAGGAGAGGATTACGAACTTCTTTTCACCGTAAGTCAAGAGGCGGAGAAGTCTTTGGGCGTGCCCCATTATATAATAGGACGAATAGACAAATCCCTGCCGGGCCTTGTATGGAAAGGTTCCGACAGGGATTTTATGGGATACGAGCATTTTTGACCCCATAGGGTTTGATGCTCGCGGACGAGTCTAGCTGATAAACAGCATTTCCCGGTACTTAGGCAGAGGCCAACTCTTGTTGTCCACAATCTCTTCGAGTTTGTCGATTGGCTTTCTGAGGTCGAAAAGCGCTTCGGCTATTTCGTGATAAGCCTTGGCTTTCTCATACTCATTCTCGATAGCGTTGGCTTTCTTGCGCGCTTCTTTCATGGTGGCAGTTTTGACTCTTACGTCCTCCACATAGCCTGATATTTTGGCTATGAGTTCAAGTTCCGTAGTGCAACTGTCCGTAGATCCGAAAACATCCTTGCAGAGGGCCACCTCCTTTAGAAGTTTTGACTTATACTCGAGCACGGCCGGGATAATATGGTTGATGGCCATTCTGACCAGCACTCTGGACTCTATCTGGACTTTCTTGGTGTACATCTCCCACTTGACCTCATTGCGAGCCTCGAGTTCTTTCTCGGTGTAGACACCGGTCCCGGTAAACATTTTTATGGATTCAGGCTTGGTGAATACCTTGATCATCTCAGGAACACTGGTCTCGGTGTCAAGTCCGCGCCTCTTGGCTTCTTCTTTCCACTCTTCACTGTATCCGTTGCCGTCGAAGCATACCACATCAATCACAGATGCAATGATTGGCTTCAAGGCATCCATAATGGCTACATTGGTCTTTTTGCCTTTTGCAAGCTCCTTATCTACTTCAGTCTTGAAAATCTTGAGCTGCTCGGCCACTGCGGCATTCAGAGTGGTCATAGCTCCCGCGCAGTTGGCGGATGACCCTACGGCACGGAACTCGAATCTGTTGCCGGTAAAGGCAAACGGAGACGTTCTGTTGCGGTCCGTATTGTCAAGGAAGATTTCCGGAATCTCCACCAATCCGACGCTCTTGCCTTTCTTGCCGGCAATCTCTATCGGAGTGTCGCTTGGCACTTCAAGCAATTTGTGCAGCACATCGGTCATTGTTTTTCCAAGAAAGGCAGACACTATTGCAGGAGGGGCTTCGTTGGCTCCGAGTCTGTGCGCATTGGTTGCAGATGCAATCGAAGCCTTGAGGAGGGCATTGTGCCTCTGAACGGCCGCGAGGACATTTACGAAGAAAGTAACGAACTGAAGGTTTCCTTTGGCGTCCTTGCCAGGAGCAAAAAGAGAAACGCCGGTGTCCGTACCGAGCGACCAGTTGTTGTGCTTACCCGAACCGTTGACCCCGTCGAAAGGCTTTTCGTGGAAAAGAACCACGAATCCGTGCTTGCGGGCAATGGTGTTCATCAGGTTCATTACAATCTGGTTCTGGTCGTTGGCAAGGTTGGTCTCTCCGTATATCGGCGCCAGCTCAAACTGATTTGGCGCCACCTCGTTGTGTCTGGTCTTGAGCGGAATACCCAACTTATGTCCTTCTATTTCCAATTCACGCATGAATGCGGCCACTCGGGAAGGAATGGCTCCGAAATAATGGTCGTCGAGCTGTTGATTTTTGGAAGAATTGTGCCCCATCAGGGTGCGTCCGGTAATCATTAGGTCGGTGCGCGTGGCGTACAGGGATTCGTCCACCAGAAAATACTCCTGCTCCCATCCAAGGTATGAATATACTTTGTTTACCGATGGATCAAAGAGCTTACATATAGGAACTGCGGCATCAGAAACGGCTTTGAGGGCTTTTTTGAGAGGGGTCTTGTAGTCAAGCGCTTCTCCGGTGTAGGAGACGAATACCGTAGGTATACAAAGGGTATCACCCTGAATGAATACCGGTGAGGTAGGGTCCCATGCGGTGTATCCACGAGCCTCAAATGTGGCGCGTATTCCTCCGTTAGGGAAAGAGGAAGCATCCGGCTCCTGCTGCGCAAGGTGTTTTCCTTCAAATTTCTCAATGACTCCCCCCTTTCCGTCGTAATCGATAAGGGAATCATGTTTTTCCGCAGTGCCTTCCGTCAAAGGCTGGAACCAGTGTGTAACATGGGTGACTCCATGCTCCATAGCCCATTGCTTCATGCCAAGAGCAACCCCGTCTGCTGTTTTTCTGTCGAGTGCGACACCCTTGTCTATACACTCCAGAAGGGCGTTGAGAGTATCTGCGTCCAGATACTTGTGCATTTTCGGCCGGTCGAATACCAGTTCTCCAAAATAATCGGAGGTTTTTTTGGTCGGGCGCTCTACCGCCACAGCCTTCTTTTCGAAGGACTCTTTGACCAAATCTAGTCTGTCAATGCTCATAATACTATAATACTAAATAACAACGCAAGTTATAAATAATTCTTGGAAAGTGTATTCACTTTTTTTTCTTTTTTCGCAGAGGACAATCCGATAATTTTCCGTAAGTTTGCAGTTCCCATTGAAACGCATTGATTATGGAGTACAACAACTACGGATATGTAAGAGTATCGGCAGCCATGCCGGTGGTAAAGGTGTCTGATTGTCAGGTAAATGCTGATAATATTATACGGATGGCTAAAGAGTTGTCTGAAAAGGAAAATCCATCTGTAATTGCCTTTCCGGAGCTTGGAGTCACAGGGTACACGTGCGGAGACCTGTTTGGAAATTCCAAACTTATCCTCGAGTCCGAAAATGCAGTGCGGAAGATTCTTGACGGCACGGTGAGCGTTGACAGCATTCTGGTTTTCGGGGTTCCGGTGCGTCACTCTGGACGTCTTTTCAACTGTGCTGTTGTCTCCAGACGCGGCCGGATCCTCGGACTGGTCCCGAAAACATATCTCGCAGGCAATGCTGAGTTCTATGAGCCTCGCTGGTTTGAATCCGCCCGCGCACTTTCGCCAAAGGGAGCGATTCTCTCCTATGCCGGGCAAAACGGCGTGTTGATGTCCCCGTTTCAGATTTTTTGCTGCGGGCGACTGAAATTCGCTGTCGAGTTGTGTCAGGACTTGTGGGCGCCGCTTCCTCCGAGTACATTCGCTTCCCTTGCCGGCGCACAGCTGATAGTCAATCTCTCGGCAAGCAATGAGATTCTTCTTAAGCATGAATATAGAAGAAGTCTTGTAAGTGCCACTTCGTCAAGACTTTTCAATGCGTATTTGTATTGCTCGGCGGGATACGGCGAATCTACCCAGGACCTGGTGTGGGCCGGGGCTTCCATGATAGGCGAATATGGCAGTATTCTGGTAGAAAACGAGCGGTTCCTCTCCGAAGACAGCAGCATAAGTGCCGATATAGACGTAGAAAGGCTCGATGTGTTGCGCTCTCGTGAGCATTCATACAGAGCTGACTGCCCGGTCCCTGAATTTACGGAGGTTGATTGCGGTGCACTTGTGTCCACAGATTTCGAAGCGGAACTTAAGCGTTATATTGAGCCGCATCCATTTGTTCCGCAGGGAGATGAGGCCGCATTGGACAGTCGCTGCAGCGAGATAATTTCCGCTCAGGTGGCGGGGCTTCAGACAAGGCTCGAGCATATACGCTGCCGCAAGGCGGTAATCGGAGTATCCGGAGGACTGGATTCCACGCTTGCTCTGCTGGTCACTGCCCTGGCATTTGACAGGCTTGGTATCCAGAGAAGCAACATTATCGGCGTCACGATGCCGGGATTCGGCACTACCGAGCGTACATACAACAATTCAAAGGCCCTTATGGATCTCATGGGAATCACATCCGAAGAAATATCCATTGTAAAGGCCACCAGGCAGCATTTTTCCGATATCGGTCAGGATGAATCCGTACATGATTTGACCTACGAAAACAGTCAGGCCCGCGAACGCACCCAGATTCTTATGGATCTTGCAGGCAAGCATGGCGGTATTGTAATCGGGACCGGTGACCTTTCGGAACTCGCTTTGGGATGGTGCACATATAACGGCGACCACATGTCCATGTATGCCGTCAATGCAAGCGTTCCGAAGACCCTTGTGCGCACTCTGGTCGTCTGGGCGTCACGGCACCGTTTCTCCGGAAAAGCCTCCGAAGTGCTTCTGGACATAGCCGATACTCCGATTAGCCCGGAATTGATTCCTTCCGACGAGAACGGTCAGATAAAGCAGAAGACAGAAGACCTTGTGGGGCCGTACGAACTGCATGACTTCTTCCTGTATAGTTTTTTCAGATGCGGGTTCACTCCCGAGAAGATTCTTTTCCTTGCCGGGAAAGCATACAGCGATGTCTATGACAAAAAGACCTTGCACCATTGGCTTCAGACCTTCCTCAAGCGGTTCTTTACGCAGCAGTTCAAGCGTTCCTGCATACCGGACGGACCTAAAGTCGGCTCCGTATCTCTCTCTCCGAGAGGTGATTGGCGTATGCCAAGCGATATTGACTGTCCTTGGGAAATCTAATATCCGTATCTGCTCTTGAAATGTGATATCATGACGATGCACATCACAAGCGAGCAGGCTTCAGCGATAATGACGGAATACCAGATGCCTTCCGCCCCGAAAATGGCAGGAAGCAGGAACACGCATCCCATCTCAAAAATAATGGATCTGGAGAAAGCAAGTGCCGCGGATATGAGGCCGTTGCCCAATCCGGTGAACCACGCTGATGTGAAAAGGTTCAGTCCCAAAATCAGGAAACTGAGCATATAGATGCGTTCTGCGCGGGACGCAAGAGCGACCATATCGGCGTCATATCCTACAAAAAGACGTGCGGCAGGATTGGCCGTAAGTTCCGCAGTGACGGTGAGTCCGACACCGAGAAGCAGAAGAAGGCGGAAACTCTTGTGCAGCAGACTGTGAAGTTCGTCCTTATTGGCCGCTCCGTAATTGTAAGCCACTACAGGTGAGACGGTAAGGTTGTATCCCATAAGCACGGCGGCAAATATATACCCGATATACATGATTACCGAATATGCCGCCACTCCGGCCTCCCCGTAGAAACGCATCAACTGCAGGTTGTAGCACATGCTCACCAGACTGAACGCGATGTTTCCGATGTACTCGGAGCTGCCGTTGGTGCATGTATATATAAGGGTGCGCCGCTCGAATTTTATTTGCGTGAGCCTCAATTGACCCTCTTTTCTGCATTTCCAGAAATACCACATCGGGTAGAAGCCTCCGACGCAGCACGCCAGGATGGAAGCGAACGCAGCACCGAACAGGCCCATATCAAACACTACTATGAACAGAGCGTCGAGAGCCATATTAATCAGTCCGCAGGCAATGGACAGTTTGGTGCCCAATTCCGGCTTCTCCGCCGCCATGAAGAACGGCTGAAATGCCATCTGCAGCATGAACGCTGGCATGCCGGCAGCATAAACGCGCCCGTACAGCACGGCATTGTATATCAGTTCCTCCCCTTCCGCGCCGAGCAGCACTACGATTTTGGGCATCAGCAGGAACATAGGTATTCCGAAACCAACGGCAAGAATTACGGTGAAGGCTACAAGGGACGTAAATGTGCGGCAGGCCCTGTCGAGGTCGCGCTGCCCCAGCATTCGGGACACAATCGCGCTGCCTCCTGTGCCCACCATGAGCCCCATCGCCCCGATGACCATTATCGCAGGCCATGCAATGTTAAGTCCCGCAAATGGCGTAATGCCCACATAGTTGGACACAAAAAGTCCATCCACGATACTGTAAAGGCTGCCTATTATCATCATTGCCATGCTCGGCAGGGACGACACAAGCAGTCTTTTGTAATCGTAATGGCCGTGCAGTTCTATTTTCATTCGCTGAATGCCAATGACTTATCTACAACCGACCGTAGAATATGACATAAATGCTCATTCTCAATAAGGAAGCCGTCATGCCCGTAAAGAGAAGAAAGCTCATGATACTCCGCATTGCCGAGGGCCACGACGGTAGCCTTTCCGTGTTTTGGAGGGAAAAGAACATCGCTGTCTATGCTTATCACATGACAGGCCGCTTTGATAAGGGACAGAGCCGTGACAACTCCTCCCCTGTTGCGGCCAACATTCATGCTGTCGAGCATTTTGGTAAGATACCAATAACTATATGCATCGAATCGGTCGGCAAGTTTCTTTCCCTGGTATCTCTGGTACGATGCAGCCCTGTCGGCAAACATGCAGTCCTGATTCTCCTCGGACTGGGTGAAATTGTATCCGTCAAACGTGCGGTATGATATAAGCGCGATGGAGCGCGCGCAGGCCAGACCTTTCTTCCCTCCGTTGAGACTTTTGGCCTCAGTGAAGGTCGGGTCGGCCTGAAGAGCCATTCTCTGAGATTCGTTCAGAGCGGTCATGAATGGTGTGACCCTTGTGGCGGTGGCAAGAAAAACAGCCTCCCTGACCACATCCGGCTCCATAATCACCCATTCGAGTGCCTGAAATCCCCCTATTGAAGGTCCTACCATCAGGTCAATTTTCTCTATTCCAAGATGTTTGCGCACAAGGATGTTAGCATTCACAACGTCCCGTACCGTGGTTTGAGGGAATGTCATGAGATACGGCTGCCCCGTATCAGGATTGACGGAAGCAGGACCGCTCGAACCGTATGGGGAACAGAGGATGTTCACGCACACGATAAAATATATGTCCGGATCGAAGAGTCTGCCGTTGCCCACCATCTGTGGCCACCATTCTTCCGGGTCCGAGTTGGCCGTCAGTGCATGGCAGATCCAAAGGACTTTGTCGCCTTTCTTATATTCTCTGTCTGATGTGTGATATACCAAATTCAGTTCCGGGAGCCTCTCTCCACTTTCGAAAACGAATCCTTCCGTAGTGTGTAATCTGTTGAGTTTCATAACTATAATTCAAGACACCATCCATGAATATCTGATTCTTCACCATTCTGGATGCCTCTTATCAGGTTAAACAGTTCAAGACTTGCGCGGCCGCACTTCTCCCCGGACGGCATCTGATACTTGGCTGTGACCGACTGACTTTCAAGTTCAGCCTTGTCCGTGACAGATTTTATAGGGGTAATTACTACAGCGGTGCCGCATGCATCTATTTCTTCGAATTCGGAGATTTCCTCCACAGGTATTCTTCTCATTTCCACCTTCATCCCCAGATCTTCCGCCAGAGTACGGAGGCTCTTGTTGGTAATGGACGGCAGGACACTGTCCGACAACGGGGTAACGTATGTGTTGCCCTTGATGCCGATGAAATTGGATGTGCCGAACTCGTCCACGCTGGTTTTGGTGGCCGGATCAAGGAAAAGAAGTTCCGTGTACCCGATTTTATGGGCAAGGGTATATGGATACAGGGACATTGCATAATTGGCTGCAACCTTATAAGAACCGGTGCCGTTAGGAGCGGCACGATCGTAATTTCTTGATATTACGGCATCTACCGGCTGCAGGCTTGCGGCTTTGGAGTAATTGCCCACCGGAAGACACATCACCGCGAACAGAACTTCATCCGAAGGACATATATTGATCTGCGGATTGACGCCCTCGATTACCGGACGCAGGTACATGGACGCATTGTGGCCGTATGGCGGCAGAAAATCGATATTCTCCTGTACGCACATTGCACACATCTTGATAAACATTTCTTCTGACGGGGCCGCCATGCCAAGTCTTGCGGCACTTCTTCTGATTCTTTTCGCATTCTCATCCGGACGGAAAATTCTTACCTTCCCGTCAACTCCTCGAAACGCCTTAAGCCCTTCGAAACATGCACTGCCATAGTGGAACACACCGGCAAAAGCGTTGAAATGGAAATCGAAATCTTCAGAGACTTCCGGCTCGGTCCATTGACCGTCCTTGAATCTGCTCACGATGATGGCGCTTGTCTTTCTGTACGAAAAAGACAGATTGTCCCAATCTAATCCCTGCATATAAGCATCTGTTTTTAAAATTTTTATTGCGTTCTGTCGAGCAGACTCGCAGCTCCCGTCGAAATTCTCATAAAGAGACCGACTATCAGCCAGGTACGGCACGAATTTCGGGTTTTATTGTGATAAAAACAAATTTTTTAATAAATTTGGGTTTTGGATTGCAGAGAATTACATAGTATGAAGGTTATAAAATTCGGCGGAAGTTCAGTAGGAACACCGGAAAGTATCTTAAAGGTAAAATCCATTATATGTTCTCAAAATGAGACTTCTATAACTGTAGTGTCGGCTCTTGGAGGAGTCACTGACAGTTTGATTTCCGTGTCTTCACTCGCTGAAAAAGGAGATCGCTCATTTATGGAAAAACTTGAAGAACTGAGCGAACGACATTTCAAGATGTGCGATCTTGTGGTGGACGCGAAAAGACGAGATCCCGTGAAGGCGGAACTCTTGGAAATGATGGAGCGTTTGAAGAATTTATGTGAAGGTGTATGTCTTCTCGGCGTGCTTCCACGCAAGGTCTATGATGAGATTCTGAGTTTCGGCGAAAGAATGTCCTCTCTTATCTTGTCCGCCATGCTTCCTTCAGCCGTCATATATGACTCCCTTTCCTTTATCAAAACTACACGCATCCAAAATAATGATGTCGCGGATAATGAATCAAGCTATAGCCTGATACGCAAGACATTCAAAGATTATGACTCATCGTCGGCGTTTGCGGTGGTTCCGGGATTCATCTCCACTGATGTACAGACCGGCGAGATAACCAATCTCGGGCGGGGCGGTTCCGATTTCACGGCAAGTCTCATTGCAGCGGCATTGGATGCCGATGTTCTTGAAATATGGACGGATGTGGACGGATTCATGACGGCTGACCCGCGGATTATCAAGACCTCATACGTGATAGATGAGATGAACTATGAGGAAGCCATGGAACTCTGCAATTTCGGTGCGAAAGTCGTGTATCCTCCGACCCTTTATGCCGTCTGCAAGAAAAAGATTCCTATCCTTATCAAGAATACGTTCAATCCATCCGCACCGGGGACCATGATTAAGGATAAGTGCAAGGACAACAACAGATTGATTCGAGGAATATCCTCAATTGACGACATCGGTCTAATTACGCTTTCCGGCACTTCCATGGTGGGAATAGTCGGTGTGGACAGCAGGATTTTCTCTTCCCTTACATCCGAGAGCATCAGTGCCTTTCTCGTATCACAGGCAGCATCCGAGACCGGCATTTCCATCGGAGTAAGCCGAAAGGACGCCGAAACGGCATGCGCTGTCCTGCAGAAGGCGTTCCGTCAGGAAATCGCTGCAGGCTCCATTGAGCCGATAAAGTGCGAATATGGTCTGGCGGCTGTAGCTATTGTCGGGGAAAACATGAAGCATCATTCCGGCATTGCCGGCAAGCTGTTCAGTACCCTCGGACGAAGCGGCATCAGCGTGAAAACCTGTGCCCAAAGTGCGGCTGAGACCAATATCTCGTTTATTATTGACCGGGACAATCTTCGGAAAGCGCTCAACGTCATCCATGATAGTTTCTTCCTGTCAGAGTATCAGGAGCTGAATCTGTTCATCTGCGGCGTAGGTACCGTAGGCGGGCAGCTTATCGAGCAAATTGCCGGGCAAAGGGAAAAACTAATGCGCGAGCGCAATCTCAAAATCAATATTGTCGGAATATCGCGCAGCAGAAAAGCTCTGTTCTCCCGCTCCGGAATCGCTCTTGCGGGCTGGCGCGAGGCTTTGGACTCGGGAGAAGAGATTTCACCGTCTGCCCTTAAAGAGGCCGTCATTTCCATGAATATTTTTAACTCAGTCTTCGTGGATTGCACTGCCAGCGCCGAAATTGCCGGACTGTACGAATCTCTGTTCAATCATGGAGTTTCCGTTGTGGCAGCCAACAAGATAGCTGCATCTTCCGACTATGATATGTACCGAAAGCTCAAGGAAACCGCCCGACACCGCAACGTAAAGTTCCTCTTTGAGACCAATGTGGGAGCCGGACTTCCTATCATCAACACCATCAATGCGTTGTGCAACAGCGGAGACAGGATTCTGAAACTTGAGGCCGTTTTGAGCGGTACGCTGAATTTCATTTTCAACACCATATCGGAGAAGATACCGTTCAGCCAGACGGTGCGTATGGCTATGGAGCAGGGTTTTTCAGAGCCTGACCCGCGCATAGACCTCTCCGGAAAAGATGTAATCCGCAAGCTCGTGATTCTTTCCAGGGAAGCCGGTTACAAAGTAAATCAGGAAGATGTGGACGCGCACCTTTTCATTCCACGGGAGTTCTTCGACTGCTCCATGGAGGAGTTCTGGGACAAGCTTCCGTCCCTTGATGCCGAATTTGAACGGCAGAGAAAGGAACTTGAAAAGGAGCACAAGAGATGGCGTTTCGTGGCGGAGATGGAAGAAGGCAGGTGCAAGGTGTCTCTCAAGGCGGTGGACAGCACGCACTCGTCCTACACTCTTGACGGATCGAATAATATTGTCCTTCTCACTACAGAGAGATACAACAGGCATCCTATGCTCATTCAGGGCTATGGGGCCGGAGCCGGTGTGACTGCGGCCGGTGTATTCGCAGACATTATGAGTATAGCTAATATTTAAAGAATAATATATGAAGGCAGCAATTGTAGGTGCGAGCGGTGCGGTTGGACAAGAGTTCCTCCGCGTATTGGAAGAAAGAAATTTTCCGATAGACGAATTACTTCTTTTCGGCTCTTCGAGAAGTGTAGGCACAAAATACAGATTCAGAGGCAAGGACATCGAAGTCAGGCTTCTTCAGCACAATGATGATTTCAAAGGGGTTGATTATGCATTCGTTTCGGCCGGCGCTTCCGTATCAAGGGAGTTTGCGGACACCATCACCAAGTACGGAACCGTGATGATAGACAACTCAAGCGCCTTCCGCATGGACAATGACGTTCCTCTGGTGGTCCCGGAGTGCAATGCTGAAGACGCTCTGGTGCGACCGCGTAGCATTATTGCCAATCCGAACTGTACGACTATCATGATGGTGGTGGTACTCAAGCCGATAGAGAAGCTCTCGCATATCACCAACATCCATGTGGCAAGCTATCAGTCAGCTTCGGGCGCTGGAGCGCAGGCCATGGCGGAACTCCAGCAGCAGTACCGGCAGATCGTAAACGGGGAAGAAGTTACCGTGGATAAATTTGCGTACCAGCTGGCATATAACGTGATTCCGCAGATAGATGTATTCATGGACAACGACTACACCAAAGAGGAAATGAAAATGTTCAATGAGACCCGAAAGATTCTCCACTCGGATGTCAGGTGCTCCGCTACATGTGTGAGGATATCGTCTCTGAGATCCCATTCCGAGGCCGTGTGGCTCAGTACCGAAAAGCCACTCGAAGTGGCACAGGTAAGGCGTGCTCTTGAAGAGGCTCCCGGAGTAACGCTGCAGGACGACCCGTCCACCCAGACCTATCCGATGCCGCTTTTCACCGGAGGTAAGGATGACATCTACGTCGGGCGTATCCGCAAGGACATAGCCTCGGACAATGGCATCACACTCTGGCTTTCAGGAGATCAGATAAGGAAAGGAGCTGCGCTCAATGCAGTGCAGATAGCCGAATATCTTATTTCAAAGTCGGAATAATGACGGCTCTGCCCTTCATTCCGTCTGCGCAGATACTTAGGTCGTCAGGGAACCTGACATGTCTAAGATACTGACTTTCGAATTCGGCCGGAAGGGCGTCCAGATAACTGAAATCACACGCTTCACCCTTACGCGAGTAAGGGTTTATATTGGCGTATCCGGCATTGAACGAGGTCATGTTCTGGAAGAAGTGGGTTCCCTGACTCGGGTCTATCCTGAAATTCTCGAGACAGCACTCCACTATCAGTTTAGCCTCTGAAATATCGCTCCACTGCACCGGAACGCCGAGTGAAGGTATGCTCGAACCCCATCTGCCGAATCCTATAAGCACATATCCTCTCCCCTGCTCCCTCATCTTGACGTTCAGAGCCGTGACTTCCTCCGCCATTTCTCTTGTCTTGAGAATATCGAAGGTATCCTTTTTAAGATAGATTACATCCCGCACTCCTTTTATCCAGCCGGGACCGATAGCGCATTCAGAATTCAGAATGGCACCGTCCATATCGATGCTCCCCCAGTCCACCTGACTGTTGAGTCCGTCAGTGGAGATTGGTCTAATCTGCAGTACATTGAAAATCGCTGTCGAAGCGCTGTCGTCAAGGTTGGCCGCGAATTCTATTTCCACTCCGCACTTGACTTCTTTCTCTGTGATTTCCAGCAGCTTGCACAGGATATCGGCAAGCGGGAAGGTGTTGTATTTCAGAACATGTGCGAACGTGACAAATTTTGGTCCCTGCGGAACCGGGGAATCTACCATCCGCATGTTCTCATAGTCCCATGTGGATACTACTTTGCTGAATGAACGGAATTTGCCGCAGTCAGAGACGGGAATTCTTTCCAAATTGACGGCGTCATCTACGGAAGTCTTGAATTTGTCCGGCTGAAGATTCAGTGCAAACATGGTCTGCTGCGTCTCTTTCATCGTCAGGTCCGGTGTAGAAGTCTGGAGTACGTTCTTCGGGAATTTTGGAGAGAACCGGAGCACCTGATCTCCGTCCACCACCGCTTTGCCGAGCCCGTATGCAAGTTTGACGACTCCGTCTTCCGGGCGTTCGTATCCGAGCGGATAGAAATTGACGGATCTGGCGACACCTGACATGGTCGGGAAGAAATACCCTTTGTCTTCGCTGCCGCAAATCTCCTGGAGCACAATTCCCATTCTCTCTTCCGAAAGGACGTTCGAAGTGGAGGTTATATATCCTCTTGACGAGGCGAAATACACTGACGCATAGACGCTCTTTATAGCCTTCGAAAGCAGTCTCAACTGCTGATCCTCATTTTGCGTATGAGGAATCATGTATGTAGAATAAACTCCGGCAAAAGGCTGATAATATGAGTCTTCCAGTTTGGAAGACGATCTTACGGCAAGAGGCGTCTTCACATTCCGTATAAATACCCTGAGAGCCTCCGTAAGGTCGGAAGGCAGTGTGGACGCCACAAACTCGGACAGGATTTCCCCGTCGGATATGTCCGAGTTGATGACATATTGAAGACCGTTGTCTATGACGAATCTGTCGAAATACTCAGTGGTGATGACAAGGGTTCTCGGGACAAGCACTCTGACATCTTCCCATTTGTCGTACAGATTGTATTTCTGCAGAATATGATTCAGGAATGCAAGTCCGCGCGCTTTGCCGCCCATGGAGCCGTCGCCGAGTCTGGCAAACCAGATGGTATCGTTGTATGTGTCCGGGTCAAACTTGGCCACCACACCGAGCCCCTGGCTGATCCGGTAGTCGTGAATCACTCTCAAATTCATATCCCGGATCATATCCAGGTCAGTATCGGAATTGATTCTGATCGGACGGAACAAATCCGCTATGGCGAAAAGGCCTCTTCCGTAGAGCCATCGGGAGATATAGTTCTTGTCAGCGAAATACTTCAGTCCTTCATCGCTGATGCTTCGTATAATCTGCTCGAACTCATACAGATTCCGTGCTCTGGCAATGACGTCTCCGGTCTTGGGATTGGTGACGACAAAGTCCCCGAATCCAAATTCCCGGCCTATGTATTCGCTTACTTGATGGGTAAGCGTCTTGGAGGTCTTCTTCACGAATCCCACTCCCAACTGATCCGCCACCGCCCTCATGCTTTCCTGCGAAGACTGCATCAAAAACGGTATCGTAGGGTTGTCTTTTTTGATGAGACGGCACAAATCCACACCGGCGTCAATCTTTTCCGTAGTTGAAGAGTCTCCTTTGTGGATTACGAATCCCACATCGGAGATTACACCCAGAATATTGCTTTTGTACCGTTCATAAAGCGATACCGCCTCATCGTAGCAGGTGGCCATGAGAATTTTAGGGCGGGCACGCTTGCGCATATACTGCTGCTGCTCGTTGAGCGCATCCTTTATGGACTCCATATTCTGCTGGAGCACCAGTTTATAAAGCAGCGGCAGATAAGTGGAATAGTACCGGACCGAATCTTCTACAAGCAGGATAGCCCTGACTCCCATGTCCAGAATGTCGTGGTCGGCATTGAGTTTATCCTCGAGAAGCTTGATAATGGCAATTATCACGTCAGTACTGTTGTTCCAGTAGAATACGTAATCTATGTTCGATCTGTCCCCCTTTTCGATGAACGAATAAATCTGTTTTGAAAACGAGGCGAGAAGGACTATCGGCGTATTCGGGCTCAATGACTTGGCCTGTTGCGAAAAGTCGAACACGTCCAACTCGCCTACATTGAACATAGTAAGTACCAGGTCGAAATGATGCTCTTGGTCTTTTATCAGTTCCATAGCATCAATTGTGGATTCCACCCTTTCTATGGAAGGCGGGTTGCTGAGGTTGAGATCTGCATATTCCTTGCTTATCTGCGCTTCGATGTGACCGTCTTCTTCAAGAGAGAAACTGTCGTAGCTGTTGCATATCAGAAGAATTCTTCTGATTCTCCTGAGCATAAGCTGGTTGGTATCCTGACCTGGTTTCATGCGAGTATGTTATACGAGTCCCTGATCCACCATGGCGTTGGCGACCTTGATGAAGCCTGCTATGTTGGCACCCTTGACATAATTGATGTATCCGTCTTCTTCCTTACCGTATTTCAGACAGGATTCGTGGATGGATTTCATTATGCGATGCAAATGCTCATCAACTTCCTCGGCCGTCCACTTCTGACGTATTGAGTTCTGTGTCATCTCAAGACCGGAAGTAGCTACACCTCCGGCATTGGATGCCTTGCCAGGTGAATACAGCAGCTTTGCACCCTGAATCACTGCGATAGCCTCCGGGGTGGTCGGCATATTGGCGCCCTCCACGACGCAGAAACATCCTCCTTTGACGAGATTCTCCGCGTCATTCTTATCAATCTCATTCTGGGTGGCGCACGGAAGAGCTATGTCGCAAGGGATTCTCCATGGGCGCTCCCCCGGAAAATACTGGGCATGAGGGTATTTCTTGACGTATTCGCTTATCCTGCCGCGACGGATGTTTTTGAGTTCCAGAACGAAGTTCAGCTTCTCTTCGTCAAGTCCGTCAGGATCATACATGAAGCCATCAGAGTCAGAAAGAGTCACAACCTTGGCTCCGAGACTCATGGCCTTTTTGGCGGCATACTGCGCCACATTGCCTGCTCCGGAGACAAGTACCGTCTGTCCTTCGAAGGATTTACCCTGAAGGGCAAGCATTTCCTGAGCGAAATAGCATACACCATAGCCGGTAGCTTCAGTGCGAAGACAACTTCCTCCCCATGCGATACCCTTTCCGGTGAGAGTTCCGGTAAATTCGTCGCGAAGCCGTTTGTACTGACCGAAGAGATATCCGATTTCCCTTCCTCCAACGCCGATGTCTCCGGCCGGCACATCAGTATCCGGTCCTATATGCCTCTGAAGTTCAGTCATGAAACTCTGGCAGAAACGCATGACTTCCGCGTCCGACTTTCCTCTTGGGCTGAAATCGGATCCTCCCTTGCCGCCACCCATAGGGAGGGTGGTGAGAGAATTCTTGAATGTCTGCTCAAATGCAAGAAACTTCATGATGCTGAGGTTCACGCTTGCGTGGAATCGAATGCCACCTTTGTAGGGGCCAAGAGCACTGTTCATCTGTACCCTGTAACCACGGTTGATGTGGATTTCTCCCCTGTCATCCGTCCATGGTACTCGGAACATAATCACCCTTTCGGGCTCAACCATCCTCTCAAGAATCTTGAGATCTATAAGGTAAGGGTACGCAGTTACGTAAGATGCTACGCTTTCTACGACTTCCCTGACGGCCTGATGAAACTCATTTTCACCAGGATTACGTGCGATGAGTTCAGACATGAACTTATCGACGTAGTTCGATGTGAATTTATCCATTGTTTGGAAACATAACTAACATCGCGAAAATATATAAAAGCCTCGAAAAATACAAGTAAAAATATTACTTTAACCACATGTAGGTTCCGTCCCAGTAGTCCTTGAACTCTATGGTTTTGACGGTCTTCTTCGAGGTGAATACATGTTTTCTTACAGGGGTGAACCATTCGGCCTTCACATACGCTGTCTTGCCGGTATATTTGTCCACGATAGGCAGGAATTCCCATGTGCCGCCGATACGCGGACCTGTAACCCACACTCTTTCTCCCGGAGCGTAAGTCTGGAATGTCGAATAGCCTTCGTCTGGTCCTGTGTAAACGTTACCGTGAACGTCGCGTCCGATTCCTTCTCCCCATGCCCGTTCCTGATACCAGCCGAGCTGATGTGCATGTGTGCATTTTTCTGCCACGTCGATTGCCTGCTCGATGGAGCAAATATCGTTAGGGCAGATGGTCGTGGATGTTTTGCCTTTGATCAGACCGAGTGCCTCCATGAAACTCATGGCCTCTTCTGCGTCAGGGCTGATGTCTTTCCTGTCAATGTATTTGTCCAGTCCATTATCGAATTCCGTGTAGGCATAGACACCCTGGTTTTCGATGTAACGCAATGCCTTGTAGAGGATTGCAGCCACATCCTGACGGGTGGCTTTGTCATTGTCCGAAGCAGATGCCGAAGGGATGTCGTTGATTCCAAGAGCAGCGCATTTCGCCACGAACTTGTCGCCGGACTGTTTCCTGCCGAGTTTAATTTCGCGGTCGAGAAGTTCCTCTACCAGGCGTACCGCGAGGGATTTCACCTGAATCAATGTCGCCTCTGCGGTGTAGTCTTTTCCGAGTACTTCGTCATCCAGAAGATCGTCGCACAAAGCGAAGTTTACGGAACTCTGGAAGTCAGTGCTCATCTTGGCGTCCGACTTGTATGGCAGGATGAACGTTCCCGGTTGCGTTATAGTTGTAAGCCTTGCCTCAGTTTCGAAGTCTTCTGTCTGCTCGGCCATGGCCTTTTTGAAATCTTCGTAATTCATTTCATTTCCGGTCGCTCTCCATGCAACTTTCGTAAAGTGCTTCTGGTCATATCCCTCTGACATGCCGCACCAGATGCAGCTGTACCACCATACGTGCTGGCCGGCGGAGTTTTTGCCTATATATGCCTGATCGTTGGCCAAAGGCTGTTCGAATATGTGCAGCGGATAATCAAACTCCGTATATTTTATCTCGAAGGTATGCGCAGGGTTATGCTCGCATTCTCCACAGTATTTGCATGAATAGTAGTACGACGTGAAATTCTCGCATGAATAAGCCTTGTAAATGTAGTCAGGAGAAGCTACTTTTTCCGTGAAGACATGATGCGTGCAGAAAGGTTTTGCGGCATCGGTTCCGGCTTTCTGAGCAGAGAACACGTCACTCTGATATGTCTTTATCGTGAACAATATCGGGTATGACCAGGTTTTCGAGGAAACCATTTTCATTACATTGTCGGCTTCCGATTCCGGAATGAATATCGTTGCCCTTTTATTCTGGCACAAGTAGCTGTTGTACGGATGGTAAATACTTGTTGAAAAATCCCTGTCACCCTGATAGACATTACAGATGGTCCTGATGAACTCGGGTGCGTCCACTTTCGGGCTCAGCCATACTTCACGGATGTTGTAAGTTCCTTGTATGAAGTTGTTTACATCACCTGCGGCGCAATTCTGGATAAAATCGCTGTCAGTATCTACTATAATCTTTGTCACGCGCATGGTATTCTGTCCCTTATATTCTCCATTATCGTTGGCATAGAATCGCGGTGCATACGAATCGTTGATGACAATCAGCGGCCAAGGATTGAGATCAGGGCTGAGAGCATTGGCCTCAGCGATAGAATAGGCCTTGCGGGACCTGCGGTAAGAGTCTTTGTTCAGTTCATAATCTGATTTCATGTTCAGCGCGGCTTCTCTGTCAGATCCGGCCCCGCCTTCTCCTACGAAAACCCTCGTCTCTATATCTATGAAATATGGGGCGCTTGGCTTCACTTTCGCCTCTTTTCCATTGACGGTAATCTTGATTCTGCTGCCGTCGATGCCATAGTCATTGTTCTTGAAATAATAGTCGGTCTGGTATTTTCCGCTCGGGTTTACCATCACCTTGAATACGGCTTTGTAGTCAAATCCGCTCTTGAAGAGCATCTCGCCGCTGTCTTTCTCCACGAAATCGCCGATATAGTCCGCTTCCATAATCTGGACATCCCCGGTAGGGACAAGGTCACCATATTCAGTAGTTGCCGAAGTCGCCTGAACATCCCGCGCGTCCCAAAGGTCCGTTCCCGGTTTCGGGACCGGAATGACCAGGTCAATGCTTTTGATTTTTGGTTTGTCCTGTGCTAATGCCGTCAGCGGCAGTAGGATTCCTGCCATTGACAACATTGTAATAATCATATATTTAGCTGTATGTTTCATGATCGTGGCAAGTTGTTTTATTCGGTATCTACGAAAATAAGTCCTGCAGGATATATATACTGGTTGTTCTCCCATTTGACCTGCATGTAAGGACAGTTCATCAGATCCGGGTAAATTTCCATAAGGAAGTCATCCTTCAGTTTGGAATTCAACTTCAAGTTCTTGAGGCTCTTGCAGTTGTCGAATGTAAACTCTCCTAATTCCGTCACATTGGAAAGGTCGAGGGAAACCACGCCGCTGTCGGAAAATACGTGACTGCCGACTTTGGTTACACTGGCGGGAATGTTTATGGTAGTGAGTTTGGTGCAGTTCTCGAACATGCCGTCTTTGAGTTCCGTAAGGTTCTCGGGCAGGGTCACGCTCGTGAGATTTGTACAGCCGCTGAACATGTCATAACTTGTAAGTCCCACATAACGAGGAAGTTTGATGCTCTGAAGGCTGGTGCAGTTCTGGAAACATCCATGCAGTTCATCTATCTTGTCGCTCTCGAAAACGACTTTCTTCAGATTCTTGCAACCATAAAAGGCTGAACCCTGAATGATTTTCACCGATGCCGGAATCACGATTTCGCTGATGTCGGTCTCCCTGAGTGCTGCGTTCGATATTTCTGTCAATGTTGACGGCAGTTTGATTGATTTTATGGATTTTCCCCAGAAAATATCACCGCGCATTTCCGTGACAGGGATTCGCTTGCCCTTGTAATTGATATAGTCCGGCATGACGATGTCCTTACCTGCGACAGCGGTGTTCACTGCCTCGGAAGCGAAGGCAAAACCCTTGCTTGCGTGGACTATGTAGATGACGCCGCTGATGTCAACGGTTGCTCCGGAAGCGTTCTCGCTTACGATGGTTCCGCTCTGGCTTGATCCGGAGGTTGAGATACTTTGTTTTACCGGCTTCGGATCCCACTTGGTCATAGTCACCTTGGTAGCGTTCTCATATCCGCCATGTTTCTGGAAATACTCCTTCGTCTCGTCATTGATGAGTCCTTTGACAGTGAAAAACGGTGATATTGAGCTCTTTATGAGAGTCTTATACTTATCGCCCTCGAGAATGGACGCGATCTTTTCATGCAATCCGTTTATTACCCATTGAGGGGAATCGCTGCCGTACTCGCTCCTGACTTCTGCCATCAATTCTACCAGTTTGTTCAACTCGTTGGCGCGTGCATAGAGTTCGCCTTCCACATTTTCCAATCTGGCATGTGCAGGAGTAAGAGTCTTGAAGTAACCGTTCTTGAAGCAATCCTCGAGCAACAAATACTCATCCGCCAGACTCTTGTTGTTCAAGTTGAATATATTCGGCTGTTTTCCGGACCAGTTCACCTGCGCGTCAGGGCTTTGAGGCGGCATGCTTGGTTTTACCGTAAGTGTTCCGTATGCTGCCTCTACGGGATATCCGAGCGGAGCAAAAAGTGCCGTGTGCTCATTTGGAAGTTTTACTGTAGGTGCCTCATCTTCCACTTCAGAAACATTTCCCATCATTGCATCGTACTGTTTCTGAAGGGCTTTGTCCCTGTCGGAAGTCTTGCTGCCGGTTGTTTGTTTCTTGACAGACTGAGCCGTCTTTACGATTTGTTTGCCGATTTTGTCTCCGATGCTCTTGAGGCCTTCTTTAAGTGACTGGGCATCAGCGCTTGGCATACTCACAAGGAGTGCCGTGCATAGGATAAGAATATTCCTGGTTTTCATTTGTAATGATTGTTGATCTTCTAAGATTACCAACGCATCCCCAAATTTACAAAAAAATCGGAACTGCTCGGTAGTTTGACACTTTAAAATCCGAAAAAAGTTAACAAAAACCAATCAGAAGTCTTTGGGATTACGAACCTCACCCTTCGAATCAGATTTGTCAGTACCTTTGGTTCTTCATACTGATTGTGCTGGATTTTGGGATAAAACTATTATCTTTACGGTGCAAAATATGATACTAATATCCAAAACAACACTCTAATATGATATTTGAACGTAAGAAATACTTGGATAAACTTATCGCAGTTTTATCTGACGTATAAGATTGCGAAAACACCGTTTTCGCAATTTCTTGGATGGTCTCATTATATTCGGCTGATGCGCATTTCGGACCCGGAAGAGCGGGCGTTTTATGAAATCGAAGCCGGCAAGAACAATTGGAGTGTAAGGGAACTTAATCGGCAGTTTGATTCGGCTTTGTACCAAAGACTAGCATTGAGCCGGGACAAGGAAGCTGTATTGGAATTATCAAAAAAAGGTCAGGTCATTGAAAAGCCGGAAGATATTCTCAAGGACCCGTATATTCTTGAGTTTACTGGACTGCCTGAGTTGCCTATATACAGCGAGAGCAAACTTGAACAGAGACTGATCGATGAACCGGAGTCTTTCCTGCTCGAATTAGGTAAAGGATTTACATTTGTCGGCAGGCAGCAGCGAATCACGATTGACGAAGACCATTATTTCGTTGATCTGGTTTTCTATAACAGATTGCTCCGGGCTTTTGTTTTGATTGATTTGAAAATCGGGCAGTTAAAAACATCAGGATTTAGGTCAGATGCAGATGTATGTTCATTATTATGACAGATGCGTGAAACTTCCTGAAGAGAATAAGACCATAGGAATAGTCTTGTGCCGTGACAAAAAGAATGCACTTGTTGAAATGACATTACCTGACGAAAGCAACCCGATTTTCGCAAGTAAGTATCAGACGGTGCTGCCGAATAAGGATGAATTGAAAGCTCTTATCAAAAAGAAATAATTACGTTATGGAAGAACCGATATTAATAGAATTAAACTTGTCCTGGTGGAAAAGAAAAGGACAAATAAATGGCTTGCGGAACAACTTGGGAAAGACCCGGCAACCGTTTCGAAATGGTGTACAAATACTTCTCAACCGCAGCAGGAGACACTGATTGCCATTGCAGATATTCTTGGAGTTCATGTTGAAGAGCTTTTGAATAGGTCTCAAAAATGAGATTGACGTGATTAGTTGTAATATATGGAACAGCCACCTATTATAAATATATTGACCTTCGGATTGCCAGGCAATGTTACTCGCCCCATTTATCTTGAATACAGCAGCAGAAGAAAGGAGATAGACCGGATATGGTCTAATCCGGAGAATAACTATCAGATGCTTCAAGGATATGTACCCACGGTAGAGGCTTTGCTTGCAATCAGTATATTTTATAGGCAGGTGATGGGGCATATGTGGGGTGCGGTGTCTTTCTATAAGTCTGTTAATAGAAAGTCAGAAAAGGAGGAAGAATGTGCAATCAAAGTTGGTAAAACGATACTTGACAGCGAGCAGCAAAGACATCTTCTTTCTGCGGTAATCAATTTTGACCAGATTCAAGAAAAGTATCAGTTGGCTCCTGTATTTTTTGAGTACTCCGAGACTATTCAGTTTCTGAGAAATTACAAGGAGCTGTTCTATAAAAAGGAAGATGAAGAGGTCGACACCATTTAAAGCACCATCAGCCTTTGAAAAGGAACTTACAGAATTTTCAAACAGGTATAAGGTGCTACTTGCAGAGCATGCAAAAAGAATCAGTGACTATTTTGAGATGACTTGCTATAATCTTGTCATCCGATACTATGAGAAGAAAGGCTATGAGCTGGAAGTGCAGAACCTGCAGGGCGGAAAATTCAAATTCAAGTGTAGTCCAACAGGACTGTTAAAGAACTTCTCATACTTTAAAGCAACAAAAAAGGGTGCTCAGGAGGGTGTTGATGAAGTTATTTATATCTACCACAATGCCACGGTACAGTCGGCGTTTGACGTGAAAGTCTTTACAACGCCAGACATTGTGGTTTCAAATTCAAATATCCCAGCCGAAACGAAGGATTATTATGTAACTAAGAAAGCCTTGTCGTATATTCCCAAAGAAAACCTTGTCACTTTTTGTGAAGCAAAGCATTTAACGCCTTTCCCGGAATTGATGGTAAATTTTATCGGGACGGTTCATGAATTGAAACCAGAGTGTGTGGATGACAATAAGGAGCATTCCAATTCCGAGCATTTGGCCCCTTCACTTATGATGTCAGGGACATTTAGCAGACCAACAATAAGAATACAGCATTCTTTTGAAAAAAGGTATTACGTGGACTTCATCGACAATCTCTTTGAAGATGTTAATGTGCGATTGTTCTTATCTAAGTATAGAATGGACCTGATTGCTACTTTAGGTAAAAAGAGTGACAAGGCTCCGCTAACTGCTATTGATTAAATGTATCACCCGAAACTGATAGATAAGCACCTTTGTGTGCGGGAGTAATCATCAATCACATTTATTCTCCATAGAGGTGAAACTTAGAATTATCAAAGACTATCATATTCTTTCGACATTCTCCGGATTCGTGCAGGAATGTGAAATTGCTCATCAAGTTCGGCTTCGATCAAGGCGGCTATTTCGCGGCGCTTTCTTGCCTGTTCCAGTGCGAACTGACGGTCTTGCCTTCTGCGATTCCGGTATGCTTCCCATTTGGCTTCATTTGAGCGGATCTCATTTTCAAATGTGTCCATCGTGGCTGTCAGTGCGGATTTTGCAAGCTGGCATTCCCATATTGTGATGACATTCCATTCGAGGGATTCGAGCCTCTGGATATTCAGCAGGTCTCTGTTCCGGTTGCGCTCGATTTTGTCGGTCCAGAACTGGACATTTGTCTTCGGAAGTCTGTAGATCCGGCAGCCTTTGTGCCCGTGCCAGAAGCATCCGTTGATGAAAATGACAGTGCGGTATCTTGGCAGGACAATGTCGGGAGTGCCGGGAAGGGTGCGGACATTCTTCCGGAAGCGGAAGCCGCGGCGGAACAGTTCACTGCGTACCGCGACCTCAGGGGTCGTGTCCTTGGAGCGGATGTGCGACATACATTCGTGCCGCTGATGCTCTGTCATTGTGTCTGCCATATAAAAAGCATCCCGATTTATTCAAGTAAACTCCTACGCTTTAGGAAATGAGAATCTGAACGCATTTGTCGCATAATTTCCTTTATTCTTGTTCTTGATACTATCTCCAGGAATAACGGTAAAACTGCAATGACTCCTGTTTATGCACTCTTGGATATAATACATTCCCAATCCATTTCCATCAAGTCGAGCTCTTTTTGCATAGAAACCTGACTCGCCCATTTTAAAAATAGAATTAATTTCTTCTGGCCTTATAGCCAAACTGGTCATAGTGATGGTGACAATTATCTCTCTGCCGTTCGGAGAAAAGGATATTGAAATATCACTATTAGGCAATGCATATTTGGTGGCGTTATTCCAGAAATGTCCCATAGCCAAATTAATAAGTTCATAGTCAATGAGCACTTTATCATAACTTTCCCCAAAATTTATCTTTATACGTTTGTCCCAAAAGTCAATCAAATAAGGCTGTATTGATAGTTTTATCACTTTATGAATCGAATGAGGCTGCAATTGAGGCTTGGCCGAAGATGTAATTATCTCATAAGCGTCAAATTCGGATAGCGCTATCGCCGTACGTTTAATGCTTCTTAAAACAGCCTTTGCCGCCTTATCTGTATTAGAAAAAATCTTATCTATGGAATAATCAACAATGTCGTTCCAATCCTTGGATGGTATATCGTCAATTGCTGAAATCGATTTCATATCATCAAGAATATGCGACAGTTGATCATATACATTATGCCGAATCTTTTTAACTAAATCAAAGGATGGACTTGCGGCACGATTAACAGCTTCATCAAAAGACGGAATTAAAGAGAGAAGAATATCAAAATATTTCTTAAAATCATTCTTAGTAACAGACTTGTCGTATGTGCACAGGTATACAAAACCATTATCTATAGGCAGTTTTTTCTGTCTTTTATCAACCTTGCGCACATTACAGTACACTAATTTTGATTCTGCCAAGCAGGATTCTACTTCCGATAGAAGTTCATTCGGAAGATTCGACATCACCACAGAATTATTCTTGACTATATGATAAAAAAATTGAGTATCCGATTGCGAGTCCATTATAGAGAGATTAATAAACTAATTATGCTTGCTATTGAGCCGGCTCTATCAATATTGAAAACTTTACAGATGCTTTGACTATCACTTTTGCCCTTAGAGTATAGTTTTACGATACCGTCTTTTATTTCGTCTATGGTCAAATCAACACCCAATTCCCTATGGAAAACACGCTGAAGATGAATTGCGCAGTTGTCAAGACAGAAGGCTGCTTGCGCAAGCCGTTCAAGTTCAGTCTCAAATTGGTAACGATTGGCTGACTTTTTAAGTCTGGAATCAACGCATCCTTCAGCAGGATGAAATGCGTCCACCGGGCCTTGCGCTTCGGCACTATACATAATAATCTTCTTTTCCGGATACTGTTTATGTATTGCAACTATTAAATCAAGTCCTTCGCCAGCCAGTCCAAGTTCTTTGCCTACACCTTGAATGTCAATGCACAATATATGTGCATCCTTAAGTTCTGGTTGCGATAACGATTCTATGTCGGTAATACATTTAATTCTTTTCCAGCCTTCTTTTTCTTTCAAATCTTCAGTGAGATTAAATGCCTCGTTATCAATAAAAAGAATCTCAACTGAGTTCTTTAATTGCTCAAGTGTCCTTGTTGGGAACTTCTTCCGTTTTGTAAAAAGAGAAATCATAAGTGTTAGTGTGTATGCGGTTTTGTGAAAACTCTATCCTAATGTATCGTATGGGGCAGGCTATGGCTCTTTCTTATAAATCTTCTCCGTGTGCCTGATTATGGAGATTGTCGTAGTAAAGGCCTATATTGTAGCGTCCGTAATTCTCATGAATCATAAACCAAACCTCTCCGTCTGCCAAAGATTTCATCCCATCTATGAATGTTGCCAAGAAAAGGAAGACTTTATCTTCATCAATATTTCCTATAGAGCCTTGTAATTCTGCCACCAGCTGCTCGGATTGAAGCCTTTGTTCTTCTTCTGATAGGGCCAGACTTGCGGCCATTGCCTCTTTCCATTTAGCAATATTCTCGGAAGGTAATAGCCCGTCAAATTTATCAATCAATGCGTTAGCAAAGGGAATAGGATCTCTATCCGGGTCAAAATAACTGAAACTTGCCTGATAGCGTTTTTTATTAACCGTAATTTCATACGAAATATCATCGCCTCCAGGAATTTCCTCGTTCATGTTCAAATCCATGTACTTAGAATTATTCTTGAATTAAGACAGAAGCCGATTGAATTCTACGCGTATGCTTTCTTCCGTTGTATAAGGAAATGCAACATATACTCTATCAACCAGATTATGGTTTGTATGGATGTAAACATCTACATCCTTTCCATTGAATTGGCCTTTGTAGCTTTCATATAAGGAATTATATGAAAACCCTTTACTTCTCAATTTCGCAACGAATTGCGCTTCGGTCCCGTCAATAGGAATGCCGAGGAACTTGATAGCACTGTTATTCTGGCCAAAGACAGAAATTGAAATAAGGGTAATTAATGAAATAATGAATAAGCGTTTCATATGTTAGTCATTTATCTGTTCACATACTTTGAGGCGATTTCGCTCCATCTTGGAATCCGAAGTCTTACACCGTAATGCTTTTCATAATTGTCCAGGACCTTCTGAAGCCAGTCTGGCGCATCGTCACGAGTATCCTTGTTCTTATACATAGTCTCTTCCATTGCAGACAGAAAATCTTCCATATTTTCGAATATGGAGAAACTTGTCGCTTTCCCATACCATTTTGCAGGACGCATCTTGTGCACGGTACCTTCTTTTATTTGCAGATTTATCGGCCATACAGTCTTATTGTTACCTGATTTCATCGGTCTTGACATTTCCCATACTTTCTTCTGCCACACCTGCTTTATCGTAACAACGCCTTCATCTGACATGTCATATCCGAAAACCAGATATGTTACATTGAGCATCCAGGGCTTTTCGGAAATTTCACGGGCGTACATCCGGAAATCAGCGATATCGAAACCGGGGCTGCCTTTATAGTTGAAGGCTTTTATTTCCATTAGTCCTTCTTTCTTGTTTTCAGGGTCGAGATAGAAGTCTGGCGGCATCTGAGTGTTGACGTTCAGAGAGTAATCAATGCTGTTCTTCTTGAGCCATCCTTCAATCCATTCCTGCATAATGTTACCAACGACATCCCGCTGTTTTACAATGATGTCGATGTCTCCTAAAGTAAATGTAATTCGACCTTTTTTAGTCAGGATTTTGTCGTCATTGACGAGCTTATTATAAACTTGTTCTACCGTAAGTTTCATATTGTCATAATTATAGGGTTGTTGTTTCAAGCAGTCTTTCGGCCACGGCCTTGATAACAGGGACTACGACTGTATTGCCCAATAAATCAAAACCATCTTTTTCACTCACATTGAATTTAATTTCGTCTGGATAGCCGCACAATCTCAGCCCTTCACGCAATGTAAGTCTTCGGAGACCGCCGTTGTCCTCGACGTACAATTTCTGCATATCCATTGCTACAAGAGTCGGTGAAATTTCATCCGGAGACATAACTTTGTTTATCTCAAAACTCAATTTGCCTGCAACAATATTGTAGCCTTTTGGTTTAGCTGTATCATATTCACGATGTGTTGTTGTCACTCCGTTATCGCTCTTTTCACGAATCAATTTCTTTGGATGTTCAAATTTCAGATAACCTTTGCCCGTCAGGTCTTCCAACATATCTTCAAGCTCCGGATCATCATAAAATGTACGGATTTGCTCAAGTGTCAAAGGCATACCGTCCATCCAGTCAATTCCGATGATTTCAGCCCATTTCTTCTTTCTGCGCTCCGTGAGAATTGTGTCAAGAAGCTTCTTCTGCTTCGCCGAAACAGGTCCTTTGACTTCCAGATCCCAGCTGTGTATGTTGGTGTTTCCACCTCTTTTGTCTTTGATTGCCTTTCCATAAAGTTGCTCTACTGAAAAATGCTTGAGCAATGTTCTGATAAAAGGTGTGTCCTCAGTCGGCATACCGGATTCAAGAATCTCTCCTAACTTTGCTTCTTTGACAGGGAAATTATCAAGATTCGGTTTGCGGTCAAGACTACCTACGATATAGATTCTTTTCCTTTCCTGGGGCACTCCAAAGTATTTTGAGTTGAGCACCCGGAAATTAAATTTATACTTCAATGCGTGGAGTCTGTCGATAATGACCTTGAGTGTCTTGCCTCCATCATGATTTACAAGACCTTCAACATTCTCAAGTATGAATCCCTTAGGTTTCTTGTCGCGCAATATGCGTTCAACTTCGAAGAACATTGTCCCGCGAGTATCTGCAAAGCCCTGGCGTTTTCCTGCCGAGCTGAATGCCTGGCAAGGGAAACCGGCACAAAGGATATCGAAGTCCGGAATATTTTTAGTTTCAACTTTTGTAATGTCTCCTGTAATAGTCTCGGCAGGATGGTTTTCTTTCAAAACGCTGACAGCGTAAGGCTTTATCTCTGATGTCATGACACAAACAGGATTCAGCCCTTTTTCTCTGGCAGCTTGTTCGAGACCGCAGCGGATACCACCAATACCCGCAAATAGGTCTATAAAGCGCAAAACATTCTCTTGCTTGACTTCAGCAACAACTGGGCTAACTTTAGTGTTGTCAACCATATTTGCGATATCCTTGCCTTTTAGGATAGCTGGTGAAAATGGCACATTGAGGTTGTCTGAAGGTAGCGCCATCAATATCAACTTTTGGATATCAAGTGGTTCGGACAGCAACTCTTCTCCCAATGAATATACCACATAACTGCCATCCGGATTAGGATAGCCAAGAGCTTCCATATCGCTTTGTTCCTTGATAGATGAACTGATACAAGGGAAAAGGTGATAACCGTCTTGCGGGTTTTGTGTGTTATATATAAGGACATAGTCCGGCAGCGATTCAGAAATGACTCCTCCTCTCCGCTGGGAAAACAAATCCTTGTTGAAACGGATATTGTAAAGCTTCTCGTACCTGCGCGGCTGCTTTCCAAGAATCCATTCCAATTGAGATTTTTCCCCACGGTATGCTCCGAAGAGAAATGTCCTGTCTTGATTGTCTATATATCTAAACATATTCTTACATCAGCTAAATCATTGAATCAACATTAAAGTCTGTTTTGTCACAGTCAACCTCGTTAATTAGGTCTTTAGGACTGACAGATAGGACTTTTGCAACTATTACTAATTGTTCCAAAGATGGTTGAGCCTTATTTTGCACCCATCGGCTGACTGTAATTTCAGACTTCCCGATATGCTCTGCCAACCACCTGTTAGTTTTGTTCTGTTCCGCCAGAGCGATTCTTATTCGATTAATTGCTTGTTCTGCCATTTCTCAAACATATTTGGTTACAAAAATAACAAAAATAGTTTAGGATTTATCACTATTTGATTAACATTTATCCGAATTTGTTTTCTATCTTGCTAAGTGAACTTATCGCAGGACATGGAAACGGTCTTGTGAAGATTATAACAGGTGTCGGACGATGTGGAAAGTCTTTCCTGCTGTTTGACATCTGGCATAACTGGCTGTTGGA
>ERZ857629.652-NODE-652-length-45015-cov-7.669840_pt1 | contig 45015 bp, 45 predicted proteins | sample MGYA00519700_ERZ857629 | MGnify/ENA primary metagenome ERZ857629 (study PRJEB31778, sample SAMEA3449351) | human gut metagenome | biome: human gut; feature: human-associated habitat; material: faeces | place: United Kingdom | collected 2010/2012 ... | reverse complement strand
TTTTATATATAATTAATTTATTATCTTCCATCAATAGTCTCCTTTCCTTTAGTTTTTCATAATTTCTACACTTATCAATTTAAATTAAAATTTTATTAAAAAATGTCCCAAAATGTAAAAAGCATTTAGTAAAAATTCCTTTTATTTTCAATTATTCAAGTGTGTTTTTTCATAACTCCCCACTTACCAATTGATATCGTTTTTTCTAAACCTCCCATTATTTTCATTTTTTTCCATAATTTTCACGCCTTTCATGTTTTATAAATAAAACTTATTTATGAATAATTATATCATATTATTTATTTTTAAGATACCTAAGTGTATTTTCATATCAGGTCAAAGACATGAAAAAAATTTTTCATGTCTTTGACCTGCGATTTGAAACTATCATATTGTACTCCTTTCCGCTATCTACTTCTTCCAGAACTTTGCGTTTTGCTAACTTGTTGCTCTAAATTTTTTAATCCTTGTAATACTTCTCCTCTTTTTATACGTCCTTTTTGTGGAGTTGTATCATCTAAATAAAAGGTTTCATCAAAATTTTCATTGAATTTCACTTTGATTCTTCCTCTATCAAAAGCAAAAAGTATGCCTTCCATAGGATAAGAATATGTAGATTTAAATTCAACACTACCATCTTTTTGCAATAATCCCCTAATTTTTCTTCTTAAATATGGATCATATCTTCGACTACAACCAGCTTTAAACACATCTATAATTTCTCGTCCTATTTTTTTTTGTTGCTTTCTTGGAACGCAAAAGATAATAGTTGTATTACCACCTCGATGATTATATTCTAATAGTTGTTTTGCACTTAATTGCCCACATAAAACTGTTGTATCTGCCTCATCCGGTATATAAGTTTCAAAACCTGTTGTATATCCACCATTTCTATGATTTGTTTTTATCCAATCTTCCAATCTATCTAAATTTCTTTCACTAATAGCACAATCCTCTAAAAGATCATCTCTTGAATCAGTTGTTTCATAAATTGGATAATGTAATCCTTCTTCAGAAATAATACCTGACACTCTATCTTTATAAGTAGAGTGCAGCATAACACAATATCCGTTTTTATTCATCCAATTATTTAAAAAATTAATTCTGGCAACCATCTTTTCTCCAATAATTTGCTGTGCTTGAATTTCCGTTAATTGTCCTTCTTCATATAACATATAACATTCCTCCTTTATCTTTCTTCTAAATCATTATCTCCGATGTGAAACAGGTTGTTCCCCACCATAATCTTCACCTAATTGCTTTCTTTGTGCTATAATTTCATCTAACTTTTCTACTATTGATTCTGAAACTAATACATCATTAACACTATAATTGCCTTGTTTTTCAGTATCTAATCTATGTACACTATTCATATCAACAAAACTTTCAACAATCTGTGCGTCATATTTGTCTTTAGGTCTTGAATCTCTTTTTGCGCGATAAATTCCCTCCAATGATTGAGTTTTATATGATATTCCATTGTGTTCCATAATTTGATTTGAAAACGCCATTGAAGCATATTCTCCAGACAAATGTCTTTCACTTTTCTTCCCATCATTGCAGAAAACCGATATAATTTACAATAATTTATTTCTAAATTAACTCCATATATGTTAGATATTATTTCAATAATTACATCTCTTTCTTTGCTTTCTTTAAATCATTTGAATAGTAATACATATCAACACATTGTAAATCTCCATCAAATATTTCGTCATCATAGTTATCTACAAAGTAATTTTTTATTGTATTTTCGTATTTATCAAAACCTTGTTTTACATAGAATGGGATGTTATTTTCTGTTGTTCCAACTAGCATTTTATTATATTTTTGTTTATAGTTATCACACAAATATTTTAGCATTTTTTTAGCATAACCTTTATTCCTATATTCTTCTTTTGTGGCAATATTTTTTAATTCACATGTATTATCATCTACTTTAGTTACAACAGCAACACATGCAATTTCATTTTCATAAGTCAATACAAACAAATCTCCATCTTTCAAATATTCATTTATCATATTTTCACTCGGATCCGCTTCAAGTAATAAGTCCATATACTGCTCTTTATTATCTTTTTCCTTTTTTATATTTACATTTCTTTTTACAGGAAGAAATTCAAATCCTTTTGGCAATTTTGATTTCTTATTTGTTGTGTTAGTTGAATTTATTTTCTCCTCACTACTAAATATGCAACCACAATACTTTTGCATATATAAGCCTAAGTCATGTGCTTTTTGGTGGCCTTTCCAAAACCCTATTCTAAAGTCTCTATATAAGAAGTCTATTTTATATTCTTTACTATATTGCTCCATTAACTGTTTTATATAATCGTGTTGTTGATATATGCTATATAGTAGTGTTGTTGTTACTGTATCATATCCATGTTTTTTTGCATATTCAAATGTTTTTTTTAATCTTACGGGATAACAATAATTTACGCACCTACTATTTAAATTTGAAATTACATTTTTGCAAAACGAATCCAAGCCATATTCTTCTTCAAATATGGCTTTTACATTTATAATATTGGCATATTCTTTTAAACAGTCTCTTCTAGCTTTATATTCCATAATTCTTCTATACAGTACACACTACATGGTGCACAACATACATGCATTAATAACTTCATATTCTTATCTACCTATTCTATTTTTATTATTCATTATATTCTACTCCTATGTGTTCATATGCTGGTTTAAGTGGTATCCTTCCCCTTGGTGTTCTTGTAATAAACCCTATCTGAATTAAATAAGGCTCATACACATCTTCTATTGTGTCAGCTTCTTCCCCTACAGTAACTGCCATTGTTTCTAAACCTACTGGTCTTCCACCATATTTAATAATCATTGCTTCTAACAATCTTCTATCGATTTCGTCTAATCCATACTCATCTATTTCTAATTTATTTAAAGCTGTTTTTGTTATTTTTAATGTAATATTTCCATCTCCCAGAACTGCCGCATAATCTCTTACCCTTTTTAATAATCTATTTGCAATTCTTGGTGTTCCTCTAGAACGTCTTGCAATCTCTATTGCTGAGTTCTCATCAATTTCAACATTTAATATCTTCGCCGACCTTTTTACTATTGTTGTTAAGTCTTGCGTATTATATAATTCTAATCTATGAACAATACCAAATCTATCTCTTAGAGGAGTGGTTAAAGACCCTGCTTTTGTAGTTGCTCCTATTAAAGTAAATTTAGGCAAATCTAATCTTATTGATCTTGCACTTGGTCCTTTTCCTATTATTATATCAAGTGTATAATCCTCTAACGCAGGATACAAAATTTCTTCTACACTTTTGTTTAATCTGTGTATTTCATCTATAAATAAAACATCAAATTCAGATAAGTTAGTAAGTAAAGCTGCTAAATCCCCCGGTTTTTCTATTGCAGGACCTGATGTTATTTTTATATTTGATTTCATTTCATTTGATATAATATTAGCAAGTGTGGTTTTACCCAAACCAGGAGGTCCATATAGTAAAACATGGTCTAAAGGCTCCCCTCTTTTTTGGGCAGCCTCTATATATATTTTCATATTTTCCTTTACCTTATCTTGTCCTATATATTCATCTAAAAGTTTTGGTCTTAAAGAATTTTCTAATCTTTCTTCGTTGCTACTTTCGAGTTCTGGATTAATTAACCTTTCTTCTTCCATTACTTTCTTAGTCTCCTTCTAACTAATTATTACAAAATTGTATCCTATAAATAATCCGCTTTCTATTACTCCTGTAATTTCTTTTATATCTTTTTCTAAAGTTTCGTATATTTCTTCAAATTTAGTATCTAATATAAAATTGTTATTTTCTGTAATTAATGGACCATCTTTTTTTACTGCTGTTCTTAACTTTATTTCTGTTGCTCCTAAATCCAGTAACTCTTCTTTTACGCTGTTAATAGCTTCTGGATAACATTCAATTGGAATATATGCTTCTTCTCCTAGGTTTCTTACAAATTTTGTTTTATCTGCCAATATATATGTTACTGGAGAATTTGCAATATTTAATTTTTCCCTAAACATTGCAGCTCCTCTACCTTTTATTAGCCAATTTGTATCATTTACTTCATCTGCACCGTCAAAACACCAGTCAGGTTTGTTTTCCATTATTGTAGTAGTTGGTATTTCTAATTCTGAACATAGCATTTTAATCTCGTGTGATGTTGGAATAGCCAAAATATCTATGTTTTCTTTTTTTATTCTCTTAGAAATTTCTTTTACCGCTAAATAAGAAGTAGACCCTGAACCAAACCCTATAGTTTCCCCATTTTTAACTTTTTGCGCTATCTGTATTGCTATTTTTTCTTTTTCTTCTCTATTAGTTATATTTTCAAAATTAATATTCTCTAATACTTCTTTAGACCATTTCATACATTTTCCTCCAAAAACTTATTTTTAGTAATTTCTTCGAAGTGCGGGCGATTAAAATCGCCCCTACATTTTTCATAGATTACTTTACACTATCAACTTATTAAACTACTTTTATAAATTTATTTTTTCCAAATTGAAGTACTATTGGTTCTTCTAAAACAATGTTTTCCCCTAAATTATCAACTATATTACTATTAATTTTAACACCTTTTCCCTGTATCATTCTCTTAGCTTCACTTTTAGATGGAGCAAATCCTGTTTTTACAAGTAAGTCACATATATTAATTTCTCTAGTTTCATTACTTATATTAATTTCTTTAATATTATCTGGTATTTTTCCTTTAGCAACTTGTTTATATCTTTCTTCTGCTTCTTTTATTCTATTTTCCCCATGATACATTTTTATAATCTCTTCTGCATATTTTCTATGTGCTAGTACTATGTCGTCTGTAATCCACTGTTTAGCATCTTCCAATTCTACATCTGTTGTTAGTTTAAAGTATTCTAATAAGCAGTCATCTGGAATTTTCATTGCTTTTTCATACATAATTTCTGGTGACTCATCTATTCCAATATAATTATCTAAAGATTTGCTCATTTTTTCTTTTCCATCTAGTCCAACTAACAAAGGAAATGTTAAAACTACTTGTCTTTCTTGTCCATAATCTTTTTGTAATTCTCTTCCCACTAGTAAGTTAAATGTTTGGTCTGTACCGCCAATTTCTATATCTGCTTTTAACGCTACAGAGTCATATCCTTGCATTAGCGGATACATTAGTTCATGCATTGACAATGGTAATTTATTTTCATATCTATTTTTAAAGTCATCTCTTTCCAAAATTCTTGCCACTGTATATTTACTTGTTAAGTTTATAATATCTCTAAAATTCATTTTTTCTAGCCATTCAGAGTTATATGTAATTTTAGTTTTTGCTGGATCAAGTATCTTTGTTACTTGTCTAAAATATGTTTCCCCAGACTTTCTAGTCTCTTCAAATGTTAGAGCAGGTCTTGTTTTATTCTTCCCAGATGGGTCACCTATCATAGCTGTAAAATCTCCTATTACGAATACTACATCATGTCCCATATCTTGAAAGTGCTTTAAGACACGCAAAACAACTGTATGTCCCAAATGTAGATCTGGTCTACTTGGATCTGCTCCTAATTTAATTATTAATTTTTTCCCGCTTTTTATTTTTTCATCTAATTCTTCTTCTGAAAATATTTGAACCGCTTTTCTTTTTATTAATTCTAACTCTTTCATTCATAATCCCCCTCTATTAGTTATTTTTAATATTTATAATTTTTTCCCACTCTAACTCTTCTTTTCCAAAATGACCATAATTAGTAGTTTTTGAATATATAGGTTCCCTTAAGTTCAAATAATTAATTATTCCATTTGGAGTAAGGTCAAATTTTTCTTTTATAATTTTTATTATTTCTTCATCTGATATTTTTCCTGTTTCAAATGTGTTTATATATATTGACAATGGTTCTTTTACTCCTATTGCATATGAAATTTGGATTTCACATTTATCAGCCAATTTATTTGCCACAATATTTTTTGCAATATGTCGTAACATATATGTTGCTGATCTGTCTACTTTTGTTGGATCTTTTCCGGAAAAAGCCCCTCCTCCATGTCTACTATAGCCTCCATATGTGTCAACTATTATCTTTCTTCCAGTTAACCCGCTATCTCCTAAAGGTCCTCCTATTACAAATCTTCCTGTTGGATTTATATATATTTTTGTGTTTTCATCTATCATATTAGAATCTATAACAGCATCAATCACTTCTTTTTTTACATCTTCTCTTAGTTTTTCGATATTTATTTCTGCCAAATGTTGTGTTGATATTAATACTGTTTCTATTCTTTTAGGTTTACCTTCTACATATTCAACTGTTACTTGTGTTTTTCCATCTGGTCTTATATATGGGATAATTTTTTCTTTTCTTACAATAGCCAATCGATTTGCAAGTTTATGTGCTAAGTTTATAGCATATGGCATATAGTTGTCTGTTTCATTGCATGCATATCCAAACATTATGCCTTGATCTCCTGCTCCGCCTATGTCTACCCCTAATGCTATGTCTGGGCTTTGTTTTGTAATATTTATATTTATTTCGCAATTTTTATAATTCATTCCTGTATATTCATCATCATATCCTATTTCTTTTACTTTTTCTCTTACTATTTTTTCAATTTCTATTTGCGCATTTGAAGTAACTTGTCCCACAACTTCTATAGTATTATTATATGCAAAGACTTCTATTGCTGTTCTTGAGAATTTGTCTTGTTTTAGGCATTCATCTAATATGCTATCTGCAATATAATCGCATAATTTGTCTGGATGTCCTTCTGTTACACTTTCTGATGTAAAATAATATTTATTCACTTTTATATCCTTCCTTTCAAATTTATAAACCATTATATCATACATAATTAATCTAATCCATAATATTGTCTTTTGTATTTCTTACTGTTCTTGCCATCTCGTCTACTAAGCTTTTTATTTCTTGTATACTTTCTTCATTTTGTTCTTTTTCCGTTACCACTCCAGTAATATTACAAGGAATTTTATCTATTATAAATGTATATCCTACAACATAAGCACTTGCCTTCACTGTTCTGCCACATATTAATTTTCCCTCATACCTATACATTTCTATTTCATTAATTTTTTCTGTTTTCTCTTGTTCAATCTCTAAATTATTAATATATGTAAAGTCTTTTACATTTTCTTTTATCTTTGAAAATACTATGTCCTGAGCTTTTGTTAATTCCGTTGCTTCCATGCTCTTTTCTGCAGTTATTGCAATGTATTTTTTATTTTTCACAAAATATATTTTAGAATATCCATTTTGTGTTTCTTCATATGTACTTGGAGCATTTATATATATGAGTTTTTGTGGTACTTTATATATTTTTGAAAGTTGACCTTCTTGATTTTTTTTAGTGCAGCCACAAAGGCACATAGCTAAACTTATTATTATCATTGTTAAATAAATTATTTTTTTCATTTTTTTATTATTCTCCTTTGCAAATATTTTAATATAATAACTGTACTTTTTCAACTGTTTTGTTTATTTTATGTATAAAAAACAAATATTCAGGTAAAATAATATTAATATAGGAGGTGTTTTTTATGTCAGAAAATCAAAATAACAATAAGAATAATAATAAAAACAAGAACAAAAATAGTAAAAATAATGAAAAGTCTAATAATAGCAATAATTGCAAATAGAAAAAAAAGTGTACTTTTAACTCTTGTATAAAGTACACTTTCAAAATTTTACTTTTCTTTTACACCGTATTCCTTTTATTTGGTAATTTGAGTGATATATTTCTTTGGTCCCTACTTCTTGAAATTTTCCAGTTTGCAAGTTTAATATATACTCAAATGCGACATTATTTTCGTCAACAAATGTCATGTTATATTCTACCAACCCTGGTTTAGTACCAAACTTACTTTTAGGTTGACTTGAATGGTTTTTTCCTTTTCTCATAGTTGCAGTAAATGACGGAATTTTTTCTTCTTGAATACATGTTTTTATAAATTTCTGATACATGCTATATAATTCATGTTCTCCCATTTTCTCAGGTTTTACGTATAAGTGAAATACTTCTAATATATATTCTAATTGTGCTTTTCCCTTTAGTCCTTTTTTTATTATAAAATCTTTCACTTGTTCAAAATAATCATCTGTATAACCTTTCTTTTCACTTATATACCCTATTCTTTTATCTATATCTCGCAATTTTTCAGAATCAATTTGAAGAAAATGAGATGTTTGGCACCCTGATTGTACGTTTTTTAGATCATTTGTCAAATCAGCTGTATGCCATGTAATACCATCTTCTTCATAAAATCTAAGATATCTATGTCCTCCGTCAGTTATGACCTTACTTTCAATTCCTATTATTTTTAATAGTTTTTCATATTGGTCTGTTAAAGAAGTACAAGTAATTATATTAGGATTCTTATAATTTTTATGGTCATACATTAATTCTTGTTCTTCATCTTCGTTCAAAAATCCATAAGAGACATCATAAAAGCTCCTTTTCCCCAATTCTATATACAGCCATCTGGCTTTTTCAGTATTTGTTGATAATGATTTTGGCATATTTGCTATAAAATCTTCCAGTCTTTCAATTTGCATGTATTGCTCACTCCTAAATTAAATATTTTCCTAAAAATTGTCCTGTATAGCTTTGCTCATTTCTTGCAATTTGTTCTGGTGTTCCAACTGCAACAATTTTTCCTCCTTTGTCTCCACCTTCTGGTCCCAAGTCAATTATATAGTCACTTGTCTTTATTAAATCCAAATTGTGTTCTATTACTATAATACTATTGCCTGTGTCTACAAGTCTTTGTAGTATTTCTACTAATTTGTGAACATCTGCAATATGCAATCCTGTTGTTGGCTCGTCTAGTATATATAGTGTCTTACCTGTTGGTTTTTTAGACAATTCTGTTGCTAACTTGACTCTTTGAGCCTCTCCTCCTGATAATGTAGTAGAAGGTTGTCCCAATTTTATATAACCTAATCCCACATCATGTAGTGTCTGTATTTTTTGTTTTATCCTTGGTATATTTTTAAAGAACTCTAGTGCCTCTTCTACTGTCATATCAAGTACATCTGCAATTGTTTTTCCTTTGTATTTAACCTCTAATGTTTCTTTATTATATCTTTTACCCTTACACACTTCACATGGCACATAAATATCTGGTAAAAAATGCATTTCTATTCTTAATATTCCATCCCCTGAACAAGCCTCACATCTTCCGCCTTCCACATTGAAGCTAAATCTTCCCTTTTCATAGCCTCTCATTTTTGCTTCATTTGTTCCTGCAAATATATCTCTTATATTGTCAAATACTCCTGTATAAGTTGCTGGATTGGAGCGTGGTGTTCTTCCTATTGGAGATTGGTCAATATTTATTATTTTATCTATATTCTCTATTCCAATTATTTCTTTATGTGCTCCTGGTTTTTCATTTGAACCATTTATTTGCTTTGCCAATGCCTTATATAAAATATCATTTACCAATGTACTTTTTCCAGACCCTGAAACACCTGTAACACATATAAATTGTCCTAGCGGAAATTTAACATTTATGTTTTTTAAATTATTTTGAGTAGCTCCTTTTACTTCTATTGCTCTTCCATTTGACTTTCTTCTTTTTTCTGGAATTGGTATTTGTTTTTTTCCGCTCAAATATTGCCCTGTTATAGATTCTGGTATCTGTTTTATTTGTTCTGCTGTTCCTTGCGCAATTACTTTTCCACCATGAACTCCTGGTCCTGGTCCAATATCTATTATTTGATCAGCCGCATACATTGTATCTTCATCATGTTCTACAACAATAACTGTATTTCCTAAATCTCTTAACTTTTTTAATGTTGCTATTAATTTTTCATTATCTCTTTGATGAAGTCCTATACTTGGCTCATCTAATATATATAATACACCAGTTAATCCAGAGCCTATTTGAGTTGCCAAACGTATTCTTTGTGCCTCTCCTCCTGATAGTGTTCCTGCGCTTCTTGATAATGTTAAATATTCCAATCCAACATCAATTAAAAATTGTAATCTTTTATTTAATTCCTTTAAAATCTGTTCTGATATCATCTTATCTTTGTTATTCAATTTCAATGAATTCAAATAATTTTTTATTTTATCGATTGACATTTCTGTTAGTTCATTTATATTTTTATCTCCTACTTTAACTGCTAAACTTTCTTTTCTTAGTCTTGCTCCATTACATGTTGGGCAATGACTATTACTCATATACAATTCATAAAAGTCCTTCATTCCCTGTGATTTTGTTTCTCTATATCTTCTATCCAAAGTTGGAATAACTCCTTCAAATGGAGAACTAAACTTTCTTGTACCTGCTGATGATGAATATTCAAAATCAATTTTTTCGTCGCCTGTTCCATATAATATCTTATTTAAAAAGTCTTTTGGTAGTTTTTTTATTGGTACATCTTTAATTTCAACTCCATAATGTTTCGCAATACTCTCAAAATACATCTTTGCCATTGTATCGCCTTTTTTCATACTACTTGCGCCAAATGCTTTTATACCATCATAAAGGGTTTTGCTTTTATCGGGAATTATAAGGTCTTCATCCATTTTCATTAAATATCCAATACCTGTACAAGTTGGACATGCACCAAATGGATTATTGAATGAAAACATCCTTGGCGATAATTCTTCAAAACTAATACCACAATCTGGACAAGCATAATTTTGACTAAATAGCATTTCTTCGGAGTCATCTTTAGAAGTTCCTACAACTATAAGCACTAGATTATTGGCATGTTTTAATGCTATTTCCACAGATTCTGTTAATCTACTTCTTATATCTTCTTTTATTATTAACCTATCAACTATTATTTCTACTGTATGTTTTCTCTTTCTATCTATATTTATGTCATCTGTCAGTTCTACAGTTTCTCCATCTATTCTTGCTCTTACAAACCCTTCTTTTGAAAAGTTTTCTAGTAATTTTTTAAACTCACCTTTTCTTCCACGAACTACAGGTGCTAAAACTTGAATTTTTGAACCTTGTTCCAAATTCATTACTGAATCAACTATTTGGTCTATTGTTTGTTTTTCTATTCTTTTGCCACAATTTGGACAATATGGTACCCCGATTCTTGCATATAATAAACGTATATAATCATAAATTTCTGTAACAGTTCCTACTGTTGAGCGTGGATTTTTAGATGTAGTTTTCTGGTCTATTGATATTGCTGGCGAAAGTCCCTCTATTAGCTCTACATCTGGCTTTTCCATCAGTCCTAGAAACTGTCTTGCATATGAAGATAAGCTCTCTACATATCTTCTTTGTCCTTCTGCATACAGAGTATCAAATGCCAAAGAAGATTTTCCAGACCCAGAAAGTCCTGTAATTACTACAAGCTTATCTCTTGGAATTTCTAAATTAATGTTTTTTAAATTATGCTCTTTTGCGCCTTTTATTATTATATTATTGTTCATGTTTTTCCCCCCAATTGCTTAAAACATTTATTTCAGTCACCATCTCCATGACCTGCATAGTAACCCAATCCTTTCGGAAAGCCTTTCCATGCAGCCTTATCTCGCCCACCATTATTTCTTCTATTGGATTCTCCATTATATCTTCTTATAGCCATTATTTTCATTATTTCCTCAATTAAATGTATTCTTAAAGTTTCTCCTGTTTCTGATAAAGGTTGCTTGTCATGAAAAGTATATAATATATCGTTTGGATGATTAAAATACCTTGTTTTTCTCAAATATTCTTGCACAATCTCCTTATCGGCTGATGTGTTTATAATTAATGAAACCATTTTTTTGTGCATCAAAAATTCATTATCAAATAAAAATTTTACTCCGTTTGGAATATTGTCTGTATATTCTGTCAAATCCGCATTACTATTAGGAAAAATATAATCCAATATAATTGCATCAATATTATTTTTTTTAATACCATATTCTTGCCAATATTGTTTAGCACTTTCCAATGTTGTCACTATTTTGTATTCTATTCCATACTTATCCAGTAAGTCCTTAAAGTTTCCTATTTTTTCTTCCGGTCTATCATCAATAATTAGAATCATTTTTTTACTCCTTCACATCATTTTTTCCATTTCTTTTATTTTATCTCTTATTTCTGCTGCTTTTTCAAATTCCATATCAGCTGCATATTTAAGCATTTCATCTGTCATTTTAGATATAATATCTTTTATTTCTACATCTTTGTCTAATTTATATTCTTCTTGAACTTCTGCGACATAACTTGCTTTGATAGTATCTCTTACTGATTTTTGAATTGTTCTTGGCGTAATATTATGTTCCTTATTGTATTGTTCTTGTATTTTTCTTCTCCTATTTGTTTCACTTATAGCTTTCTCCATGCTTTCTGTTAGTTCATCTGCATACATTATTACTTTTCCATTTGTATTCCTTGCTGCACGCCCTATTGTTTGTATTAATGAACGCTCTGAACGTAAAAATCCTTCCTTGTCAGCATCTAATATTGCAACTAATGATACCTCTGGAATATCCAAACCCTCTCTTAAAAGATTTATACCTACTAATACATCAAATTGCCCTAATCGTAAATCTCTAATTATTTCCATTCTTTCAAGTGCTTTAGTATCAGAATGCATATATTTAACTTTTATATCTATCCCTGCTAAATATGTGCTTAAATCTTCTGCCATTTTTTTTGTTAAAGTAGTTACTAGCACTCTTTCCCTTTTTTCTGTTCTTATTCTTATTTGTTCTATTAAGTCATCCACTTGGTTTGTAACAGGTTTTACTTCTATTTTAGGGTCTAGCAGTCCTGTAGGTCTTATTATTTGCTCTACAACATTTTCTTTGGAATGTTCTTTTTCATAGTCAGCTGGAGTTGCACTTACAAAAATACATTGATTTATTCTTTGCTCAAATTCTTCAAATTTAAGTGGTCTATTGTCAAAAGCCGAAGGTAATCTGAATCCATATTTTACCAATGCTTCTTTTCTAGCTCTATCTCCGTTATACATTGCTTTTACTTGTGGTATGGTTGCATGTGATTCGTCTATTAATAAAAGAAAATCTTTTGGAAAGTAGTCAAATAAAGTATATGGTGCACTTCCTGGCTCTCTGCCACTTATATGTCTTGAATAGTTTTCGATCCCTTGACAAAAACCAGTTTCTCTCATCATTTCTATGTCAAAATTTGTTCTTTCTTCTATTCTTTGTGCTTCTATTAATTTACCCTGTGATTTAAAATACTCTACTTGTGCCTTCATTTCTTCTTCTATTGTTACAATTGCCTTTTCAAGTTTATCTTTATTAGTTACATATTGAGATGCTGGTGGAATTAATATATGGTTTCTAAAGCCTATAACTTTGCCTGTCAATGGATTGATTTCATTTATCTTTTCTATTTCATCTCCCCAAAACTCTACTCTTACAGCTGATTCGCTTTCTGAGGAAGGATATATTTCTAAAACATCTCCTTTTGCTCTAAAGGTTCCTCTTTTAAAATCTAATTCATTTCTTGAATATTGCATATTTATTAGTTTTTTCATAATATTATTTCTTGATTTTGTCATTTGTGGTCGTAATGAAAGCATCATTTCATTGTAGTCTACAGGATCTCCTAATCCATATATGCAAGACACAGATGCTATTATAATAACATCTCTTGTTTCAAACAATGACAATGTAGCTGAATGTCTTAATTTGTCTATTTCATCATTTATAGAAGCATCTTTTTCAATGTATGTATCAGACTGCGGTATATATGCTTCTGGTTGATAGTAATCGTAATAAGAAACAAAATACTCCACTGCGTTCTCTGGGAAGAACTCTTTGAACTCCGAATATAATTGTCCAGCAAGTGTTTTATTATGTGCTAAAACAAGTGTTGGTTTTTGTACTTTTTCAATTATATTCGCCATAGTAAAAGTTTTTCCTGAACCCGTAACACCTAGAAGTGTCTGGAATTTCTTGCCTTCTTTTATTCCTTTTGATAAGTATTCTATTGCTTGTGGTTGGTCGCCTGTTGGCTTATATTCTGAGTGTAATTTAAACATTTTTCCTCCCTTTGTGACCTAAAAAATGACAACTAAATAACATTAAATAATTCTAAATAATATTAGATAATACTAATATATATTTATACCACTTTTTCCTTAAAAAAACAAGGTATTCTAAATATACCCTGTTTTCTGTAATGCATCATCAATTTGTACAATTGATGATGCATCATATAATGATGGGAATAAGAATAAATCATCTGCTCTTGCATAAATAGACGCAAGTAATTCTCTATCCTTTACAATGACCGGTATGTTATTTTTCCAATATTCTATGTCATGAATATAATCAAGTTGCTCTGGTGTCCAAGATAATAGTAACTCTTTTGGAATATTGTTATGGCAGTCTTTCTTCATTCCTGGAACAACTATATAAATATAGCCTCCTTTTTTTACAAATGGCAAAAGTTTTTCATCTAAATACTTTTCGTCTCTTCCAAAGTAGTTGTAAGAATCTGTGCTAACAACTGCATCAAAAAATTCTTTTTCATATTTTAGATCTGTCGCATCTGCTTTTACTGGAATGATTTGATCTTCTGTCAATCCCATTTCAGTAAAAAATTTTCTATTTTCTTCTGCGTCACTCCAAAGGTCTGTTGCATATACTTTAAAGCCATATTCCTTTGCTAAGAAAACTGATGTGATTCCTTGACCACTTCCTAAGTCCATAACTATTGAACCTGCTTTTATTTTGTTGTCTTTCATAAGTTCTTCTTCCAATTTAGTAATTTCCTCGAAGTGCAGGCAGTTAAAATCGCCTCTACATTTTTCATAGATTACTTTACACTATCTTACTATTAGTTAATACTGTAATATATTTTTTATACTTTTTATATTCCTATTACAATAGCATAAAAACAGATAACCAATTATCTGTTTTTATTTGCATACTATTTTTTTTTATACTTTTAATAAAAATTTTATAACTAAAAGTCTGCATTTCCTGCTGTTCTAGGAAATGGGATTACATCACGAATATTTTGCATACCAGTTAAATACATTACCATTCTTTCAAATCCTAATCCATATCCAGAATGTGTTACTGTTCCATACTTTCTTGTATCAAGATACCATGCATAGTCTTCTTCCTTCATTCCTAATTTATGAATTTTGTCTTTTAACACATCATAACGTTCTTCACGTTGACTACCTCCAATTATTTCTCCAACTCCTGGAACAAGTAAATCCATTGCTGCAACTGTTTTTTCATCTTCGTTTAATCTCATGTAAAAAGCTGTTGTTCCTGCTGGATATCCTGTTACAAATACTGGCTTTTTATATATTTTTTCTGTTAAAAATCTTTCATGTTCAGTTTGCAATCCAATTCCCCATTCTACAGGATATTTAAATTGTTCTTTATGAGGAGTTAACAGTTCTATTGCCTTTGTATATGTTATTCTCTCAAACTCATTATTTATAATATTTTCAAGTCTTTCTATTAAACCTGGCTCTATAAATTTATTAAAGAATTCCATTTCTTCTGGTGCTTGCTCAAGCACATATTTTATAATATATTTTACCATAGCCTCTGCCATATCCATATTATCTTCTATATCTGCAAATGCCATTTCTGGTTCTATCATCCAAAACTCAGCGGCATGTCTAGGTGTGTAAGAATTTTCTGCTCTAAATGTTGGGCCAAATGTATATATATTGCCAAATGCTGTTGCAAATGTTTCACCATTTAATTGTCCACTAACAGTTAGGTTAACAGGCTTTCCAAAAAAATCCTTTGTGTAATCTATTTTTCCGTTTTCGTTTGTTGGTAGTTTTTCTAAATCAAGAGTTGTTGCTCTAAACATTTCACCTGCCCCTTCGCAATCGCTACCTGTAATTATTGGCGTATGCACATATACAAATCCTTGCTCTTGAAAAAACTTGTGTATTGCAAATGCAACAAGTGATCTTACTCTAAATACCGCCATAAATGTATTAGTTCTTGGTCTTAAATGTGCAACTGTTCTTAAATATTCCATTGAATGTTTTTTTGGCTGAATTGGGTAGTCCTCATCTGCCTTTCCCATTATTTCTATTTTATTTGCATGAATTTCAAGAGAGTCCTTTCCATTTGGTGCGTCAACTAATAAGCCTTTAACTACAATACTTGAACTGATATTTAACTTTACGATTTCTGCAAAGTTTTCTATTTTTTCATCTTCAACTATTATTTGAATTGGCTTAAAAAAACTACCATCGTTTAACTCAATAAATGCTATTTTCTTTGCATCCCTTTTTTGTCTTATCCAACCAGCTACATTAATTTCCTTTCCTAAATATTCTTCTTTGTTTCTGAAAATTTCTTTTACTTTTACTCTTTCCATATTGAACCTCCTTTTTTTTTCATGTTACAGAAGTACAAAAAAAGCCCTCTGCAACAATATGCAGGGACGAATATAATCCGCGGTACCACCCTAACTTAAGAATTAAAAATTCTTCTCTCATTATATGCTCCAATGTGTTTCACTTTGTATTGTTTTCTAAAAGGGCTTGCAGCCGGTGACCCTTATTCTCTACTAGTAACCTAATACAGCTTTGCATTGTACTAACGCACTTTTTATACTCTCATATTTTATTCTATTATTAACCCTTTTGTCAAGTGATATTCAAATTTTTTTACACTATATACATTATTTTATTATCTGGAAAATATTCTTTCATTTTTTGCTCAAAAAATAATCTTGCCTCATCTTTTACTTTTTCTTTATACATGTATTTTCCTTTGCCTCTTCCTGTCATTATATTCTCGTCAAATAATTTTATTGCGTTGGGAAATGCATCATTGTTTATCATTTTATGAACATAACTATATGTCATAAAAATAAGTTCAAAAAACACATCTTTTTTAACATTATCATTCAATTTCTCCTTAAGATATATTATTAACTTTTCATATTTATCTTGCCAGTTATCAATTAGAATAATTGGTGCTATTAATATCCCTACTTTATATCCTGCATCTTTCAACTTATTTACCGCTTCAACTCTCTTCTCCAAGCTAGATGTACCAAGCTCCACCTTTTGTATAATTATACTTGGATTTACACTCATTCTTACTATAACTCTATTATTATGTTCTAAATTTAGTATTGGCTCAACCATATCAAATTTAGTTGGAAACGTTAAATATCCTTTATTATTTTGGGCAAATTTTGGTATTGTCCACTCTAAATTGTTTGTAATTGTGTTTTCTAATATTAAATCACTATTGCTACCAATCTCAAAAGTTAATTCTTTGTCACTTTGATTAGCAACTTTTATTATTTTTGAAAGCATGTCTTCTCTATTTACGAACAGCCTTAAATATGAACATTTATTATAGTTACACACTAAATAGCAGTACATACACATTGCTGTACAACCAGAAGAAGTATATGGTACTAGAAAATCTGAAGTCTTATGGTTTGGAACAAATTTATGTGTCTTTCTTATTCCTATAATCAAGTTCTTTTTCATGTCTACAAATTCACAATTCTGTTTACCTCTCATCTCAGGTATATTATTATGGTTTTCTATAATCATTTTAGGGATGTCTTTGTATTTTTCTAATAATTCTCTTCCCAACTCGTAATTTTCAACATTCTTTTCATATAAAATTTGCTTTGGTAAAAACATATCAATTCTCTCCTTATGTTCTTCTTTAGTAATTTCTTCGAAGTACAGACGATTAAAATCGCCCCTACATTTTCATAGATTACTTTACACTATCATATTATATTTTGCATATTTTTTTATATTTTATTATTAATAATTATTGTTTACATATATTGACTTTTTTGCCATTTTATGTTAATATAGTTTTTGGAGGTAATTTATTTATGAAAAAAATGTTTTTAATTTTGTTAACTATTATTTTATTGTTTTTAGGTATCATTCCAATTTGTACGGCTAATGAATTAGATTTAAGTGCAGAAGTTAATATTGAAAAAACTAATACGGAAACACCTATAATTTCGCCATATTCAAAATATGTATCTTTTTTATCTCAAAATATTGGTGCAACATATGATACTACACAAGCAAGATACTTACAAAAAGAATTAAATGCTGTAATGGACTGTACTTTAGATACAACAGGTGTTGTATCTTATTCAACGAGAGCATATCTAAAACAATTTCAAAAAAAATATAACCTTCCTGTAACAGGAAATGTAGATGCAACAACAAGAAATTTTTTAAATGTTGCATATAAGTATAAAAAAGTACTTGTTAAAGACAAATCTTTAAATGTAAGAAATAAAGCTGGCACATCTGGTTCTACAATTATAGGAGTTTTAACAACAGGTAGTATGCCTGCTGTCTTAGGAGAAACTTGGGTTAACGGTGTAAGATGGTATAAAATACTATATAATGGAAAACCTGGTTACATATCAGGACATACCAAATATGTAAAAAGAACATTTGTGGAAGTAGATATAGTATCACAGACTTTAAGATTTTATAAAAATGGATTTTTATTTTTAGATTCTGCAATTACAACTGGAAAAAAAGGTTCTTATGACACACAAAAAGGTTATTATGAAATAATGTTTACAGACACAAATAGATATTTACAACCTTCTAACGCCTTTGTTAAATATTGGATGAGATTTAACAATGCCAAAGCGCAAGGGTTACATGATGCTAACTGGAGAGGTGCTACAGAGAATTTTAATTATTTTGGCGGAGTTGTTTATAAACAAAATGGTAGAGCAGGTTCAAAGTATTCTGGAAGTCATGGATGTGTAAACATTCCACCTAATAAAATGCCAATTATTTTTCAAAATGCTGGTTTAGGAACTCCAGTTTATGTACATTAATTAAATTTCAAGTCTATATTATTCAATATTTTTTAAAAATAATATAGACTTTTTTTTATTTATTGTGTATTATTAATAGTATAAGTTCAGTACTTGGAGGTAGTCATGTTTAAAAAAATATATATTGTCTTATTACTTGTATTTATATTACTTTCATCATGTTTGTTTGTTTGTGCAAGTGATATTAATATGAATTTACAAAATAATACAACAACAAGTGGCGCATCTAATACAGCTTCGCCTCTAAATGCTTTATCTTCTTTACCAGAAGCGAGTTTAGGTTTAACAAATATTCTAAATATTTTGTTAATAGTTGTTGGAGTATTATTAATATTATTAGCAATAGCCATATTAATAAGATTAAAATAGTCATTATAAAATTTTTTAGTAAAATTGGGAAATTAGAAAATAATTTTCCAATTTTATTTTTATGTATATTTTATTTTAAAAAAACAATAATATTATTGAACAATTATTTTAAGTTGTACATTTTTTAAGGAGGTTTTTATTTTATGAATAAGAAGATTGTTTTATTTATTATTATATTTGTTATTTCACTTTTTGCTTTTTCTTATACATTTGCTACAAATAATGTTGTTAATGATGTTAGAAATGTTATAGGCGGAGCAGAAAATGCCGTAGAAGATGCCGGCAAAGGTATTGTAAATGGTGTAAAAGAAGGCACTAATAAATTAGAAAACGACGGAAAAGATATGACCAATACTATGAAAAACAATAATACTGACCACAACAATAATACATCTAATTTTAATGCTAATCCAGGAAACTACACAACAACTCGTACTTCAAATGCAACTGGCACCAATATGACTTCTTCTACTTGGATGTGGATTTTGTTAGCCGTAATTGCCATTGTAATAATAGCACTTGTTGTATATTATGGTGGTCAAAAAAATTCTTCTAATTTTTATGATGACAGCAATAGCAATAACAGATAATTTTGAATTAATGACCTATAATTAAAAATAATATAATGTTTTTAATAAGCTTTAAAACATTATGTTATTTTTAATTGCTACTATTTATACAGCTAAAATGCTGGAACATAAACTTTGAAATGTCTTGTTTTTTGCTGTTTTAGTGATATAATATTTATTATTAAGATGTATCCCTAAAGTAACAAATTGTTACCAAAAGAAATGTCTTCAAAATGACAAGGAGGTTTTTTATGGCAAAAAAAGTTGTTGCAACTAATCCTACTGCCAAACATAATTATTCAATTGAAAAAACTTTAGAAGCTGGTATTGTTTTAACTGGAACAGAAATAAAGTCTATACGCAATGGCAAAATTAATATGAAAGATAGTTATGCTATTATAAAAAATGGTGAAGTTCTTGTTTATGGAATGCATATTAGCCCATATGAACATGGCAATATTTTTAATAAAGATCCTTTAAGAGTTAAAAAATTATTACTACATAAATTTGAAATAGCAAAACTTATTGGTCAAACTAAACAAAAAGGTTATTCTCTTATTCCAATGGATTTATACTTTTCCGGTAATTTCTTAAAAATAACTTTGGGAATCGGTAAAGGAAAAAAGTTATATGATAAAAGAGAAGATATTGCTAAAAAAGATGCTGAAATGAGAATAAAGAAGGAATTTGGTAAAAAAATATAGCCGTGAGTATCATCACGGCTTTTAATATTATGCCTTATTACTTGCACCAAATACATCTCTTATTTTATGCTTTACAGTCTGTTTTACTGCTTCTCTTGCTGGTGTTAAATATTTTCTTGGGTCAAATGCAGAAGGATCTTCCACAAATACTCTTCGTATTTCTGATGTCATTGCTAATCTTAAGTCTGTATCAACATTAATCTTTGATACTCCAAGTTTACTTGCTTGGTTTAATATTTCGTCTGGTACTCCCTTTGCTCCAGGAATATTTCCACCATATTTATTACATGTTTCTACTAGTTCTGGTATAACCGTTGAAGCTCCGTGCAATACAATTGGTGTGTTTGGTATTAGTTCTTTTACCTTTTGTAGAATATCAAATCTAAGTTTTGGTTCCCCTTTAAACTTATATGCTCCATGGCTTGTTCCTATAGCTATTGCCAATGAATCACATCCTGTCCTTTCTACAAATTCTTTTGCCTGTTCTGGGTCTGTAAACATTGCATCTGATTCTGTAACATTAACCTCATCCTCTATTCCAGCTAATTTTCCTAGCTCTGCTTCTACAACTACCCCATGTTCATGTGCATAATCAACTACCTGTTTTGTTAGTCTTACATTTTCTTCAAAATCATATTTTGAACCATCTATCATAACTGATGAAAATCCATTATCTATACACATTTTACAAGTTTCAAAGTCTGGCCCATGGTCTAAATGTAGTACAACTGGAATATCATGTTCTTCTAATGCTGCCTCAACCATTTTCTTTAAGTATCCTATTCTAGCATATTTTATTGCACTAGAAGATGCTTGCAATATAACTGGTGCATTTTCCTCTGCTGCTGCATCTACTATTCCTTGTATTATTTCCATATTATTTACATTAAAAGCTCCTATTGCAAAATGTTCCTTCATTGATTTTTCAAACATATTTTTTGTTGTTACTAATGGCATACATATTCCTCCTCAAATTTATTTTTTTAACATTATATATCTTTTAAATTTTATATTCAATACTTAATAAAATTTTCACCTTCAATAGTGAGATGTGCCCCCAAATGTTAAAATCTGTTCTAACATTTGGGGGCTTTTTTTACTTGAATTTAGTTGACATCGTCTTCCTAAATCCGAATACATCAATATATTCTATTTCCAAACATTTTTCAAGTCTTTATGCCTTTTTTAATTTTCAAATTTATAACTACTGCACATTGATTCATCTGGTTCTTTTGTATTGCAACCTGCTATTGGTGTAACTTGTATTTCTTTTAAAGTGCATTTGTGATTATTCAAATTATTATATACACAACTTTCTACTGTACAATTTATTTTTTGTTTATCTTCCATAAAAAAACCTCCTTTTTGTTTTATATTATTAGTATACTTATTTTTATTTTTTTTATTTGATTTTTTATTGGAAATTTTTTAAACGTTTTGTATATAACTACTTTATTTTGTCTAGTAATTCTCTATCTATATATTTTCTTTATAATGTACGGTAATTATTTTTGTCTGCTCTTTCGTCCATTTTCCTATCATATTTTTCATTTCCATAATACCAATCTGTTTTCTTATCCTTTGGTCTCATAGTTCTTGATTTATCTAATGCTAAGTCCAATAATGCCAAAATTGGTAGCAATATTCCTATGAATGAAAAGAAAATAGAAATATAATTTTCTTCTGTTACTTGTCCATATAATATTGTATTAATATTTTGATATAAAAATACTCCATAATAAAATCCATGTGTTACAAGATAAATTATTGCTGCTAAAATTTTTCTTTTTATTATAAAACAAATGCACATAAAGCTTATAAACAATACTGGTATTTCTATTGCCAAGTCCATTGGTTTTATCATAAAATCCATACCTGTTCCAGCGGCAAATGCTCCTGCTACTCTAAATCCCCAAAACATAAAACCAAAAATGACAATTAACCATGTTGTAAAATTTCTCATTTGTATCAACTCCTTCTTTATTATTGTACCACATAATTAAATTAAGTTGCAAGCACAAAATATACGCTATACAAGAAAAAAAGTATAATGTCTTACCATTATACCTTTTTTAAAATTTACTAATCTGTAAAATTAAATTCATCTTTGAATTTTTCTTTGAATATCTCAAATACATTATTTAGTACTTCTTCATCTTCTACACTTACATAAGATTCTTCGTCTTCTGATGTACTTTCAACTTTCAATATTACCACTTCTCCTGGTTCTTCAGATATTTCATCTTCCACTGGTAATAATATTACATATTCTTCTTCATTATATTCAATTAAGTCTAAAAATTCAAATTGTACTTCGTTTCCTTCTTCATCATTAAGTATTACTATATTGTCAACTTCTTCTCCCTCTATGTTCTCTGGGATTTCATTGTTTAAATCTTCACTCATCTTTTTCTCCTTTCAATTATAATTATTTATATTATTTGTATTTCTACAACTTTAATAACTTAATCACTATTATGCTCTCTTTACTTAGGCTTATTCATATATGTTTCTAAAATGTATACTGCAGATATTGTATCTACAATATTTTTTTTATTTTCCTTTTTTATTCCTAAATAATTCATTGTTTTATGTGCTGCAACTGTTGTTAAACGTTCATCTATTTCTTCTATTTTTATTTTATTAAATTTACATTTTAATTTATGTATAAATTTCTTTGTTACTTCTACTCTAAAACCTTCTGTACCATCCATATTTATAGGAATTCCTATTATAATTGTGTCTACTTGATAATTGTCTAATATTTCTTCTAATTTTTTTAGAACTATTTTATCATTTCCATTATGACTTATTGTACATAGTCCTTGAGCAGTTATTCCTAGTTCATCACTTATAGCTATTCCAACTCTGCTATCACCATAATCAATTCCAAGTTTTCGCATATTATTCGCCTAATCCTATATAATTTCTTACCATTTTTTCCAATAGTTCATCTCTTTCTAACTGTCTTATCAAATTTCTAGCATTATTATGGCTTGTTATATATGTAGGATCTCCTGATAATATATATCCCACAATCTGATTTATTGGATTATACCCCTTTTCTTCTAATGCTTGATATACTTTTGTAAGTATTTCTTTTGTTTTAACATTCTTCTCTCTTTCTACTTCAAAACTCATTGTTTCATCCATAGACATATATCAATTACCTCCTATAAAAAATTTATACTATTTTCCTCTTTATCTGCATTGTCTAAATATTCTTCTAATCTTCTCATAACTTCTTCTAAAGCTGTTCCCTTATAGTATGCCGCTACTGCAAAATTTAACTTTGCTCTTGCATATATACCGTAATCTTGATTTTCATTATTTTCTACTGGCGAAATTTTTAGTTCTTCTACAGATTCCTTTATTTCCTTTAAAATTTCCTCTGCTGATTGTGGATCTATTCCTGAAAAAATTATTGCAAATTTTGGTCCCATGTATCTGACAAATATATATTCCGATTGAAGTTTGTCCTTTATTGTTTGCGAAACCTGTGTAATAACATTATTTCCTGTTTCTCTGTTTATATTATTATTAATTTCTTCTATATTAATTATTTTAAATAAGCATACTGCCGAAATTGTATATTTATCTATTATTTTTCTACCGTCGCCATATAAATATTCAACTGATTTTAATCCACTAAATTTGTCTTCTCTTACAATATTTTCTAATATCTGTTGAGTTGTTACTGTTTTCACAACTGACACTATATTATTTTTTACTACCTCTAAAATTGTAACATCCAAATTATCAAACTCATGTGGTTGTGTTCCTTCTATTATCCAATATCCTATATATACATTATCTATATATAATGGGAAAAATATTGCAGCTTTTGCCCTTGCAAATTCACTTTTTTGATATGGCAATTTTTCGCCTTCTCTTTCTACTGTTAAATATTTTGGTGTAGCTGTCTGTATACTATCTTTAAATATCGGCTCTGTTTGTAATTTGCTTAATGTATCCCAATGTTTTTCATCAACATTAGATGCTTTTACAACATACTCAACTCCATCATAAACAACTATTGTTGAATATTTTATGCCATACTTTTCTATCAGAATATTATTAATTTTTGCAAATTTTTCCTTAGTAGTTGTGTATTCACTAATTGTATCAAGCAAATCTTGAAGTACATTTAAACTTGTTACTTTTTGATTAAGGTTGGAAAAACTTTCTATTTTTTTATGTATAGATACATTGTATATCATTAAAATTACTATTATTATTACAAGCAGTAGTATTATTGCTAATGTCAAAAAACTCACCTCTTTAAATTTACTATACAGTTAATACTTATTTTTCATTTTATTTAATGTTTCATTCATTTGATTTGTAAATTTTGATTCACTATTTTTATATATATTATTATAATTGCTCATTGATTTTTGAGGCATACTATTAATTAGTGGATAAACCATATTTCCTAATTTTGACAGATACATTAAGAATTTTTTAGAATATCCTTTTAAGGAAATTTTACATTCTACTAATCCTTCAAGATATCTTGAATATGTCTGTTCTTCAAACGGTATAGAACAATATTTAATTAAGTCCTTATTGAATAATTCTGTCATATATGACATAGCCGGGTCATTATATACTGATATTCCACCTATTATCAGTTTGTCAGTCACATTTCTTACTCTTAAAGACTTGTTTAAAATTATTCTTAATTTTTCTGGATTTAAAATATTTTTTGCTTTCAAATCCCTTAAAAATGCTGTTAATGGTTGAATTGTTAAGACATCAAAGCTTTGCACCAAATAAATTTCTTGTGCTTCTTTAAAATATCCAAAATTTGTTTCAAAATCACAGTCCAATAATATTAATGAATAATTTTTAATTAAAGTTTCCAGTATCTCAGAATAATTATTTATTACATCATTTTCATTTGGTAAAGTAGTAAATACGCTTAAATTTTTGTTTACCACAATTCCTTCTACTATTCCATTAATTAAGTTTGGTATAGAAGAAATTGCTGTTTGTCTTAATTCTTCTTGATTGTCCGTATATACATAATATGCATTTTTATTTTTTGTCAAATCAAGTATTGCTGTTTTTATGCCTTTTTCTGATAATAATTGTGCTATATTATTAACTATAAAGGATGTCCCATTTTTTGAAGTTCCTACAAAAGCCACTATTTTCTTATCTTTTGTGAGTAAGCTAGACAAATTCATATCGATATCTACATTTTTAATTGGTTCTATTTTTTGCTCTTGTTCGCTTGCGACCTTATTTGTGTATTCATTCCTATCTAAACTTTCAAACTTAGGCACTGTATCATCTTCGTCTGACATTTTACTAAAATCCTCAAATCCTGGTAGTATATTTTGCTGTTCTTCGTCTGATTCTGACAATGAACTTCCTTTTTCGTTGCTCTCTTCAAGGCCTGGCAATATATTATCATTTTCTTCAATTTCTTCAGATTCAGGAAGTTTATCATCTAACCCCGGCAATGTTGTTTCTTCTAGGTCCTCAAGGCCTGGCAAAATATCATCTTCTTTTTCTTCATCCATATCAAACAAATTAACAATATCCTTTGGCTCAGAATCATCTCGTATATCACTGTTATCTATTTCTGACTGTTCCTTTCTAGGCCTTCCTCTTTTTTTCTTTATTTGAGGTTCTACTTCACTGTTGTCTGCAATAGTTTCCTTTTTAGGTCTTCCTCTTTTTCTTAGTGGTGTTTCTTCTATTTCTTTTTTCATATCTTTCGCTGTTTTTATCTCTTCAGTTATACTAGTTTTTTCTTTTTCATCTAGTTGATCTTTTTTCAATTTTTCTTGCACTTCTATTGGTTTGGTTTTAACTTTTTTTACATTTGATACATTTACTTCTTCTGGTATAATTACTGGTTTGGTTAATTTATTCTTTTTTAACTGTTCTTCTATCAGTTTTATTTTTTTATTTTCTTCTTTATCATTAATATTAGATTTTATCTTTTTAACTTTAACACTTGGTGGTTCATATGCTGTTTGACTTTTTTTATTTTTTCCATCTGAGCTTCTATTAGAACCATAGCTTACAATTTTTTGATATTTTTCACATCTAGCCTCAAGTACAGCTTTAACATTTAATGGTAAAAATTGTGCAATTAATCTTAATTGTGCATCTGTATATTGAGTTGCAATACTATTAAAGCTTTCAATATATTTTTCTTCATTTTTGCCTAACTTTTTATAGTGATTAATGATATTTTGAATTTCTGTCTCGCTTACGTCTTCTTCTCTGCTAAACATAGCTTCTGAATCTTCTGTTCTCACTTGATAATATGCTATTGCTTCTTTTTGATTTCTAGGTTTGTAGACTAATTCACAAATTTTTGATACGTTTCTATCTTGTCCTAATAACGCATTATAGATTTTGCTTTTTAATATTTCATTTAAGAAAATTTCTGATTTAGCCCTTCTGTCATTGCATATAAGTATTATTGGTATGTCTGCTCCCGAATTGCTTGTTGCTTCTGCTGATATGTTGTCTAACTTGCCTCTTATAAATCTATCAATCTCGTCATAATTATTGTTTGAAAATGCTTCTAAATCTTCACTTATAATTATTCTATCATATGACTTATCTTTTTGTAATTCCTTCTGTATTGCATTAAAATAATATACATTTTTGCTTATTATTTCTTCTGAATAATTCTTTTGATATTCTTTTATAATCGCTTCTGATATTTTTTCATTGCCAACTGCAAACAATACCTTCATTTGTTTAACCCCTCCAACCTTTTACTACTATTGCAAAAATCAATGGTAATATTTGGCATATTACTAAAACTGTTACTATACCTATCATTACACCAAAACCTTTGTCTTGCACATCCAGTTTTCTTATTCCTATTACGTAACGATATATAGCACTAATAACTATTCCTACAAAACAAAAAGGTATACTATATATTCTAACTAAGTTTAGTATGTATGCAACATATCCATATGTTTCATTTCCATATTGTTCTACATAATCTTCCATTGTTTTAATTTCTTTTTGCTTAATTTCAACTAGAGTTCCACTTGTTTTCGTTGGTTCTATTACATTTTCTGTATTTGCTGCGTATACTGTGGTTGCACTTAATAGGCACATAAAAATTGTTATGACTGCTATAAATTTTTTCATAGCTTTTCCCCTTTCTATATCTTATATTTCATCCTTTATTCCATTTTTCTTACATATTATATAATACAATAAACTACGTAAAATATCAAGGATAAACTCAACTTTTTTTATTTTTATTTAATAAGTCATGCACTTTATTTTTTTCTGTTCATATAATTTAGCAAATGGTCTAAAAAAATATTTTTATGGAGGTTTTTATGCTTGCATTTTTACTAAATGGTTTTTTACATTATTTAGAATCTGCTATATTTTTAGTTGGTTATATTTCTAACAATAGTTTGTTTCCTGAGCCACTTTCTTCTAGTGAAGAACAATATTATTTGGAACTACTTTCTCAAGGAAATGATGAAGCAAAAAACATTTTAATTGAACGAAATCTAAGACTTGTAGCTCATGTTTGTAAAAAATATAGTTCCACCAATATTGAATTAGATGATTTAATCTCAATTGGTACTATTGGGTTAATAAAAGGTATTAATAGTTTCAATTCTTCTAAGGGCGTACGTCTTGCTACATATGTTTCTAGATGCGTTGATAATGAAATTTTAATGTATTTAAGAAGTACTAAAAAATTAAGTGCAGAAGTATACTTGGAAGATCCAATTGGGAAAGATAAAGATGATAATACTATAACCCTTCAGGAAATTTTAGAAAGTAATAGCAAGCCTATAGAAGATGAAGTTGATTTAAAATTCAAAATAAAAAAATTATATAATAAAATGAAAGAAGTACTTAAACTAAGAGAAAAAACTATCCTAGAGTTAAGATTTGGCCTAAATGGTGATAAGCCAAAAACGCAAAGTGAAATAGCACAAATGATGGGAATATCACGTTCTTATGTATCCAGAATTGAAACAAAAGCTATAGGCAAATTAGCTCAAGAAATAATTGAAGAATAATTGTAATATTTTTTACCTCTATATAATATTTTTATATAGAGGTATTTTATGAATTACATTTTAAATTTTTGTGTTGGTATTTTAATAGGCGCTGGCGCAATACTTCCTGGAATAAGCAGTGGAGTTTTATGCGTAATATTTGGTATATACGAAAAACTAGTAAATAGTGTTTTAAATTTTTTTAAAGACACTAAAAATAATTTTAAATTTTTATTTCCAATTGCATCTGGCAGTTTTGTTGGTATTATAGCTTTAGGAAATGTCCTAAAATTTCTATTTACCACTTTTCCAACGCCAACAAAATTTGCATTTATCGGATTAATAGTAGGAGAAGTTCCTATTTTATGCAAAAAAGCCAATAAAGATGTTGGCTTTCGCTTAACTTATATGTTGTATTTGATTGCAACTTTTGCTATTGCCGTTTTGCTTATTTTCATTGAAAATAAATGTAATATTAATTTTCTTTCAATTGAAAACTCAAATTTTTTCTACCTTGTTTTGTGTGGTTTTTTAATGTCCATAGGAATTGTTGTTCCTGGTGTTAGTAGTAGTGTAATTTTAATATTACTTGGTATATATAATATTTATTTAGATTCTATTTCAACCTTATACTTGCCAGTTTTATTTCCATTGGGAATTGGCGTTATTATTGGTGGGCTTGTATTTTTAAATTTAATAAAATATCTTTTAGACTATTATTACACCAAAACTTTTTATTGCATTATTGGTTTTATAATCGGTTCTGTTTTAGTGTTAATTCCTTCTTTCAATTTGAATTTTGAAGGTATTATTTCCATTGGTTTATTTATTATTTGTTTCTGTTTAGCTCTAAATTTCGAAAAGCTTGAAGAAAAATAATATTTTATTTTCTTCTTCTTAATATCCATCCTGTTTTTGCTTCAATTGGCAGTTCTAATTTTACAGTTTGTCCTTGTTTCCCTGGATTTACGGTTGTAATCTCTTCTTCAGTATCAGAATCCCACATTTTTTGTATGGTAAACTCTTCAACTTCTATTTTTCCTGGAATTAATATTTCCATTTTATCTCCTATACTTAATTTATTGCGTATTTCTATTAATGTTTTATTTGCTTGGTTTTCTAATACCTTTCCTCCAAATTCAAAGTTAGGATTGTATTGCTTTCCATCATATTCTTGAAAATCCTTATTATTTCTGTCATTAAAATAAAATGTTGTTAATCCCCTTGTTTTAGTTTTTTCCAGTTCTTTTAAATATTTATTATAATCATATTCATTTGGATTTTTCATATAATCATCTATAGCATTTCTGTATGCATTAACTACTGATGCTAAATAATATTCTGTTTTTAATCTTCCTTCAATTTTTAGACTTTCTACTCCCATATCTATTATTTCTGGAATTTCTTTTATCAAACATAAATCCTTTGATGAAAATATATATGTTCCCTTTTCATCATGTTCTACAGGCATCAAATTTCCTGGGTTATTGTTTTCTTCTACATACACATTATATGCCCATCTGCAACTTTGTGCACAATCACCTAAATTTGCACTTCTACTTGCTAAAAAGTCACTTAAAAAGCACCTACCCGAATATCCAAAGCAAATTGCTCCATGTACAAATATTTCTACTTCCAATCCCGCTTCTTTATTTTTAATTATTTCCTTAATTTGTTCTTTGTTTAATTCTCTTCCCAAAATTACTCTTTTAGCACCATTTTTATGCCAAAAATTTGCACTATGATAACTAACCGTATTTGCTTGTGTACTTATATGTATATCTATATCTGGTGCTTCTTTTTTTATAACATCAATTACTCCTCCATCTGAAGCAATAATTCCATCTACCTTTAATTCATTTAGCATTTTTGCTTGTTTTTTTATTTCATCATAATAACTATCCCAAGCATAAATATTAATTGCCGCATAAACTTTTTTGCCTATACTATGTGCGTATTGTATCGTTTTTGCTAATTCATTATCATTCACTTCTGATCTACTTCTTAGTGACAGACTTCCTGTTCCGCAATAAACAGCGTCTGCGCCGTATAAAAAAGCTGTTTTAGCCTTTTCAAAAGAACCTGCCGGAGCCAATAATTCTACTTTTTTCATATTAACCATCATTCCTTTCATCAATCCATAATTATTACTTAAATAATTATAAATCATTTCATAATTTTCATAAATTTATTTTACTTTTTTAGTATAATCTGTTATTATATTAATGTTAAAGGAGCATTATATATGGAAATTAATAATAAAAAACTATCTAGGCATTGCATATACATAATCTATTTTTTTACATTTGCATTATTGGGTTGGATAATGGAAACCTTTTATTGTGCTTATGTAATGGGCTATTTTTCTAAAAGAGGCTTTTTATATGGTCCAATATGCCCTATTTATGGATATGGTGCATTAATTTTAATAATAATTTTAAGTAAATATAGAAAAAATTCAATAAAGTTATTTTTTTCTTCAGTTGCTATATTCACTTTTTTCGAATATATTGTAAGTTTTGGTTTGGATGCTTTATTCGGTTTAAAATGGTGGGACTATTCTGAGCGCTTTTTAAATATAAATGGTCGTATTAGTATTTTTCACGCATTTGCATGGGGGTTTATTGCCATACTTTTTATAAATCATTTGTATCCTTTTATAAAAAAACATGTCAATTTAATTTTAGCAAAAATCCCACATAAAATTCAAGTGACTGCTATATCAACTGTTTTGGTTGTTTTTATAGCAGACACCGTCCTTTCTTGTATACGATATATTATTTAAATCATTTTAGAAATAGCTAATCCATCTCCTACCTCTAATATTTCTGTTTGAATATTAGGGGTATTTGTTATTTTATATATATACTCTCTTAAGTTTCTTACTGCTGTTCGTTGCTTATGTTTGTTATAATCGCCCAATACATAGCCTTTATATAAAACATTATCTGCTATTATTATTCCATTTTTATTAATCATTCTAATAGCTTGTTCTAGGAAAAATGGATACTTTCCTTTTGCAGCATCAATAAAAACAATATCATATTTATTGTTTAGTGTAGGGAGAATATCTACAGCATCACCTATTATTACATTTATTTTATCTTCTACCCCAACTTGTTTTATGTTCTCAATCGCCTCTTCTGCTCTTTGAACATCTCTCTCTATTGTATCTATTTTTCCACCTTCTGTAAGAAACTCAGAAAAGCATATTGCAGAATAACCCACAGCAGTTCCTATTTCCAATATGCTTTTGGGATTATTCTGTTTTAATATCTTGGCTATAACTTCTAATGTATCATCCATTAATATTGGAATATGGTTTTCCAAAGCTTTCTGCTTAATGCTATCTTTCATCATGCACTCCATTTGTTATTGGCTTTCCCCCACTAGCATTTAGCTTATTATATTCTCTAATTAATACATCCTTTATTCTATTTTTAATTATTTCTTCGCTAACGGATTCTACATAACCAGCTTCTCTAAGTTTCTCACATTCTTCTGCAAATATACCATATATCTCATTAACCACATCACTTAACATTCTTCCTGCACACTTACCTGCATAAGATCTTGTTACACTATCAATTTTTTGCATAAGTTCATCTCTTACTTTATTAATTCCACGAATTTTTTCATCATTCTCATTTTTCTTACGTCCTATCTTAGCTGTAATTGAATAATGTGCTTTTGCGCGATAATATTTACCTCCCCCCCTCCTCCACTTATTCTCATGAATGTCTCGTTTACTCATTCTTATTCCTCCTTTATTTCTTTGAAGTGCGGGCGATTAAAATCGCCCCTACATTTTTCATGGATTACTTTACACTATCATTTCTTTGCTCTTGCCGCCATTCTTTCTCTTGTCTTATTATCTAATATTTTCTTTCTTAGTCTTAAGTTTTTTGGTGTAACTTCCACTAACTCATCTTCTTCTATAAATTCTATTGCTTTTTCTAGTGATAACTGAATTGGTGGCACTAAACGTAAAGCGTCATCTGAACCAGAAGCCCTTGTATTAGTTAGGTGTTTTTCTTTGCATACATTTATTGATATATCCTCATTTCTAGAATTTATGCCTACTATCATTCCTTCATATACATCAACACCTGGTCCTATAAACAACTCTCCTCTTTCTTGAGCATTATATAATCCATATGTTATTGATGTTCCTTGTTCAAATGCCACAAGTACTCCTCTTGTTCTTGCTTGTATTTCACCTTTATATGGCTCATAGCAGTCAAAAATACTATTCATTGTTCCTACACCTTTTGTATCTGTTAAGAATTCTGTTCTATAACCAATTAACCCTCTAGCAGGAACTTTAAATTCTACCTTTGTATGTCCAACTTCTGCTGGTTCCATATTAAGCATTTCTGCTTTTCTTCTTCCCAATTTTTCTATAACATTACCTATGCATTCATCTGGAACGTTAACTACAAGTCTTTCCATAGGCTCACATTTAACTCCATCTATTTCCTTTATTATTACTTTTGGTCTAGAAACTAATAATTCAAAACCTTCTCTCCTCATAGTCTCTATTAAAACAGATAAGTGCAATTCTCCACGACCGCAAACCTCAAAACTATCTGCAGAATCTGTTTCTTTTACTCTTAAACTAACATTTCTTTCTAGCTCTTTAAATAATCTATCTCTTATATGTCTTGAGGTTACAAATTGACCTTCTTTTCCTGCAAATGGACCATTGTTTACACTAAATGTCATAGATACTGTTGGTTCATCTATATCTACAAAATCTATTTTTTCTGGATTATTTACATCACAAATTGTATCCCCTATGTTTATATCCGAAATACCTGATAAACAAACTATATCCCCTGCAGAAACACTTTCAACCTCTGTTCTCTTTAATCCTACATATGTAAATAATTTTGCTATTTTGCCTTGTTCTGTTTTATCCTTTTTGCAAACAGCTACTGTTGTTCCATTGTTTATTGTTCCTCTCTCTACTCTTCCTACTGCTATTCTTCCTAAATATTCATCATAGTCTATATTTGATACTAACATTTGCATTGTTCCATCTATATCACATTTTGGAGGCTCAATATTATTTATTATGGTCTCAAAAATGCAATTTACATTATCGCTTTCTTCGTCTAAGTTCATTTTTGCAATTCCATTTTTTGCAGATGCATAAACAACCGGAAAATCTAGTTGTTCATCTGTTGCGTTTAATTCTATAAATAATTCTAATACTTGGTCAACTACTTTTAGTGGATTTGCACCTGGTCTATCTATTTTATTAATTACTACTATTGGTTTTAAATTTAATGCAAGAGATTTTTTTAATACTTCTCTTGTTTGAGGCATTGGGCCTTCAAAAGCATCCACCAATAAAAGTACACCATCAACCATTTTTAAAACACGTTCAACTTCTCCTCCAAAGTCAGCATGTCCTGGTGTATCTACTATATTAATTTTGATGTCTTTGTACATTACGGATGTGTTTTTAGAAAGAATTGTTATTCCTCTTTCTTTCTCCAAATCATTTGAATCCATTACTCTTTCTTGTACTTGCTCATTTTCTCTAAATATATGGCTTTGTTTTAAAAGTGCATCTACAAGTGTTGTTTTGCCATGGTCTACGTGTGCTATAATTGCTATATTTCTTATGTTTTCGTTTATCATTTTTTCCCTTCTCTTTTCTTTATATTTTTATGTTAATTTCTATATTACTAACCCTTATATTTTACCCTATTTTTTTTCATTTGTCAACATAATTATGTTATCCATTATTTCTTTGCTTACCTTATCTAGTATTTCTTTTTCAGGTTTATTTGTTTTATACTGGCTAAAGTCCAATGGTTCCCCTATATTTAATTTTACTTTTTTAAAAGGCTTCATCTCTCCTTGAATTCCAACTGGGATTACCGGAACTCCTGTTCTTATCGCCATATAGGCCACTCCATTTTGTGCTTTTCCATTTTTCTCCATTCCATTTCTTGTTCCTTCTGGAAATATAACCAATATTTCCCCATCTTTTAATAAATTTAATGAATACTTTATAGACTCTATATCTCTCATTCCCCTTTTAACAGGAAATACACAACACTTTCTGCCAAACCATTTAATGAATTTATTTTTAAATAATTCTGCTTTTGCCATTACATATACTTTTCTTTTTAAATTTGATACCAATATTGGTGCATCCCAGTTTGACCTATGATTAGCACATATCAAATATGCCCCTTTTTCCTTTATATTTTCTTCTCCATTTTTTTCTACTCTAAATACTACAAGATTAAATATATATACCAGAAAAACAACTATTTTTCTTAACATTGTTGACCTCCTTTCGCTTTATTTATTATATCAGCTACTTTTTCTTTAACTTGTTCTATTGTCAAATATGTAGTATCAATAACTATAGCATCTTCTGCAATTTTTAACGAACCTATTTCTTTGTTGCTGTCATTATGATCTCTAATTTTTATTTTTTCTAAGACTTCCTCATAGGTCATATTTATGCCCTTTTCTAGGTTTTCTTTATACCTTCTTCTAGCTCTTTCTTTTACATCTGCATCTAAATATATTTTTACATCTGCATTTGGAAATACATATGTTGTAATGTCTCTTCCTTCCATAATAACATCTTTTCCTTCTGCTAATTTTCTTTGCAATTTTACCATATTTAACCTTACTTCTACTATAGCAGAGACCTGTGAAACTAAAGCTGTTACTTCTTTACTTCTTATTTTATCTGTAACATCTTCTCCATTTAGGAAAATAGTTTGTATGCCTTCATTATTTTTTATATCTATTTTTATAGTTTCTGATATTTTTATTATCTTATCTTTTTCGTTTATAGAAACATTTTGGTTAATCATTTCTAATGTAACACATCTATATGTCGCTCCCGTATCTATATTAATAAGTCCAAAGTCTTTTGCAATTAATTTTGTAATTGTTCCCTTTCCAGTTCCCGCTGGTCCATCTATTGCAACTATAAAGCTCATAATAACCTTATCCTTTCCATTAATTTAAATATCTTTTTTTTCTTCAGGCATATATATACCTTTTGCAACAATCGTAATATCAACTACGTTCATTGTTGTTAATTTTTCTATTTCCTTTATAACTTTTTCTTTAAATTCTCGCAACGCAACTAATACATTATAACCATATGTAACAATCACTTCCATATAAATTGTCGGTCCCTCCGGTGTTTTTTCTACTCTAATTCTTATAATTTTATTTATTGCATCTGTTCTTTTAGCCAAATATTCTGCAATCTGTCTAAAAACTGTATCTGATATTACAAAATTTCCTAAATAGCTGAATGTTGGTCTTATTATTGACTTTTCAGATATATATGGTGCATTCCCTTTTCCCTTTGATTTAAATATTTGTAACGGATCTAATATATAGCCTGAAAAATCTTTTTTTATTTCAAATGTTGGCACAGGTATTACGTGTTTTCCTTCTGTCTTCCTTATTGTTTTGGCGGTTTGCATCTCCGTTTCTGTTGCGACTTCATTTATATATATGGTCTTTGCAGGTTTTTGCAATCCCAAATTTTCTGCTATTTTTTCTACCATTCCGTCAGAAGTACCCAATATTAAAATTGCTTCTGGCTTGTATTTTTTTATAGCTTTTTTCATTTCTTGCTTTTCCTGTTCATTCACAAAAATAGCTCTTTTAACCGTTTCTATTTTAGTAGGAGCCTTTTTTGCAGACGTTCCCGCTATGACATTATTTTCCTTTATTAAAAGTCCATCGTCTATTATATAGCCTATTCCATTTTCATTTGCCACCATCTGCGCTCTATAACTTTTTCCTGTTCCAGAAGGCCCAACAAATGCATAGACCTTTGTGTTTTCAATATTATTGTTAAATAACAAACTCATTCTATCCCTCTTTTTTTCGTTAATATGTTTAATATATCATATTTCTATTTCTTTTTCAATTTTTATGGTATAATATTTTAAAGTTTTAAATAGGAGGTCTTGTAATGGATAGAATTGATAAAATAAACTATTATTTAGATATTGCAGAAACTGTTACCAAAAGAAGTACTTGCATTAGAAGAAATTTTGGAGCAATTATAGTAAAAAATGATGAAATAATTTCTACTGGTTATAATGGTGCACCCAGAGGGCGCAAAAATTGCTGTGATTTAAAGTCATGTTTAAGGGAAGAATTACAAGTTCCACGTGGTGAACGTTATGAATTATGTAGAAGTGTTCATGCAGAACAAAATGCTATTATTAGTGCTAGCAGAAAAGATATGCTTAATGGAACTTTATATTTGGTAGGTATAAATTATAATGATAATACATATGTTCAAAATGCCAATCCTTGTGCCTTGTGTAAAAAAATGATAATAAATGCTGGATTAACGCAAGTAATTGTAAGAGATACTAAAGAATCTTTTAGAATAATAGATATTCAAGATTTTATCGATAATGATGAAAGTTTAGAAGAATCAAAAGGTTATTAATTAATTATTGCAAAAACTAATTTAATATTTTATAATATATATAAGCTTGTTGTATTTACTACAACAAAGTGCGGATATAATTTAGTGGTAGAATGCCATGCTTCCGACCTGGTCGCGCGAGTTCGATTCTCGCTATCCGCTCCATTTGAAATCAACTTACGGACTTAAAAGTTCGTAAGTTTTTATTTTATATAAAGCTTCAAAAGTTCTCTTTCTTTCAAGGAGGAAAACTATGAGATGTGGTATTTATGTAAGAGTATCTACTGACGACCAAAAAGAGGAAAAAATTATCAGAATAATTTAATCCTCTTTTTAGTTTTTTTGAATATGTGAATAAAATATATGTCTAACTAGCTAGCTAGCCAGCACTGAATTTGTACTCCCATACAAATTCGTATATGGGAAATTCCCATACCCTCTTTAAATATTATTTACCTGTCAACCCTACCAACTTCTTTAGCTTTTGATATACCAAGTATATCATCACAATAAGTATTACCTGAATCTGGATTTATATATTTTTCAGGTTGAGCAATAACATCTATTAAAGTCTTCAACCTTGCATATTTAACAGCATTACCCACATTTATAACTTCTCTAAAATCATCTGGAGTCCAATCAGCTATCATTTCAGGATGTTTGTATATTGAAAAATTAAATCTTCTTTCAAGCCCTTTTATTGATGATATATGGTTTTTATTTATGTCAATCCATTTACTTAGTTGCCCTTTTTTATTTGATACATATAACATCGCCAATCCACTTGGACATAACTTCATACCGTAACTATCGTGTAAAATTTTATCTAAATCCTGTAGTTCTTTTTGTGTCAAATTTTCTAGTGAAGATTTAGGAATTATTGTTTCTGTTGATGGACTAGTATTAGTGTGACCAACTGTTATCCAACTATAGTTTTTTAATATTTCTTGAGGAACAAATCCTAATTGACTGGAAATTAACTCATCTGGTATTTGATTGGCAATAAATATATCTAATATTCCCTTATTTTTTTCTAAATCATTATTTTGGTTTGTTGTATTATTAGAACTTTTATGAAAATAATATGAAATATTATCTTCATTTAAATCACCACTTATTAAATCATACATAAATCTTGATGTTCTTCCATTACCATCACTAAACATATGTAAATTTAACAATGTATAATATACCATTGTTGCTCTTGCCTTTTTATCTGGAACTTTTGACATATTTTGTGTTAAATATTCAAGTGTTTTCATTTGAACTTCTTTTGTAGGTGATACTAAATCACCTGCTAGCATATTTTCTTCAAGAACATTTTCGGATTCATCCAGACATCTTAAACACTTATTTAACTTTACTAATAATTCTAATAATTCATCTTTTGATAATTCACTTAAATCTTTATTATCTGGGTTTACTAAATTAATTATTTTATTAATCATTTTAAATTCACTCCTCTAGATTTTAGTATTTTATGATACATATTTTAGTGTTAGGATAGATATATACACGAAACTTCGCGGAAGTGGCATAATAAATATCATTTAAAACTAATTATACTATATTTTATTAAATTTTCATATACTCCCATTGAATTTTAATAAAACTTTATGTATAATGTTTTTAGAAAGAGAACTTAGTTCGTAACTTGTATGCGATTTGCTCCATAAGGAAATACGCTCGAACTTTTCGAGCTTTTTTAATACAACTAACTCAGGTTTGGGTTAGTTTTTTTGTGTATTGGACTCACACGTGTCAGGCTTGGAAGTCATACAAAGACTATCCTACAAAGAAAGGATGGTATTTATGGTAAATATTATTAAGCAAGAAGTTGTTATTGAAGAATCATTAAAAAACAAGTTAGAACTAATATGTGCGTTTTCTAATACTACTCTAAAAATCATAAATGGTAGTATAAGAAAGATTGATAGAACTAACTTAACTTATGTTGAACCACATAGAATAATCATTAATAATATTACATTTCTTGCTTTTAATTATTCTAATGAGATATACATTGAGAACTTATCTAATAAGATTAAATTATCTGAATTAGAAGATTACTTAAAAAAGACACTAACTTAGTGTTTTAATTAAAAATTGCATAATAGTATTTGTTTGACTGATTATTAATTCTATTTCATTTTCTTTAACATTATCATTATGTTTAATATATTGATTTTGATAATCGCCATAATAACTTAATATTTTTTCAAACACATTACTAATTTCTTTTGAAACATTTTCATCTTTTAATCTTTTTCCTAAGATTTTCCATTGATTTTCTAAAGATGCATCATTATTAAGTAAATCCTTTAATAATAATTCAAGTGATAATCTCATATCATCTAAAACATTTCGTTGAAAAACACCCTTACCATATTTATCTAATGCTTCATTATAAACTTTAAAAGACTTTGGATATTTTTCAAGCCAATGTTTTGTCTCATTAATGCCTTTTTTTAGTTCTTGATTATTACTCAGTCCAAACCTTACATTCATTTTATTAATTAATTCTTTTATATCTTCATTATCTTTTAATTTTGGTAATTCTGATAAAAATCTAATTATTTCAATTTGTTGTTGTAATTCAAATGTTTCAAGATTCATTTTAAGTGCAGTTCTTTTATTAGGAATTTGTGGTTTATGATTCATTTGTAACATTTTGACATCATCTACTGGTATTCTAACATTGTAATCTATGGCAAATCTATTACAATACTTTACTATTTCGCTCCCAGTTAATCCTTTACCTGTATCAGCTAAAACATCACAAGCATAACCTAAAAATGCGTTATCCATAAGTCTCACCTCTGTAACCATTATACCATATTAATTTAAAAATCTTGACAAATCTAAAATAAAAATGTATTATATAAAACCAATAAATGACATGCAGTATCGTCTTTATTATTGGAGGGATACTATGCACTATTTTAATTACATAAAAAATAATAATTATTTTAGAGGAGTCAAGAGTATTACTTGTTAATGCTTTTGTCTCCCCTTTTTTGTAGAAAAGGAGTTGAATATTTATGAATGAAGAAAAGAAATTGTGTGGAATTTATATGAGAGTATCAACCGAAGATCAAGCTCGTGAGGGTTTTAGTTTTCCAGGGCAAAAAGAACGATTAAAGGCTTATTGTAAGTTCAATGGCTATAAGATAGTAGAATATTATACTGACGCTGGAATAAGTGCTAAAACAGGCAATCATAGACCAGAATACGATAGAATGCTTGAAGATGGTAAACAAGGAAAAATAAATATGATTATTGCTTTAAAACTAGATAGAATTACAAGAAGTACAAGAGATTGGGAAACACTAATGGACTATCTAGAAAAATATAATATCAATCATGAAATTGAAGATTCAATTAAAGAATTATTATCAGATATATTTGAATATGATTCAGTTGTTAATGAATTCTTCTTACCAGTATTACAAAATAAAATAGATAACTACTTTAATAAGATTTCCAATGATACAAAACATGATCTTGCGTGTGAAATAGTTATTGAACTTGGAAATATGGAATATTGGGACGAGAAAAGTTTAGAATATAAATATGGGATGACACAAGTATTTGAACAACAACTAGAAGATATACAAGAAATAGTTCCAGACTTTTATATAGCAAATGCTACTATACATTTTGATGAACACTCTCCTCATATGCATATAGTTGGAGTTCCTGTTAAAGAAAATTGTAAAACTGGTTTATCAAGACAAGTTGGTAAAACATCTATCTTTACAAAAGAATCATTAGTAATTATTCAAGATAAAATGAGGGAAAGATGTATTGATGAATTTAATATTGCTTATGGTATGGATTCTAAATTAAAAGAAAAACAAAAAGGTAAAAATCGAGATATTACATCATATGAAAGAAAACTCTTTAATGAAAGAGTTAAAGGACTTAAGCAAGAAATATCTAACCTTCAAAATGAAATATCTGATTTAGAAGATAATAAAGAATCTATAAATAAACAAATAAATAAACTTAATAAAGATAAAGATGATATAAGTGATAAAATAGATAAAGAGAAAAAGATTAATAATAAAATTATTATTAAATCTAAAAATCAACTTTGGGATAAGAATGAAAAATTAAAAGAAGAAAATGAAGATTTAAAAAGATTAAATTATCAGTATGAAAATCAATATAAAAGTTTAAAAGAAAAAACTGATTATCTTATTTATCATTTAAATAAGGTATTAAAAAAATTACCAGAGTTTATTCAAAATATTGTTGAAAGATTATTTAATTATAGTGGTTTAGATTTAAAATATTTTAAGCAACAATATGATTCAGAAGTTAAAAGTAGATTCAAAGGTTTCAATCTATTTAATAAAAAAGAAATAGAAAAAGCCACTAAGCATATTAATGATGAGATGGATGAATACGTGGAAGAATTTTATGATGATAAAAAAGATAAAGAAAAAGACGATGGCTTTGAGTTATAAACTATCGTCTTTATTTGTTACCTATCTCTTCCAGCTGAACTTTCAATAGTATTAGTACTATTTTTTTGTTGTTCACTAATATAGAAGTCTACATTTCTTTGAAGTAAAACCTTTTCTTCATCTGTTAAATTGTAGCTTCCTATTTCATTTTTTATTTTTTCTAATACTTCGCTTCCAAGTTTAGAAGCTTCAAATAATGCTTTATTATACAATTCTATTTTCTTTTCATCATCTTGTCTTTCAGTGTTTATAAAGAATAGCATTTGTTGTAAATCCTCTGGTGTCATATCTTTTTGTTCACCAATATAGAATGTTACATTACCTTGTAGTAATTTCTTTTCTTCTTCAGTTAATTTATAATTTTTAATATCTTTATAAATACTATGTAAAACAGGTACACCAAATTTTGATGCTTCAAATAATGCTTTATTAAATAAATCTATTTTCTTTTCATCATCTTGTCTTTCAGCATTTACAAAATATAGCATTTCCTTTACATCTTCTGGCGACATATCTTTTTGTTCACCAATATAGAATGTTACATTACCTTGTAGTAATTTCTTTTCTTCTTCACTTAAATTGTAATTTTTAATGTCTTTATATATACTATGTAAGAAAGAAATACCAAATTTTGATGCTTCAAATAGAGCTGTATTGTATAAATCTATTTTCTTTTCATCTTCTTGTCTTTCAGTACTTATAAAATATAACATTTGTTGTATATTTGCTTTGGTCATATTTTTTTGTTCTTTTATGTAAAATGTTATATTTCCTTGAAGTAATTTTTTTTCTTCTTCAGTCAATTTATAATTTCCAATTTCTTTATACAACTTGTATAGTTCTTCAATTCCAAGTCTAGAAGCTTCTTGTATTGCCCTACTATACATATCTATTTTCTTTTCGTCATCTTGTTTTTCAGTATTTATACGATATAATAATTCACTTATTTCAGAACTTGATAATCCTTCTTTTTTTAAAAGTTCTTCTAATCTCATTTTCCTCAACTCCTGGGATAATTATAACACGTATAATGTTAAACATAAAGACTTCAAGTTAAAATTTTTGATTTTTTTATGTTTTTTGTTATTATAACAAGTATCGGTAAAGACGGAGTATAACAGGCACTTCGAGTGCGAAAGTATGAATGTCTGCCATATGATTATTTATTAATTCGGTTGTAGATAATGGAAACTAATTTTAATATTAGAGTTCGGATGATTAAGCGTGTAGGAATATAGGTAATTCAATATGGTGTTAACCAAAATCTTAATGAAAGGAGTTTTTATGAAACATATTTTAAGTTTTGATATTGCTAAAGGCAAAAGTGTTTATTGATGAGTTGAAAAACATTATTATTGATGCCACTTTAATTGAGCACAATAAAAATGAGTTTGATAATTTATTTAATTCTATCAAAAATTATTCCAATTTAATTGTTGTGATGGAATCAACTTCTATTTATCATTTGCCTGTAGAAAATTATTTTAGATCAAAAGGCATTGATACTGTTGTTATGAATCCTAAACTAGTTAAACAATTTAAAGATACTTTAAATAAATCTAAAACTGATAAATTAGATTGTTTTAAAATTGCTAGATGTTATTTAGGCACAATCGATAATTTTTACTATAAAAATGATGAATACTTTATGTATAATCCACTTGCTAGACAATATTGGTCATTATTTGAAAGACAAACAAGATTAAAGAACAGATATAAACAATTAATTGAAATTGTTTTTCCCGAATTTAACCTTGTTTTTAATGATTTATATGATGATTTAGCTTTAAATTTTATACATGATTTTCCTCATCCTATTTTATTTGTCAATACAAGATTTGATGATAAATATCAATTTGTATCTTTTTTAGGAATTGATTCAGTAACATCTCAATCTGGTATTTCTGCGTATCACGGGGCTATTTCTAAAACGGGATGTAAATTTGGTAGAACAATTCTTTTTAATGTCGTAACAATTATACTTCAAATAAGTGCACATGCTAATACATCTAATTCTATTTATTTGTTTTTCAGAAAAAAACAATCCGAAGGCAAACATCATTACAAGTGTATAATTGCATGCGAAACCAAATTGTACAAAATTATATACAAGCTATGCTCTTCAAATTGTTTATACGAAAACAAATAGACTAATTTATCCTAACTTTCAAAAATTGAGGAAACTCAGTTCTTTTTGTTGTGATTATAATATCACAAATTTTATAATTTGGCAAAACTTAGATAATCATATTTTTAGATATTTGTCCAAAATTACTAAAAAATATACAACTTATACTTGCTAAATGTATAATTTAATAATATCATCAACTAAATTATTTATTTCATTAATATCATTTAAAATTGAAATCGAATATCTTGCTTATTTGAAAAAGCATCACAACTAGCATGACAAAGTGGATTTTTATTTCTTCTATCGCATAAATCGTTGATAGATTGCCACATGTTACTATCAATTTTTAATTTATTTAAATAAATATCCTTTAATTCATCCTTTGTATAATTAATTTTCTTTTTATTATTTGTAAGTCCCTTAGTTAATTCAATGTTTTTTGTAATGGAGTCAAAATAGTTTTTATTATATGCTTGTGCTTGTAGCACATTTTTATTCTTTATTGAAATGATTTCCAAAAACTTAAAAAAACTTATTGGTGTATCAGCATAAATTAATTTATTAATTTGATTTTCAATTTCAATACTGATTATATTTTTTCGCCAGTCATTTTTATAATACTTTGATATAAATTCAACAATTTCTGAAGAATATGGTTTCATTTTATTCAATAATTTTGGAGATGAAAAATTTCTATATAATAAATACTGTAATGCCATAAAACCATGAGATATTTTCCAATCTTTTTCTTCAGAACAACAATATAATTTAAATAAAAACTTTTTTATCAATTCTTCATCGTGCGTATTTACTATCATTGATACAAAAATTCTTGGATCAACAGATATAATATTAAAATCATTATCAATTATTTTTACTATTTTTTTAATTATTCTTGTTTCTTTAAGCCACTCAATATTTTTATAAATTAAAATATATAATATTTGACTAGCATGATATGTAGAATTGGGATCGTCAAAATACTTATTAACTAACTCTATATATTTTTGATAATTAATACCGCCTTTTTCAGAAAATTTTACTAATTCACTTAAAAAATCAAATAAGTGATTTTTATATTCAATCGGAACACTAGAATTTTCATCATTATCTTCTAATATTGAAAAGCTTTTTAAATCACTAAAAATGTTTTCAGTTTTGTCAAAATTACTTTTCTTTCTATTTATTGAAAGATTATAATCATATATGATGAAAGATTGTCTGAAAAAAATAAAGAATTAAATCCATTAGAATGGACAAAGTTAATGAATAATTACAAGAATATGGCTGAAGAAATTGTCTTAAATGAATATGTTTTTGTGTAAATAATCTTTAAAAAAGAGGAAAAAATTATCAAAATAATTTAATCCTCTTTTTATATTTTTTGAGAGTATGAGAGTAAAAGTCGTGTCTAGCCAGCACTGAATTTATACTCCCGCATAAATTCTACTGTGGGAATTCCCATACCCTTTACTTTTTTTAACACAAACTCTATATAATCTTTTTTATTATTAGTTTCAAGTGTATTAATTTCATTCTTACATTTCTTAATAGCAATT
>ERZ857629.649-NODE-649-length-45072-cov-5.887998_pt1 | contig 45072 bp, 39 predicted proteins | sample MGYA00519700_ERZ857629 | MGnify/ENA primary metagenome ERZ857629 (study PRJEB31778, sample SAMEA3449351) | human gut metagenome | biome: human gut; feature: human-associated habitat; material: faeces | place: United Kingdom | collected 2010/2012 ... | reverse complement strand
GGAAGAAGCCTGCCAATATCGAGTGGACTTCATGTGGCTTCTGGAAAATCAGAAGCCACCGGATCATGCTACCTTTTCTCGTTTTCGGACGGGCAGGTGCTCAGAGGCGGTAGAAGATCTGTTCAACCAGTATATATCCTGTTTGGAGGCACAAGGAGAAGTAGACCACAAAAGTGTTTTCATAGACGGGACAAAGCTCGAGAGCCGGGCAGGCCGGTATACATTCACCTGGCGTGGGACGACTGAGAAGAATCTGGAAAAAGTAAAGCAGGCTGTTTTAGAAGAAACAGGCTATACAAAGCTGGAGCAATTAGAGGAATATCTGTCAAACGCAAAAGAAAACATTGCATTTGTCTATGGAAAAGGAAAGCGTAAAACAGACGAACAGCGTCAATGGGAAAAGCTGGATGCACTATGCCAGCGGTGGATGCAGTATGAGCAGCAGCTGAATATTATGGGAGAAGGGCGAAACAGCTACGCCAAAACGGACACGGATGCGACCTTCATGCGGATGAAGGAAGACCACATGAGAAACGGGCAATTAAAACCGGCCTATAATGTCCAAATAGCGGTAAACAGCGAATATATCACAGGGATTGAAGCATTTTCTAACCGGACAGATGTGGGAACGTTTATTCCGTTCATGCGAAAATTGGAGCTTTCCCACCAGCAGCGATATGAGGAAGTAGCCACGGATGCCGGTTACGAGAGCTTGGATAATTACCTGTACCTGGAAGCCAACGGTCAAATGAGTTTCATTAAGCCAACCAATTACGAAGCACAGAAAACCAAGAAGTTCCGTGACCAAATCGGGCGGATTGAAAACATGAAATACGACCAGGACGAGGATTGCTTTATCTGTGCTGAGGGCAGAAAGCTGCATTGCCACAAGGAATCCACACAGATGCAGGACGGGATTCCGGTCACCAGGGCTTGGTATCGCTGTGAAAGCTGCGAGAGTTGTCCACAGAGGGAGCGATGCTGCCGAAAGCAGGACATCAATGCGCCCAAAGAGGTGATTTGGAAGAAGACATTCTGGGAAAAACGGGAAGTTTCTTTGCAGAATATTACAAGCGACCGGGGAATTATGCTGAGAATGAACCGTTCTATCCAGGTAGAAGGGGCATTTGGACTGCTAAAGAACGATTTTAGCTTCCGTAGGTTCATGACAACCGGAAAACGGAATATCCGTATCGAGTTATTCTTCCTGGCACTGGGCTTTAACCTCAAGAAACGGTGGATGAAGCAGCAAAAAAGCAGGCTGGAAACCCATTATTCCGAGAAAAAAGCTTCGTAGTCGTAGAACATAAAAAGTTATCCACAGGAAGACCGGGAAATATGCCTCGGTCAGCTTTGCTGTACGCTAAAATAAAAATTTGGGCTGTAGCTGGCAATCTTGGCCTCGAAATTGGAATGCTCAGAGCGAAACAACAGGGCTGCTGCAAAAACGAATTTTGCAACAGCCCCCACTGGTATCGTGCACGGATGTTAATGCTGCAAAGAATCCTTATCGGTGGCCTTCTGGAAGGCCTCCAGCATAATTTCACCGGCCAGGGGGATCAGCTCATGGTCGAAGTCCTCCCCCACCCTGGGTTCGGCGTCCAGGATCAGGGTGTATTCCTTCCCCTCCTCACAGGCTGGCCACTGGGGAAGCTGCGGCACCTGGGGATTGCCGGTGCGGGCAAAGGCCATCAGGCTTTCAAACATGACCGTTTCCATTTTCTCCGCCAGGTTTTCAGGCTGCGTCGCCCCATGGGGATACTCCACCAGCTCCAGGTTGTGGAAAAAGTAGGGAATGTCGCAGCAGTGCCATGGGGTCTTGCCGCCATCCACCGGCTGATCCATATTAAACAGATACGACCAGGTGCTGCGGTTCAGCCTGGCGCGGGCTGCCAGATACGGAAGCTCCGGGGCGCGGAACAGGAAATCCAGCTGCAGCAGGTCGATGGGGGCGCGCCGGGGATAAGCCCTGCGGAACAGGGGCAGCAGCCTACCGGCAGCTTCCGCGCCCAACGTCTTTTCCAGCGCCTGCACCTGCTCTTCCTCGGTCATGGCGCCCCGGTCGTAGGCCGGCGCTGTGAAGGAGGCAAATTCGCCGAACACAGAGCCGACCAGCAGGGGGATCTGGCTGGTCTCCCTGCGGAAGCCATAGCGCATCGGGTCGCCGTAATAAAAGTCATTTTTACGGGACGCACAGCCCACGTACTTCCCCTGCCGCTCCAGCGCGGGGCTGACCTTTCGGTAGGCCTTGGCCAGGAGATAATAGTCCACGGTTTCCATTTCCTTGACATTCTTCAGGCCCAGCTCACGCATCATCGCCTCGATCAAGGGCTTAGCACTGGTCTCCTCTGCGGTGAGCATTTCCCCGAGGACGCCGCTCATCACCATGCCCCTGGCATACAGGCCGTCGGCAGCGGGAGATTGCAGCAGCGTGGTGACCTTAGCGCCACCGCCGGACTGACCGAACACCGTGACACACGCCGGGTCGCCGCCGAAGGAGGCGATGTTGTCGTGAATCCAGGACAGGGCCGCAATGATATCGTCGCCGCCTGCATTGCCGGAATTTGCATACTCCTCGCCATATTCCGAAAGGTCGAGGTAGCCCAGGATATTCAGCCGGTGGTTTATAGAAACCACGACCACATTGCCCAGCCTTGCCATGTTGGCGCCGTCGTAGGCCACATGCTCAATGGCAGAACCGGCAGAAAACCCACCGCCATGGAGCCACACCAGCACCGGCCGCCTGCCACCGTCCGTGCCGGGCGTCCAGATATTCAGATTTTGACAGTTCTCGTCCGTGGGCCAGAATCGATGCGGAACCAGCAGCTCTCCCCTCGGCTTATCGCCCTCAAGCAGAGGGCAGACCAGGCCATAGCTCCCGGCATCAAAAGTTCCCTCCCAGGGCGCAACCGGCCGGGGCGCATGGAACCGCTCTGCCTGCGCATAGGGAATTCCCTTGAAGATCACCAGGCCGTCGTAGCAGTATCCCCGCACCTTTCCCTGGCGGGTGGATACCACCGGCGCGGCCTTCTCTCTGGAAAATACATGCTTCATGGTTGACCATCCTTTCCGTGGCATGGGCATTATACTTTGATGAAAAATGCCCCTTTCCCATTTATAAAAAACAGTGTATAATAAGCTGCACACCATCCTCGGTGAATTCACGCGCCCCGCGCAGGAGGGAACATCAATGGCACAAAACACCGGCCTCTACGCCAATTGGAATCCCTGGCACGGGTGCACCAAAATCAGCGCCGGGTGCAAATACTGCTATGTCTACCGGCAGGACGAAATGTACGGCGCCGCCGGGGCGGCATCCGTGTGCCGGAAAACCGCCGCCTTTGACCTGCCGATTCAAAAAAGCAGGGACGGCAGCTGGAAAATTCCCGGCGGGAAAATCATTTTCACCTGCTTTTCCTCCGATTTCCTTCTGAAGGATGCGGACGATTGGCGGCCTGACTGCTGGCAGATGATCCGCAGGCGGCCGGACTGCATGTTCTATTTCTTCACCAAGCGAATTGACCGCCTGGCGGAATGTCTGCCCGGCGATTGGGGCGACGGGTATGAAAATGTCATCATCGGCTGCACGGTAGAAAATCAGGAGCGGGCAGATTTCCGGCTTCCTATCTTTTTAGCGCTTCCCATCCGTCACCGCACCATCATCGCCGCCCCGCTGCTCACCGCTCTGGAGCTGCGGCCCTATCTTGACCCGGATAAAATCGAGGAGCTGAGCGTCAGCGGAGAATCCGGCCGGGAGGCCAGGCCCTGCCGCTATGAATGGATCCTCTCCCTGCGGCAGCAATGCACGGAGGCTGGGATCGCCTTTCAGTTTCATCAAACCGGCGCGCATTTTATCAAGGACGGGAAAGCCTACTTCGTCCCCCGCCATCAGCAGATCGCCCAGGCGAGGAAGGCCGGGATCGACTACAAGATCACGGACGGCGACCTTCCCTCGGGCGCTCTGGACACGTTCCGCAGCCAATTGCCGCCCTCAGAGCAGATGTCGCTGTTTTAACCTTCCGGTGACTGCCGGACCTCCTGCGCTGGCGCTGTCGAATTTGTCATTCGCGGAGTTCCCGTCCAGCTTAGCATCTTTTTTCTTCGTCTGCAACCACGATCTAAGATCGCATTGAACTTTCGGCTCTTTCAACAATAAAATGCCAGTTTTTCTGTTCAACACGCCAAATATCATCCATTTCCCGCGTTTCCAGCAAAAGAGCCTGAGCCGGGTGGGTCAACATCCGGCTCAGACGGGCGATATAAACACACCGCTCCGCGGTGATCGATTTTGGTCTGCCGCTTTCAGCACATTGCCTCGGTGGACAGTGACCGTCGGCACGCTGCACAATTAAGCCATGGCCTAAGCAGGTATCGCTGCGTGTCTGTACCATGCAGGATGCCACCGCGTCATAAAATGAACCCTAAAAAAGCTGTAAGGATTTTATGAATTGATACGCGGCCGCAGCACTCTATTCAGGCACGATCAGTCGCTGTCATAAAATCCAGGCAATCTCCGCATTCAAGCAGTAACACTTTTGTTATTCATACATTTCAAGCTCATTTTGACTTGCCGGGTAAAATAAGTACAGAATGGAGGGGTGAGCCATGCGTATTCTGATCGCAGAAGATGAAGTGACCATTGCTCATGCGTTGAAAGTCATGCTGGAAAAGAATAAATACGCCGTAGATATGGTGCACAACGGCAATGACGCGCTGGACTATATCCAGGCGACCACCTATGACGCGTTGGTGCTGGATATCATGATGCCGGGAAAGGATGGGATCGAGGTGCTGAAAGCGGTGCGCGCGGCGGGCATCACCACCCCCGCCCTCTTTCTGACGGCAAAGGCGGAGGTCGCCGACCGGGTCGCCGGATTGGATGCCGGGGCAGATGATTATCTCCCAAAGCCATTCGCCTCAAGCGAGTTCCTTGCCCGGGTCCGTGCGCTGGTGCGGCGCAGCAACGCCTACGCTTCGTCCGTGCTCCGCTTTGGAAACGCCGCGCTGGATTGCGGCCAGTACATCCTCCGGGCTGCCCTGGGCGAAATTCGGCTGAACAACAAGGAATACCAGCTTGCGGAGCTGTTTATGCGTCATCCGCACCAGGTCTTTTCCTCGGAGCATCTGATGGAAAAGGTCTGGGGGCTGGACGCGGAGGCCGAGATCGACGTGGTTTGGACCTACATCGGCTTTTTAAGGAAAAAGCTCAAGCAGATCGGTGCGAATATTGAGCTTCGTACGATCCGCGGCGCCGGCTACGCACTGGAGGAGACGGGATGCTGAAGAAAATGCGCTGGCGCTTTATTGGAGCAGCAATGGCCGCCTTCGCCGCTGTGATCCTGACGCTGCTGTGCTTTGTAAACCTTTGGAACTATCACAGCATGACCCGTCAGCAGGATGCGACTCTTGTGCGTCTTTTGGAAGTGGACCAGAAAAATGCAGGCGTTCCCGCCGGGCGGACTGTTCCTCCCTTTGACAGCATGGACCGCTTCTCGCCGGAGGTGCCCTATATGATCCGCTTTTTCTCCGTACACCTGGGGAAGGATTGTGCGGTGACAGGCGTCAATCAAGACTATATTGCATCCGTTTCCGAAGCAGACGCGGCAGCCTACGCGCAAACAGTGCTCGCCCACGGAAAAATACGAGGCTATGAAAGCGGCTACCGCTACCTGGTCAGCAGCAAGGATGACGAAACGGTGGTCCTGTTTCTGAATTCCGAGCGGGAGCTGCAAATGATGAAGTCGCTGCTTTGGATCACGCTGGCGATTGCGGGCTCCTGTCTTGTGGTCGTGTTTGGGCTGGTCGTTCTCTTTTCCCGGCGCGCGATCATGCCATACATCAAAAACATGGAGGCGCAGAAACAGTTTATCACCAACGCCAGCCATGAGCTGAAAACGCCGCTGACCGCCATCTCCACCAGTGCGGACGTGCTTGAAATGGAGCGCAGCGATAATGAATGGGTGCGCAGCATCCAGACGCAGGCGGGGCGGCTGTCCAAGCTCATCACCAACCTTGTCACGCTCTCCCGGTTGGATGAAGAGGATCCGTTCCCGGTGCGCACGGAATTCTCCCTCAGCGACGCGCTCTGGGAGATCGGCGAGCCGTTTGTTTCCCTGGCGCAGGCAAAGGGGAAGCATTACACGCAGGACATTGCAGACGGGCTGACCACAAACGGCGACCGGGCGGCAATTCAGCAGACAATTTCCATTCTGCTGGACAACGCGATCAAGTATTCTCCTGACGGCGGCAGCATTTCCCTGACCACCCGGCACAGCGGAAAAAGAACGGAGATCACCGTATCAAACACCGTGGACGCGGCGCAGCACATTGATACGGCTCGATTGTTCGACCGCTTTTACCGGGCAGATGAATCTCACTCGAACACCGTGAACGGAACCGGCATCGGCCTTTCCATTGCGAAGGCCACGGTACAGGCCCACGGCGGAAGAATATCGGCGCGCCAAAGCGGCGATCAAATTGTTTTTCGGATATTGCTGTAAAATAGGGCTGACGGCGGGGGACCATTTCTTTCAAATGGTCCTCCATTTTTATGCCGTTTTCAGGTTCATTTCAAGTTCATCCGCTACGATTTTCGGGATGCCTGACACGATCAGGGCAAGGAGGTATAGCAGATGATTCAGGTTTCGCACCTAACCAAGTACTATGGCGACTTTCTGGCGGTGAATGACCTGTCCTTTGAAATTCAGGACGGGCACGTTTACGGCTTTCTCGGGCCGAACGGCGCAGGGAAATCGACCACGATGAACATCATGACCGGGTGCCTTTCCCCAACGGACGGCACCGTCAAAATCGGCGGCTTTGATATTCTGGAGCAGCCGGAGCAGGCCAAACGGCTGATTGGGTATCTCCCGGAGCAGCCGCCGCTGTATCCAAACGAAACGCCGCAGGAATATCTGACCTTTGTCGGTGAGGCAAAGGGCCTGCGCGGGAAAGCATTGCGGGAGGAAATTGACAGTGCTGTTCAGAGCGCAGGCATCGCGCACGTCCGCGACCGGCTGATCGGCACGCTCTCCAAGGGCTACCGGCAGCGGGTCGGGATCGCCCAGGCGCTTTTGGGCAGCCCTCAGGTCATCATTCTGGACGAGCCCACTGTCGGCCTCGACCCCATTCAAATCATCGAGATCCGCGACTTCATCAAGGAGCTGGGCAAAACCCATACGGTGATCCTCAGCTCCCACATTCTGTCCGAGGTACAGGCCGTGTGTGAGCAGGTGCTCATCATCTCCAAGGGCAGGCTCGTTGCGTTCGACACGCCGGAAAATCTGGAAAAGGTACTGCTCACGTCCGGCGGGATAACCCTTCAGGTGGAAGCCGGTGAAAAGGAGGCAGAAGGCATCCTTGCACAGACAGACGGGCTTTCCGGCTGGAAGATCCAGGAGGCAGGCGGCATATGCAGCGTGACGGCTGATCTTGCGGATGGGCAGGATGCAAAAACCGTCTGCGGCAAACTGACAATGGCGTTTGCGGCAAAGGGGATGCCAGTCCTTGAGATGCGGGCGAAGAAAGCGAATCTTGAGGACGTGTTTCTCGAGCTCACGGAATCCGACACGGCGGAAAAGGCGCTGGACGCGGCGGAGGTCGAATCAGGAAAGGAGGCGACGGAACAATGACTGCTGTTCTGAAACATGAGCTGCGCAGCGCATTCAATACGCTGACGATTTATCTGTTCTGCGCGGCGCTGCTGTGCTTTGTGGGTGTGGGTGCGATGATCTATAACATCCAAGCATCCGTTGCCAACTTTGAGTATGTTTTAAATTTCGTCTCCATCGGACTGGTGGTGATCATCCCGATTTTGACCATGCGTTCCTTTGCGGAAGAGCGCAAGCAGAAAACCGACCAGCTTCTTTATTCTCTGCCGCTGAAAACGTGGCAGATCGTGGGCGGTAAATACCTTGCGCTGGTCGTGATGTTTCTGGTACCCATGGTCATCATCTGCATCTATCCCGTTGTCTTCTCCATGTACGGCGAGGTGTACCTGCCCAGCGCGTATGGCGCCATGTTTGCCTTCTTCGCCATGGGCGCGGCGCTGATCGCCATTGGAATGTTCATTTCGTCGCTGACTGACAACCAGGGGTTTGCGGCGGGCATCGCCATCGTGCTTTTCCTGCTCAATTATTTCAGCGTTTCCCTTGCGGAGCAGGTATCCTCCACAGGCTACGGCAGCGCATTCGCGCTGTGCATTCTTGCCGCGCTGGCCGGATTCGTTGTAAAGGCGCTCACCAAGAACAATCTGATCGCGTTGGGCGTCGGCGGCGGACTGGTCGCCCTGACTCTGGGGGCCTACTGCATCATGCCGGACAAATTCGAGGGATTGCTCCCGGATATCATGAAAAAGCTCTCCCTGTTTGACCGCTTTTCAACCTTCGTGAACGGTGCTTTCGATTTGACCGCATTGGTATTCTATGCCTCTGTGATTGCGCTTGGCCTGTTCCTGACGGTGCAGTCCATGGAGAAACGGAGGTACAACTGATGAAAGAGAAACGCAGCCGCAGCCGGATCGCAATGAAGGGCGGCTCCTATTCTATGGCGGTCACGGCCATTGTCTTGGCGATCCTGATCGCCGTCAATATTCTTGCGTCCGTTCTCCCGGCCTCCATGACAAAATTCGATCTCACCTCCACGAATCTTTACTCCGTTACCAGCAGCACAAAAGTGGTGGTCAACGCACTGGAAAAGGACGTTACCATTTATTGGGTCGTGCAGGCAGATAAAGAGGACGATATCATTGAAAACCTGCTTGGAAAATATGAGAGTCTGTCCTCCCACATTACCGTAACAAAAAAGAACCCGGATGTCTTTCCGACCTTCACAGCCCAATACACCAGCGAAACAGTGCCCAACAACAGCCTGATCGTGGAGTGCGGCGACAAAAGCCACTACATCAGCTATAACGATATTTATCTCGCGGATGTTGACTATACGACCTATTCCTACGTCTACTCCTTTGACGGCGAGGGAGCCATCACCTCGGCCATTGATTACGTGACCTCCGACACGCTTCCGAAGGTCTACACGCTGGAAGGGCACGGAGAGGCCGACCTTCCCAGCGAGTTCCAGACGCAGCTGGAAAAGGAAAATATGGAGTTGGCTTCCTTCTCTCTGCTGAATACGGACGAAATCCCCTCAGACGCGGATGCGTTGATGATCTATGCGCCTTCCAGCGACATCTCCGAGGCGGAGGCAACGCTGCTGAAGGATTATCTGACCGCTGGCGGCAAGCTTTTTGTGATTGCCGGACCGACACAGGATGGGACACTTACAAATCTTTACAGTGTGCTGGAAAGCTACGGTGTTGAAGCCGTGGATGGGATCATTGTAGAAAACAACCGCGAGCATTACGCATTCCAGCAGCCGTATATTCTCCTGCCGGAGATCTCCTCCAGCGATATAACGGACCCATTGATCGAAGAAAGATATTACGCCATCGTCCCGATCGCGCAGGGGCTTCGCATCACCGGCAGCTCCGCAGCGGCACTGCTGACGACATCCTCCGATTCTTACAGCAAGGCCGCCGGGTTCCAGCTTGATACCTACGAAAAGGAGGAGGGCGACGCTGACGGACCCTTCGCGGTGGCCGTTTGCGTGGATACCAGCGGCGGCGGACAATTCATCTGGTTTACCTCCAGCTATTTCCTTGACGAAATGTACAACGCTTATTCCTCTGGTGCGAACCTTGATCTGGCCATGAACGCGCTTTCCTCCCTGGTGGGCGAGCGCGAGGCGGTTTCGATCCGAAGCAAGAGCCTGAGCTACAATTATCTGACGATCTCCGAATCGTCGGCATCGATACTCAAGACGTGGATGATCGGCGTGATCCCAGCGGCCTTTGTGCTGTATGGAATAATGACTGTGATCGACAGGAGGAAAAAGCGTCATGCATAAGGCAGCAAAAATCTATGCGCTTCTCGGCGTTCTTTTGGCGGTCTGCGCAGCGGCGTTCGCCGTCAGCCACTACGAGGAGCGGCGGGAGCAGATCAAAAATAGCGGCGAAGTAATACTGGAGATCCCGACGGACCAGGTCACTGCCCTTTCCTGGACAAATGACAGCGGTACCTTCTCCTTTACCAAGGATGAAACATGGGTCTATGAGGACGATGCCGCATTTCCCGTGGACGAAGAGAAGATCAGCAGTCTGCTCTCCCAGTTTGAGTCCTTTGAAGCGTCGTTTGTCATTGAGAATATTGACGACTATGCCCAGTACGGTCTCGATGCGCCGGTCTGCACCATCCGCATCACCGCAGGCGGCGAAAGCTATACCGCGGAGCTTGGCGATTTCAGCAAAATGGATGAGCAGCGATACATTTCCATTGGCGACGGCAAGGTTTACCTGGTGGAGCACGACCCGCTGGATGAATTTGGTGTGGTGCTGCGGGATATGATCCACAACGATACCATTCCGGCATTTGATACCGCAGAGCAAATTGTTTTTTCCGGCAACGAAAACTACACGATCACTCGTGACGAAGACGGCAAAAGTATTTGCGCCGACGATGTTTTCTTTGATGATGGGAAGCCGCTGGACACAGCCAGTGTGGATACGTTCCTGAATGCGGTCCGTTCGCTGAATCTGACCAATTATGTCAGCTACAATGTTTCGGATGAGGAACTTGCGGCATTTGGTCTGAATGAACCTGAGCTGACAATCGAGCTGGAGTATACAGTGCAGGATGCCGAAAACGAGGAAACCAGCGGGAGTCTTCTGCTCCGTCTTTCCCGCAACCAAGAGGAACTGGCCGCCTACGAGGAAGCAGTCGAAAAAGGCGAGGAAAATCTTCCCTCGGTCACCTGCTATGTGCAGATCGGCCAGTCGCAGATCGTTTATGAGATCTCTCAGGACGTGTATGACCAGCTGACAGCAGTGTCCTATAATGACCTGCGGCATCAGGCGCTCTTTACGGCGGATTTTGATACGGTGACATCCATTGACGTTGCCCTGGACAGTGAAAGCTACACGTTCACCTATGCCCCGCCGGAGGATCAGTCCGACGAGGACGCATCGGCCACATGGACATACAACGGCGAGGAATTTGATGTCTACAATCTCCGAACAGCACTCCGCTCCCTCTCGGCCTCCACCTTCACCGAGGAAGCCCCCGCTGGACAGGAGGAAATCTCCCTGACCGTACATCTGGATAACCCAGACTTCCCCTCCCTCACCCTGACACTCTACCGCTACGACGGCACAAACTGCCTCGCCACCATAGACGGAGAACCCGTTGCCTTCGTCCCCAGAAGCAAAACTGTTGATCTGATCGAGGCGGTCAATAAAGTGACGCTGGGGGATGAGGAGATACGGGAGATAAGTTAGGGAATCGCTGCACTCTATAAATCATCGAAGCCCCCAGTTCTGTTTGGTGCAGAACTGGGGGCTTATGTACGCTGTCTCAGCACATCGCAGGTCTGATGCTTACTTACCTTTCCCCTTTTAGCAGTCTCTGGATATAGCCGAGGGATGCATTGGTTTTGCCGGACATCCGGGACTTGGCAATGGCCGCCTTCCCCTCGATGGCCTTTGTCACACCTATTCGTCCTGCGGGACCGCGTAACCGTCAAGCAGCTGCATGACTTCTTCCTGAGTCGAGCAGGTCAGGGCGGTTTGGCTTAGGGTGATTGCTTGAGGGAGGGTAAAATGGGAGACGGTTTGCTTGAAGGGGAGGACGGCGGCGGGGCTCATGCTGAATTTGCGCAGGCCCAGGCCTACCAGCAGCTGTGCCATACGGGAGTCTCCGGCCATCTCGCCGCACATGGAGATGGGCTTCCCCGCCTCGGTAAAGCTTCGGATCGTCCATTGAAGGAGGCGAAGCATCGCCGGCGAAAGGGGCTGGTAATTGGAGGAAACGGCGGGATTCAGCCGGTCCGCGGCACACAGATATTGGCAAAGATCGTTTGTACCGATAGAGGCGAAATCGGCCTCTACCGCAAACTGATCGGCCAAAATCGCCGCAGAGGGGATCTCAACCATGATGCCCAAGGGGACCTTTTCACCAAAGGGCAGTCCGTCGGCAATCAGCGACGCTTTGGCCTCCTCTACTGCCTGCTTGGCGCGGCGGAAATCCTCCAGGCTGCCGACCATGGGAAACATAATTTGCAGCGGACCATATACGGCTGCCCGCAGCGCGGCGCGGAGCTGGCAACGGAATAGGTCCGGGTGGGCAAGGCACAGGCGAATGGCGCGGTTGCCCAGGAACGGATTGTCCTCCCGCGGCAGCGGCAGATACGGAAGGGTTTTATCCCCGCCGATGTCCAGCGTCCGCAGCGTGACAGGCTTCCCTCCCGCTCTTTGGAGTGCGGCGCGGTAGAACTCGAACTGCTCCTGTTCAGTGGGAAGGTGATCGGCGTCCATGTACAGGAATTCCGACCGCAGCAGCCCGACAAAATCAAATTCACCAATACTCTGCCGAATTGAGTCAGCACCCAGATTGGCACCGACCTGCAAGGGTAAACCATCAGCAAGGCAGGCAGGACGGCCGGCAAATTCCGCAATCCGCACTGCCCGACTGAGGAATTCCCCCCGCCGTTTTTCCATACGTGCAGCTGTCTCCGATGTAGGATATAGGAACACCTCGCCCGTTTCTCCATCCAAGATCAGTTCATCGCCGGTGTGCAGCTGCTCCAGGAGCCCCGCCGCACCTACGACAGCCGGAATCCCCAGACTGCGGGCAATGATGGCAACATGGGCAGTAGCTCCCCCCTGCTCCGTCACCAGGCCGCAAACACGTCCAATGTCAATTGCCGCGGTATCGCTGGGCAGCAAATCTCTGGCAGCCAGGATCGTCCCCTCCGGGAGCCGGGAGAGTTCCGTCTCGGCGCAGCCAGAGAGCGCAAACATCAGCCGCCGGCACAGATCCTTCAAATCAGAGGCGCGCTGCGCGAACAGTGCATCGCCCGCGGCCTCCAGGAGTCCGCAAAAGCCTGCAAAACTCTCCTGCACGGCCCAGGCAGGGTCCTCCCTCCTGCCAGAGATCCGTTCCTTGATTTCGTCCAGGATTTCCTCATCCTCCAGCAGCTCCCGATGGGCGGCAAAAATTTCTGCCTGCTGTGTGTCCTTTGCATGCCGGATATCCTGCTCCAACGCATCTGCGACCTGTTGGCGCGCCTGCTCCCAGCGGGAGAGCTGGGGCTGCTCCTGTCCGGCGGGGAAGGTGCGGTATGCGGCTCTGGTTTCCTGCGGCGTGTAGCAATAAGCATGTCCCAGAGCTACCCCGGCGGAAGCGCCGATTCCATGTAACACCATGCTGTTTCCCTCCCTTCCCGGATTCATTGTTCTCCAAAGCCTCCGGCGATCAGCGTACTAAGCGCGTCAATGGCGGCGGTCTCATCCGGCCCCTGGGCGGACAGGACCACCTGAGTTCCCTGCGTCAGGCCCTCCGCCAGCAGGCGGACGATGCTCTTGGCATTTACAGGCGCGCCGTCCCCGGCGGGGGCATGGCGGCGGATGGTGATCCTGGATTCAAAGGTCTTTGCCAGCTGCACGAATTCCGTGGCAGGTCTGGCATGAAGGCCGGATTTATTGACAATAACTGCATTCTTTTCGATCATATTGAACTCCTTTGGTATGGACGCAAAAAACTATTCACCCCGGTCAAAGCCCTGGCGGATCAGGTCAAGCAGTGCGGAGAAATTCTTCGCCCGCAGCAGCCCTCCCACCAGCTCCACATCCGTCAACAGGGCGGCCAGGGACGAAACACTGCTGTACAGCGGCTGCTCATCCCTCCCCAGCGCCACCAAAAAGACAAGACTGACCATGGACTCTCCCCAGGCCATCGGCCGCCTCAAGGTTGCAACGGCGATCCTGGTCTCGGTGCAGATGGGAGAAAAGCTGTGACAAATGGCAACACCGTTTCCCCGGGAGGCTCCGGCAAAGCAGTCCTGCTCACAAAAGTGCTTCTCCAATTCTGGAAGCTGAAGAAGCTCTCCCATCCGGCTGCCAAGCCTGTGAATGAACTCTGCCGGGGAACCGGCCTCTTCCCCGCGGAAGAAAAGCTCCGGGGAAAAACGGGCACAGAAAATGCTGCACCGATCCTTCTTCTGGCTGAATAAGGATCGGAGGTGCTTGCCCTCCCGGTAGCTCAATCCGTACTTGATTTGGAACACAGGAATATCTACGGAAAACTTGACCTTTGGGATATCGGTAAGCAGGATATCAAACGGATTGCCCTGGGGCTGGACCTCATAGAATTCCTTCAGGCAGACGGATTCCAGATAGCTGTGATAATAATCCTGGAGCCGCTGAGCATAGAGCAGTCCGCCGTTTTTCCCCCAGCGTGACACGATACATACCCTTTGTTTGGGATAAAGCCGGGTACGTATGGCCTGGGTCAGAGGAGAACGTAGCTCGTTGGCCAGGTAAGCCAGCTCTCCGTCACTGAGGGAGATGCCCCACTCCTGGCACACGGACCGTCCGATCAAGGCGGCATAGTCATACACACTGCTGCGCTGCTTGGCATAGGCCTTGGGCACATTGCGGTATTCATAGCCATAACGCACCCGCAGGCGGGTGCATTTCAGCACCAGGGGCAATATTGCGGTGATCTGCCTGTCAGACAGGACACCGTCCCCCGCCCAAGCCTCTGCGCGGGCCTGAATACGGGAAATCTGCGCAAAATAACCGCCGTCCACCCCCCGCGGAAACGGCTCATCCACACTGTAAACGCGGCGAGTGAGAAAATACAGCACAAGCCCCGCCAGCTCCTCTTCCGAAGCCTCCGGCCAAATCCCGGCCAGCAGCTCCCCCAGAATCCCATAATCCTCCAAAGCGCGTGCTTCATCCAGGATCATCCTGGGCAGGCCAATGGGATGCCCGGTGCGCCCCCGAATGGAAGAGGCAATGACCAGGTCGGAGATCTCATTAAAGCTGTTCATGCCCACATGGATCCCAGTACGGCGGCATCCCTCAGCCAGCTTTTCCCGGATCTCCCGGTTATCCAGCCGGCTGTCCGGCGTGGGCGTGTCATCACTGCTGTCATCCTCATCAGCATAGAGATAGTCCGACAGCAAGATACGTTTGTGCCGCTCCTCCCCCTGGAGGAATAGGCCCGCGCCCGGCCTGTGACCCAGCTCCAGATGATACGGCAGCAGGATACTGCGGACCTGGCAGAGGTCTGCACTGAGGGTGGCCTGACTGACGAACATCCGATCCATCAGGTCCGCAGAGCGGACATAGTCCTGCCGCAGCAGGGCACCCAGAATATAGGCGACCCGCTCACTGTTGACCGGCGGCAGCAGGCTTTCGTCCTGATACTTCTCCCGAAATACCTGCACGAAGGTCCAGTACTCGTCAAAATCGAAGCACTCAATGGCATATCCGAAGCCAGCCCGGGAGGTGATCCCCGCGCCGAAATTATGGAGAAACAGATCCAGGAGCTTGATATCCTCCCGGACGGTGCGGCTGCTGGCTCCGATCACGCTTGCCAGCGCCTCGGAGCTCAGGTAATCGTTTCGGTCGATCAGGTGCTTCAATATCAATACCTTTCGCCGGTCCAGGCCATACATAGGGATTCCTCCGATGGAATAACGCTTTTCTGTATTATAGCACACCCGGCGCTAGGGTGTCGAGCCATGTTTTTCTCGCCGTTTTTGCAGAAGCGAAAGAAGCATGGCTGCCAAAAGCGCCGCACCCAGCCAGCCGTTGATCGTGTAGGTGTGCCGCATCAATCGGTCGAAGGGCACATTCAGCGCCAACGCGCAGGCTGCACCGGCAAGACCCAGCGTCAACAGGACCCGCGCGCCTCCGCGCTGGGGCAGCGTGCCGGCCACCGTCCAGAGCAGCGGCGTCGCGGAATTGAAAATTGCCAGACAGATCAGTCCGCCGAACCAGGCGGCCAGCGGCGCATACAGCCGGTAGGCCAGGATCAGATTCGGGATCTGGCGGCGGGCAGTATCCGACAGCCCGGCGATCAGTGCCAGGGAAAGCAGCAGGTTCCCCGCAAGAACAAGCCCGATCCCCAGCCCTGCGCCGACGGCCACGGCCCGGACTCCCCGCTCCCGTCCCAGTGCGGCGGAAAGTCTGGGCAGCCACAGCAGGCAGAAGCCGCCGCAGCTGATCCCCGCGGTAAGGGGGCCTTGGCTGGTCTGGGCGACAGCTCCGCTGCGCAAGAGGGCCATCCCCTGAGGGAGTTCCCCGCCCGCTTTGATCAGGGTATACAGGGCCATCAGCTGCAGGATCCCCATAAGGGCCACGCCCAAAGGACGGAGCACACGCAGAAACCGCTGCAAGCCGGCGAGGACCGCAAGGGCCGTCAGCGCCGCAATTCCCACAGCGCCTACCCAGGAGGGAGCACCGAATTGCTCCTGCGCGGCAGCGGAACCGGCGGCGATCATCATTGCATAGGACAGGAAGCATACCACCGCAGCATACCCGGAGAGGATACGGCCGGGCAGCGCGCCGAAATAAAACACGAACGCATCCTCTGCCCCCTGGCTCCCGGCGTAGGCGAAAACATACACCGCCAACAGCAGGATACCGCCGATCACGGCAGCCGCCACCCACATCCGGGAGCCGTAAGGCACATAATACTGGAGGAGCTCCTGCCCCGTAACAACGCCGGAGCCTGCCATGAGCGCGACGAAGGTTCCGGCAATAGAAAACCAGGTTCTTTTCTTCATTTCCATTCGGTATTCATCGGAGGCCCCGGGCGGTATCTCCCCCGGGGCGCATCCGATGAATTACAGCTTTTTAATAGCGGACACCAGGCACCTTTGTATTCATGTCGTCCAGGTATTTTGCGACCGCCCGGTCCCAGCTCGTGACCCGCAGGTCCTCGCAGATCTTATGGGCCCAATACTGGAAGGGGCAGACAAGGTACAGCACCGCGATCTCATCATCGATCCCATCATCCCGGAAGCGTAAAACATAGTCGCCCGTTACATGGGGATCATGGGTCAGCAGCACCACGCGATCGGTCAGGCCCTTGGTGCATGCATAGCCCTGGAGGATCCGGCTGTGCACAGGAGAATGATTGGCAGAATCCAGGAAGAATACGGCAACATCCTTGGTCACCTCCATGTTGGGGCCATGGGAAAATTCATCCACCTCAAAGGCGGTGGCGGCGCAGCCGTAGTTTTCCTGCATTTTCTGGCAGCCCTCCAGCGCAGTACCAAAGGTGGGGCCGCAGCCGACCAGCATCATGCGGTAGAACTGCTGACAGAAGGCCTTGTTCTTTTGATAAAAATCCATGGCCAGCTGATGGGATTCATCCAATTTTTCCACCGCCTTGGAGATCTGCGCCAGCACCTGCTCATACTGCGCCGCGTCCACGCGGCCGCTTGCCAGCGCCGCCTCAAGAGAGGCCAGCATGAGAAACAGGGTACTGATGATCACACCCTTTGCCACAAACAGGTCGTTGAGCGTACTGCCATAGGCCATGATGGACTTGACTTCATCTTTCAGTGGGGAATCCGGGAAATTGGTCAGAGCGATGGCATCGATCTTGCGCTCCTTCAGCATTCTTGCCGCCGCGATGGTGTTGGTGCTGTGGCCGCTCTGGGAAAGGAAGATCACCAGCGTCTTGTCGTCCACGGTATTTACATCGTAGCTTGTAAAGGTATAGGCCCATACGGTGCGGACATCCATTTGCAGGTATTTCATCATAAAATACCGGGCGTTGCAGGCGATGTTGTAGGAGGTGCCGCAGGCGACCATACAGATCCGCTCATATTTTTTCTTCATGAAAATGTCCACGAACTTCTTTGTCAGTTCCTTCCGATTTTCAATGTTGCGGCGGGCCACCTGCGGTGCCTCGATCATAAAATCTTCCATGGTATATTTCATTGTTTTCTCCTATTCCTTAAGCCAGGATCCCCAGATTATACAGCACAAAGGAAATGACCAGGACGATCAGGATGCACTTTCCCGTGGTCATCTTCTTTTTGCCCAGCAGCCAATACAGCAGGCCCACAAACAGCGCGGAGGTCATCTTCGGCATAACGGAATCCAGGATGCCCTGGATGCCCATGGTGACCTCTCCGTAATGGAATTGCAGCGCCACCGGGATATTTACGTTGGCTGCGACAAGTCCGCCTACAACAGTCACGCCCAAGATCTGTGCGCTGTCCGTCAGCAGCTGGAGCCGGTTGGAGAACATGCCGATCAAATTGGTGCCGTAGCGGTAGCCCATGGTCATAAAATAGCGGCACAGCGGCTGCATCAGGATTCCAAACAGGATGCCCAGCAGGATGCCGAAGGGGTTGCCCTGCAGCGCCAGATAGGCAGAGATGGAGCCAAAAATGGTCATGGGGATGGAGTTGAGCAGAGAATCTCCGATGCCGGCAAAGGGGCCCATCAAGCTGGATTTCAGCGCGGTGACCGTCTCGCGGACTTCGCCCGGGTTTTCCGGGTCATAGTTCTCTTCCAGCGCCACCACCGAGCCCAGGACCACGTTGGTGAGCTTACGCTGGGAATTGTAGTACTGGTAGTGGGACAGGAAAGCAGCCTTGAAATCCTCGTCCTTCTTGTAGATCCTCCGCAGCAGCGGCGTCAGAGCCATCATGATGCCGCCGGACTGCTGGGTCTCATAGTTCCAGCTCAGCGCGGAGGTGAAAAGCCATCTCCAATAGACGCCGTTCAGATCCTTTTTGGTTACCTTGTAGCGGGTTTCGTTCTTTTCCATAGAAGCATCCTCCGTTTTTGTGATGGTACGATCAGAGCTCATCCTCTTCACCTCCGACGGTTGCAACGGCAGCGGTCTGCTTGCTTTCACGCTTGTAATAAATGATGGCCAGGCCAACGGCAATGATCGCAAGGCCCAGGATGGGCAGCTTCAGGTAGGCCACCAGCGCGAAGCCGATGATCAGATAGGCGATGTTTTCCTTTACGGCCATATAGCGCAGCAAAATGGCAACGCCCATAGCGGGAAGGATCTTACCGGCGACGGTGAACGCGCCCATCACAGGGGCGGGCAGCGCATCCAGCGCCACATTGATCGCGTCACCGCCCACAAAGTAAAGGATCAGGATGGGGATCAGATGCCGCAGGATGTAAGGGATGATGCCCATCACATTCCACAGGTAGGCACGCTTGATCTCCAGCTTCGCGGCATATTTCCGGGACTGGTTGATGAAGAAGGCAATGATCATTCTGGCCAGCACGTCCAACTGGACCATCAGCATGGCGACGGGGATCGCAATGGTCAATGCGTACTCCAGGTCCTTGCCCGTCATGGCGCAGACCATGGTGCCGACTACGGCGCCCACATGGTAATCGGGAATGGACACACCGCCGAATTCAACCACGCCCAGAGTCATAAGCTGCAGCGTTGCGCCGACGGTCAGGCCCACGGGCATATTCCCGCAGATCAGCCCCGTTACCAGGCCGCCGATCACCGGCGCGCCGGCATAGAGGAAAATGGTCTCACTGCTTCTGCTCTCGATGGTGTAAAAGACGAGATACAGGCATATGAGTGTAAGCTGCAATACTGTGATGTTCATAAATCGAAGATCCTCCTTTTTGTTCTCTTTATTGTTCTCAGCGCCTCGCTGGGAAGTACGTCTCCTGAATGCGTTTCATTGAGCGGAAGCACACCGGCTGGATATGCCGGTAAATCCCCGGCAATTATGAATGGAACGCCTTTTTAATGGCCGGGATCAGCTGAGAAACGGAGCTGCTGGGGATCAGCTGCAATGTCAGTTCGATTCCCTGGGCCCCGATGGCCTGTAATGCGTCAGCCTCCTCCGCTGTCAAGGCAACCGTCGGGGAAACGGCAATTTTCCCCGGCCCCTTTGCAAGGTTGCCGACATTGCAGGCTGTCAGCCGGACCCCCCGCCTCAGAAGCGCCTGAAGCGTCGCAACGGAGCCCAGGATCATCATCACCCGCTGACCATCATAACGGCCGGAATTGATGTTTTCCGCCGCCTTCTCAACGGAAAGCACCGACAGCGCCACACCGCTCGGCGTCGCGATCTTCAGCGCTGCTTTTTTGATATCATCCTTGGCCGCCGCGTCATCCACCACCATGATCCGGGTGGTCTTCAGATGATTGGTCCAGAAAGTCGCCACCTGACCGTGAATCAGGCGGTAGTCAATGCGTACATGTACAATTGCCATGCGTCTGCTCCTTTCTTCGTTTATACATCATCATCCGCACTGAACCGGACCGAATGGTTGTTCAGATAGACGATTCCGCTTTTGGCATTTTCCACCGATTCCGAAAGCTGCTCGGGCAAAGATTCCTCCGCCCCCATGGACAGCAGCTCCAGGACCAGCGCAAGATTGAACCCTGCGATCAGGTGCACCCGCTCCGACATATAAGGCAAAAACAGGCTGTTGACGCTCCCCCCCATCAGGTCCGTCAGCACTACCACCTCATCCTCCGGGGGTAATACCTCAAAGTACCGCTTCACGTCCGCCTCAATGTCATCCCCCGGCCCGTAGCCGGACAGGAATGTCACATTTGACAGCTCCGGCACAAACATTCTCAGGGTCACGCCGCAGCCCTTCGCCAGATCACCATGGCTGGCAATCACATATCTGCGCAAACTATATTCCTCCTTTGTTCTACGTTTTGTACAATTTTCTTTCGTATTGTCTGCGCTTATTATACACTTTGCTCCTTTCCCACACAATGGCGTCATTTTCCGCATAGATAAGGCAATCTGCTTGCACCGTGGGAGAACTCGCAGTGCGTCTATCAGCAAAACGCATTGAGGCACTCACAATAAACCCCCGGCCCGAAGTTTGTTCCGGGTCGGGGGAAAAGATATATACGCTTATTTTTTCCGTAACAGGCGTTGGGGCCATGCTTGCGAAGATTGTGTTTGTCCAATCTATCACGCATTCTGGTTCAATAAAAAAATGAATGCGCAAACCAGGAGCATTGCAAGGATGTGCCTACGGCTTGTTTGTTCTTTGAAAAGCAGAATAGAGACTAACGTCGAGAGTACCAATCCTCCAGCCGAAATAATCGGTATCACAAGGGCAGCGGAGAACATTTCTAAGCATTTCAGATTCAGATAGCTGTACAAAAGGTTTGCAGCCCCCATCGTAATTCCGCAAAAAAGCTCTTGAAAATGGATACAGAGTGTTGTTTTTTTATGCCGGATGTCCAGCACAACTTTAACGCCTGCAGCCAGAAATGCCACTAGGAATGCAATTGCCAGGAATACATTCTTATACATGTCCATGGCATACTTTGCATAGAACTTGTTGCTAGCACCGACCATGACGTTCAGGACGCAGACAATGACTAGTTGTGCTGGCGAGTTAATGCGTATCTTCTGGTTATTGCAAGTCATAAGCAACACCGATAACACGATCCCCGCCATAGCAATCCACTGCATTTTCGATATTTGTTCATCAAAAAAAACGAACGCAACAATAACGCTGGCGACAAGCCCCATCTGTGTAAAGAAAGAGGAAACGCCCATACCATTGACAGAAATATTTCTCTGAGCACTGTACAAACTAAAGTAATAAACGAAGCCAGAGAACACCCCAAGTACGAGTATTATTCCAGCCGTAGCGGGGAGTGACTTTTCTACCATAAGTCTTGAAAAGTCACACTGAGGCAGGTAGGAAAAAATAGAAAACAGGTCATTTTTTACTGCTATCGCCGCTGAAATTGTTACAGTAACTGCATAGTTTAAGAGGAGGACCACTCTGGTATCAACATTTTTTACATGGCACAATTTCCAGGTAAAAGGGATATAGCATTGGACAAGGAGTGTCAGTAAAATATACACTGGGTAATTGCCTCCATTAACGCATTCCTTTTTCAAAAGGTTGGCCGGCAGCCTTTGGTCCATGAATTCCCTTCTTGGAGAACAGGAATACCAAAAGCGTAACAACGTAGGGAATCATTTTGAAGTAATATGTAGACACGCCAAGTTGGCTGAGTGCCGGAATTGTGGAATAGGCCGCTGCCAACGTTGAAAAAGCGCCAAAAATAAATGAGAACACCACAATCTTTCCTGTATTCCACTGCCCCAGCATCAAAACTGTCAATGCAACGTATCCATATCCGTAAACATTGCAGGTAAAGCCAGTTGCATTTGGAATTACATATATTAACCCCCCGAGGCCTGCCAATGCACCAGATATCAGGACACCAATATAGCGTATCCGCAAAACATTAATCCCCACCGAATCCGGAGCCTGCGGATGCTCTCCGCAGGCTCTCAGACGCAGGCCAAAACGGGTCTTCTGCAACATAAACGCGACCAGTACCGCGATAGCAAAACCAATAAAGGTTGAAATATAAAATCTTGAAAAAAATATATCACCCAAAACAGGTATATCCGTCAAAACAGGAACTTGCTCAATCAGGAAGGTATTAGAGAAAGGGATAATCGATTGTCCAAGGATAATACGTGCTACAAAAACTGCAAACGACGGCGCAAAGGTGTTGATGGCAATGCCGGAAATGATCTGATTTGCGCGAAGCGTAATACTGGCAAAAGCATGAATTACAGACACGATCATCCCACCGACCATCGCAATGAACATTGCCAATACAAGCTGGAGCTGTCCGCTGAGAATCCCGGATGTCTTATTAATAAAAATCACGCTGCAAAAAGCACCGATTACCATCATTCCCTCTAGCCCAATGTTGACGACACCTCCCTTTTCCGAAACCAGGCCGGCAAGCGCGACGATCATCAATGGAATTGCAAAATTAAACGTTTGTCTTAACAAAAAGAAGAGCATCTCCATTTTTATTTCCCCTCCTGAATGTGGTGCAGGTTTTTACTCATTTTCCATCTTTCCAGGGCCTTTTGCGCCAAAAATGATAGAGCACTGAAGTAGAAAATTATGGAAGTGATCATACTTACGGTCTCTGTCGGGAATCCGTACGACTGAATCATTGTGCCACCGACCGTAATCCACGCCATAAAGAAAGCTATAAAAATCACACCTATGGGGTTTTTCCCAGCAAGAAGTGCAATCGGTATAGCATATCCTGCATCACTGGAGACACGATCAGCGATCATAATTGTTTTCGTGGTCGAAGAAAGGAAGAAAACGCCCCCAGCAAATCCGGCAAGAAGCCCACTTATGAGCATTACCAACATAATATTTTTCTTTTCAGCCACGCCGGCATACCTTGCTGCCTGAAGGTTTTTACCACTTGCCCGCAAGCCAAATCCAAAAGAACTCTTATATACGATCACATAAACAACAATCACCGTTATTATAGCAATTAACAGTGCCGATGAGGCATTAGATCCAGGAAAGACCTTATCAAGGCCCATACTTGGCAAAGTAGCATCCTTTGAAATATATTTTGACGACGTTGTTATCGGCTGATAAAAATGCTTAGTGATTATTTCATTGCACAAAAAAACGGAAATATAATTCATCATTATTCCTGGAACGACCTCGCTGGCTCCCCAATATGCCTTAAGGATGCCGGGAATAACCGACCAGAGCATACCCGCTGCCGCAGCGGCAAACAGCGCTACGACCCAACGGATGGGGCCGGGAATCCATGTTGCAAGGCCGGCAATCAATACCGCCACCAGGGAGCCAACTGCAAACTGGCCGTTAATGCCCATATTAAAAATACCTGTTTGAAAAGAAAAAGCTGCGGATACTCCAAGTATCATGTACGGTGCAGTATAGTATAAGACCTGACCTATCCCCTTTAAGCCCAAGGAAATCCCGCCACTCATCAATTCTACAAATGCTCTCGGTGCATTCTTGGGGTTAAAAGCAAACATCACTACAAAGCTGATCAGCAGTGCCGAAGCGATTGCAATAATCGTTGACAGGCAAGCCTCTAATGCTCTGCTAAATCTCAATTTAACCTTTTCGTTCATACAGACTCACTCCTTTTTGCACCAGCCATATAAAGCCCAAGCTCCTGTATAGACACCTCTTTTGGCCTTACATCTGCGACGATTTCACCGGAATGCATAACCAAAATACGATCTGCCACCTCCATCACTTCATCCAGTTCAAGAGATACAAGCAGGACTGCTTTTCCGCTGTCCCTCTCTTTCACTAGCTGCTCGTGGATAAACCTAGCCGCCCCAATATCCAAGCCGCGGGTTGGCTGAACCGCAATCAAAAGGTCGTGCGCACGCGATATTTCCCGGGCAAGAATTATTTTCTGCTGATTTCCGCCGGACATGCTCCGTACATTTGTGAGGGTTCCATTGGCACAACGAATATCATATTCTCGAATCATTTCCTCTGCATAACCCTCAATGGCTTTTGCGCGCAAGAATCCGTGAGATGAAAATTCTGGCGTGAAATAAGTCTGAAGGATCATATTCTCGTCCAAATTAAAATCCAGCACCAAACCATGCTTGTGACGGTCTTCCGGGATATGCGATACTCCGTGAGTATTACGATAACGAATCCCTTTACCTGTTATCCTCTTTCCATTGAGGCTAATTTCTCCCTTGCTTTCAATCATTCCTGCCAGCGCAAGCACCATTTCTGATTGTCCATTGTTGTCAATGCCCGCAATGCATGTAATTTCCCCTGCATGCGCTTCAAAAGAGACGTTATTTACCTTTTTAGTCCCCGTTACGGGATCCATCACTACCAGATTATGAACAGAAAGGACCGCATCGCTCGGGTGCGCAGGCTTTTTATCGATAGACAAATTTAGCTTTCTGCCAACCATCATCTCAGACATTTCTTCCATCGTTGTGGATGCCACGTCCACGGTTCCAATACACTTTCCAAGGCGCAATACTGTGCAACGATCAGCGATCTGCTTAATTTCCTTCAGTTTATGAGAGATAAAAATGATTGATTTTCCCCGAGCCGACAGATTTTTGGTAACCTTCATAAGTTCATCGATTTCCTGAGGGGTCAATACTGCAGTGGGTTCATCAAAAATCAGGATGTTATTGTCTCGGTACAGCATTTTCAAGATCTCAACTCGCTGCTGCATACCCACAGTAATGTCGGAAACCTTAGCATCCAAGTCAATTTCAAAACCGTATGCTTTGCTCAATGCCAGTATTTTTTCCCGTGCTTCCCGCATTCTCAGGACGCCATGGTGGACAGACTCTTTGCCCAACACAATATTTTCGAGGACTGTGAACGAATCAACCAGTTTAAAGTGCTGGTGCACCATACCAATTCCCAGGCGATCTGCATCATTTGGACTGGAAATTGACTCCTTTTTCCCACGGACGTATATCTCCCCGGAGGATGGTTTATACAAGCCAAAGAGGATGCTCATCAGCGTGGATTTTCCTGCACCATTTTCTCCCAGCAAAGCAAGTATTTCTCCTTCCCGCAGGCTGAGTGAAATGTCATCGTTCGCAATTATTCCCGGAAAAACTTTTGTGATATGGCGCATCTCGATTGCATAGTTTTCCATTTGTTTCTCCTTGCACTTTCTAGACATTTGTTGAAGTATGGTGGACAACCCTCCAAAAGGCGGTTATCCACCACACTGTATCTGTCAAATTAATTCGCGTATATTCTTATAGAGGTTCTAAAGCAAATCTGGCCGACAGCTTCAGGCAATAGATTCACAAAGCATTAGTTTACGTAATCCAAGGTAATACTTTGAATCGTAATCTGTTCGGGAGATTCACAAGTTCTATCGTTCGGAATAGAATCAGCAATTCCATCCACGTTTTCAGCAATTTTCTGGAAAAGCGCATCATACTCCGACTGGCTGAAATTCGTAAGCTTAGAGGATGCATCTGCCAGCCCCGTTGCATGATCCGCAGCACCAAGCAAGAACACTTCACCGCCTGCAAATGCGCCATTGCCCCAGTCAACCAATGTGTTATAGCATACAGAATCTAGGTCCTTCAATGCAGACAGAATAACGGTATCAGATTCCACGCTTTGATCGCTGTCACAGCCCACACAAAGTCCATTGTTCTGTTCTGCCGCCGCAAAAACAGAAAGATTACCAGGACCCGCGACGGTAAAGATTACTTCGGTACCAGCCTGATACCATGCCGCGGCAGTTGTTTGACGATCTGGACTCAATGCGCCGGGAAGATACATATACTTCAAAGTGACATCATCTGCCCCCATTTCTGTAGCAGCCGCATCACAACCGGCAATAAAGCCGTAACCATACTGAATAATGCCAGGCAGTGCCGTTGCACACAGAACGCCAAGATTTTTGTAGCCGTTCTTGACACAGGCATAACCCGCCATATACCCAGACTGCTCTGCCGAGAAATTAATAACCTTCACATTATCCAGGATTTCAATCTGTCCATCTGTGCTCTGCGGCGTTGCTTCGATGGAAAGGAATTTCACATCCGGGTATGCCTTGCTCATTTCCAGCAGAGATACCTGGAACATTCCAGAGCAAACGACGATAAACTTGGCACCAGCTTTTACTGCTGCATCACACGCAGCCAAATCCATCTCCACAGTACTTTCAGACGGCATATAATATCCGCATTTCAGCCCATTTTCGTCGCAATAGCGGTTAATGGCTTTCCAAGCATCTGTGTTGAAACCACGGTCATCCAAGTCTCCCCCCGCACAGATCAACAGCGCTACTTGAATTTCCTCATCTTGCGAAGCTGTTGTTTCTTGGTTCTCCTTCGAAACGCTGTTAGCATCTAAGGTCGACTTTTTTTCGGTCTCGTTGGTTTTACCGGCACATCCAGCCAGTGTAAGCAGCAAAGCAGCCGCCAGGACAAAACTGATTACCTTTTTCATGCAGTATTCTCCTCCTATTTGTAATTTTTCAAGCTTTTTTCCACGATCTCCCAGAATCCATTCGGATCCAGATCCGTGCAGACCTTTACGTTTGCAGTAGAATCCCCCAAAATGAAAAAGCCGTCACAATTGGTTCGCCCATAACTGGGGCCATGCGAGAGATCAACTTCTACAAGCATATCCTTCGTTTCCATAAATGACGGGTCAATCAAATAGGCAACGCAGGTTGCATCGTGAACTGGGGCCCCTGCCCATCCATACATCCGCTTCTGACCTTCAGAAAAAACCGTCATCAACTCAACAAATAGCTTAGATGCACGATTATTGAGCTTGCCAATACGCTCGATCACCTCCGGGAGGCACAATGCCTTTCTTGTCACATCCAATCCCATCATTACAAGCGGGACACCACTATTTATGACAATACTCGCCGCCTCCGGGTCCGCCCAAATATTAAATTCCGCAGCGCCGTTCACATTGCCGTGCTCTCTGGCGCCACCCATAAAGTAAATCTGCTTAATAAGCGGTATAATCGCAGGCTCCTTGCGCATCGCCAAGCCTATGTTAGACATGGGGCCGGTGGGAATCAAGGTTACTTCACCGGGATACTTCTGAATGGTCTCAATGATAAAATCCACTGCACCTTTTTCCTCTGCCTTCTTAGTAAGAGGCGGAAAGGGGAAATTTGAACGCATTCCAGTTGGATCTGTCACTCCGGGAGGAATTACGAGGTCCCGGACAAGTGGCACTTCACACCCCACATAAACAGGCACATCCAATTCAAGCCACTGGCAGATATTCAGCGCATTTTGCGTCACATTATGCAAATAGTTATTTCCATGAGTTATCGTAATGCCTAATATCTCAATGTCAGGGCATCCGCCCGCAACCATAATTGCAATCGCGTCATCATGACCGGGATCGCAGTCCAAAATAATCTTTTGCTTTTCCATTTGTGTCTCCTTTAAGTTTGATTTGTTTTTGATATTTTTTATCCTGCATTATTACCCCCTTAAACCCGCCAACACCTCATCAATCGTCGGAATTGAAGGCGCTGCGCCCGGCCGGGAAACGCAGATACTGCTCGCTTTCGACGCATATTTCAGTGCATTGGAGATGCTCTCTCCTTTGCTGACGGATGCAATAAAAAACCCGCAGAAGGTGTCTCCCGCTCCAGTGGTGTCTACTGTTTCTGTCTCATAGATTCCCTGTTCAAAAACACCCTCGGGGCCGGAATAAACCGCACCTTTTGCTCCCAAAGTCAAAATGATGGAGCAATTAGGAAATCTCGTTCTTAGATTTTCTAAAATGGCTTGTTTCCCTTGTTCTCCGCTTAGAAGCATCCCTTCAATTTCGTTGATGAATAGATAGGATACTTTGGAAAGGAGCGTTTCCTCTCCCACTGATTCCGACATAGGCGAAGGGTTAAGGCAGATAACCATACCTTTTTCATACGCTCTGTCAACCAAATACGGAATATTTGAAATTTCATTTTGAATTACCAGGTATTCTCCCGGTGTAGCGGCATCCAGCATGTCATCTATTTGTTCTCGACCTATTTCTTGGTTCGCTCCACCAAAGATAATGATGCAATTATCTCCAAAACTGTCAACCTGAATAATGGCATGTCCCGTTGGAACATTAAGAGTCCGTATACAACCTGTATCCACCCCACATTTATCCAGCAGATTCAGCAATGGCGTCCCATCTGTCCCAACCGCGCCAACATGTGTCACCTTTGCACCAGCCCGGGCCATTGCAACGGATTGATTCAATCCCTTTCCACCGCAATAGTTTCTGTAGCCTGACGCTTTGATCGTCATACTTTTCTCCACGATTCGTTCAACATCATAAACAAAATCTAGATTTAAAGAACCAAAATTGATAATCTTCAAACAGTTTTCCCCCCCTTGTATTTTACCTAAAAATATGTTATATTTCATTAGGGTAACGTTGTAGGTTAACGTTACCCTAATAATAGCAGGAGAATGTTTCATCGTCAATAATCATATGTTCCAAAAAGGGTGGGTGTTTTTTGGTGAATTTGCCTTACTAGGAAAACTTCGCATTGTCAGTAGCTTTTTCCGTCAGAAAGATATATAATGATTTATTGGGGAATTGAAATAACATTTCATGAGGTTTTTCACTCTGTATTTTCCGCTGCATCACTATTTTCTAAGTAAAAAACTCTTGATGCTCTCATGCAAAATCACATACGCTTAAATGTGTTTTTTCTTGTTGCTAAAAACATTTGTAAGGAGGACTTTTTTTGGGAATTACAGTAAAAGATATTGCAGCATTAGCAAACTGTTCAACCACAACTGTTTCAAAAGTGCTGAACAATCGCGATATGAACATCAGCGAGGAAACAAAAGCAAGGATCCTGTCAATAGCGTCAGAACACAACTACGTTCCCAACTTTATGGCCAAAAGTCTCCGAGGGCAAAAAACAAACACCTTGGGTTTCGTTTTGCCAGACATCACAAATCCATTCTATTCAAATATTGCGAGAGGAATTGAGGATGCAGCCAGAGAACGAAATTTCAGCGTGGTGTTTTCTGACATTGATAATGACCTTCAGCGAGTCCGAGCTGCGTTTGACTATCTGGCGTCCCGCATGGTAGATGGGATCATTTTTGACCAAATTGGCTTGCCCATGGATTTGTCATTTTTACCAAGAAGCATCCCCACGGTCATTGTGGATCGTCTGGTCAGCGAGGAATCACCATCCGTCGCAACAGTCGGAAAGGTTTTTTCTGATACGCAAACCGCGATTAGGGAAATAACAAAGCTTCATATTCAGGCCGGCAGTAAAAATTTGGCCTTCGTAGCTCAAGAGCCCTTGTCAATCTCCGATAGATACTATGGATTTACTGCTGCCCTGGAAGAATCAAATCTTCCATTGCAGAAGGATTTGATCTACTGGGGCCGTTACGACTTTCTTACTGGTTCCACAGCTGTTGAACATTTTTTTAACCTTGGAGTAGAATTTGACAGTGTGATTTGCGGAAACGATCTGATTGCAGTAGGTGTTATGGACGCACTGAAAGCTCACGGAATCCGAATTCCAGAGGATGTACGCGTATCGGGAGTAGGAGATATTGACTTTGTTCGCTATCTAACACCATCGCTGACTACCGTTGCACAATTTTCACACCAAATGGGTGAGGCCGCCGCAAATATGTTGGTCGACCACATCGTGGATCATACACCTCTTTATCAAAAGGAAATCGCCTATCAAATTGTTATACGGGAATCCACCTGATATAAATTTTACTTGCAAATGAAAGAGGTTAACATTTTAGTAGACGCATCGCAGTGATTACGTACAAACTCAATATACCATCAACTCTAAAAAGGGGCACCGCCTGTTTCTGTTGAAAAGCAAGTACGGGAAGAATTTTCCGCAATCATAACAGCAAATGCCACTGCAACCAAAAAGGCAAGCTACTTCGTAATGGTAGAGCAACTGCTTCGCGGAGACATTAACGACCCAGCAAGCTTCATTCGCTCTATTGATCCGAGCGTGGTTAAATCGTTCCTGAAAACAGTTATTGAAAGAATCATCATCTATAATGGGAAGGTATCAGAAATCCGTTTCAGAAACGGAGTACCTCTGAAATTCACCTATAAATGACGCAAGGCGGCACCTCGAAGAAACGGGGTGCCGCCTAAAAAATATGTATTTCAGTTCCGCTGTAACACAGGGAAAAGCAATTTTTTGTTTTTATGCTCAAATTTAGTTGATTTTTGTAAACAATTCTATCTGTTCATTTTCCCTGTTTTTTGCATAAATGCAAAAATCTCATTTTTCCAAACTTTTATCAAGCTTTTTCGAAATTGTGTTAAAAAGCAAAATATATAAAAAATCGCTAGTTTCTACATCAAAAGTTCTAAAAAACTGAAAAATCCGCTTTTCTCCAATTCTCCATTTTCCATTAAAAAGTTCGAAATTCTGTTTTGAGGCCACTTGGAATTTCATAAACATAGCCCCTAAAAGTTATAAAAATTTTCGTCAAAATTGCAAAAAGCCCAAAAACTATTTCACCGTAAAAGTTCGGTTTTATCGTGTTCTACAAGAAAAACACGTTGTATATGCTCAAAAAAGTTTTTGCACTACACAATAAGCATCGCATCACCGAACGAGAAGAAGCGGTAGCGCTCCTCCACGGCCTGGCGGTAGGCGTTTAGAATGTGGTCTTTGCCGGCGAAGGCGGAGACCAGCATGACCAGGGTGCTTTCCGGGAGGTGGAAGTTGGTGATGAGGGCGTCTATGGCTTTGAATTGGTAGCCGGGGTAGATGAAGATGTCCGTCCAGCGGGATTGGGGGGTGAAGGTGCCGTCGGGGCTTACCAGGGATTCCAGGGTACGGCAGGAGGTGGTGCCCACGCAGATGATGCGGCCGCCGGTTGCCTTGGTCTCGTTGAGGACATCCGCTGTCTGCTGATTGATCATGCAAAGCTCGCTGTGCATATGATGGTCGAGAACGTCTTCCGCCTTGACTGGGCGGAATGTGCCCAGGCCGACGTGGAGGGTGACAAAGGCGGTTTTTACCCCCTTGGCGCGGATCCGCTCCAGCAGTTCCTGGGTGAAATGCAGGCCGGCAGTGGGGGCGGCGGCAGAACCGACCTCGCGGGAATAGACGGTCTGGTAGCGCTCCTGGTCGTCCAGCTCTGCCTTGATATAGGGCGGCAGGGGCATTTTGCCCAGGCGCTCCAGCACCTCCAGGAAGATCCCCTCATAATGGAACTCTACAATGCGGTTGCCGTCCTCCGCCACCTGGCGCACGGTGGCAGTCAGCTCACCGTCTCCGAATACGACCTGGCTGCCCACCTGCATTTTCCGGCCGGGCTTGCAGAGGCACTCCCATTTCTTATCGCCCAGGTCCCGCAGCAGCAGCACCTCCACCGCGCCGCCGGTGGGGCGATGGCCCAGCAGCCGGGCGGGCAGGACACGGGAATCGTTCAGCACCAGGCAGTCGCCCGGATCAAGGTAATCGATAATGTCATAAAAATGCTTGTGGGTCACTTCGCCGGTCTGGCGGTTCAGGACCATCAGCCGGGAGGCATCCCGCTTTTCCAGAGGGGTCTGGGCAATCAGTTCTTCCGGCAGGTCATAATAAAAATCATGGGTTTTCACTTTTTTATCCTCCGATTTCAAAACACAACAAGTATAGTCGATTCCCGCGCATTTTGCAACAGACAAATTGAAAATCACCTGCATAAACTGGGACGGAGGTGCTTTTCATGACAAGACCGTTATTCACCGGCGCGTGCACGGCGCTGGTCACCCCGTTTCTAAACGGGGAAGTCAACTATCCCATGCTGGAGCGTCTGATCTCCCGGCAGCTGGAGGCGGGCATCCGCGCCATTGTGCTGTGCGGAACCACCGGCGAATCCGCCACGCTGGAGGACGAGGAGAAGCTGGAGATCATCGCCCGGGCGAAGGAGTATGTGGGAGGCGACTGCCTGATCATCGCAGGCTCCGGCTCCAACTCCACGGAGCATACCATCCGGCTCAGCCGGGCCGCGGAGGCGGCGGGTGCGGACGCGCTGCTGCTGGTCAGTCCATACTACAACAAGGCCACCGCCGAGGGGCTGTATCAGCATTTCAGCGCTGCTGCCCTTTCGGTGGGAATCCCAGTGATCCTGTACAACGTCCCCTCCCGGACGGGGGTGGATATTCCTGTGGGCGTCTACCGGCGGCTCAGCGCCATTCCCAACGTTGCCGGTGTGAAGGAGGCCACCGGGGACATGACGAAGATTCTATCCATCCTTGCTCAATGTCCGGCGGACTTCTCTGTGTGGAGCGGCAGCGACGACCTGACGGTGCCCACCCTCGCACTGGGCAGCAGAGGCGTGATCTCCGTCCTTTCCAACCTCTATCCCGGGCTGACGCAGACAATGGTGCGGGCGGGACTGGACGGGGACTTCGATACCGCCGCTGATCTTCAGATCCGCTTTGCGCCCATCATCCGAGCGCTGTTCAGTCAGGTCAATCCCATCCCCGTAAAGGCAGCAATGAAGCTGCTGGGATATGACTGCGGCGACTGCCGCCTGCCGCTGACCGCCCCTTCCGACGCGCTGCTTCGCCAGCTGGGGGCGCTGCTCCATCAGCCGGAAAAAGAGCGATAAAAGGATAAAAAATCATCCGAGTCCCTACCGCGGCTCGGATGATTTTGTTTTAAGATGGATTTATAGTGCGGACTGCGTCGCCTCTCCATTTACAAAACGCAGGCAGGTATTGACCGGCAGCTCGGCCTCGAGGGTGTGATCCACCAGGAGGATGATCTTATCCCCCGATGCGGATGCCTCGCGGAGCCATTCCCGGAAGGCAGCCGTTGTCTGCGCGTCCAGCCCGGCGGTCACCTCGTCCAGGATGATTATGGAGGCCTCCTGCTGGCACAGCAGCATTTTCATCAGGAAAAGCTTTTTCCGCTGTCCAGCCGCAGACGATTTATTCAGAGGTTCCCAAGCTCCAGCTCCATGTATCGCCGGTAGGTGTGGAAGCCCACAGCTTCGTAGAAACGCTGGGCATCCCGGTTGAATTCCCACACGTCCAGCTCCATTTTGGAAAAGCCCCGTTTCTTTGCTTCCTCTGTGCAAAAGGCGATCAGCGCCGTGCCGATGCCCTGCCGCCGGTACGCGGGAGAAACACCGAATTCCTCGACGCGGTAGAACTCCCTGGGGTGGCAGTAGGCCGATTCCGGGCGGCGGATATACTGGGCGATGAGAAAGCCGCACACCGCGCCGCCGCTGACCGCCACGATCACGTCCGAGCCCTCGTCCCCAAATTCCTGATAGACGCGCTCACGCAGTTCCTCACAGAAGCCGGGGCGGAAGATATCCGGCCTGCCCTCCGCATGCAGGAGGTTTACCTGCGCGCGCAGCTCGTTCACCTGAGGCAGCTCGTCCGCGGTGGCATAGCGAATTTCAAAAGCCATATCTGCCTTATTTCAGGATCGCTTTGTGGAAAACCTTCTTGCCCTTGCGGATCTTCACGCCGTCCTTCAGCATAGCCTCGGTGACCATGAAGGTGGGGGCAGGCACTTTCTCGTCGTTGACCAGGACGCCTCCCTGGGTGACCAGGGTACGGGCTTCCTTATTGGAGGAGGCAAGCTTGCAGGCCACCATCAGGCTGAGGATGCCGATCTGGCCGTCGGTGAGCTGGTCGGGCGTCAGCTCGGTGGTGGGCATATTGTCATCGTCTCCGCTGCCGCTGGCGAACAGCGCCTTGGCGGCGGCCTGGGCCCTGTCCGCCTCCTCCTCGCCGTGAACCATCTTGGTCAGCTCGTAGGCCAGAATCTCCTTGGCCTGGTTGATGCGGGCATCCTTCCAGGTGTCCATTTCGTCGATCTGCTCCAGAGGCAGGAAGGTGAGCATCCGCACACACTTCATCACGTCGGCGTCACCCACGTTCCGCCAGTACTGATAGAATTCGAAGGGCGTGGTCTTGTTGGGATCCAGCCACACGGCGTTTCCGGCGGTCTTGCCCATCTTGTTGCCCTGGGAATCGGTGAGCAGGGTGATGGTCATGCAGTGGGCGTCCTTGCCCAGCTTCTTGCGGATCAGCTCGGTGCCGCCCAGCATATTGCTCCACTGGTCGTTGCCGCCGAACTGCATATTGCAGTTGTAATGCTGGAACAAGTAGTAGAAATCGTAGGACTGCATGATCATGTAGTTGAACTCCAGGAAGCTCAGGCCCCGCTCCATGCGCTGCTTGTAGCAGTCAGCCCGAAGCATGTTGTTCACGGAGAAGCAGGCGCCCACCTCCCGCAGCAGCTCCACATAGTTCAGATCCAGCAGCCAGTCGCCGTTGTTGACCATCTGGGCCTTGCCCTCGCCGAACTCAATGAACCGCTCCATCTGCTTTTTGAAGCAGGCGGCGTTGTAATTGATGTCCTCACGGGTGAGCATTTTGCGCATGTCGGTGCGGCCGGAGGGGTCGCCGATCATGGTGGTGCCGCCGCCGATCAGGGCGATGGGCTTGTTGCCCGCCATCTGCAGGCGCTTCATCAGGGTCAGGGCCATGAAGTGACCGGCGGTGAGGCTGTCGGCGGTGCAGTCAAAGCCAATGTAGAAGGTGGCCTTGCCGGCATTGATCATGTCGCGGATCTCCGCTTCGTTTGTCACCTGGGCGATCAGGCCACGGGCGACCAGTTCTTCATAAAGCTGCATAGTAATAATTCCTTTCTTATTGTACTGCGCTGCCGCTGATCAGGGTCGTAAGGGCGGCGCGCAGAATATTGACGTTTGTTTCATCCAGGACGGTATCTCTGGGGGTGTGGATGCGGGACAGATACAGCCCTGCCCAGCCCCGCTTCAGGGCGCAGATGCCCACGCCATAGGGGAAATTGGACTGGTCGGAGGGATAGATGGAGAAGCCCTTGGTGCGAACTGCAATGGACTTTTTTCCGTAGCCGCCGGCGAGCTTCTGCAATGGCGCAAGTCTTTCCTTGCTCTTTTTCAGCTTGGCGGTGGGGAAGAAATAAATATCGTCCCCCTCCCCCACGCAGTCCAGGTTCAGCACCAGCTGGTTGGGAATCTCTCTTTTGTGCTTCTTTTTATAGGACGCCGAGCCGATCAGGCCCGCCTCCTCCAGATCGAACAGTACAAGGCACACATTTTTGCGGTGCAGCTCCGGGATGGATCTTGCGATCTCCAGCAGGGTTACCACGCCGGAGGTATTGTCATTCACATTCGAGGAGTTCGCCGGGCCGATCAGCATGAGCACGATGGCCGCCCACAGCAGCACCACAAACAGAAAATAGCCGATATCAAAGCTGTGCAGCAGATACCCCACCAGGCCGCCCACCGCCAGGGCCGGGAGCATCAGCATCAGGCAAATGAACATCTGATACAGCAAAAATGTCCAAAAATTGCAGGGGGTAATCAGGTTTGGAAAGGGCAGTCGGGCGCAGGTATCGTAGTGCGCCGTGACCAGGTATCTGGCCCGCTGCGGGTCGCCGATCACCAGATTGCGGCTGTGAAAGCTCCCCTCCTCCTCGCAGACGGGGTACCCAAGGTTCTGGAGCCATTGGGTCACGTCGGCGCGGAATGTCTGCTTCTGCTTTTTTGATTTCCTCACCGGGTAGTTTTTCACCACATCCATTGGTGTATTCATAAACTGACCTCCCAACGTAAAACGCCCCCTGTCCTTGCGGACAGAGGGCGCAAAAATGCACGGTACCACCTCTGGTATGACAAAGCCTCACGACTTTGCCCTCAGGCCGTCTAACAACGGCGCTCGCTGTATCGGGCGACCCCGTCCTGCCCTACTGAAAATTCAGGCAGGCCACTCCGGGAGGTATTTCAGTGGGCTTTCCTGCTGCCTCGCACCGCCCGGCAGCTCTCTGGCGGAAAGGGGGACACCTACTTCATCCCATCCATGTGTTGACCTATTGCGGCTATCCTAGCAAAGAAAAACAGATTTGTCAAGGGTAAACCCGCAAAAATTCTTCGCACACCACCGGCATATCCTCATCGAAGGTCAATCCGGCAGCGGTCATTTCTTCGGTAAAGAAATCCCGGTGTACCGCCCGCCAGGAATCCAGGCTCCGATCGTTCTCCCCCTCCCGATAGGCGTGGTCGGCACTGACCTCCCGGAAGGGTACGACGTAGACCTTCGTCGTCTTGGTGACACAGACAGCCTCGTCCTTCGCGTTCAGGATGACATTGTATTCTCCCACCTGCGGAAGCGGCTCCTGCTCCTGCTCATAAAGAGGGTAGGCAGAGGCCGTGGCGGTCTTGATCCCGTTCAGGACAAGCTCTGCCAGTTCATCCGGCGCGCCGCCGAAGGCCCAGGCCTCATAATCCGCGTGGACGCCCGATTTTTCACAATAGCGCTCCCACATTTCAGTCGCATTCATCACAATTATCCTCCGTTGCAATTATCCTCGCAGCATTTCCTCCGCGCTTTTCAGCGTGGTTTCTGTGATATTGGCGCCGCCGATGATCCGCGCCAGCTCCCGCTTTCTGCCCTCCAGGTCCAGGGGCGTGACGGTGGTATAGGTGCGGCCGTCCCGCTCGCTCTTGGAGATCAGCATGTGGGTATTGGCCAGCGCCGCCATCTGGGGCAGATGGGTCACGCACAGCACCTGCTTGTGCCGCGCCAGCTTGCGCAGCTTCTCCGCTACCTTCTGAGCGGCCCGGCCGGAAACGCCGGTATCCACCTCGTCAAAGATCAGGGTGGCGATCTGATCCTTTTCCGCCAACACATTCTTCATGGAGAGCATAATTCTTGCCAACTCGCCGCCGGAGGCCACCTTGCTCATGGGCTTGAGGGCCTCGCCCGCGTTGGCGGACATATAAAAGGCCACACTGTCCGCGCCGTTGGACATCAGCTCCTGCTCCTGGAACACGCACTGGAACTGTACCCGGGGCATATCCAGCTCGCTCAGCTCCTGCAGGATGCGGGCGGACATGATCTCGGCGTTTTCCCTGCGGTTTTCCCGCAGGCGCTTCGCCGCTTCCCAGGCCTCAGCTTCGGCTTTTTGCAGCTTCTGCTTCAGACGCTCCAGATGGTCGTCGGCAAATTCGATCTCGTCCAGCTCTTTTTTCGCGCCCTCCAGATAGTCCAGGATATCTTGGCAGGTGGCGCCGTATTTCTTGCGCAGGCGATGGATGACATCCAGGCGGGCCTCCAGCTGCTCCAGCTCGTCGGCGGAGTAGCTCAGCTCCTCCCGGGTGTCTCTGGCCTCCTCGGCCACATCCTGCACCTGGTACATTAAATCGGATACCCGGTCGTGCAGGGAGGTAAAGCGGTCGCTGAACCGGGCCAGCCGGGCCAGAGCATGCTCCGCCTCGGACAAAAGGCCCGCCGCGCCGTCGGCCTCGTCGCCGCCATAGAGGGCCTCCACCGCTTCGTCCATCCCCTTGGACAGCCGCTCGGCATTTTGCAGCAGTTTGCGGCGCTCCTCCAACGCCTCGTCCTCTCCCGGCTCCAGCTCCGCCTTTTCGATCTCGGCGATCTGGTATTTCAGCGTCTCCATCCGGCGAAGCTTCTCTCCCTCGTCCATGGTCATGTGCTGAATTTCCCGGCGCAGGGCGGCCACGCCCTCGTATTTTTCCCGATAAGCCTCCCGCAGGCTGCCATTGTCGGCAAAATCATCCAGGAAGATCAGGTGGTTTTCTTCGTCAAACAGCGACGCGGAATCGTGCTGGCCGTGGATATTGATGAGCTGAATGCCCAACCGGCGCAGCATGGCGACGGAGACTAAGGCCCCGTTGACCCGGCATACATTCTTGCCGTCCAGGAAGATATCCCGCTGGATCACCGTCTCCGGGTCGTAGGTCACCCCGTTTTCGGCAAACCACGGAAACTCCGGCACCTGTGTGAACACGGCGCGGACGGCGGCCTTGTTTGCCCCGGTGCGGATCATATCCCGGTAGGCCCGCTCCCCCAGGATGGCGGAGATGGCGTCGATAACAATGGATTTGCCCGCACCCGTCTCGCCGGTGAGCACATTGAAGCCGGCGTCGAAAGAGATGTCCGCGCTCTCGATAACCGCGATATTCTCGATATGCAGAAGATTCAGCACGGGAATCACCTCCTTATCCCTTGATAAGCCCGTGGATCTCGCCGCAGAAGGCGGCGGCGGAATTGGCGTCGCGCATGATGGCGATCACCGTATCGTCTCCGGCCAGGGTGCCCAGCACCACGCTGCGGCTCATGGCGTCCAGCGCCGAGGCGGCGGCATTGGCAAGGCCGGGCAGGGTGTGGATGACGATGATGTTCTGGGCATAGTCAAAGCTGGTCACACATTCCCGGAAGATGGAATTAAGACGGCCGGTAAAGGTATTGGTGACCTCCCGGGAGGCAGTGGTGTAATGATAGGTCCCAAGACTTGTCAGTTCCTTGACAATGCGCAGCTGCTTGATGTCCCTGGAAATGGTCGCCTGGGTGCTGGCAAAGCCTGCCCGATGCAGCTCCTGCAAAAGCTGCTCCTGGGTCTCGATGTCCTGGTTGGAGATGATCTCCATGATCTTTGCCTGACGGTCTGACTTTACGCCCATGCCTCTCGTCTCCTTATCCTTTGCGGAATTTCATATTCACTACGTCGTAAAAGCTTCGGTCATTCAGCCGGACAAGCCGGGTCTCCAGCTTGGATTTTTTAATGGTGACCACGTCACCCATATTCAGCCGCAGGGTCTTGCCGCCGTCCACCGACAGGTAGGCGCTGCGGCGGGACTGGCTGGTCATGCCCACAGTGATCACCCGCTTGCCGGAGGCGACAATGCACCGGCTGGCCACGTCGTGGGAGCAGACGGGGGTAATGATGATGCCATCAGCCTCCGGCTCCACAATGGGGCCTCCGGCGGACAGGCTGTAAGCCGTGGAGCCGGTGGGGGTGGAGATGATCACGCCGTCGCCGCCACATTCCATGGCCTGCACGCCGTCGCACTTCACGGCCAAATGGACGATCCGTGCTACCGCGCCCTTGGTAATGACCGCATCGTTCAGACAGATGTCATGGAAGATGATCTCTCTGTCCCGCTGGACGGTGATATCCAGCATCATGCGGCTGTCGATCTCGTATTTTCCCGCCGCCAGCAGCTTCAGCTTGTCCAGCTCGCTGCTCTCCAGCTCCGCCATGAAGCCCATGGTGCCGATGTTGACACCCAGCAGGGGCAGGCCGCGCCGGGTGGCCGCCTTGGCCATGTGGAGAATGGTGCCGTCGCCGCCGAAGCAAATCACCAGGTCCGCGTTCCCCAGCTCCCGATCCAGGCGGTAAAAGCGGATATCCTTGGGCAGCTCACAGTTGCGCTCCACCTCAAAGGGCAGACAGGCCTTTACCTGAAAGCCCGCCTCCTTCAGTATCTGCATGGCGCAGCGCAGGGTATGAAAATTCTTATCCCGATAGGGATTGGGGGTCAGGATCAGATTCTTCATAAATCCGCTCCTTTATCCAAAGTTTCGTGGGCCTGGCGGACGACCTCGGCAGGCTCCGGGCAATGCTCCGCGGCGTCCGTCAGGGTCAGATGGGCCAGAAATTCAATATTGCCCTCCGGCCCCTTCACCGGGGAGAAGGTCAGGCCCAGAATGCGGAAGCCCTGCTCATGGGCCAGGGCAATGAACTGCTCCAGCACCTCCCGGTGAGTGGCGGGGGCGCGGACGACGCCCTTCTTGCCCACCTTGTCCTTGCCCGCCTCAAACTGGGGCTTGATCAGGCATACCACCTGGCCCGTGGGCTTCAGCAGCGCCTTGACGGCAGGCAGAACGATCTTCAGAGAAATGAAGCTCACATCGATCACGGAAAGGTCCAGCGGCTCCCCCAGCTGCTCCGGGGTGACGTAGCGGATATTGGTGCGCTCCATCACCACCACTCTGGGGTCGGAGCGGATCTTCCAATCCAGCTGGCCGTAGCCCACGTCGATGGCAAACACCTTGCTTGCCCCCTGCTGGAGCAGGCAGTCGGTAAATCCGCCGGTGGATGCGCCGGAGTCGGAGCAGACATAGCCCGTGGGAGCTATGCCAAAGTCCCGCAGGGCCTTTTCCAGCTTCAGTCCGCCCCGGCTGACATAGGGGCAGACCGCGCCGCGCACCTCGAGCTGGACGGTTTCCTCATAGGAGATGCCGGGCTTGTCCGCCTTCTGGCCGTCCACGTAAACAAGGCCGCTCATAATGATGGCCTGCGCCTTGGAGCGGGTCTGCGCGTAGCCCAGGTCGGTAAGCAGCACATCCAGCCGCTTTTTATTTTTCATCCGTCAGCCCCCCGCTTACAAATTGCGCAATGGAAGCGGCGTCAAGGCCGCAGTATTCATACAGCCGCTGCTGGCTGCCATGGGGAACAAAATCGTGCCCCAGATCGATCCCGCTGACCCGGCACTCCGGGCAAAGCCCGCGCAGCTGCCAGGCAAGGGGCTGGGCAACGCCGGAATTGGCGGCGGTCTCCTCGATGATAACCACATTTTTCTTCTCCGGCATCAGCCGCAGGATCTCCTCCGCCGGCAGGTCGGACAGCTCCAGCAGACGCAGGACAGTGCAGGAGATCCCCTGCTGTGCCAGTCGGTCCGCCGCATCCAGCACGGGGTTGATCATCGTGCCGTAAGTGATCAGGGTAACGTCCGCCCCGCTGCGGTGCGGCGCTACCTTTGCGGCCGCGTCCCAGGCGGAGGCGGTATACTTTCCCTCCGTTCCCCGGGGATATCGGACGGCCACGGGGCCGTCGCAGCTTTCCACTGCCCAGGTCAGCATCTGCTCCAGCTCGCACAGGCTGGCAGGAGCCAGGATACGCATTCCGGGGATCTGGCGCAGGAAACCCACGTCAAACACGCCGTGGTGCGTCGGCCCGTCGTCCCCCACCAATCCGGCCCGGTCGATGGCCAGCACCACATGCAGGTGAAGCATAGCCACATCCTGCATCAGCTGATCGTAGGCGCGCTGCAAAAAGGTGGAATAAATTGCGACCACCGGGATCATTCCCTGCTTGGCAAGGCCGCCGGCCATGGATACGGCGTGCTCCTCCGCAATGCCCACGTCAAACAGGCGCTGCGGATACTGCTGCATGTATTTCAGCAGCCCCGTACCGCCGGGCATGGCGGCGGTGATGGCGCACAGCCGCGGCTCTCTGGCCGCCAGCGCCACCATGGTATCGCCGAAGGCATCCGAGAATGTACGCACCTTGGAGGCCAGCTTTTTGCCGGTGACGGGATCAAATTTCCCGATGCCGTGGAACTTGGCCGGATCCTCCTCTGCCGGGGCATAGCCCTTTCCCTTCTTGGTGACCACGTGCACCAGGGTCGGCTCCTGAAGATCCTTGGCAGCCCGCAGGACGGTGATCAGCTCCCGCACGTCGTGGCCGTTTACAGGGCCAAGGTACTTGAAGCCCATATTCTCAAAAATGGTGGTTTGCAGCAGAAAATGCTTGATCCTGTTCTTTGCCCGGCTGGAGAACAAATAGATCCGCTTTCCGCCGGGAATGCTGTACAGAGTGCTGCGGTACCAGCGCTTGATGCCCAGGTATTTTTCGCTGGTGCGGAGCCGGGAGAAGTGATGGGAAATACCGCCGACGCTTCTGCCGATGGACATCTCATTGTCGTTGAGCACCACCACGATGGGCTCCTTGCTGTCGGCGGCGTCGTTCAGCCCCTCGTAGGCCATGCCGCCGGTGGCCGCGCCGTCGCCCAGCAGGGCGACCACCTGATAATCCTGGTGCAGCAGCGTTCTTGCCCGCGCCATTCCCAGGGCAATGGACACGGCGCTGGAGGCATGACCGGCCACAAAGGCATCGGTATCGCTCTCACAGGGCTTGGGAAAGCCGGAAAGGCCGCCGAACTGGCGCAGGGTATCAAATGCCTCCCGCCGCCCGGTCAGGAGCTTGTGCACATAGGACTGGTGACCCACATCGAACACCAGGCGGTCCGTGCTGGTATCATAAACGGTCTCCAGCGCCACCGTCAGCTCCACTACGCCCAGATTGCCTGCCAGGTGGCCGCCGGTATGGGATACGCTGGATATCAGGAATTCCCGGATCTCCTGGCACAGCTGGACGCGCTTCTCATCCGTCAGCCGCAAAAGATCCTCGTGGCAATTCATATTCGGCAAAATCTCCACAAGTGAACACTACCTATCTGTCTTTTTTCTTTTTGGGAAAAAGCGCCAAAGCCCATGCCAGGCGGCGATTAGCCTTCCCGCGAAATGAACGATCTGGGTACAGGAATTGATCGCATAGCTTTTTCCGATGGCCTTTCCGCCCACCGTAGCGGCAGCCACAAGGGCGGAAAGCAGCAGCGGCACCATGCCCGGCCAGGAGAATGAAAAGTGTGCCACTGTCTTGGCCGCAATGGCCGCCGAAGCGGAGCCGGAGATGACGCCGCAGATGTCGCCCACCACGTCGTTGCAGATGGAGCCGACCCGCTCCGCGTTGCGCAGCAGACGGATGGACTCCTGGGCCCCGGGCACCTTGCGGGCGGCCATGGAATGGAAGGGGCGCTCGTCCGCCGAGGTGACGGCCACGCCCACAATATCAAAAACAATGCCCACCAGGACGATCACCAGCAAAATGGCAAAGGCGGCGACCATCCCGCTGCGGTCCAGCAGCTCCTCGGAAAGGAAGCTGATGGCCCCGGATACAAAAAGAGTAATAACAAAGATCGTTATTACCCATCTTACTGTTTTCTTGCTCATGTCACACGGAAATGGCGCAGCGCGCCAGCCTCCCTGTTATTGATGAAACGGCGGCAGGCGGGATAAATCTTACGGCTTAGGTCGGGTTGGATTTCCCCGGAGAGAACCTGCCGTTGCCGCGCAGGCCATTTCCATTTGATCCCTCCGCTCAGGCGTTGCCTTGCGCTGAGTACCCGATTGCCACTTAGTCCGTACTGCAATCCCCCGCCTGCCCTGTTAGGACAGCCTAGGTGTTTTCCACGGCAATGTGTGCCATAGTCTTAGCCTCTTTTGCAAGCATGGTTTCCAGAAGCGATTTCAGCGACTGTTCTGGCCAGCAACGTTCTGCTGCATGATCCTCTTTCCCCACATGCTCACTCAAGGCAGGCTACGCTGCACGCAGCACACGACTCTGCGCACTGCCTTGCAGGTTCCCATCCTGGTTCGTACGCGAGCGGGCCTCAGGCTGAGGAGCTTTCCGTCGTCGCACAAGATCAGGTCTCCACGGAAACCGGGTCGTATGTCCCATGCCATTGGGACGCGCCCGGGATCCTTAACCCCCAGCATCCACCCTAAACTGGGCGTAAAAAGCAGACACCAGGGACTTCATCGATGTGCCCTTCAAAGGATTTTTAGGCCCTTCCTGGAAGATGGCCACACTGACTAGGATACTGCGCCGTCACAGGGTATGTTATCATATATTCACTGAATATACAAGTATTTTTTCGTTTCAAGGAATGCTTTTGTGCAAACAGTCGATCCCTCCGGCGCAAAATGGGGGTGAATTCTACACGCAGAATTCACCCCTTGGCAATATCATATTCCATGGTATAGGCGCGGCTGCTGACGGTCCCATCCAGATAGGCGGCGCTGTCTGCCACGATCTGAAAGCCGCAGCGTTGGTGCGTTTTTAAGGATGCGGCATTTTTTTTGCCGACATGGGAATACAGGCGCGAAACGCCCCCATCTTTCAGCAGCTCCTGGACCGCCCGGATCAGGGCAGCGGCGTAGCCCTTTCCCCGCTCCTGCGGGGCCGTCTCCAGCGCCTCCAGCAGCAAGCCGTCCTTGTACGGCTCCAAACGCAGAGCGCTGACGTAGCGCCCCTGCACCGTCCACACAGCGTACAGTGCGCCGGGCGTCAGGAAGAATACATCCCGCAGATAGGAATAAAAATCTCCCTCCGCCAGCCGGAGCTGCCGGGCCTGGGAGTCAAAGGGAGCAAGGATCCTCCCGTTTTCCTCATTTCCTTCCCGGTATACCGCCATCAGCTGCTCAAAGGAAAGCTCCCGCAGGTGCCTTGCAGTGTAGAGCATAAATACCTCCGAATTTGTAACTTTTTCATCCTATTTCCGATGGGACAGCCTGTGGAAAAAGTGTTATGTATACGAGGTTATCCACATTCCCAACAGGCTTATAAACAGAATTCACCGGGAATTGGGGAGAAATTTTGAATTAATTCTTAAGAAAGTTTCAAAAGAGTTACATTTCAATTACACATCTTTTGGAAGATTTTTACAGTGCTTCCCCCAATATTGACTTGGTGGCATAGGCATTCAGGCTCATGTCCGCCACGTTTCCGGCCAGGTATTCATAGTAGGCCTGTGCGCCGATCATGGCCCCGTTGTCTCCGCAGAGACTCAGCGGGGGCATGAACACCTGCGCGCCCAGGGCTTCGGCCGCTGCCAGAATATCCCGGCGGATGCGGGAATTGGCCGCCACGCCCCCCGCTACCGCGATCTTGCGATAGCCGCTCTGCTCCATGGCCAGCACCATCCGGGGCACCAGGGTATCGGAGACCGCCGCAGAAAAGCTGGCGCACAGGCTGGGGATATCCAGCGGCTCCCCCACCTGTTCGGCATGGTGGATCAGATTCAGGGCAGCGGTTTTCAGGCCGGAGAAGCTCATGTTATAGGGATTCTCCCCCGGCTTGCTGCGGGGAAGGACGTACCTTGTCTCGTCGCCCTGCTGGGCGGCCCGGTCCAGCGCCGCGCCGCCGGGATAGGGCATCCCCAGCACCCGGGCGACCTTGTCGAAGCACTCCCCCGCAGCGTCGTCCAGGGAGGTGCCCAAGATGCTCATCTCGGTATAGTCCTTCACTTCCACGATCATGGTGTGCCCGCCGGACACCACCAGGCACAGGAAAGGCGGCTCCAGCGCGGGATAGGCCAGGTAATTAGCCGCGATGTGACCCCGGATGTGGTGCACAGGGATCAGGGGCTTATTCATGGCAAATGCCGCCGCCTTGGCGAAATTCACCCCCACCAGCACCGCGCCGATCAGCCCCGGCGCATAGGTCACCGCTACGGCGTCGATCTGCTGCCGGGTCAGGCCGGAGCGCTCCAGCGCCTGATCGG
>ERZ857629.647-NODE-647-length-45139-cov-5.965198_pt1 | contig 45139 bp, 39 predicted proteins | sample MGYA00519700_ERZ857629 | MGnify/ENA primary metagenome ERZ857629 (study PRJEB31778, sample SAMEA3449351) | human gut metagenome | biome: human gut; feature: human-associated habitat; material: faeces | place: United Kingdom | collected 2010/2012 ... | reverse complement strand
AACATTAAAACCCATCTCGAAAACCAACCATGGTTTGACGCTTCATGAGTGATTATTGAAGAAAGTTTCACAAAGTTTTATTTATAAAATAAATAACTTTCAAATTCTAATCTATTTTTCACTTTTAATATTGTTTTCAGAACCAGTGGTTGCTTCTGATTTTTCATCACTTTTTTCTTGGTTTGAATTGGCTAAATCACCATTTTTTTGATTTTCCGAAACCTTTTCGCCATTTTGAACATTTTGCATTTTATTTTTCTTTTTCATGTGTCTAAACTTCATGATGCAAAGAACAAGTGGAATGTTGCAAAAAATCACAAAAGGAAACAAAAACAAAAGCCACACAAAACTTCGGTTTGGGAACAAATCAATCCCAAGTGCGCCCAAAATTGGAATGTGGAAATATCCAAAAATTGCAAGCAAGGAAGACAAAATTGTAAGAACAATCAAAGTGGATTTTTTCATAATTTTCTCCTTGTTTTTATTATGACAACACGCATTTATACTGTCAATTAAAAACGCAAATATCTCTTGAAAAATCACAAAAATGTGATATAATAAACATATATGGAGAAGAAAAATGGCAAATAATGAAAATAAATCAAATTTTGTTTCATCATATTTTGTATATTTGAACAGATACAGATCATCAATCCCAGTTCCTGTTCTTGAACTTCAAGAAGAACGCGACATAAGTTCTCTTCAAAGCAAAATCAAAGACCTTTCAGGAATTGATTTCACGCACCGCAATTTTGACGCAGAGCGCTATGCAAAGTTGTCAAAAAGCGACAAATCAAGACTTCTTGCCCTTTTAATGAAACTTTATAACCTTTCGCAAGATGAAGTTTTGCTTGAAATGATTGAACAAATCAAAGAAGAAATTGAAAGAAAAGAAGACAATAACAAGCAAACTAGTGGCGCTGGTTCAGACACAAAACCAACCGAGCAATCAAACACAAAAAAAACAGTTGAAACTCAAATCATTGAAAACAAAGCCAAGAACTATGCTGATTGGTCGTTTGAAAAGTTCAAAGACAGCAGTTTCACTGCAACAAAAAAGCCAGTTCTTGACACAAGAAGCCTTGACAACCTTTCAAGAAATCAACTTGTTTCAATGTTCAAGCCAAATGTTTTCTATTCACTTTCAGACCGTCAAAAACAAGTTTTGTTCCAAGCAGTTGCAAACAACTTTCTTCTTGCAAACGGAGTTGCTCCTTGTGCCGTTGAACTTGTGAACTTGCCACATGACTCAAAATCTGTTTGTTTTGGCGAATATGTTCCAGCAAAAGGAACAATCTATTTGAACTCTCACCTGCTTTCAGCAATGGACGCAATGTATGAAGAAGGCAACACTGCCCTTCCATATAAAATCCTTTCAACAATCATTCACGAAGCACAACACCGTGTTCAGTTCATGAATTTTGACAAACAACCAAGAACCGAGGCTGAACGCCTTTTGAAGGCATCACTTATTCATCCAAACGCAAGCAAATCTTTTGCAGACTATCTTTCAGAACCAGACGAAATTGACGCAAGAAACACAGCGCTTGCCTATATCCGTGAATGCGCAAACAATTGTGGAAAACCAGATGAAGCACTTGCGCTTGCAACATTCTATAATGCAGAAAAAGAGCGTGAACTTTCAAACGGGAAAAAACCAGTTCCAGACGCTTTGATGCAATCAAACAGAGATGTTTATTCTGCTTCAATGCTCAAAGTTCCAATGTCTGCCCAAGCACAAATGAGAAATGGAACTGTTTCAATGTATCAAACTTTGTGCGGAAGAGGGCTTGACCTTGGGAAAAATCTTTCAAAAACAAACCTTAAAAAGCCATAAAAATCAAATTAAAAACCGAAAATACGCATAAAAAAATACAGGTCAACAAACCTGTATTTTTCTTTGCAAATTAAAGTTCATATTGGTCAACAGAATAGTCTTCTTCGCCAACAAGTTTTCCCCACTCGTCGTCGATGGCTTTAATGTCGTCATAGCCAACATAGGTGTGGTCACCCTCTAAAAGCAAAGCGCCAACATTCACAACATAGTTGTCGCCAATTTCGGCAGGAAACTCTGCCATTGCGCGTTTGCCACATCTTTCAACATTTCCATTTGCTGAATATTGAAGAATCTTGTCAAAGTCGCTTTCATTTGAAATCAGATAGAAAGGAATATATCTGTCATTAAAACGCAAAACAATTGCATTTTTTTCAATAAGGTCGCCAACAGCCATGCCCTTTTCCTCTCCTGGATATGCTTCTCTGCGGTCGATGCAATATTTCACATCGGCAACAAACAAATCATCAATACTGATACAATTTTTCATTATTTTTCCCCCACAAATATTGTTATAATCATGATAACATAGCAGAGGGTCAAAGTCAATATGCACCCTTAAAAAACATATGATTTTTCTTGAAAAAAGCAACAAAAAACCACACCAAATTTGGTGTGGAATTTTCTATTTTTTCACAGCAGTTTTTCTTGGTCTTTTTTCAGTTGATTCGTGGTTGATGCATTCGCAAACAACACTGTCATCCTCGAACTTAAAATTGAACATGCAGTCTTTTGCATTTTCAAGAATGGTTTTAATGTCGAACTGTGCAATGCTTGCACCTTTCATTTTTACAAAACTTTCTTTTTTTGTCCAAATTTTTGTAAGTTCAAGTGCTTGGTCTTCTGCGTTCATCACTTGTTCAAACTCTTCTTTGTTGCAAATTTCTTTTGCAAGTTTTTGTGTGAACTTTATTTTCTTTCTAACGTCAACGCCAATTTCATAGATTGAAACTGCAACAGCCAAAACATCATCATCGTGTGCAATTGAAAAATATTTTTTTCCTTTAACACTTGGTTTTCCATTTTTGTTATATGAAAAGTCGGTTCCATCTTCAAGATCAAGTTGTTGCTTTACAACATAATATTCCATCACTGTTGGACGAAAAGCAGGTGTTCCTTTTCTTGCATTTGCTTTCTTTTTAATGCTTCGAGGAAGTTTGTCATATAAAGTTTCAATTCTCTTCTCGCTGATTTTATCAAAATTTTTCACAACATATATCATTTTTTTCTTCCTCCACAATTATTTTTGCTTTTTTTTTCGCTTCAATATTGATATATTATAGCAAACAAATTTCAAAAACACAATATTTTATTGCAAAATCAAAAAATTCTGTTGTTTTGCACAAAATTTAAGGGCAAATTTGATTTTTTTGCGTTTTTTCTGATTTTTTATGCATAAAAAAAGTTGCCCAAAATGGCAACTTTCGAAAACTATTTTTTAAGAAGTTCCTTGAATATTGCAAGTTCAAGTTTTGCTGCTTCTTCACTGTCAGATGAGTGGACAACATTTTCAGTGATTCTTCTTTCAATTCCAAGCATTTCAGGAATGTCATATCTGATTGTTCCTGGTTCTGGATTTTTTGTTGAACCAGCAAGAGCACGAATGCGTGCAATTGCATCTTCGCCTTCAACCTTCATTCCATAGGCTTTATCGCTTGTGATATATGCTTCAAGTCCTGGATAGAAAGATTTGCCAACATGTTCATGATAGTGCATTTTTGCGTGTGCTTCATCATAGCGAATGAAGCCTTCTTCCAAAATTGAAATTCCATTTTCTTTGAGTCTTTTCTTCACTTCAGCTACAACTTTATCGTTGTTTGCAAAGCCTGGTTTCACCATTACATAAGATGTTTGTTTCATAGCTTTCTCCTTGATTTTTAAACTGTAAATATTATATCAAATTTCAGGTTTATTGTAAAGCAGATTTAACAAAACCAACAGACTAAAAAACAACAAATATTCATCAATTTTTACACAATTTTTTCATCAATTTTACCATGATTTTGCGAAAAACGCATCATTTTAATATCAAAAGCAAGCAAAAATGCCACAAAAACCGCAAACATGCAAACATATGCAATAAAATCGGTTTTGCATCTTGAAAACAAGCATGTTTTGGTGTAAAATGGATATATATGGAGAAGAAATATGTTTTATAATATTGTTGAAATGAAATCTTTTTGCAGAAGAAGAAATTTAACCGAAAAAGAACAAAGAACTTTGCTTTCTTTCAGACGTGACGCCTTTGATGCATATCTTTGCCTTGTTGCACTTGATGAGGCCGAATCTTTTAAAAAGCCAATCAACCGCATCAGCATTAAAGAGTTTCTTTCTGCCGTTGAAAAAAACTATGAAGACGATGAATATACCCTAATCATGAAAAACCGCATGGAAGCAGCAATGGCGCTTTTCAAGAGTCGTGATATCTACTATGATGAAGATTTTTTCAACAGCCAAACAAGCAATGACCCAGACATGGTATATGGTGCAGTTGCAAACAGCATTTTTGCAGCAACAACAAAAATAAATTTTTCAAAAAGCAACTATACCCGCGACTATAACGGAAAAAGAGTTCCAACCGAACATCAACTCTGCGACCTTGTGGAAGATATTTCTGCCCTTGACTTTTGCTATGGCGTTATTGCCGAAGACCTTGGCATTATGCTCACAACAAACAACAATGTTGACAAAGATGACAACATTCCACCATATCGCAAATATCTTTACAAATTCAGCAAAAAAGCAATGACACAAGAATATGAAAATGCAGAAAATATTGAAGGTCAACTTTCAAAAGTTGACGGGCTTTATAAAAAGGTGACAAAAAAATTCAACCGCCAAGTTAAATGTGCAAGAAATCTTCAAGCAATAAAAAATCTTTTTTCAAGAAACAAACAAAAAACCAAATTTGACGAGCAAGAAGAACTTGACAAAAATGAGATTGAACTTTGCAAACGCATTTTGAGCGCACTTTCAGATTTTGAAGACACACAAAGTCAAATGAAAACCTGTGCCGAAATCAAAAAAGATGCCGAAGAAGAACAAGAAAAATAACATATTTTTGTGAAATTTGAACAAAAGTTTAAAACACTAGTGATATTTGCAACAAACTTGCGAAAATTGCTTGTGTTTTTTTTATTTATCAATATACTACTTCATATAAGGGGGATTTAAAATGTTCAGAAAACTTGAAAATGTAAGGGAAAAAATATTGGAAGCAACTCTCCAAATTGGTGCAGAAAAAGGCTTCAATGCAATTTCTGCAAGAACAGTTGCCTCTGCTTGTGACATTTCAACACACACAATCTATGAAAACTTTAAATCTATGCAAGAACTTATTGATGAGATTGCACAAACAATTCGTCATGGACATCTTCAATTTTTGAAAGACCTTATCATGCGAGGAAATGATTCAACTTTTATTTACAACTCTTGCCTTGACCGCTTCATTGAAAACAAAAATGAAACACTTTTCTACACTTCATATCTTCATTCAATCAAAAGCCCAATCAACTGCTCATATTCAGCAGAAACATTGGTTGCTGCAAAATCTCTTTTTAAAAAGAATCTTTCAGACGACATGTTATATTTGATTTGGGACTATGTAAGGGTTACAGCACTTTATTATTCGAAAAAAATCATCAAGGGATACATTCCAAACGATGAAAAAACTCGTGAAAACATTAAAACAATCATTTTAAACGGACTAGAATTTTTCAGATAATAGATAAAAAAGAACCACCAAAATTTGGTGGTTCTTTTTTTGTATTTTTAGCACAAATTTGACATGTTTTATACAAGAAGATGAATGATATTTGCGGTTTTTTCAACATTGTCTGCCATAAGGGCATAGTCACACTTTCCCTTTGCGTTTCTCTCTTCATGAGCAATCAAAATTCTTTGCATGATTGCCCCCTCATCATCGCCACGTTTTTTGAGACGCGAAATCAAACTATCATCATCAATATCAAGAAAAATTGTGACAACTTTATTGTTTGGCATTTTAGATTTCATTTCCATTGCGGTGAACGGGTCGATAACCAAAATGCAGTTTTTGGTTTTTAAAATATTGTCCACCTCGCTAAAAAGTGTGCCATACATGTTTCCGTTTGGAAACAAATTATATTCCAAAAACTCATTGTTTTTTATTTTTTCTGCAAACTCACTTTCGCTTATGAAATGATAGTGAACGCCGTCAACTTCACCTTTTCGGATTGTTCTTGTTGTGCAAGAAACTGTTTCTTGAAATTCGTCTGGAAAATGCGAGCACAAATATTGTGAAATTGTGCTTTTTCCAACACCACCAGGGCCAACCAAAATTATAACTTTATGTTCAGACATGTTCTTCCTTCCTTTTTTCTATTATATATAAATATTCGCAAACTCACAAACAATATAAGAAAAAAAAGAGAAATTTTCCAATTTCTCTTTCTATTTTTCGCTAAACATTAAAGTTCTTTCACATCTTTATTTTCATAAACATCAAAAGAATATTCAAGGCCATTTTCCGACTGGATTTCACCTTTTTTCAAAAGTTCCCAATTTTCTTTTTTGTCAACGTTATTGATATAGGTGTCTGCCTCTACAATTTTTTGAACTTTTGTGATATATCCATATTCGCAATAGTCCATCAAAAGGTTATAAATGCTTGCGCCACCGCAAACCCAAACATCGTTGCTGTCATATTTTTTAAGTTCGGTTGAAAGTTCTTCAAGCGAATGAACCGCTGTCACACCCTCTTCATGAAAATTTTTATCAAAAGTCATCACAATTGTTGTGCGCTTTGGAAGTGGACGTCTTGGAAGAGAAAAATAGGTTCTGTCTCCCATTACAACAACTTTGTTTAATGTGTGTTCTTTAAAATATGCAAGGTCTTTTGGAAGAGAAAACAGCAAATTGTTGTCTTTTCCAATTGCAAAATCCGCACTTACTGCGACAATAAAATTCATATTTTACTCCTATACCGCAACTTCGATTTTATATTTTTTAGTGTTATATTTATAGTCTTTAAAATTAAAACTGTCAACTTTAAAATCATAGAAATCTTTAATGTTTTTGTCAATTTCAAACTTTGGCGCTTTATATTGTTTTTGTTTGATAACCTCTTTCACAATTGGAATGTGACGATCATAGATATGCGCGTCGGCAATAACATGAACAAGTTCACCAACTTCAAGCCCCGCAACCTGTGCAAGCATGTGAACCAAAACCGCATATTGACAAACATTCCAGTTGTTTGCTGTAAGCATGTCTTGTGAACGTTGGTTCAAAATTGCATTGAGTTTGTTGCCAGTAACGTTAAAAGTCATTGAATATGCACAAGGATAAAGTGCCATTTCGCTCAAATCATGATGATTATAAATGTTTGTCATAATTCGACGAGAAGTTGGATTGTTTTTAAGGTCAAAAATCACTCTGTCAACCTGATCAAACATGCCTTCTTTATATTTGTGTTTAACGCCAAGTTGATAGCCATAGGCCTTTCCAATTGTTCCGTTTTCGTCTGCCCAACTGTCCCAAATATGGCTTGCAAGGTCATGAATATCATTGCTCTTTTTTTGCCAAATCCAAAGAAGTTCATCAATGCAATTTTTATAGTTGGTTTTGCGAATGGTGATAATTGGAAATTCTTTTGAAAGGTCATAGCGGTTCACAATGCAAAACTTTTTGATTGTGTGCGCAGGGGTTCCGTCAAGCCATTTAGGGCGAACCTCGCGGTCGTTGTCTGTGACACCATATTTCAAAATATCTTTAATGTTCTTTACAAAAACTTTATCTGCGTAACTCATATCATTCTCCTTTGTGTCTTTCTTTATGAAGCAAAAGTGTGTTTTCCATTAGGCATGCAACCGTAAGTGGGCCAACGCCACCCGGAACTGGCGAAATGAAACTGCATTTATCCTTAACACCCTCAAAATCAACATCGCCAACAAGTCCGTTTTCGGTTCGGTTTATGCCAACATCAATCACAACTGCGCCGTCTTTCACATAGTCTTCGGTCACATATTTTGGCTTTCCAATCGCAACAACCAAAATGTCGGCTTGTTTTGTAATTTCTTGCATGTTTTGGGTTCTGCTGTGGCAAATTGTAACTGTTGCATTTTCTTGTTCAAGAAGGTTTGCAACGCTTTTGCCAACAAGCAAACTGCGCCCAATTACAACCGCACGCTTTCCAGAAATTTCAATGTTTTCATGTTTAAGCATTTTAATAATTCCAATTGCCGTGCAAGGTGCAATCACCTTTTTTGCTGAAAAAAGCGCACCAAGATTTTCAAATGTCAAACAGTCAACATCTTTCTTTGGCGAAATGCGATTTGTTGCCTTCACGCTGTCAAGCCCATTTGGAAGTGGAAGTTGAAGCAGGATTCCTGAAACATCTTCGTCTTCATTCAGTTCATCCAATGTCTCAAACAATTTTTCTTCTGAAACATCTTCTGGAAGCCTTACAACGCGCGACTCCATGTTGCAAAAAGTGCAAGCCTTTTGTTTTGAAGCAACATACACTTCACTTGCCTTATTCCCCTCTACAATAACGCAAGCAAGAACTGGAACTTTTTTGCCTTTATCAATAAATTCTTTTTGAACTTCTTTTTGAACCGATTGCTTAATTTCCTGTGCAATAGTTTTTCCGTCTATAATTTCCATGATTTCATTATAGTCCTTTTCGAATTTTTAAACAAACAGCCAATGGGGTTTTGGATTTTTTGTTTATTATGCATAAAGTTTGAAACAAGCAACAAAAAGTGCTTCCATTTCTTTCAATTTTCTGACAAAATAGAGTTGTATTCACTCCTTTTTCTTTGTGCACAAAAAAAGAAAAAGAAATTTGCCCAAATGTGTTGACAAATGGGCGATTTTATAATAAAATGTGAAAGCGTTGAAAAATTCAATCAAATGGCGGCTTAGCTCAGTTGGCTAGAGCGCCTGGTTCATACCCAGTAGGTCGTAGGTTCAAATCCCACAGCCGCTACCACAATATGGTCCCATGGTCAATCGGTTAAGACATCGCCCTTTCACGGCGAAGTGAGGAGTTCGACTCTCCTTGGGACTACCAAACATAAAACTCTCACCCTTTTGGGTGGGAGTTTTTGTTTTCCCAAGAGAGGCGAAAAAACAATTGCACAGGGTTTATGCCTATTAAAATCACTTATAAATGTGAGAACTGACACAGCAGGTTCGCCCGAATTTTTGAGATAAAAACACCAAACAGGGTTCTTGGGTTGTATCTTGCGTTACATTGAGGTTCTTGGTTGGTTTTTTTAGCCAAAAAGGCGAGTGAAAATGCGGATATAAGTACCGCCGGCTCGTCAGAGAGGCGGAACTATCTCTGTTCGACTCTCCTTGGGACTACCAAACATAAAACTCTCACCCTTTTGGGTGGGAGTTTTTTTTAGTGAATAGTGATTAGTGAAAAATGAAGAAGTTCTGTAATGTTTTAGTTAATCGTGATTGGTGAAGAGTGAAAAAGTATTTGGATATTTTGTGATTTTCAAAGAGAAATAAAATACAATGATGTAAAAGTGACATAATAAAGAATCACGAAAAGGCACCATCTTTAAATAATCGTTTATTCACACCGAATCAAATAAAAATCCAAAAAAAGACACCACAACCAAACATTAAGACATTACCACTATTCCACTTCCGTAAAAAATCAAAACTTGTATCTTGAAAAATGCGTGAAAGGGTTATATAATAGTGGCATGAGAGTTTATAGATATTTGAGCCGTGAGGAACTTTTGAACATCAGACACAATCGTGTGCTTCTTCTTGGTGCACGCTATGAAATGTTCAACAACGGCAAAAACACACACAAATATAATGGTTTTGACAAATATTTGCACTTTTACAAAAGTGCGAATGGCATGCAAGAAATCCGCACGCTTTATCGTGAATATTCGCAAGATTTTTATTTTTGCGCTTTTGAAATTCCAACCCACATTTTGTTTTTACACCGCGGAAAAGGATTCTATCCCCCACACGGCTATGAAGAGCCAGTTTCAACCGAGATTGAATATGCAATTCCTGTTGAAGAATTCAAGGCAGACTGGCTTTCAAGTTATGTGCTTGATGGTGCAAGAGACCTTGTTTTGACAAAAGAAAGATTCAAACTGGTTTCAACAAAACTTGACCAAAATGTTCGCGAAGAACCTGAAAGATAGTTTTTGAAAAAATATTTTTCATTTGCTATCTTTTTATTTTGCTTTGTGATAAAATATTATCGAATTTAAACAAAGGAGAAAAATTATGGCAGAAGCAAAAAAATCAGCATCTAAACCTGCAAAATCAACCGCAAAAAAGACAACAAAAACAACCGAAACAAAACAAACATCTTCTTCATCAACTTCATCAAAGAAAACAACAAAAAGAAGTTCAGGAATCAGAACTTGGGGGCTCAACAAAATCAGTTTCTGGTGCATTGGAGCAATGGCAATTTTATATTTGGTTGCATCTATCCTTGCTCTTTGTGGCGTGAACTTTAAAGTTGTTTCAGTTTTGAAAGACTGCGCAACCGCTCTTGCAATTTGCATTGTTGCAGTTCTTGCATGGCGCTATGTTGCACCTAAACAAACTGTTTGGAAAGTTCTTTATATTGTTCTTTTATTAGTTGTTCTTCTTGGAATTATTCTTCCACTTGTTGTCTAATCTTTTCAAGAAAAACCCACAAAAAACCACCAAAATATGGTGGTTTTTCTTTTGCACAATTATTATTGCCCGCCACTTTCATTCCCCTTTTTAACCGAAACTTTCAAACCCTTTGCATTCTCTAAAACCATGCATATTGACACAAATAGAGTTGTTTGCTATAATGTTTGCGATGGACGAAATTGAAGAATTGATATTTAATATTAAAAATCGAACACTTACAGAGGAAACTCTTTCAAGTGGTTTTTATCATTTATATTCTCTTGATGAAAAACTTCCACAACTGCTTCCACCAAAAGAATATGCAAAAGTAAAAGGCATGGCAATTTATCGCGGGTTTAACTGCGACAAACTCAATTTTTGCAAATATGTTTACGACTTTGCAAAGGGCAAATTTCAAAGAGTTCACAAAGCGGCAGCACTTGGAAATGGAATCTATTTTGCAACAAAAAAATATTATGCAAACTATTATACCCGCCTTTCCAGACTGAACTCATTTTTCGGAGTGAATATTCTTTCGGGCAAGGTTGGCGAAGATGCAAGACTTACAAATCCAAAGATTTTAAACCACGAGTTTTTCCGCGACCAAAACAAAATTATTAAGACTCTAAATCAAAAATTTGATGGCTTTCTCACCCAAAGCGACCTTGATTATTTATACTTTTTCATGCACCAACAAGGCGATTATATGGTTAAAGCCGTGACTCTTGGATATGACGCTTTAATTCGTCAAACACCAAAAAACAACGGTCATATTGTTGTGGTTTATAACCGAGACAAAATTGTTTTGAGCCAGAAAGTTTCAGAAAATTTTATTCCCTCACTTGAAAAATAAATTTGCAACAAAAAAAGCACCCAAGTAATCGCTTGGGTGTTTTTATGTGATTTTTATATTTTTCTATCTATTTTCAACATGTTGATAAAATTTTTCAACAACATTTAAAAGGTCGGGCGAAAGTTTTTGTTTTGCTTGGTTTTTGATGTTTTCATCAATTCCATAAAACGCCTCTGCCATGCTTCCAGAAATGCAAGCGTTTGTGTCGGTGTCGCCACCAAAAGAAAGTGCTGTTTTAATGCAATTTTCAAAACTGTTTGTTTCAAAAAACGAATAAAGACAAACATCAAGAGTTTCAGCGCAAAGATAGTTGAACTTTTCAATTTTTGGCTTTTTAATTTTCAAATTCAACTTCTGTTTAATTTGTTCTTTTGAAAGCCCTTTTCTTGCAAAGAAAATTATGATAGCCACAATCTCTGCACACTTTATTGCTTCTTCACAATCATGCGAACACTCTGTTGCAAGGCGTGCATACTTCTTCACGTCCTCTTCTGTTTCAAACCAAAAACCAATTGGAGAAACACGCATCATTGCGCCGTTTCCGGCACTTGTTCCCCTTTCATTCCCATTTACCCAAGCCATAAAGTTTGGCGAAAAAGGAGTTTTGAAATATGGCTTGAAATCGGGAGTATATGAATGATATTTTTGGGCATATTCTTTGATTTTTGTTTCAAAATCTTTGCCAGACAAAAGTGCGTCGGCAACCGCGACTGTCAAGATTGTGTCGTCTGAAAAAAACGCATTTTCCTCTATTAAATGTTGCATTTTTATAGGTTTAACTTGTTTTATTTGGTCAAACTCATAAATCGAGCCCGCCAAATCACCAATAATTGCACCAAGCATTTATGCCCCCTTGTTTACGGTTTTTGCAAGTTCTGCGTTATAATATTCGTTTATTCCCGTTACTTCTTTTTCAATTTTAATAAACTTCGGAAAGTCCACTTCTTGGTCTTCTTTTTGAAGTTCAATTTCCATTATTGCCTTGTTCTTCCAGAAAGGATAAACATCAATTTCGAAATATTGATTTTTATAAAGCAAGCAATATCTTGTTTTTCGAATTTGTGTTTTTGCAGTGTCTGAACAAGTCATCAAATTCAAATATTCTTGCTCACTGATGCGCGTTTCGGTTTCAAGCCTCTTGGCATCACTAACTTTGATTTTTGTAGTTTTTGTATATATAAACTCGCCGTTTTGACCACGTTGACGAATGCGAACTTCCTCGCCATTTTTGCTTTCAAGATAGGTTTGGACAATTTCAACTTTTGAGCAATTTTCCATTTTTTCAAGTTTGTCTATTGGTGGAAAATCTATCAAAAATTTGCGTTCAATTTCATATGGAGCAGGCTCGCCAAGAAAAGAAGCAACCTCTTTCAAAAGCCTGCGCATTTTTGTTTTAAAGTCGGTGCTGTTGTCAATAACACGAAGGTGTGGGTGACCCACCCATGCATTCAAAGTTTTTTCATCAATTGTCACCGCCTCTTCAAGAGTTTCACGGCGGGCTTGATTGTCAAAATTGTAAAAATCTTTTGCACCTTTGGCAGCACTCACCAAATGGAAAACCGCATCATAACTGTCGCGGAGTTTAAGTTCGCTTATGCCCGTTTTCTTCACACAGTTTTTGAACTGCAAATCTGAAAGATATACCTTGCAATCCATAACACCACGGTCACAAATGATCAAAAATTTGTCATATTTATTCATGTTTGCAATTGCATTTTCAACAACCTTTTCCTTTGCAAGTTGAAGCGACAAAATGCAATCTTCAAATCCACCCATGTTGTCAAATTTGTTTGGCGAAATTCCTGCCAAAACGAGTTCGGTTGCAGTTTCTGGAACAATCAAAACTGTAAAACCACGTTTTGTGAACTCATTTTGAATATAACTCATTGCAGTGCTTTTTCCACCGCAAGGTCCACCAGTGATAACAATTTTGTGCACACTTTTTGGTTTCAAGTTCTCGCTTATCAAAAGGCTGTCCAAACTCACATCAAACAACTTTGAAAGGTAAACAAGTTGTGAAACTTGGGGATATGCTTCTCCTGTTTCCCATTTTGAAACTGCCTTGTCTGAAACACCAAGTTCTTTGCCAAGTTGTTTTTGCGAAAGCCCCAAACTTTTGCGGTGTTGATATATTTTTTCTCCAAATGCAATGTCTTTCATTTCTTTCTCCTACATGCTCATTATATTGCAAGCCTCTCTACTTTGTCAACCGCACAAACTCTACTTTTAGTAGATTTTTTTAAAAGCAAACAAAAAATAAAAGAGCAACAACTGCTCTTTACTTTTTTGATAATTTGCAACAATCAACATATATTTGAATTGCTTTTTGCATTTTTCGAAGTTTTTCCTCGTCATATTCATATTCTTTTCGCTCTTTCACAAAATTTGTTGAACCTCGCTTTTCGTTTGCATAGCGCGGAATGAGTTGAACATGATAGTGATTGTTCTTTCCATCACACATCGTGCAAAGATAAACACGCTCGCACCCAAACTCTTTGCACAAAATTTTCATGAATTGCTTTGCAAAGCGAACAATCTTTTCATTGAGCCAATCTGGTGCCTCGCTCATGTCGTGATAGTGAGTTTTTGACGCAATCATCATGTGACCTTTTGCTCTTGGTTTTGCAACAAAACAACAATCAATGTCCTCATCTTCATAAATTCTAAGGTTTGTGTCATCACCATAAATGGCACCATTTGTTTCCCGGTTCAAACAAGTTGGGCAAATTCCCATGTCTGTAAGTTCGGCTGGGGAAAGTTTTACAAGTTCTTCTTTATCCATTTTTACTCCTTATTACGCATTTTTTCACTGTTTTAGTATGCAAAAACAGCACTTTTTGCGTATTTTGTATGATTTTTTATTGTTTTTTCTTTAAATATGCAGTATTTTCTGCAAAAGTTAAACTTTTGCCCTTAATTTCGCTTGAAATCATGCATTGCACGAATTCGAACCTGTTCAAGTTTACGATAGACATCGGCAAGAGTTGAGTTGTCATCAACAAGGCGACGGCACTCTTTTTTATATTCTTTTGAAGATGGAAAATCGTCACCAAGATAAACAAAATTGAGATATGCTTCGTGGCACCAATGATTTCTTTTGCGAGTAAGTTTTCGCAAATAGTCATAGTCATCCAAAGACAAATATGGGCGGTTGTCAGAATAGTCAAGTTTTTGAAGTTCAACAAGTGTTTCGCCAAGAGTCCATTTTTGTTGCTCTATCAGAAAGAAGTTGTCAATGATATCACCACGTCTCATTGCGCAATATATGTGTTTTATATCGCCTTCAATAATCTGACAATACATTATTGTTTGACCAAGCAAAAAGTGAAATTCGTCAAGAGTTAGTGGTTTATTTGCATTCATGATTTTCTCCTTTGTTTTTGAAATCCAAAACAAGAGGTTTTCCGTTTGGGATTTCAAATGAAATATAGTTTCCGTCTTTCGGAACACCGCAAAAATAACTTTTCACAATGCAACCAACACCACCGTGTGAAACAATCAAATAGTTCTTGTCTGGATTTTTTTCAAGTTCTTTTAAAAGCGAAAAAACGCGAGAAACCAAATGTTCCATGCTTTCGGCTTTGATATATTTTTTCGTGTCGTTCGCGTTCCAGAATTGCAAAAATTCAAACTGGTCACGAGTCATTCCTTCAAACTCTCCAAAGTCACGTTCAATAAGGCGAGGCTCAATTTCAAAATCATCGTTTTTGCAGACAATTTTGCAAGTTTCAATTGCGCGTGAAAGCGGACTGCACAAAACTCTGTCAAACTTTATGCCAGCAAGCGCGCGTGAAAGTTCTTCGGCTTGACTTTTCCCCTTTTCATTCAAAGGAATGTTTGCAAGCCCTTGGCACTTTGGCTTTTTGTTTCCGTTTTCATCAACATTTTCATTCCAAGAAGTTGAACCATGACGAATGAAATATAGCATTGTGCTCCCCTTTCAACATAAAGTTGTTTTATCTTTTGCACTTTCTATTTTACAATATCACCACAAAATTTTCAAAACATTTTGCAACAAAAAAAATGCAAAACTGCATTTTTATCTTTCTTTTTTGATTTTCAATATGTCCCCATAATGCGAATAGCCATCAATTTCATATGTGAAACTGTCGCCAACCTTTTTACCAATCATGGCTTTTGCAAGTGGCGCAACTTCATATATCTCGCCTTTTTCAACATTTTTTAAGATTTTGCTTTCAAACAAGCAAAAACAAAAATATTTTTCAGTTTCAAATTCTATCTGATTTTCTTATTGCCAAATTTTTGAAGACCCGCTTCATATGCAACAAGAGTTGACGCAAAGCCAACATTGAGCGATTCGCAAGAGCCAAGCATTGGAATGATGATGCTTTCAGAATTTTTAAGTTTTCGCCACGAAGCAGAAATGCCAGTGTGTTCATTTCCAGCAACAATTGCAATTCTTCCAGAATAGTCAATTTCTCGATAACTTTTCTTTGCTTGAAGGTCGGTTACAACGCATTTGAAATTGTTTTTTGCAAGCCAATCTTGAACCTCGCCAATTTCTGCTTCAAGAATTGGAAGCATGAAACTTGCACCAAGGCTTGAACGAACAAGACGGCTGTTTGAAAGACGTGCTTGTTTGTTTACAACAATTGCAAAGTCTCCACCAGCACAATCAAACGAACGAAGAATTGCTCCAATATTTCCCGGCTGTTCAAGCCCGTCCATTACAATTGCAAGAACATTGTTTTTGCCCTTGAACATTTCTTCAATGTCTTTTAAAGTATAGTTTTTAAGTTTTGCAACAATGAAATATTCGTCATATCCCTCACGGTCGCTGATTTTTTTGCAAGATTTTTCAGAAATTGCAAATGTTTTCTTGGCATACAACGCCATGTTTGCGATTTTTTCAATGTCTTTTTCTGGCAAAGTGCCACTTATAAGTTTATCTGCATTATAGAAAAATTGCAAAACCTCAAAGTTTTTTTCAATAAGTTTATCAACCGCCCAAAGCCCCTCGCAAACGAACAAGGTTTTGTCTTTACACTTGTTTTCAACAAGTGATTTTGCATTTGCAACCTCGTCTGACGAGATTCCTGCAACAACCGATTTTTCCCGAATGGCGGAAATTTGTTTGTTTATATCAATCATTTTTTATCTTCCTATAAAAGTTTAATAAGCAAAAGAACCAAAAGCCCAACACCAAGAATGCCGGCGCCAATTGTTCCCAAAATTTTCCAAACAGATTTTGGAGCACTGCCAGTATATTTTCCGGTTTGACCGTTGATATAGCAGTGATACTCTTTGCCCTTATATGTATAGTGGTTTGCCCAAATTGGAACGCCAACATAGTTGAAAGCCTCGTCTTTGAACCTTGTTTTGCAAACAAAATTTTCAAGCGAATCAAAGTTTTTGCGAACGCGCGATTCAACTTCTTTTTGGTTTTGATAGGACATTTCATCTTTATATTTGTCATACACAACATGAAGGTCGCGATTTGTGTCGGTCACATAGAAGCCCAAAACATAATCGCTTGAATATGGAATTGCTTTTGAAAAATCATAGTCGCCAATTTCCGAAAGCACTTTGTCATCAATTTTTCGGTTTCCACTTAAAAGCACATTTTCAAAGCGTTCTTCTTTGCTTTTTTCCTCTGGATAATATCTCACATATTCGTGGTCTTCTTTGTCAAGATATTTTTTCACACCAACATAGGAATATCTGATGTGGGTTTCAAAACCAAAACGCCATGTTGGGTTATAGACACCAATAAGTTTTTGAGACCTTGCCATTTGTGCCAAATCTGATGGAGCAAACTTTCTTGACTTTACGAAATTTTGAAAAATTTCACCCGCTTTGTCTTTTGAAATTTCAAAAGGCACAATTCCGTCTGGAATCAAAACCGACTCTGACTTTTTTATCAAATTTGTGTTTCCGCAAGATGCACAAATTCCGAGAGGTCGTTCCTTTCCTGAAATGATTTTAGAGCCACATGCTGGGCACTCATATTGAGTTTCGTCAACTCTGTTGTCATTTTGGTCATAGTCAAAAGAATAGACTCTTCTTTTGATTTGTCCACTTTCGGTTAAAACTGGAAACTCACTTCCACAACTTCTGCAAACAAGACATTTTTTGCTTGGGCTGAAAACAAGTTCTGCTCCACAATTTTTACATTTAGAAATTTTTGCCATTTTTTCACCTTTATATGAATATATTATCATTTTATCAAAGTGATAGCAAGCGAAATTTTAAAGTGAAGAAACACTTAATGGCTAAAACTCATACAATAAGTTGAAAAGGAGACAAAAATGCGTTTTGTTATAAAGTTTGGTGGAAGCAGTCTTTCCACAGTTTCAAAAGTTAAAAAAGTTGCAGAATTTGTTTCATATTTTCTTAAAACCAAGGCAAACGAACTTGTTATTGTTGTAAGCGCAATGGGAAAAACCACCGATGCGCTTTTGAATCTTGCAAAAAAAGCAAACAAAAATCTGCCAAAAGAAAAACTTCCTGAACTTGTTTGCATTGGTGAAAAAATAAGCGCAAACGTTCTTTCGCTTGCACTTGAAAACATTGGCGTTGACAATGTTGTTCTTTATCCAGAAAACATTCGCATGTTTTGCAAGGGTGAAAAAGATTGTGGGATTTTAACCCACATTGAAACACAAAGAATTTTGCACACACTGTCGCAGAAAAAAGTTGCAATTGTTCCCGGTTTTCAAGCAATTGACCAAAGCGGAAATTTGTGCATGCTCCGTCGCGGAGGGTCTGACATTTCTGCAACCGCACTTGCTTCGGCACTGAATGCAAAATGCGTTATTTATACCAATGTTAAAGGATATTTTTCCGCAAATCCAAATCAAATTAAAACAGCCAAACAACTTGAAAATTTAAATATTCAAGAAGCAATTGAACTTTCTTCTTGTGGGGCAAAAATAATGGAACAACAAAGCCTTGAAATTGCACATGCATGTGACACCGAAACCGAAGTTCGCAAAAGTCAAACCAAAAACGGAACAAGTCTTTATAACTTCTCTGTTCAGTTTTCACGCACTGATGCGCTGTCTTTTAAAAACAATCTTGTTTTGGCATGTTCAAAAAACGCAAATTTTCCGCAAATTATCCAAAATATTTGTGAAAAACAGGCTCAAAACATTTATTTTGACCATTTTTCAAATAAAAATGCGCAATTTTTTCACGCAGTTTTAGACAACATTTCAAGAGAAGATAAGACGGCATTAAAAAACCTTGAAAAAACAACCTTGAAAAAGTGTGAAATGATTACAATTGTTGGTTGCGGATTTACAAATCACGAGAAACTGAAATCTTATTTGTATAAAACATGCCAAAAATTAAACATTTTTACATTTATAATTTCAATTTTGCCAACAACCATAAAAATTGTTACAAAACCCAACCAAGCACTTTTGCTTTCAAAAGCGCTTCACAAAGACCTTATCGAAAGGAGAAAAATATGAAACTTTTTGGAAACTATACTGCACTTGTAACACCATTTTTAAGCCAAAGCAAAGTTGACTATGCCGCGCTAGAAAAACTGCTAGACAAGCAAATTTATGAAAATACTGACGGCATTGTTCTGTTTGGAAGCACTGGTGAAGGACACACACTTACACTTTCAGAAAGAAAGCAAATCATGAAAATTGCAAGAGAAAAAGTTCCAAAAAATATTCAACTTATTGTTTCGATTTTAGGATATTCAACGGCAAGTTGTAAAAAAGAAATTTCGCTTTTCGCAAGCCTTGGTGCCGATGCTTTTTTGATTGCAGTTCCGCCATATATAAAGCCAACACAAAACGGAATAAAAAAACACTTCACCGCCCTTGCAAACTTTTCGCCCGCTCCAATTATCCTTTATAACATCAAATCCAGAACAGCAAGCACAATTGAGTTTGAGACTATGAAAACGCTTTCTGCACACCCAAACATTATTGGAGTTAAAGAAGCATCAACATGCTTTTCAGACATTGTGAAAGAAAGTGAACTCATTTGTGATTCTTTTCAAATTTTATGCGGAAACGACAATTTCATTTTACCAATGCTTTCAGTTGGAGCATGTGGGGTTGTTTCGGTTCTTGGAAATGCAATGCCAGAGTTTGTTCACACCCTTTTTGAAATGTATCCATTTGACCCAACACTTGTGAAAAACTTATATCAAAAATTTGAACCACTTATAAATGCGCTTCAAGTTGAAACCAACCCGATTCCTATCAAATATTATTTATCGCTCTTTTCTCTTATAAAACCAATCTATCGGATGCCACTTTGCCAACCTTGTGCAAAACACAAAAAACTGATAAAAGAAATTTTCAACAAAATCATATAAAAATAACAAAATTTGAAAAAAAACTGTTTTTTTTGTTGAACATTTTTTTCAACATATGCTAAACTATAATCAGTTTTAAAAAAGGAGAAAAACTATGGCAAAAAAATCAAAAAATAAATTGCTCGGAACAATTTTAAGTTTTGTTGTACTTGCTCTTGCAGTTGTGTCAATTGTAATGTTCTTTGTGCCAACAATCAAAGCAAAAGATTCAGACAACCGTGCATTTTCAGCATCTGAGATTTGCTTTATCAGCGTTGAAAAAGCAAAAGAAAAAGCACAAGAAGAAACAACAAACCTTAACCTTAACAAAGCAGCACACTATACAGAACTTGCATCTCTTAAAAACAATGACAACTATAAAGGAAAACTTGGCTTTGCCGCTTGGATGGAATTTACAGCCGCTGTTGCAGGACTTGTTTTAGTTGTTGCACTTCTTCTTTCAATATTCAAAATCAACACCGCTCTTCTTGCAGGAATTGCAGTACTTGTAATGTTTGCAGCATCTCTTGCAGCACTTATCAGTGTTGGAGCACTTATGAATGTTGAAGTTGTTTCAACCAAGTTCAGTGAAGGTTACAAGTTCGGTGCAGGCGTTATCGTTGCATTTGTAACTTCTACCCTTTCTTTCGGAAGCCTTGTTACAAAAAAACTTATGAAGGCTTAGTGCGAAAAATAGAAAGCCAAGCAAAGTTCACCTTTGCAAGGCTTTTTTTCATGCGAAAAAACTGATATTTCCGTTTCATTTTAAAATAAAAACCACGCAATATTCTTGGTCTGTGGGGTTTTATTAGTATTTTATCAAACAATAAATCAATCTCGCTTCAAAGCGTAATTTTTGGCTTATTCCTTATACTTTATCACCATATTTTTCTTTTTAAATCAACCAAAATAAAAAATCCCACTTTCATCGTGAGATTTTTATTTTTATAAAGCATAAATTCAATTTTATAACATGTTCAACAACTAATCAAATTCAAGTTTGCAACGCTCTTTAAACCATATTAACTGAATATAACTTTCTTCAAAACTTCTTCAATTCTGATTTATAATGTTTTCCAAAACTAATTTTTTGCAAATTTACGAAGTTATCAAAACCAATTTTAGTGTCGCTGACATTATTTTTAGTGCTTTTATTTCTTTTCCACACCCTCTTCCAAGGTTGCTTCAACCGAGGTTTTTCCGTCGTCACTCATTTGAACCTTGTGAATGATTGGCTTCCACTCAACCGTTCTTTTGAACATTGCGGTGACATAGATTGGAACATAGCTAGCCCAATAAAATGGACTCATCAAGCAACATATCAAAGAGTTTTTCATTGTAATGTTTGTGTGTTTTCTTTCTGCAATCAGCATTACCATTGAATAGAGCACAAAAAACAAATACATTGCGCCAACAACTGTGATAAACGCTCTCCAAACCGGCCAAGCATATGCCGAGCCAATAAAGGAGCCAACGATTGCAAGAACAAATGTGAAAAGCGTGTATAAAATTGTTGTTGCAATCAATCCCATAACCGGCAAAATGCTGAAAACATATTCAAATTTGTTCAAGCGTTTCTCTCTATCAAAAATCACGCTTTTAATAAGTTTTTTGTTATATTTCTTGTTTACTTGGCTATATCCTTTGCACCAGCGAAGGCGCTGATTCCAACTTGTTTTCAGGCTTGTTGGTTGCTCGTCATAATATTCGGCATATTCGTTATAGGTGCTTTTAATGTTGTGAAGAGTTGAATAGGTTGAAATTTCATAGTCTTCGGTAAGGGTGCAAAAATCCCAACCGCCAAGTTCTTCCAAAATGTCAGAAGCAATATAAAATCCAGTTCCGCTTACAACAACATTTCTGTTGAAGCGTGCTTTGCTTTTGTTTTGAAAGGTGTTTATCATTGAAAATGTAAGTGCACTGCAAGACGCAACCCAGCCACCATTCCAGTTTTTGCTGTTGCGATAGCCAAGGCAAAGTTTATAGCCCATATCAAAACACTTGTTCATTTCCATGATAAAGTTCTTGTCAAGAACATTGTCGGCATCACAAATGAAAAATGCTTCATATTTTTCGTTAGATGCAAAAATGTGTTTTATAACCTCGTCCAGAGCATAGCCTTTACCCTTGTTTTCAAGATGCTTCCTTACAAACACTTCAACATTTTCATAGTTTTTGCAAATTTCGCAAGTTGGGTCGGATTCTTGTTCAACAACAACAAAAGTTTTGAGCAAATCTTTATTATAATTTTGATTTTTGATGGAATCAAGAAGCCCAGCAATAACCTTGCTTTCGTTTCTTGCAGGAATTATGATTGCATATTTATGGTCTTTTTTTGCATCTGGAAATCTTTTTGATGGAAAAAGTCCAAAAATGTGATAGATGATTTTTTGAATCAACAAAACACCACAAACTGCAAGCAAAATATAGAAAATAATATTTCCAACATGAAAAATCTGATGATACATTTTAGTTCTCCTCTATCTTGTTTGTTTCATCGTTTTTATCTTTTTGAACATATTCAAAGAAAGCAACGTTATCTTCTTTGTCAATCACTTTTCGCATTGCCTCTTCTGTTTGCTGTGCAAGTTTGTTCTTTGCCTCGGTTGGAGAAAGCGACAAATCTGGATAGATTGGTTCCAAAATTGTAATGTTTACTTTTGGTTTTTTATTCAAATAATTTTTGCCTTTTGCATAACGATATGTAACGCAAAATGGAACAACTGGAACATTGCTTTTCACTGCATAGTGAAAATTAGCAGGAGCAAGTGGACGAAGTTTGTTATAATATGGCCAAACGCACGCCTCTGGAAAAATTGTCACAGTTTTGCCATGCTTCAAATAGAAATCAATAGCCTTGCTCAAATTTGCAAGCCCCTTTGGTTCATCTGGCAAAGGAAGCGCACCAAGCGCCTTTGTGAAATGCTTTGCAAAAATAACTTCGACCGCGTCTTTCTTTGTAATGATATAGTTTCGTTTTGGAAACGCAACATTCACCGATGCAAAACAGCCGTCCATCGCGTGGGTGTGGTTTCCGATTAAAATTGCCCCACCTTTCACTTTTCGCATGTTCTTTTTTCCATACACTTTAACACCATATTTAACTTTGAGCATTATGGTTAAAATTGGAAAAGCAAAAACATAATAGAAAAGTCCTTGAAAAAAGCGAACAAACCAGCATGGAACATATCGATAGTTATTTTTGATTTTCTTTTCGCGAAGAACAATAGTTTTCATGAAACTATTATCTTTCCAATCGGTATAATAACGCTTTTCGCCCCAAACAACTTTCTTCTTCATTTTCCACCTTTGTGCAATATAATTTTTGACATTTATAAATTGTTATATAAGTATAAAACAATCAAAAACACATCGTCAACATTTTTGTTATACATACATAACGAAAAATGTATAAAATTCTGCACAAATGGGTAAAAAATGTATATGAAAAAAATAAGCACAAAAAATGCACTTAAAATTGCATATGAGAACCTTTATTCGTCAAATGTAAAAAACATAAACCGAAATTTGGACAATCTTTTGAAGGCAAAGAAAATTGCCAGCATAGAAAATGGTCTAAAATCCAAACAAGACGAAGAGGAACTTGAAAGATAAAAAACTCTATTTTTTATTATGTTAAAAATATTTATCTTTAAACTCTCTAATATTTTTTCAAGCGACTTTTTTGATTTTTTTTACATCTATAACAATGCTCTAAAACAAAGAAAAAAGCCATGCAAAGCATGACTTTTATTTTTTTTATTTCATCATTTTAATGTTTTGAACAAATCTCAAAACTAGTCATTTGAAAGGTTGTCGAAATAGCCTGTGATAAGCACAACTGGGGTTCCTTTGTCTCCACTTCCACTCATAAGGTCGCAAAGTGAACCAACAAGGTCTACAATTCTTCTTGGGGTTGTTCCAAGACATTCTTTTTTGTTTTTGGTGTCTTTGGTTTTGTTTTTAATGAACTCTCTCATTGCCTTTTCAAGTTCTTCGCCACGAAGATTTTCGAAATTGTTGTCCGCAACATATTTAAGTTTAATTTCGCTTGGAGTTCCGTTTAATCCTTTTGTGTGTCCTGGGCTTACAACTGGGTCGGCAAGTTCCCAAATTCCGCCAACTGGGTCTTTGAACGCACCATCGCCATATACCATGCATTCAAGTGTTTTGCCTGTGCGTTTTTTAAGTTCTTTTTGAAGTGCAAGAGCAAACTCTTCGCCATTTCTTGGGAACAATTTAAGGTGTCCGTCTGTTGAACGGTTAGAGCCAAGAACGCCATATTTTTCATGATAGCCATGAACTTTGCTTGGCTTGTTCAAAATGTCATCAAGGCCGATCACAACTTTTGCCCCATTTTTCTTTAAAAGGTCTTTGTTCATTTCTCTTGTGTGGATGCTTGCAACAATAACCTTGTTTGTATATTTCAAAATTTCAAGTGGGTCGTTTGACAAAATCACGGTTGCTTTTTTGCCACAAACGCCCAAATATTCTTTGATATAGTCAACGCCGGTGAATGGGTGTTCAACCTTGCCAACAAGTTTATAGAACTCTTCGGCAGTGTATGACTTTCCATAGGTATAGATTCCCTTTTCATAAAGTTCTTTGGCAGAAACAAGAGGGTTTCCAACCTCGTCACATGGATATGAAAGTTGAATTACTAGTTCGTCAACAGCCTTTGAAATTCCTTCCAAAATTCCAACAAAACGGTTTCTTGAAAGAATTGGGAATATCAAACCAACCTTTCCTTCTCCAACTTTGCTTCGCACATCTTTTGCAATGTCGTCAACCGACGCAAAGTTTCCTTGTGAAATTGCAACAACCGCCTCGGTTACAGCAACAATGTCTTTGTCTTTAAGTTCAAAATTTTTGTCTTTCGCAACGTTCACAACGCTTGTTGCAACAATGTCAACAAGATTGTCTCCGTTTCTGATGATTGGAGTTCTCACTCCGAAAGCAGATGTTCCAACTGTTCTCATATTTTTTCTCCTTTGATACCATAATATGATACAATATTTTATTGATTGCTTCAAACAATTTTGGGCATTTGACAAAAAAAAGAGTGCGAAATTGCACTCTTTTTTAATGTTTTTGCGTTTTATTTTTGATTTTATAAGTTTTCAATAACAAAAGCAAGTCGTTTTTCAACCTCTTCTTTGCCAAGGATTTTCAAAATTGTGCAAAGGTCTGGAGTTTGATTTGTTCCGGTGACAGCAACACGAATAAGTGCGCAAGCATCAGCAACATTTCCCTTGAATGCCTCTGGATTTGCTTTATAAAGTTTGTTGTCAGTTGCAAAACCACACTCGCCAGCAATTTCTTTCACCTGTGCAAACCACTCGGAATTATCAAAAGAAAGGTCAACATGTTTTGCATATTTTGAAAGGAAAGTTTTGATTGTTTCTTTGTCAACTTTTCCGTCAAAATTCAAAAGTGATTCTTTATTCAAAAGTTCATTAAACATGTAACTGTAAAGATTTTTTGCATCTGCAAAAGTTGTAAGGTCTTTTCTTGGACGCTCAACATCACGACCAATTGAAAGAACAGCAAGTGCAGTTTGTTTGTGTTTTTCCCAAATTTTTGCAAAATCTGCATCAAACTCTTTTGAATGGTTTAAAACATTTTCATAAACCTCTTCTGCACGCATTCTGCTGATTACATTTTTCGAAACATCGTCCATTTTTACAATGTCGAACATTGGGTTGTTTGATGAAATTTTAGAAATTTTGAAATCAAAATCAAGATAGTTCGCTGTTGGATTTTTCGCTCTCCAAACCTCGAAATCTGAGTTCAAAAGGTTCACCAAATATTCAACAACCGCTTGCTTTGGATAGCCTTTTTCAACATAATAGCGAACATCGGCTTCTGGGTCTTTTCGTTTGCTGAGTTTGCGTTTGTTTCCGCTTTCGTCAAGTTTGCAAATTACTGGGGTGTGTGCATATTTAAGATGTGCAAGTCCGCAAGCATCAAAAAGTTCAAGGTGGGCTGCAAGTGATGGATACCACTCTTCTCCACGAACAACAATTGTGGTTCCCATGAGAGTGTCGTCAACAAGGTGTGCCATTGCATAGACAGGAATGCCATTGCTCTTTATCAAAACAATGTCTTTTGTGTTTTCACGAACCGTTCTTTTGCCCTTTATAAGGTCTTCAAACTCAAAAGTCTTTTCTGCATCACCAGATGAAAGCAACCTGAGTGCAAAAGGCTTTCCTGCTCTGATATTCGCCTCGATTTGCTCATATGAAAGGTTTCTGCAAGGGTCTTTTGCCTCAATGTCATCGGTTTGTTCAAGTTGTTCGTTTCTTCTTTCCAAAATGTCGGCTTTGGTTTCAGACTTTTCACAAAAACATGGAAACGCCTTTCCGTTTGCAACAAGATGTTTTGCAAAAGTGTGATATATCTCGGTTCTTTTTGATTGAACATAGTCGCCATAGTCACCCTTTTGTGGAAGCGCACCTTGATATCCCTCGTCTGGGGTCAAGCCAAGATAGCAAAGCATGTCAAAAGCAATTTCTCCTGCTTTTTCAACCTCACGCTTTTGGTCAGTGTCTTCAAGACGCATATAGAAAACGCCGTTTGTTTTCTTTGCAGAAAGAAAGTCAATTGTTGCGCCATAGGCGGTTCCAAGGTGCAAAAAGCCAGTTGGAGATGGAGCAATTCTTGTCACCTCGGCACCAGCAGGCAAGTTTCTTTTTGGAAACTTTTTCAAATAGAAATCAATGTCTTTATCAATGTTTGGATAAAGCAAATTTGCAAGTTTTTTATAGTCCATAATTTTTCCTTTAATTGTTAGTTTCTTGTTCGTCAAGATAGGTTGCTTCAAGGTCGGCAATGTGTGTTAAAACACAAAGCGGAAAACGTGAATATGCCTCTCCATATGCTTGGCTTCCACCTTGAACACGAGCGTCAAACCCACCCATGTGCCAGTTTATTGCCATTGCTTCTTCGCGAGACAAGCGCATGTATCCATTGATAATATAAACACTTTTTTCGCCATGGCCATATGGAAGAGCATCTTCAACAGTATAGAAAGGTCTTTCAACCCATTGTCCATTTTCTTTCACATTTCTTGTTGCCTCTTTATAATAGCAACATTTGCAAACGTCATGAAAAAGTGAACAAATTGTTATGGTTTCAAGATTGAAATCTTCGCCATATTCATCGGTTGCAAGGCGAACCAAGCGGTCGTAAACATTAAGCGAATGTTGGCAAAGCCCACCCTTTTCGGCAAGGTGAAATTTTGTTGAGCAAGGAGCCACGAAAAAGTCGGTGCTTTCCAAAAATTTGAGCAATTCTTCAATGCCGTCACGCTTTATGTTTTCACGCGCAATTCGCAAAAATTCTTCTTTGTTTCCTTCAATATCCAACATATTTTTTCTCTCTTTAAAATTGATATTTCTATTATAAACCAAACCCGCCCATGTTGCAAGCACAAATAAAACATTTTCACTTTTGCCAAAATCAATGATTTTTATTTTGAAAACAAAAATCGCACAATTTCATTCTCTCTTCAAAAAAACTTTTAGGCCAACATTTCCACGCTTTTAAAATGGTTGATTTATATTTTTTTATTTGTTGCGAAATAATCAAAAAAATAACACCACAAAACTTGCAGTGTTATATCTTTTTATTTTTCTGGTTGGTCGGCGTTTGCTCTTTCTTTATAAAGTCGCTCTGCAACAGGGCGGTCGGCATCTGCCCAATCAAGTTCAAGAAGGTCTTCTGGTTTAACCCACTTTAAGGCCTTGTGAACATTCATTTTCATGTGGTCGCTCAAAATTCTGCAATCGTAAATTGCCATTGACAAGTGAAAGTCGGGGTAGTCGTGTTCAACTTGGGTGTAAAAATCACCAATTGAAACATTTATGTCAAGTTCCTCTTGAAGTTCACGAGTAAGAGTTTGGTGATTGGTTTCGCCCGCCTCAATTTTTCCACCAGGGAACTCCCACTTAAAAGAAACATAGTCATATTTTCCTTGGTCGCGAAGTGTGCACAAAATTTCTCCTTTCTCATTTTCAATGATTCCAGCAACTGTTGTAACTAATTTTTTATCCATTTGTTTATCTCCTTTTCATGCCATTATAATATCACAGTTTTTACAGTTTGTAAATAGTTTTTTATAGTTTTTTATAGTTTTTATAAAATATTTTTAGTTTTCTTATAGTTTTTGCCATAGTTTAGCAAAAAAACTTGTGTTTTTCACGAAACTGTGCTAAACTTTAAGCATGGAATTAGAAAAAGAAATTGAACAACTCAAAAAGCGAATTGAACTGCTTGAAAGCATTGTTTTAAACAATGTTCATTCAGAAAGCAAAAAAAACGAGGAAAAAGAAGGACGCGATAAAACAAGATATATGTTTGAAAACAAAATCCTTCCAAAAAACCGCTTTGTTTTGGCTGTGATTGAAAAATATGTGAAAGACACCAACCCAACTTTCAGCGAACTTGCAAAAGTTTTTGACAAATCTATTCAAGGTTCTTTGAATGTTGTTGAAAAAATTGAGAATGCCGAGAAAATCAAAGACTGCAAAAAAAGATATTTTATGCTTTCTCCCCTTTCACTTAAAGGCGGAGATACCGTTGTTGTTTGCACACAATGGGGAATTTTCAACATTGTAAAGTTTGAAAAAGTTGCAAACTATCTTGGATATCACTTTGACAAAGTATAGATTTTAAAAATGCAAAACAAACAAAAAATAAAATCACTTATTCCTCAACAAACATGAAAAAAGACTGCATTTGCAGTCTTTTTTGTTTTATTGTTAAACACTATTTCTCGTTTCTTTTGAACGAACTATTCTCCCACTCTATCTCGTAGATTTGTTTGTAATCTATATATTCACTATGGTCGTTATAGGTGTTGAGAAGTGGTTGTTCGGCAAGACGAAGTGCTTTATAGTAGAAGTCTGAAATATCTCCAAACATTTCTCGTGTGTTGAGTGTTTTGTTTGTCTTGTCATATTTCATGTTCTTGATTGGATACATATTCGAAAGTTTGCAACTTGTCAAAATTCCATTTGCAAAGCAGTTGAAATGTTCGTTAGTGATAATGTTCATGAACTCTATCTTCTCGTTGATAAATTCTATCTTTGTAATCTTTACAAACTCGCCTTTATCATTATATGTTGTCATGCCAACTTTTGCACCATTTCCAACATATTCAAACTTTCCAGTTTCAAGGCAGAACACACGGTGTCTTCTTGTGTCATCTGCACCAACCAAACGAAGTGACGAACCATCGCTGAACCAAACCATTGTATATCGTGTTGTGGTTTGTGGCTTTGTAATAAACAACGGAGTTGCAAGGTCGAAGCAACCTTTATCAAAGTTCCAAACAAGCAACTTATCTTTATACGAAATATCTTTAAGTTTCTTGCGAATCCTCTTCTTGCGTTTCTCGTCGTAAACATCAATTTCGGTGTCAACTGAAAGACAATACATAGAATCATAGAAAAATTCTATTTTAAATCCATCAACTCCGATTTCACTTACCGTTCCACCCTTTCTGAAAATTGGATTCTTTTCCGTTCCTTCAACCTCTCCGAAAATAGTCCACCACTTATATGCATTTTCTTTAAGTTGGGCAGTTGTCATATTTTCACCACTTAAAGTTTGACCAACAGCCACCAAATTATATTCATCACAAATTTCTTCCCACGACATGCCCCTTCTTACTTTAAGAACTTGCACACTGCTTGACCCTGATTTAATCTCGGCAATACCAGCCGGCGTATCAACACCAAAGTTCCTTTGAGTAAATACGAAATGTATTGACACTTTAGTTCCCAACACTTTTCCCTTTACATTGTTTGCAGGAATCAAAGTTACTTGATCGGCGGTATCTCCAAAAAGTTCCGAACCAGTTGTTATAGGGATTGCACCAGTATTGTTATATGGTAATTTTAGTGTTTCTATTTTATTGTCCTTTGTAAAGTAAAACATATTCACCAAATTTGTGACATTTGACATGTCAAAACTTGAACAATCAAGAGTTTTGAGCCCCTTGCAACCATAGAACATAGCACTCATATTTATAACTTTTAATGTGTTAAACATGCTCAAATCAAGATTTTCAAGAGTTGTGTTATAAGTATTAACTTTTTCCGGATTGACAATTGCATTTGCAATGAAACCACTTTGAGAAGAAGGCTTTGATAACATAAACATACTATACATGTTTGTCGTGTCTGATGTGTCAAAGTTGTTAAATGTAAGGTTCACAAGTTTTGTGAGCCCTTTAAACAAACTCGAACTATCAACTGGTGCTTTGATTTTTCCGGCATAGACAAACACAATGTCGGTGTCAACCGAGGTGCTTTTATACACCAAAATTGATGTTGCAATTGTTCCAATTTGTGTGTAGCCAGTTGGAACAGATTTTTCAAAAGCAATGCTCGTCAAATCGTCGGCGACAATGGTTGTTGTCATTGTTGAGCCAGTCAATTGTGTTCTCCAATCGGTTGGAAAAGTTACTGGTGGAGGTGTCGACGACAAAGTCTTGCTTGCAGAAGCGTTTGCCAAAATGGTTGAAACAACCACCCCGCTTTCATTGTAAAGCGTTGAACCAGATGTGATTGCAAGTGCCGCTTTGCAACCATATGGAGTTTTGAAAGTTTCAATATGGTTGTTTTCACTAAAATTGAGCATGCCCATATATTGTGAAACTTTGGCCAAATTGAAACTTGAAAGGTCAAGAGTTTTGAGCCCTGCACAATATGAAAACATATATGAAACAGAATGCAAGTTTGTTGTGTCAAAATTACTCAAATCAAGGTTCACCAAACTTGAACAACTGAAGAACATGCTATCCATTGAAGAAACGTTACATGTATTGAAGTTTGCTAAACTTATATTCACAAGTTTTGAACAAGAACTAAACATAGAAGTCATGTCATTTACTTTTGAAGTGTCAAAAGATGAGACATTCAAAGATACAAGACTTCCACACACATTGAACATTGAATTCATATCTTGAACTTTTGCTGTGTTGAAACTTGAAAGGTCAAGGGTCACAAGACTTGAACAACTGCGGAACATATAGTTCATTTTGGTTACGTTTTCAGTGTTAAATTTTCCAAAGTCAACATCAACAAGTTTATTGCAGTTCATAAACATGCGAGTCATGTCGGTTACACTTGATGTGTCAAAAACTTCAAAATCAAACGATGCTACGTTTGTAAGATTATAAAACAATTCAGTCGAGTCGACAGGAGCAGTAATCTTCTTTCCTGCAACAAACGCAATTGCAGTTCTGTCTGCATTTGCATAAACTGGCAAATTGTTTAAAAGTTCACCAATTTTTGTGTAACCCGCTGGAACAGTTGAAACAAATTTTACACTTGTCAAATTTGCAACAGTAACCGCTTCTTTCATATTATATGTTGCCGAAGCCACCTGTGTTTGCCAATCGCTTGGCAAATCTATGCTTTGAATAATGTTTACAAGCGTCATGCTTGAAGCAGTGTTTGCAGAAATGGTTGTCACCCTTTCACCTGTTTCCACATTATAAAGTTTAGAACCCGAAGTTATTGCAAGGTCGTATTTGCAACCATATGGAGTTTTTAAAGTTTCAATATTGTTGTTTGCGCCAAAATTAAGCATGTCGGTATATGATGTAACTTTTGACAAGTTCATATTTGAAATGTCAAGATATTTGAGGCTTTTCATTCCTTTGAACATGTTATATACACTGTCAAGATTTGTCCCAACAAAATGAGATAAATCAAGACTCTCAATGTTTTCGCAATTATAGAACATATTCCCGAGTCTTATTGCTTTTGATGTGTCAAAAGAACTGAGGTCTATTGTTTTTAGCAATGTACAACCCTCAAACATTCCATCAAAATACCCAACAGATGAGGTGTCAAAGTTCTTCAAATCCAAAGATTCAATTGCTAAACAGCCATAAAATACTCTTTCCATTTGTGTAACTTTTGCCGTATTGAATGATTTCAAATTTACAGTTTTCAAGGCTCTGCAGTTGTAAAACATTGATCCAATAATGGTTACGTTTGATGTGTCAAAAGAAAACAAGTCAATGTCTGTCAACGCTATACAATTGTAAAACATCAAGGCCATATCCGTTACTTTCGAAGTGTTAAAGTTTGAAAAATCTAGCGATTTAACATTCCAACAACTATGAAACATTGAGTTCATTGTTGTTACATTTGAAGTGTCAAAGCCACTAATATCAATTTCGCCTGCTCTAACTTCATAGAACATTTCCCTCATGTTTGTTACTTTTGACGTGTCTAACACACCAATATCAAGTTCTGTGATATAGCCACATTTAAACAATTGATATGAATTCGCAGGAGCGTAGATTTTGTTTGCAACAAATGCAATGCCAGTTTTATCCGCATTTGCAAAAACCGGCAATTTTGTTGAAAGCGTTCCAACTTGAGTGTAGCCAGATGGAACAGATTTCGCAAATTTTACGCTTGTAAGATTTGATGTAGTAAGCGTTGTTGTCATATAGGTTGTTGATGCAACTTCAGTCTTCCATGTGCTTGGAAGATAACTGAAAGGATTTTGGTTCACATATGTCAAACTTTTTGTTGTGTTTGCTGGAACACTTGTTACAACCTCTCCCGTCTCTTGATTGTATAGTGTTGAATCAGTTGTGATTGCAAGTTCCGCAGTGTTGTTGTATGGGGTTTTCAACAATTTAATTTTATTTGGAGAGACAAAATTTAACATACCCCAATATGATGTAACTTTTGCCATATTAAAACTGCTCACATCAAGAGTTGTTAAAGCATAACAACAATAAAACATATACGACATGTTTGTTACTTTTGAAGTGTTAAAGTTTGAAAAATCGAGTGATTTTACCAATCCGCAACCATAAAACATTGAACTCATTGTTGTAACATTTGAAGTGTTAAAATTACTTACATCTAAACTGGTTAAACTTGAACATTTCGCAAACATACTAGACATGTCTACTATATTTGATGTGTCAAAATTCCTTAAATTTAGGCTTGTCAAACTTGAACAATTTTCAAACATAGAATACATGCTAGTCACTTTTGCTGTATTAAAGTTACTTAAATTCAACCCAGTCAAATTTGTACAATTATAAAACATATATGACATATCTGTCACTTTTGATGTGTTAAAGTTATTTAAATCTAAACTTATCAAACTAGAACAACCCAAAAACATCTTTCCCATATTTACTACATTTGATGTATCTAAATTGCTTATGTCTAGGCTTGTTAGACCGCTACAATTATAAAACATTTGACTCATATCCGCCACATTTGCTGTGTCAAAATTGCTTATGTCTAAGCTTGTTAGACTGCTACAATTATAAAACATATATGCAATGGATGTTACATTGCTAGTATCGAAACTACTCAAATCTAAACTTGTTAAACTGCGACAGCCATAAAACATAGACCACATTTTTGTAATTTTTGCCGTATTAAAATTTCCAACATCTAAGCTTATTAAACATGGGCAACCAGAAAACATCTTTTCCATATCTACCACATTTGAGGTGTTAAAGTTACTTAAATTTAAATTTGTCAAACTAGAACATCCATTAAACATTTGAGTCATTTTTATCACATTAGAAGTATCAAAACTGCCCACATCTAAACTCGTTAGACTTGAACACCCCGCGAACATTATAGACATATTTATTACTTTTGATGTGTCAAAACTTCTCAAATCTAAACTCGTTAAACCAGAACAAGCTTGAAACATATATAACATATCCGTTACTTTTGATGTATTAAATGCACTTACATTCAAATCGGTTAATTTCTTACAACCAGCAAACATATATGACATATCTGTCACTTTTGATGTATCAAAGTTAGCCACATCAAGATTTGTTATTTTTGAACAATTCAAAAACATTTGTTTCATATTAGTAACATTGCCAGTATTAAATTTGCTTACATCCAAGCTTGTTAATTCTTCACATACATAAAACATCCGATACATGTTCGTCACTTTTGAAGTGTCTAAAATACCCAAGTCTAATGTTGGAAGCTTATACATATTATGAAATAATTCACTAGAATTTATTGGTGCGTAAATTTTTTCATACACAAATGCTATACTTCTTGATGTTGTACCTTTGTATACTGGAAGACCTGTGGAAAGAGTTCCAATTTGTGTATAGCCTTCTGGAACAGTTGCAGCAAATTTTATGCTTGTAAGGTTTGATGAATTTATCGTTGTTGTCATATATTTAGTTGATTTAATTTGTGTTTTCCAATCACTTGGAAACCACATAGCATAACAATGAAGCACAACTGTCCAGTTGCCGTTGGCATCTTGCTCGGTTTTAAGTTTGCATGTTTCTGTATCAAAACCCGTAATATTCAGTTTTGAAAGGTCAGGCTCGGTTGAGTTTCCTTTAAAGGTTAAAATTGTTCCGGCGGTTCTTGCATTTGAAAGATTGATTGTATAGTTTGGGGTTGTTCCGGCATAATCTTCAATAGTGATGGTTGCACTGTTTTCAAGATAAATTTTCCCTGCAATGTTTGCCGCCATTTTGGTGTTTATGTTTGAAGACGAATAAATGCTATCATAAACATCTCCGCCATAAAGATTCATTGTTCCAGTGTTATAGATGCTGTATCCAGATGTTGTATCATCATTAACCAAATCAGATGAATTTAAGTTCAATTTTAATGCTGGTGCAACACCTATATGCGTATAATTTACATAAGGGTCATCAATTGTACCATACTGAAAAACTGTCCTCACATAATCTCCACCATAAGGATTGGAAGAACGAAGAAACCATTGTCCATTATATAAATACTCCCCTGAGCCATAATAAAGTGCATGATTTGCCCTTGCATAGTCGGTTGGTTTTTTTCTTTTTGCGGTATCATAATTTGACGCTAAAGTTTTAAAACCATAATTTGCATTTAGTGCTTCTTTATAACTCAATAACCAAACTTTATCGTTTGTGTCATTACATACATATTTATTTGATGCGTCACCTGTTGTTGATGCACTATTATCAAGTGTTGTTTTTAAAATTAAACTTTGTTCTGTTTTCGTGAAAGCCTGGTTTAAAAAACCATTATTTTGATAGTCTCCCGCCATAAAACTTGAAAAGTCCGCTACACTATATCCTAAACCATTATACCCATTTAGCCACGCCCTGATTGTTGAATATTCATAATTGTTTGCATATATGGTTTTTCCATTTACTTTTCTATTTGATTCACTTGTATAAAATGTAATATTTGCCGTTAAAACATCTTCTGCGAGAAGAATTGCTTCCCCATTACTTTCACTCAATATTTTCCACTTGATTGGTTCAACTTTAAAATAATACTCAGTTCCACTCACAATTGTTGTTCCATTAGAATATACATAAGAACCTTGATAAGGTTTTGCTTTTATTTTTGCATATCTTTCACCATCTGAACCGAGATAGTATCCAAGACTATCAATATCAGAAGTGTCAATTGAAACATTGTCCGTCTTGACTGTTTTTGGATACTTTCCAAACAAAATATAGTTTCCAGTTGAACTTTCATTATTGTTCTCATCTACTCTTGTGTATATAGTTTTTCCGCCAACTCTTCCGCCGGTCATGGTGAAGGTTCCGGCATTATTGATGTTGTTTCCGTTGTTTGTTGCAATGTTGCCATAAATTGAACCGCCAGACATGTTGAAAGTTCCGTTTGGTGCAACATACACTGCCCCGCCATTTGTTGCCTTTGAGCCAGACATTCCGCCACTTGTCATGTTGAAGGTTGAATTTGCACCAACATAAGCAACTCCGCCATTGCCTGAAAGTGCGCGTGCAGAAGAATAGGCTCCCGAAATGTTTGAAAACGATAAAATTCCAGCAGTCATAAACATGACAACCGGAATCAAAACCATAAGCAAAAATTTAGAGATTTTCTTTCTCACAAATCCTCTTTTGTTCTATCATGCAAAAAATCATTTACTTTCACATAATTTAATGCATAATAAATATATTTATTATGACTTTATGATACCACCCACAAAAAATCATGTCAAATAAAATACACATAATATTTCAACTAGTGTATTTTAAGATTAAAAAAGTCTTGCATCCAAACAGCCAATAAAACATTCAAACAAATTTCCCAAAAAGAAAAAGCCACCAAATGGTGGCTTTATTTTTCCTTATTTATAAATCTGAATGGTCTGTATTATGTTTCTTTTTGTGTCTTGGATTGTTGATTGCGTCTGCCAAAATCAGAGTTTCGGGGTCAAGTTTTTCGAGCATTTTTTGACCAACTGTTTTTTCTTGTTTTTGTCGGTTAAACGAATCATATTGATGAAGCAAATCTCCAAAATCCGGATTGTGCAAACTTTGGTCTACTCTTGCAAGCATCTCTTGGTTTTTCTGTTCAATTGCGTCGGCTTGTGATGATGCCGAAGCCACAACCTTGTGAACGCCAATGCCCGAAATTCCTGACAAATTACCATCTTCACTGACATGAAGGCGCTCGGTGAAATTTGTTCTGTCACCAATTGTGGGTGAACGAAGAGGGCTTCCTTTTGGTGCATTGATTTGGAAAAATTCTGGAGTGTTTTCTTCGGAATATTCATATTCGCGAGTTCCAAAACGCTCAACTTTCTCTTTTTCTTTTGGCTTTTTAATGTCGGTTACGTGCATTTGTTCTTCGGGCTCGGCTGGTTTTGTTTCTTCATCTTGAACAAGTTTTCCGTTTTTGTCAAACACCTTTGTAACCGATGGATTTCGGCTTCCATTTTTAAGTGCAGTTTTGCTGATTTTCAGTTCGGTTTTTTTGCGGATAACACGAAGACCTTTCTTCTCTTCTTCTTTTTCTTTCTTTTCAAGAGTCAATTCTTTTTCGGGTTCTTGCTTTGGCTCAGGTTGTTTTTCGGCCTCTTTGATTGCCTTTTGTTGCACAGGCTCAACCTTTGCCTGTTTATCGGAATCTTTATCTTTTGCTTTATCGGTTTTGGGCTTGTCGGCTTTGGCTTCTTTCTTGTTTGTCTTTGCCTCTTTCTTTATATCTGCCTTTTTTGCACCCTTCTTTTTCGAGAAGAAAATTCGCCATATTACGTTTATGACGATGAGAGCGAAAATGCAAAGTGCAATAACTTCAATAAGTCCCATTTCTTCCCCTTTTCAAAGATTGATAAAAATTTATAAAAGCCCGAGACAACGCCCAGGCTTTTTGCTATTTATTGTCGGTTGTTGGTCGGATTCTTGCTCTTGGGAAAGGCATTGATGGCATAAGTGGAGAATCGGTGTTTTCACTTTCACTGTCGCCCGCCTTTTTGCTGAGTGATTTTCTCATGTCGGTGTCGGCTTGAAGATTCTTCATGTTATAATAGTCCATAACACCCATTTTTCCAGAGTTGAGAGCCTTTGCAAGTGCTTTTGGAACTTCGGCTTCTGCCTCGATTACGAGCGCTTTCATTTCTTCTACCTTTGCCTTCATTTCGTTTTCAGTTGCAATCGCGTTGCACTTTCTTTCTTCGGCTTTCGCTTGGGCAATTCGTTTTTCCGCCTCGGCATTTGCAATGTCAAGTTCAGCACCAATGTTTCTTCCAACATCAATGTCTGCAATATCAATAGATACAATTTCATAGGCAGTTCCAGTGTCAAGACCTTTGTTGAGCACTGTGCTTGAAATGAGGTCTGGGTTTTCAAGAACAATTTTGTGTGTGGCAGCAGAACCGATTGTTGTAACAACGCCTTCACCAACACGCGCAATGATTGTTTCCTCTCCGGCACCAAAAATTTGCATGTGCATGTTTGAAATTACGGTTACTTTAACCTTTACTTTAAGTTCAATTCCGTCTTTCGCCATTGCGGAAATTTCAGGAGTTTCGATGATTTTTGGAACAACCGAGTTGCGAACCGCTTGATAGACATCTCTTCCTGCAAGGTCGATTGCTTTTGCGGTTTGAACAGACAAATCCATGTTTGCAGAGTGTGCAGAAATAAGTGCTTTCACAACTCTTTCAACATCGCCATTTGCCATATAGTGGGTTTCAAGTTCGTCGATTGTGATGCTTGAAAGCCCTGCTTTTCTTGCGGTTATATAGGTGAGAACAATTTTATTCACATCAACTTTTCGCATTTTCATTCCGATAAGTTTGCTCATTGGAACGTGTGCAGATGAAACAATTGCCCTGAACCACAAGCGAAGTGGAACCAAGCAAAGCACAACAATGATTGCCGCAAGAAGCAATGCTCCAACAACTGAAAGCCCAACAATCCAGCCAACAGACAAACGGCAAAGCATGCTTTCAAAAACATAGAAATTTGTCATATTTATCCTTCCTTATACAATTTTTTCAACAACAATTTTCGAGGCATATACCTTTTTCACGCGGACTCTTGAACCCGCAAAGATATAGTCTTTTGTGGTTGTGACATCATAAACTTTTTCATCAAATTCGGCTTTCCCCGATGGTTTCAAATCGGCAACAACAACGCCCGATTTGCCAAGCAAAAATGAATAGTCTGGATTGCCCTGCTCGGTTGAAGGAACTTTGTTGCCCTTCACAGTCATTGTGGTTTTCACTTTCCTGCGATTTCTTATCAAAACATAAATCATTTTTACAAGTGAACAAGAAATAGCAATCAAAAAGATGCACCAGAAAATGTAAAAGCCAACTTGCGTTGTTGAGTTGTTGCCAGTAACGCAACGCTCTACAATTGTGCCCATTGTCATTAAAATTCCGGCAATTCCTGTTATGCCGAAACTTGGAATGAACACCTCTAAAACAAACAGCAAAATTGACAAAGAAAACAAAACATAGAATAGCGCATCTGCCTGAGTAAAAAGTGTTACGAATGCATCAAACATTTTGTTTCCCCCTTTTTGCTTTGAAAAAAAAGTTCAAAGTCTTTCACGTACAAAAATATTATATCATATATTCAGCCCATTTTCAATAGTAACTTTTCAAAATTTTATGCACTCAAAAATTGATGTGTTAAAACCACTTTTTCACAATTTTCAAAACAATTTTAATGTAAAAAATCATTGAAAAATAGCACAAAAAAACAGGGCAAATTTTGCTCTGCTAATTGTTAGATTTCTATCTTGTTTTTTTGAAAATAATTGAACAAATATTGCTGTACTATGCCAGACATAGTTTCGAATTTTCCTGACAAAAACGCAGATATTTCGGGTCTTGTCATCTCACCTTTATAGAAATATTTTCGGTATACTTTTTCAATCCAAGTGTCAACCGGAAAACACTCTAAACGGTTGAAACCAAAAAGCAAAATGCACGACGCAACTTTTGGGCCGACTCCCGGAAGAGAAATCAGCCAATCATTCAATTCTTTGGTTGATAGTTTTTGCTTTTCTTCTATGTTTGTGTCTTTCAAGATTTTTGCAGTTTGCATCAAAAATTTGTCACGATAGCCCGCACCAAGATTTTTGAAAAATTCTTCTGGCTGTTCTGCCAAAACCTTTGCAGATGGAAAAGCATTATATTCTTGGTTTATTGGCTCCCCCACCATGCAAATTTTTTCTATGATTTTTTGAATGCGCTTAATGTTGTTGTTCTGCGAAACAATAAATTGAAAAATGATTTCTTCGGGCTCGCCTTTTGCAATGCGAATGCCTTTTCCAAATTCTATTGCCTCTTTCAAAATTGGCTCGGCAGAAAGTTTTTGTTTAATCGCGCCATAATCAGTGTCAAGGTCGAAAAACTCAACAAATCTTTTTGGATTGTTCGATTGAATCACAACATTGTCACCATTTTCAAATATATGAGCAAGGTTCTTTCCAGAAATCACATCAAAGCCGTTTTCGGTTTCAAAATAGCGAAACATTTGCCCACACGACAAAATTGACTTTGCATCAAAGTCGTCATTTTTTCTGAATATGATTTTGTCGTCAACAATTTTATATTCCATATGCATAATATTACACTTTCACGAAAGAAAACACAAGCAGTGCGCAAATTATTTTGACAATTGAGCAAAAATATTGTAACATTGAAACGGAGAAAAAATATGCTTTTTGTTTACAATAAATTCAAACTCAGAAAATGGAGAAAATTTTCACCATCAAAAAGACTTGAAATTTTGCAAGCACTTGAAAACAAACTTGCAAAGAAAAACCATCGCGACCCAATTCCCGTTATCGTTCACGAGCGCGCCGATTGGAACTGCTTTGGCATGTTCTCGGTTGTGAATGGCGAAAAGTTGATATATGTTCATCAAAACCTTCTTCTTGACCCAGACCTTCGTTTTCACGCCCTTGAAACAATTATTCATGAAGGCAGACACGCAACACAGTTTGTTGCTGTGACAAAAAAGAATCTTCATTGGTGGAACTTTCGCGAAAAACGTTGGAAAGTGAACTTTGCGGGCTATGTAAACTCAACCGAAGACTCGGTGATGTATAACAACCAAGAAGTTGAGCGTGACGCACAAAGATACACAATCAAAATACTTGAAAAACTTGAATATAAATATCACAACGAAGAAGATTTCTATAAAACCGTGAAACGCAATGTTTATCGCTATGAAAAGGCAGAGCAAGACGCACGCAAAAAATATGGCTTGTTCTATCGCTATAAAATGCGCAAACGCATTGACGACAGAAGCAAGTGGAAATAATCCGTTCCGGCTTGGTAGAGATGTAAAGCAAAAGAAAAGAAGCACTTTCGTGCTTCTTTTCTTTTATGCGATTTTATCAATCTTTAATTCAGTGATTGTAACTTTTTTGTCTTCTGGAATAAGAATGGTTTGTTTGCTTTCATTATAAAGTTTCAAAATCTCTTGCATTTCTTTTTCAGAAGCAGTTTTGTTTGCTTTAAAGTTTGAAGACCCGCTTGGAAATGAAAAATATTGTTCATAACTGTCTGCGGATTTTCCGCCCGCAAAAATGCCATCAGCATTTTCACCAACGGTTATGTTTGTGTAATAATCTATTTTATCGCCACTATTTTCAAAATACCAACCGGTAAAAATTGATCCGTCACTATAGTGAACTGAAGGAAGATATCTTACAAGAGAAAGAAGATATCTATCATTATTATAAAAATCATTATATGGCGTAATACCACCTACGTTTATCGTTCCTCCCATACTATTACCCATGCATTGAGCAGTAGTATCGCTCCAAACTATTGATTGCAAATAAACATCGGGATCAATAGGAGAATTCATCCAGCCCCAACGTTTGAAAAAGTCAGAATCAGAAAACCTATCAACACTTTGATTTGGATCCACCGTACCATCATCACGAATCCAACCAGCAAAATTTCCTTCATCTCCATTTTCAGCATATTCGGCTATAGGCATTGGAAGCAAATAGTAAACATCGTCTAATGGTTTGTATGTGGAAAAAGAAAAAATATCTCTTGAACCACTAAATATTACATTATAGTTAATTAATCTTTCAATCATTTCGCTAAGATTATCATCAGACCAACCGTTGATTGTAAGATGAAATGTACATTGTTCATAATCATTTATCTTATCATCACGTACAAAGCATAAACTAAATGGAACAGTTGTATATCCTTGATGTCTAAAAACATCCGGTTCACTGCCAGATGCAAGATAATAATTCGAATTATTAATAAAAGTGTCCGGATTGCAATATCTTGGAGTATAAATCGCCTCTACATTGCAAGAACTACTACCCCAGATATCTTCCATGTTGCTGGCTTTGGCAATAAACTGTGAAAGGTCAAGAATTATAAAATTGGTATTTTCAAACATTCCATTTGTGTTTGATAAGTTGTTTGTAAACATATATGGCATTGCAAATGTATCCCAACCGCAACCTGCAAACATATATTGAGCATTTGCAAGATTATAGGTATATTTAATATTTGGAATAGACCCAATTATTTCACCCGTTCTTATTTGTCCGCTATATAATGGGTTGTTCCCCAAACTTGAACAATTATAAAACATATATGACGCATCTTCAAGACTGATGCAATCAAATTCAGCAAAGGCAATTTGTTTTAATAAAGAACATTCTTTAAACATGGAATTCATTGATGTTACATTTGGAGTTTGAATTGACAACATTTCAACAAACTCAAGATTTCCACAACCTTCAAACATGCTCGACATGTTTGTAACATCATAGGTGTCATAGTTTCTGAAAATTACCCATTTAAGAAATGTCATTCCTGCAAACATATTCGAACAATCTGCCGGAGCAATAAGATCTCCACTTCTTCCAACAAAAGCAACTTGTGTTCCACTATCGTTTGTATAAACATCTGGAGTTATGCCCGATTCGAAAAATGTTCTTGAAGAATAATCATAATTTGCATTTAAATCTAAACCACTTGGAACATTATCTCTTGTTGTAAAAATGATATATTCCGCTTGTTCAATACCTAAACCTGAAGGTGTTGGAGGGTCTGGGTCTGGAGGCGTTGGAGGTGTTGGTGGGTCTGGGTCTGGTGTTGGTGTGTTTTCAGTCCATTGAGCATAGAGCACCTGAGATTGAGTTACAACAGTTGAACTGTAAAACCTTGAACCACCTGAAGATGAAGTATACCAGCCATTAAAGGTGTATCCACTTTGTGATGCACTTGGCAAAGTTCCTATTGTAAGACCATAGAGCACGGTTCTTGAACTTTCGCTTCCAGAACCGCCGTTATAGTTGAACGAAATTGTATTTGCTGCGCGAAGTGCAAGGCTTGTTGATGTTGATGCTGGAACGCTTGTATATCTTGTTCCACCAGCAGTTGCATAAAGCGAGTTTGCACAAGTGATTGGAAGAGCAGCAGTGTTTTTGGTTGGAGTTTTAAGAAGTTTCAAGGCCGATGAAGAGCCAAAGTTGAGCATATTTGTATATGATGTTACTTTTGCCATATTGAAACTGCTCAAATCAAGTGAAACAATGCCCGTGCTTTGATAGAACATTTGGTTCATGTTTGTTACAGCGCTTGTGTCAAACATGCTCAAATCTAGGGTTGAAAGTCTTGTTACATAGCCAAACATAATTGACATGTTGGTTACTTTTGCAGTGTTGAAACTGTTCAAATTCAAACTTGTCAAGGCTGTGCAGTGTGAAAACATGCTTGACATTCTTGTAACTTTTGCAGTGTTTATTCCTGTAAGTGTCAAACTTGAAAGATTTGTGCAAGTGCTGAACATATAGGACATATCAGTTACATTTGAAGTGTCAAGCCCGCTCATGTCGATGCTTGAAATTCCGCTTGCGCCCGAGAATAATCTTGCCATTGTTGTTGCGGTTGATGTGTCGAAGTTAGAAAACGAAATCGATGTGAGCGACGAGTTGTTTGAAAACAAATATGAACTATCTGCTGGTGCCAAAATCTTTTTCGAGTCTACAAACGCAAGGTTGTTTCCGTTTGCATAAACCGCAAGGCCTGTTGACAATGTTCCAACTTTTGTGTAGCCCGATGGCACTGTTGTTTCAAAGCGAATGCCAGTAACGGTGCTTTTGGTTGTTGTCATATAGGTTGAAGAGTTAACTTGTGTTTTCCAGTCGTTTGGAAGAGTTTTTCGTGGGTTTACGTTTGTATAGGTCAAACTTGCCGAAGTGTTTGCAGGAACACTTGTAACAACATCCCCTGTTGCCTGGTTATAAAGTGTTGAACCAGTTGTAATGTCAATTGCTAAAGTGTTTTTATATGGAGTTTTTAATGTTTCAATTCTGTTTGATGTTCCAAAATTGAACATGCCTGAAACGCTTGTAACTTTTGACATGTTGAAACTTGAAACATCAAGAGTTTTAAGTGCCGTGCAACCCGAGAACATGTAGTACATACTTGTTACATTCGATGTGTCAAAGAAAGTCAAGTCCAAACTTGTCAAACTTGAGTTCATTGCGAACATATAGAAGAAACTTGTTGCACTTGTTGTTTTAAAGTTTGTGCCAAATGTTATTGATGTAAGATTGCTTGAACCAACAAAGTTTGAAAAATCTGTAACATTTCTCGTGTCAAAACCGCTAAGGTCAAGAGTTGAAAATTTGCATCCCATAAAGAATGATGCCATGTTTGTGGCTTTTGATGTGTTAAAGTTATTGAAAGTTATAGAAGTAATATTTGCATATGCGTTAATAAATAAAGACTGGCTGTCTGCAGGAGCATAAATTGTTTCTGAATGAACAAATGCAATTTGTGAAGTGTTTGAGGTGCTTCTGTAAACTTTGATTCCGGTTGAAAGTGTTCCAATTTGAGAATAGCCAGAAGGTGCAGATTTTTCAAAACGGATTCCACTTATGTCCCTCTCTTCAACTGTTGTTGTCATATAATCTGTTGATTGAATTTCATTCTTCCAATTTTTTGGGAAGTATATTGTCTTTTCACGAAGAACTGCTGCCCAGTTTCCAGAAGAGTTTGTTTCAACAGAAACAAAATATTTGTCTGTGCTGTAACCAGAAATTGTCAAGTTATCAAGGCTTGGTTTGGTTGAAGAACCAATAAATTCTACAAGTGTGCTACCATCAGAATAAGCAGCAAAATACATTGACATTGTTGGAACAGTTCCATCATAGTCAACAATTTTCAAATATCCACCTGAAGAAAAGGAAATTGAATCTTGAAAAACAAAACCCTTTTTCATTTCAATTATGGTAGAAAATGACATGACACCGCCAACAACTTTTCCGCTATACATTCTGCAAGTGTTCAACGATCTAAGCCACATTGATTGACCATCACCACCATTAACAGTTGCACCATCAATGGTTAAATTTGCACCATTTGCCGTATCAATGCCTCCGCAATAATAGGACGCTTTAACAGTGTTGTTTGCAATTGTTCCACCAGTAAGATTGAGTGTTCCACCTGCTTCAACATAAATAGGAGCACTAGTTCCATCATTTCCTGTGTTTCCAGTAATGGTTCCACCACTCATATTGAAAGTCCCACCAGATGCAACATAAATTGCCCCACCGGCATCTGTTGTAGAGTTTCCTGAAATTGTTCCACCTTTAAGGTTAAAGGTTCCGCCACCTCCAACATAGACGGCACCACCTTTGGTTGCTGTTCCGCCAGACATTGTTCCACTTGTATGATTGTAAATTGCGTTGTTTCCAACATACACAATTCCCCCATTTCCAGAAACTGCACGGACACTTTCAAATGTTGTTGCAAAAGAAGAAAAAGCAAAAGAACCAATGGTTAAAAACAACACCAATGGGAAAACAAACACAAATAAGAATTTCGTAATTTTAATCTTTTGAGTCTTTGAAACCATAACTTTTCTCCTCCTTTCACACCGCTGAAAAAAGCAAACAAACTTTGCTAACAGCAAAATATTTTCTTACACATACATTGTAACACACACCAACCATATAGTGTCAAATAAATCACAATTGTTTGTAAAAAAATATATATATTATTATGTACGGTTCAGCCTAAATTTATTTGACACCAGCAACGGTCGTAGCATGATAGCGAACAAAGTTCGCATGATAGTTCGCGTCTCTCACATGATAGCAATTCAAAGACTTGCATTGAATTGAAGCAAAATCTTGTGGGAAAAGGAAAAACATTTCTGATAAATGCGCAAGTATGCCTTTGCCAAACTTGTTTTTAATGAAGAAATGTTTTGACGAGGTTCGGTAGAGAGGCGAACCTTTGC
>ERZ857629.645-NODE-645-length-45167-cov-5.575922_pt1 | contig 45167 bp, 47 predicted proteins | sample MGYA00519700_ERZ857629 | MGnify/ENA primary metagenome ERZ857629 (study PRJEB31778, sample SAMEA3449351) | human gut metagenome | biome: human gut; feature: human-associated habitat; material: faeces | place: United Kingdom | collected 2010/2012 ... | reverse complement strand
CGATTGAACTAGCAAGAAAAAATGGTCATAAAATTTATATAAACACAGGAAGAACGCGTTGTGAAGTTCCTCAATTCTTACTTGATTTAAATTTTGACGGATATTGTTTTGGTGCTGGAAGTGAGATTATTATAGATAATAAACAAGTGCTTTTTAAACCTTTAGAAAAAAGAGACACAAAGTTTATTCAACACATTGCCAAAGACACTGGTCATTCTTTAGAAGGAAGTCAAATGACATTTACCAGCGAAAAAAACAGAGAAAGAATGCGTAAATTTCATGTAGACAATCGTATGGGGAATCGTTTCTTGTCTTTCCCTGACATTTCAGAAATTACAGATAAAGATTATGAACAAATCATGAAAATCAGTATTCATTTTGATTCAACCGCACAACGCGAAGAAATCTTAAAACAAATTCCGGAATATTTAACATTCACAAATTTCATGCATTTAGGTGGAGAAATCACACACAAAGAATACAACAAGGCTACTGCTATCCAATTTGTCAAAGACTATTATAATGAAGAGTATGAAACTGTTGCGATTGGTGATTCAGAAAATGATTTAACAATGTTAAATTATGCCGATATTTCTGTTGCGATGGGAAACGGGGTCGATTGTGTAAAAGAAAAAGCCGACTATGTCACAGATAAGATTGACAATGACGGCTTGTATAAAGCATTTAAATATTTAAAGCTTATTTAGAATCAGAAATGATTCTATTTTTTTTACTGTTGTTGTTCCTTCATTACATCTGCGTATTTTCTACGACCTGGATGTAAATTGTCAACATAGTAACGAACTGTTAAAGTTCCAGCAACCTTAGTACGAATCTTAGGTTCTACGATAAAACCATCACCCTCTAACATTGCATCCAACATTGCTTTGCAGCAACTTGCTAAATTTTTTACCCCTGGTTCACATTCATTCATAAACTCTTTGGCATTCACTTCGATGTATAACCACATTTTATCATGAGCTTCTTGTTTCATTTCCTGTAAACGAGCCGCATACTGTTCTTGAGTCCATTTTTCCATAATCCACAACTTCCTTTCTTTACTAAATCATACATCATTCAAATAAATAACTCAAACTTTGACATTTATTTTAGTTTACATTTGTCACTTTTTTAACATTTTAAATCGTATGTATAATGAAAACAAGAGGAATTGTGACTACACAAGCCACACTTGTCATAAATATAGCCTTACTAGCAAGTGTGGCATCCTCGCCATACATAAGTGCATAGACACTCGAATTGCTCGCAACCGGCATGCACATGATCAAGACAAGCGTATTTTCAATCAGTGGATCAATATGAAACAGTGACAATGAAAACATATAAAACAATGGTAACAGAACCATCTTAAATAAAGTAAACTCCCATAGCTTCAAATCCAACAATTCCTTGATATCCATCTTAACTAATCCAGCTCCAATAACCATCATAGAAAGTGGTGTCGTAACATTACCAACATATGTACATGTCTGTCCTAGAATATATGGCAATTTAATATTAAGAATACAAAGAATAAGTGCAACTACAGATGCGATCATTGGTCCATTCATAAATTTCTTAAAGGAAAATCCTCCCTTACGAAATAAACTTTCTCCATATCCATACATCAAACAGTTTAATGGCAACAAAAATAATGCTCCATAAAGCATCGCTTTATCCCCTAGAATTGCTTGAATAGCTGGTAACCCCATAAAACCAGCATTGGTAAATAGAATCATAAATTGCCAAAGGGCTTTATTCTCTTTTATACGTAAGACTTCTACAATAATTTTAGAGACAATGCCTGTGAAAATCACAAATATTGAGAAAATAACAAGTACATTGAACAGTTCATTTCCTGTAAATGGTGATCCATTTTTCACTGAGCTTATAATCAAGCCTGGAATTCCAATTTTTAATAAGATATTGGATGTATATACATTTACTTCATCATTAAAAATATTCTTTTTAGCACCTACAAACCCGACAATCATCAATAATAATAGAATTGTCATTTGTGTTACAATCGTCGTAATATTCATATAATCCCTTCCTTAAAACAAAAGGACAACAACAAGTTGTCCTACTTTCGTATAGATAATAAACTCCTGTTTGATGATTGTCAATTTGGATTAACCATCGTTAATTGAACCTTTTGTTTCTCCTGATCAATATTGTATACCCATACCGTAACAATATCTCCTACAGAAACAACATCACTTGGATGTTTCACTCTATTTGAACTCATCTTTGAAATGTGAACCAATCCATCTTCGTGTAACCCAATATCTACAAAAGCCCCGAAGTCAACGACATTACGAACCGTTCCTTCAAGCTTATCATTGATATGAAGATCTTCGATTTCCAAGACATCTTTTCTTAGTAATGGTGCATCATATTTATCACGATAATCTCTTAGTGGAAGACAAATCGCATCTAAAATATCCTTCAATGTATAACTATCTAATCCAGTGTCTTGCATCAATTGTTTTGTATCACAATTAGAAATTACATCCTTTGCCTTTTGTGTTCCCAAATCCGAAGTAGAAAGTCCCAATTCCTTTAATAATACTTTTGTGGCTTTATAAGACTCAGGGTGAATGCTTGTACGATCCAATGGTTCCTTTCCATCTTCAATACGCAAGAATCCAGCTGCTTGTTCAAAAGCTTTTGGACCGATTTTAGGAATCTTTTTAATTTGTGTACGCGATTCAATTTTTCCATTCTCTTCACGATACGACACAATGCTTGTGGCACTCGCATTATTTAATCCCGCAACATTTTTAAGCAATGAAACACTTGCTGTATTGATATTTACACCGACACGGTTAACCGCTTTTTCTACTACGAAATCCAAACGCTCTTTTAATCTTGCGGTTGGTAAATCATGTTGATATTGACCAACACCAATCGATTGAGGATCGATTTTAATCAATTCAGAAAGTGGATCCATCAGTCTTCTCGCAATCGAAATTGCACTTCTTTGTTCGACATGTAAATCAGGGAATTCTTCAATTGCTAATTTCGATGCACTATATACGCTGGCTCCTGCTTCAGAAACAATAGTATAGGATACTGGTAAATTAAATTTCTTAATTGTATTGGCTACAAAAGCTTCACTTTCTCTACTTGCCGTACCATTGCCAATCGCAATTAAATTCACATGATATTCTTTACATAATTGAACTAATTTTTGTTCAGACTCTCTTACTTTCGCATTTGGCTGATGTGGATAAATCACATCGACTGTTAATTTCTTTCCAGATGCATCAATAACAGCCAATTTACATCCGGTTCTAAAGGCAGGGTCAAATCCTAGAATCACTTTATCTTTCATAGGTGGTTGAAGCAATAGTTTTTCTAAGTTCATAGAGAATACATCAATACTTGATTCATGTGCCTTTTCACTTAAGGCTGAACGCACCATTCTTTCAATCGAAGGATAGGCCAATCTTTTTAAACCATCTAATATTGCTGTACGAACATATTCACTTGTACCACTGTTATTAAAACGAATAAATCTTCGGCATACCCAGTTTTCAATATATTCTTCATTAAAAGAAATCGATACATTTAATACTTTTTCTTTTTCCCCACGATCAATCGCCATAACTCGATGTGGTGCTAATGTATTCACTCTTTCTGAATAATCATAATACATCTTATAAACTTTATGATCATCCTCATGATCCTTCTTTTCACTTGTAACAACACGCCCATAATTTGTCATTGAATCCAATATTTTATTACGCACATCCACATCGTCACTTACTTTTTCAGCAATGATATCACGTGCTCCTTGAATGGCAGCTTCACGATCTTTTACATTTTCATTGATGTAGGCATCTAATTCTGTTTCCTTAAAATAACGCGGAAAAGACATGAATGTATCAGCTAATGGCTGTAGACCATTCGCAATCGCAACGCTGGCACGCGTCTTTTTCTTTTGTTTGTAAGGACGATAAATGTCTTCTACTTGTGATAATTTTGTACATGCGTTGACATTCTTTACAATTTCATCATCCAATTTACCTAATGTTTCAATACGTGCCAAGACTTCTTCCTTACGCTTAGCTAAGTTTACTTGATATGCATAATTTTCTTGAATAACACGAATTTGTTCTTCATCCAAACCTTTTGTACGTTCTTTACGATAACGTGCAATAAAAGGAACAGTAGCTCCTTCTTCTAATAATTCCAATGTATTCATAACTTGCGAAATTGAAATATTCAATTCTTTCGCAATTAAGGAAATTATATTTTCATCCATAATAAAACCTCATTTCAACTCTATTATTATACCAAGAAAACTCTTTAGAATACAGAATTTACCACTTAGCCTTTTATTTTAACCACTTACTTTTCAAGACTATACTTTTAAATATTCATATGAAATAATAAGGCCATGAAAGTAAGACTAGAAATTGATGATTCATTAAATGAAGATGAAATCGTCATACATACAAAAGAATATACTGAGGAATTGAAACAATTACTTTCTAATTTTAAATCAAAGCCGAGTATACAATTCTTTAAACAAGATACAGAGTATTATCTAGATTTAGATGCGATTCTATTCTTTGAAAGTGACAATGGAACGGTATATGCACACACAGTCAATGATATGTTTTCTACAACACAGAAATTGTATGAATTAGAAAATATATTGCCGAATTCCTTTTTAAGAATTTCTAAATCTACAATAGTGAATATTCAAAAAATTTATTCTCTGTCGCATTCTGTATCGAGTCATCTCATTACTTTTCAAAACAGTCATAAACAAGTCTATGTATCGAGAATGTACTACAAAGTATTAAAAGAAAGAAGGAATCATTTATGAAAAGAAATTGGTTTTGGGGCATTATTTGTATTCTAGGTGCCATATTAATTTTTGGGAATCTATTTGGTTTTCTACAATTTACATTCAGTCTATGGAAAATCATTGGAACTCTAATCTGTCTATCTGTTATTATCGATGGAATCAAAGAAAGAAGCTTCTACAGTCCTTTATTTGGGATTGCGATTATTTTCTATTTATTCAGAGAAGATTTAGGTTTTGAAAATATTTCTTTATGGCTTCTATTATTAGCTACTTGGCTATTAGCTTGGGGATTAACTAGTATTTTCCATCCTGAAAAAAGCCATATTAAAGTCAACAAACAAATTGAAATCAATTTTGGTGATGACGATACAGAAAATGTAGAATACTCAACAAATTCTATCATCAATATTACTTCTAATTTTGGTGAAAAAGTTCAATATATTCAAACCAATGATTTACAATATGTGACCATTGATTCAAAGTTTTCAGGATTGAAGCTCTATTTTGATCAGGCTACCATTCAAAATCAAGCTACGATTGAAATCGATGGAAATTTTACAGGTATTGAACTCTATGTACCTAAAGAATGGAATGTACAGAGTCATGTTCGTTCCTTTTTTGGTGGTGTTGATGAAAAAGGACAGCCATCATCTAGTGGCTATCCTACATTAAATATCACAGGTCACATTCATTTTGGTGGAATTGAAATCCATTATATTTAAGAAAGACAATCAACGTCTTTCTTTTTTATATATTAAGATTTTGGTTTCGGAACAGGGAAATGCAATATGTGAAATAGCACTAAAATATCACAAGATATGAATTATCAGGAACGACAAAAAGGACTATTGAAAAATAGCCAACATTTTGTATTCGTCTTTAATTGTTGAATTATTTTTTTACAATCATCTTATGATCACATTCAGGGCAGTGCATCATATAGTTTTCTTCAGATTCATTTGGAAATAATTCATCAATCAACCATCTAGATACTTCTTCTTTGTAACCGCATTTTGTACATTTCATTAATACATCTTTTTCTGATGATCTCTTTCCTTAATTAAATCAAGTGTATGTGAAAAAGAAATTAAAAGTCAAAAAAAGAAGTCATTTTATTGACTTCTTACCAAGCTAATACTTCAATTCCTTTTTCTGTAACTAGAATCGTGTTTTCCCATTGCGCCGATAACTTTCCATCTTTTGTATAAGATGTCCAGCCATTATCTTTATCAATATATAAATCACGCGTTCCTTGATTGATCATAGGCTCGATTGTGAATACCATACCCGGTGCCATAACCATACCTGTATTACGGATTCCTACATGATGTACATATGGATCTTCATGGAAAGCATTACCAACACCATGTCCACAAAAATCAACAACGACACTGTAGCCATTTTTATGTGCATGTTCTTGAATAGCAGCACCAATATCGCCAATGTATCCCCAAGGACGTACAGCTTCTTTACCTATTTCTAGACATTCTTTAGTAACATCGACTAAACGTTTTGCCTCATCACTTACATTTCCAATACAAAACATTCTAGATGCATCCGCAAAGTGTTTATGTACAATGGTAGTACAATCTACATTTATAATATCGCCATCTTTTAATACGACTTTTTCGCTTGGAATACCATGACAAATTTCATTATTAATAGATGTACAAACACTCTTAGGGAATCCTTCATAGCCTAGACATGCAGGAATTCCACCATGACTTGTTGTATAATCATATACTAATTTATCGATATCTTCTGTAGTCATACCCGCACAGATTTTTTCTCCAACTAAATCAAGTACGGCATTATTGATTTTAGCTGCTTTTTTGATCCACTTAATATCTTCTTCCGACTTAATTAAATTATGACTTGGAACTATTTTACCTTGTAGTTTTAATACATTAATTGTATTGTCCCATTCTTCATGACAATGTTTATATTTTTTACCAGAACCACACCAACATGGACTATTCTTACCAATCATTTTGATCCTTCTTTCTATATATTCGTTAGACACAACTTATTATACACGAAAACTACGATTCTTAAAGAAAAAAAGCTTCTGATCAATTCAGAAGCTTCTAAATGCATTATTCACCAAAATAACGTTTTAATAATCCAGCAAATGCCTTACCATGACGAGCTTCATCACGAGCCATTTCGTGTACTGTATCATGAATTGCATCTAAGTTTGCCTTTTTAGCACGAGTTGCTAAATCAACCTTACCTGCAGTAGCTCCATTTTCTGCTTCTACACGCATTTCAAGATTTCTCTTAGTTGAATCTGTAACAACTTCGCCTAATAATTCAGCAAATTTTGCAGCATGTTCTGCTTCTTCCCAAGCTGCTTTTTCATAATACAATCCAACTTCTGGATATCCTTCTCTGTGAGCGACTCTAGCCATTGCCAAGTACATACCTACTTCTGAGCATTCACCTTCAAAGTTAGCACGTAAGTCATTTTTAATGTCTTCAGCAACATCTTTTGCGACTCCTACTACGTGTTCAGCAGCCCAAGTCATTTCGTCTTCTACTGGAACAAATTTTTCTTTTGGTTGTTTACAAGTTGGACATTTCCAATCTGCAGGAAGATCAGCGAATTTTACGCCTTCCTTTTCCTCATCATAAATGTGTCCACAAATTAAGCATCTATATTTCATAAATAATCCTCCTCTTGAAATATATTATTTCCTTTTATGACTATACTATCGCATATTCATATCAATATTTCAAAAGTATTGCTCAAGAAATTTTAATTATAATTCAATCGTCAACATACGATCTTTTCCTGACATATCCTTATGTACAGTAATCGTTGCAGATTCAAAGTATTCACGAGCTAAATTTGATAAAGCTTCACCTTGATCCCATCCCATTTCAAAGGCAAGAAAGGCTTTTTCATTCAATACAAGATGTGCTTTTTCAAATACATCACGATAGAATTTTAATCCATCATTACCACCAAATAAAGCTACATGTGGTTCATAATCTACAACACTTCGTTCCATCTTTTCTTCACTTGGAATATATGGTGGGTTACAAACTAAAATATCACAATGTAAATCTCGATCAATAAATGGATCTAACATACTACCACAAATGAAGTTTACGTTTGCGCCTAGCTTTTCATTGTTTTTTTGTGCAACCACTAAAGCTTCTTTAGATATATCAGATGCGATTACATCCATTCTTGGTTCTTCAAGATTTAAAGTGATTCCAATTGCGCCTGATCCAGTTGCCACATCAAATACATTGACATGTTCTCTGTCTGAAAAATAATCATCAAATTTAGATAACACAAGTCCTACTAACTCTTCTGTTTCGGGTCTAGGAATTAAAACATCTTCATTCACAATAAAATCATAACCATAGAAGCATTCATATCCTAATACATATCCTAGTGGTTCTCCATTTTCCATTAGATGAATACCTTCTAAATAATCCGTCTGAATTTGTTCATCCGCCTCTTCATCCATAGAAATATATAGATTTACATCCTTTTGACGACATAATTCCACCATGTAAAGTTGAGCAGCCTGTTCACCTTGACCAGCTTTGTAAAGACGTTCTTTACCTTCATTGATCAATGAATGATATGTACTCATTATTCTTTTTCTCCAGCAATTTTTGCCTGTTGATCTGCAAGCTGTAATGCAGCCATCAAATCATCTAAACGACCATCCATAATACGATCTAACTGATTCACTGTATATCCAATACGGTGGTCTGTTACACGGTTTTGAGGATAGTTGTATGTACGAATCTTTTCTGCACGATCTCCCGTACCAATCTTTGTACGACGTTCTTTTTCATTCTTTTGATCCAATTCACGTTGTCTTTCTTCATATACACGTGCACGAATTGTCATTAATGCAGTTGCACGGTTTTCATGTTGACTACGACCATCCTGACACTTAACTACAATACCTGTAGGTTTGTGGACAATACGAACCGCTGAATCGGTTTTATTGATGTGCTGTCCTCCAGCTCCACTTGAACGCATTGTTTCGATTTCTAAATCGTTCATATCAATATCGAAATCTTCGGCTTCAACTTCTGGCATACACAACACAGTAGCTGTAGAAGTGTGGATACGACCTTGTGATTCTGTCTTTGGCACACGTTGTACACGGTGAGATCCAGATTCGAACTTCAAAGTTCCATAAGCACCTTCTCCATTGACTTTAAATGAAACTAATGAGAATCCTCCAGCTTCACTATCTTCAGTTTCGATAACTTCTGTTCTCCAGCCTTTTGCCTCAGCATATTTTGAATACATTCTGAATAAGTCTCCGGCAAAGATATTTCCTTCGTCTCCACCAGCGGCTCCACGAATTTCTAGAATCGCATTGTGTGAATCATTAGGATCCTTTGGTACCAAAAGCAATTCTAAACGATCTAAATACTCTTGGATTTTTGGTTCTAACTCTTCCACTTCCATTTGTGCCATTTCACGAATTTCTTTATCTTCTTCTTTAGAAAGGACTTTTGCCTCTTCTAATTCTTCAGTTGCCTTTTTATATTCTTCGTATGTTTCGACAATAGGCGTTAACTCATTTTGTTCACGACCCAATTTTGCCATGGTCTTACGATCTGATACTACATCACTTTGCATCATTAAATCATTGATTTCGCGATAACGTTCAACCATTTTTTCTAAACGCTCATCCATTTTTGCCATAAATATACTTCCTTTCTCCATATTCTTTATATCTTGAGTGTTTTGCCACTTAAAAAACGCTTTATTTTAGCGATATACCCCATCTATTTTAATATAAAGTACACTTATTGTCGATGGAAATTGTCCTATTACGCAATTTTTGAAGATAAGAGTATAATATAAGGTATGAAACAGAAAAGAAAAGTTAAAAAGATTCCATTTACTATGGTCTTAATATTGCTCATTCTCGTATTTGTAGTCATCCCCTTCACCATTTTAAAAATCACTGAAGACGGACAATACTATGTAGAAGATTTAAGTACAAGTGAAGTACAGGCTTCCTATAAACATTATATCTTCGCATCTTTTAAGATGGATACAATAGATTCTAAGTATGTTTGTATAAAAGATGAAAACGGAAAAATCTTACGGCTTCAATCTGGTATCGTTAATTTAAAGACGAAAGACATAACTGAAAATACAGAATACACAACAGATACAGATGAAACTGGATATGTAAATGGCAATTATGGAGCTGATGCTCAATATTTAGGCACAAGCTTTAATGGAAAAGAAGTACACTTCAAAATCAGTGGTGTGCAGGCATGGACAGATATCAACAATGTTGAATTATGCTTTTATAATGATTCCTACACTTTATCTACCTATTCCGTATATAATAGCTCCCTCATTCATACGATTTCGACAGATATTGTACATGGAGGTGTAAATTCTATATCGATTGGTCCTGCTCCCAAATTTCTAAAAAAAGACACCATCTACTATTCATATGATGGACATTATTTCTATTCGAGCTTTAAAGATTTAATAGAAGATAAGAAAATAAATGAAGAGCCTTATTACAATTATTATCAATACGCACCTCATAGAACTACATCGTATTTAAACAATATAGTCTACAATGATTTTTTATCTGAATATGGAATCAACAAAACAGCAGAAACCTATCCTTGTATGGATAATGAATCTGTACTCTATAATCAAGCTAATGTCTTCTTAACAACACAAAAAAATTATTCAATCAATGCTTCCATGATGTTTGCGTTAGCCTTAAATGAAAGTGGGTTTGGACAAAGTCAATATGCGATTGAATACAATAACTTATTTGGACATGCTGCCATAGACGAAAACCCAGACAATGCCAACCTATACAATTCTTTAGCAGATTGTATTCAGCAGCATGCCTATAATTATTTACAAAAAGGTTACTTAAATCCAGAAGATTCTAGATACCACGGCTCTTGGTTTGGAGATAAGGCAAGTGGTATCAATGTCGATTATGCATCTGATCCATACTGGGGAGAAAAAGCGGCTAGTTTCTACTATCGCTTAGATAAAAATAGTATAGATAAAGAAAAGAATCCAATTAGAACAGTTCAACTATCTAAGGATTTAAAAGTTTATGCTCCAAATAAAAAAGATGTTCTTTATTCCTATAAAAAAGGCAATATCATATCTATTCATATATTAAAGGATGAGCATGGATACTATAAAATATCAAGTGAAGCTCCAGTAAAAAAGAATCATTTAGAGATAGATTCTAAATACAAAAATAGCTATGCATATATTAAGAAATCAAATTTTAAATAAACAATCCAACTCCATTTGTGAGTCCAAAAATGGCTAAATTATAGATTAAGAAGAACTTATTAGCAACAGTTATGGCACTGATCGCATTCTCTGAAATTCCCCCAACCATAATCGTATCCGTAATAGCAAATAGATTGACTAATAATTGTTGAATCACAACTGGGATTGCTAAACCAATAAATGATTTATCTTTTTTCATCTGCATCCCCCTCTTTGTTTCTATGAACCAAATATAAGAACTTACTTTTATTTTTCTTGATATCTTATAGATAAGTAGTTAAAGAGGTTTTGCCAACAAAATGTATCAGCAGACCAGGAACACCTTAAATCACTATATGAATTCCTTCTAAAAAAAGCCCATATCAAAATTTTCAGGGCTTTTGTTCTACAATTATACATTCCATATTTTAGCTTTTTTATACCACTAAATCCTTTTTTTAATAATCAAATTGATGATAGTAACGACGATATTCTAAATTATGTTTTGTGTAAACTTCATAGTGTTTTGCTAATCTTTCAGTCAATAAAGCCGTTACGATCCAAGGAATGACAAATGGTCTAAATTCTGAATCTACATCTAATGCAAATTCCTGTGTATCTAACACTGTGTATTCTGCATTAATTTTTTTACAGAAATCTTCTACACGTGTATCTTGTTTACGGAATTCATCTTCTCCCTTAACAATAAATACAGGCACATCCTTTTCAACCAATTCTAAAGTTCCATGGAAGAATTGTGCACTTGTAACTGGACGTGTTCTTACCCATTGCATCTCTTCTAGAATACACATTGCGAATAATAGTGTTTCACCCCATAACGCACCTGACCCTGTAAAAATTGTGTATGGTTTATTGTAGAACGTTTTTGCGATTTCATCTGCCTTAGGCTCATATACTTTACGGATATCCACTAAATTTTTGAAGATTGTTTTGATTTGATCCGCAAATTTAGTGTAATTAGGGAAGAATCCTTTTTTATTCAACAAGCTATAAATCAAGAAAGATTGTAATACATAAGAATATTCACATTGTCCTGTTGTTACTTTAGCTTCAATAACAGTTGTACATAATCTTCCTACTGGACAATCCTTTTTTGTGAATCCTACAATATGAGCTCCTGTTTTTTGAATCCATTCTAACGCTTCAACAATTTCAACCGTAGTACCACTTGCACTAGCCGTAATAACAAGAGAATCTTTTGTAAGATTTTTTGGATGCACTGTATTCGCGTCTGCTGCATTGATTGCATATAATTCGATATCTGAGTATTTCTTAACTAAATAATCAAATTGAGCGAATTCAAATTCGGTACCACCAATACCCAACAAGAAGATATTACTATATCCTGCTTTATCAATTGCATCTGCAATTGCCTCTACTTCTGCTCTTTGAGCATAAACTGCATCGCCTTCTTTTAGATACTGTTCCTCATTAAATTTAATTAATTCAATTTTTTCACTGACTGCCATTTGTCTTACCTCCTGATGTTTTGAAATATGAAATACAGAATATAAACAAGTGGTTTCTTATATATTCCACTTTACATATTTAATATACCAGCATCCAAGTATAAATGCAACCACTTTATTATATTTTTATACCAATATTTTTACTTATAAAAAAGACTGTAACTCTCCGTTACAGCCTCTTACCTATTTCTAAAGCTTATCATATCCCTCTTTATATTTTGAACTTTTGATTTTAATAACCGTATCTTCCACTACCTTTGCCAATGGATGATATTGCCATTTATTTAAATCTGTAGTTATCTTATAAGCTAAATATTCAAACACTACCACCTTATAAAGCATCGATACATCTTCACATGTTAAATCGTCAATTCGAAGCACATGATCTCCCTGTATTCTTTCACTATTTGATATAATAAAGCAACGATCTGTAACTGTACTATATCCTTCATAAATATCTAACAAGCGATCACTAGTTTCATCCTCATTATCAATAAAAAATAATGTGTAATTTGGAGTTAGCTGAAAGTTTGGTCCATGTAAAAACTCTTCTAATTCATATGCTACAGAAACAACCTGAATTGTTTCACTAAATTTCAACGCTCCTTCTAAAGCCGTACCAAAATTTGGTCCCATACCTACTACATAACAGTTTTGCATAGAAAGAAGATTTCGTTTATTCAACTCATAGAAATCTTTGACCTTCCCCTGAACATCTTCATGACATTGTGCTGCTTTATTTAACTCTTCTAAATAATATGTATATTTTTCTTCTGTAAGTGTTTTTCCTCTAGCTACATTTAATGCGAATAACATAAAATATAGAACTAGTCCAACCATGCCTAATGTAACATAGCCCACTGTCTCAATACCAATTCCATAATCAACAACCACATCACAAATGCCATCACCAAAATCGCTATTCACATTAGATGTAATTCCGATTGCACGATGTCCCATCGCCTTTAATTTTTTTAATGCTGAAATTGAATTTGTTGAACATCCACTTTGACTCACCACCACAACAAAGGGATTTCCATAAAGTTCACTTTCATAATGTTCAAATGTAAAAGGAGTAATAACATCTACATTCATTTTCGTTATCTTTTTTAGGAATGGACGTGCTCCCATACTCGCATTATAGCTTGATCCACTCGCTATAATTAAAATTGAATCAAAATGATCCCTGTTAAATTCATCAACTAACACTTTCGTTAATTCTTCATTTTTTTGAACATTTTTTCGAATCATATCAGGTGTTAATTCAATATAATCCTGCATTGTCTTTTTTTTCTTTTCCATTTTTCCTCCTTACCGTTTATATTGCATACCATATTTCTTTTTTACTATACCACTTATTAAAGACAAAAAAAAGCACATTTGTGCTTATTTCGATTCTATTGCGAATGTATAAATTCCATATTCACATTTCAAAAAGGTTTTTGTGAATTCTACAATGTTATTATCTGCATCTCTACCAATGTGTTCCATCGCGTATACAAAATCATCATCTTGTAAATCCATCACTTTTTTAAATGGACGTCTAGGTTTTTCTACAATCATTTTTTGTTCAAATTGAACAGGACAATGACCCAATGTATCCATATATGCATATAGACTCGCATTTTTGAAATTATGCTCATCAATTCCAGAAAAATATTTATAAGGTAAATAGCTAAATTCCAACGCCAAAATATTCCCTTCTATTTTACGCAATCTATGTAAGGCATATGCCGATTCTCCCGGTTCTAAGTCAAGCTTATATTCTATGTACTTACGTCCTGAAACAATTCCTTTTTCAAGAACATCAGATTCAACGGTATGACCACTTAACTTTAAGATGGCACCTAAACTTGTACTCGATATTTCATTCGAACTATTTTTAAAATAATACATTCTTTGGTTATCTGACTTTGTTACATACACCCCTGTATTTTTTACTTTGTAGAGAATCCCTTCTTCAACCAGCGCATTAATCGCATTTTTAACTGTATTTCGATTAATTTTATAGATTGCTGCCATTTCCCGTTCACTCGGTATTTTTTCTCCTGGCAAGTATTCCCCATCTGCAATTCTTTGAAGAATCATCTCTTTAAGTTGTATATATAACGGAATTTTATAATCCATATAAACCTCCTAACATGTCACATATTCAAATGCACCTATTTTTGAATATGTCTCTGAAAATTCGACCAACTCACCATTCTGATCATACACAATTCCACTTTGTAGAACGACATGATCTTCTGTAGTGAGACCTAAATCTGTACAATAATTTTCTTCTGCACGCACTACGATAATATTTTGAATACTCTTTTTTAAGATAATTCCATACTCACTTTCTAAAATTTCATAAAGCGATCTATTTTCTAAATTAAATTTATCTAGATTAGGCGTTGTATATTTCGGAATAAATGAATAATCCATACTGACTGGTTTATCATCGATAATTCGAAGTCGCTTAATTTCATACAACCTTGTTCCTAGTGGAAGCTTCATTTCACTATATAAATATTTATCAATTTCTCTTTCCACAAATTTAATTATTTTCGTTTCCATTTTATGATTAGAAGTCTGAATCTCACTTGTTGTAGAAACAATGTTATCGGCCGATTTTTGAATTCGATTATTCGCAACATAATATCCATTTCTTGGTATTGAATATATTAATCCTTCTTCCTCTAACATTTGTAAACCGGATCTTAATGTCAATCTTTGCACATTAAAACGCTCACATAATTCTCTTTCACTAGGAAGTTTATCCCCTATACTCAATGTACCATCTTCAATCATACACTTAACTTCATCCGCAACAATTAAGTCTAACGTCATTAATTTCATTATTATTCTTCCTTCTTATCCAAACAACCATTTTTCGATATGATTATACCATATATTTTTCACCTAAAACGACAAGAAAACCATTCTAGTGTTGGCATCTAGAATGGCTTCTTTTTTTGTTTATTATTTTTAGGAGAGAGATATGAATATTGGTTTATTTTCTATATTCATTTGTCTTATCTTTAAGACATCTATAGAATAACATTCCATGTTGTCATAAATTTAGTATAACTTTGGTAAATATTGTGAAAATCAAACCAATTATGTGAGAATCTCACATTATTCAATGCGATAAAACTTCTTCTGTTTATCTTTTAATACAGTATATAATATATCTAGATATCGGCAAAAACAGGAGGGTAATATGGAATTTAACAAATATTTCGATCACACATTTTTAAAGGCATTTGCCACAAAACAAGATATTGACACGCTTTGTCAACAGGCAAAAGAATTAAACACCGCAAGCGTTTGCGTTAACGAAGAATGGGTAGCGTATTGTAAGAACGTACTTAAAGATACAGAGGTAAAAGTATGCAGCGTTGTTGGTTTTCCATTAGGACAATGTGGTTTAAACACAAAAATCTACGAAGCAAAAGAAGCTTTAAAGGATGGTGCTGATGAAATTGACTACGTTTTAAATGTTGGTGATGTGAAAATGGGTAACTTCGACAAAATCAAAGAAGAAATGGAAATACTGACAAAAATCTGTCACGACCAGCATAAGGGAATCAAAGTTATTTTTGAAAACTGTTATTTGACAAAAGAAGAAATCAAAAAATGCGCCAAGATAGCCAAAGAAGTAAAACCAGATTTTATCAAGACAAGCACTGGATTTGGAACTAGCGGAGCTACAGTAGAAGATGTTAAATTAATGAAGGATACAGTAGGTAAAAATGTTGAAGTCAAAGCAGCTGGTGGTATTCATTCATATGCTGAAGTAAAAGAAATGATTAAGGCTGGCGCTACTCGTATTGGTGCTAGTGCAACAGTACAAATCATTGAAGAATTTAATCGATAATATTTATCTTTCAAAGGGAATTTAAGTTATTCTTAAATTTCTTTTTTTGTTTTATATATAAAAAATTGATACAATACTTCTTGTATGAAAAAAAATCAAAGTATTGACCTTTTACATGGCCCTATATTTCAATCGTTAAGTTTATTAGCTATTCCTATTATGGCAACCTACTTTATTCAAATGGCTTATAATCTAGTCGATATGTTGTGGATTGGATATTTAGGTTCTGGAGCCGTTGCTAGTATTGGTGTATCTGGTAATTTTATGTATTTGGCAAATGGACTTGTCAATATGCCTAAAATCGGTTCTCAAGCCTTAGTTGGACAAAGTCTAGGTGCTAATAACAAAGAGGAAACAAAAAATTATATTCAATCTGCCTTTCAAAGTGCTATTTTATTTGCGATTGTATACGGAATTATTATTATTCTTTTTCAAAAGAATTTAATACAACTCTTCAACCTAAATGACTCCTCAATCATTCAGGATGCACAAAATTATTTATGGATTACATGCGGATTTATTATCTTCTCATTCGTAAATCAAATTTTCACAGGAATCCTAACAGCGGCTGGACATTCTAAAAGTACTTTTATCGCGACGACAACAGGTCTAGTATTAAATTTAATCTTAGATCCTATATTAATTTTTGTCTTCGATCTTAAGGTGGTCGGTGCTGCCCTTGCGACAATTATTGCTCAAATGGTTGTTACGATTGTATTTATATGCGATGCCAAAAATTTTGATTTATTTAAAAATCTAAACTTGTTATCGAAACCCGATAAAACTCATATATCTAGAATATTAAAAATAGGCTTTCCTTCTTCTGTTCAGAGTATGTTATTTACATGCATATCCATGTATATTGCACGCTTAATTTCTGCTTTTGGTGCTATTAGTGTCGCCGTTCAAAAAGTTGGTTCGCAAATTGAATCTATATCGTGGATGGCTGCCGATGGATTTAGTGCTTCCATCAATGCCTTTACATCACAAAACTATGGTGCTAAAAATTACGAGCGTGTCCATAAAGGATACAACACAGGAATGCTTGTGGTAGGGCTTTGGGGATTATTTACTACATGCATCTTGGTCTTTCTTCCTGGACCTATTTTTTCATGCTTCATCCATGAAACAAATATCTTGCCATATGGAATTGACTATTTAAAAATACTTGGATATTCTCAACTCTTTATGTGCATAGAAATTGCTACACAAGGAGCTTTTAACGGATTAGGTAAAACTCTACCTCCAAGTATTGTTTCCATTGTATTCACGTCTGCACGAATTCCTATGGCCATTTTATTTTCACTTTATCTAGGTGTAAATGGTGTATGGTGGGCTATCTCTATTTCTAGTATTATCAAGGGGACTGTTTTAGTTTCTTGGTTTATTTTATATTCTAAAAGGAGGCTGGTCGTATGAAAAATCATTCACTAATACAAGGAAGTATCGCAAAAGGACTCTTATTCTTTGTGATTCCACTTTTCTTTTCAAATCTATTTCAACAACTATACAATACCATCGATACACTGTTAGTTGGTCATTATTTAGGTGATAATGCATTAGCTGCTATGGGTGCTACAGCTGCTGTTTTCGAACTGATTGTTCAATTTTCTAATGGATGCGGAACCGGATTTAGTATTGTTGCCGCCCGTTATTACGGATCTAAAGATGAAACTGAATTAAAGAAAAGTGTGGCTACCTCTTTAGTACTAGGACTCATTATTTCATTGGCCATCACAATCGTTTCTTATTTGTCTTTACCAACTCTTTTGCGTGTTTTACACACACCTAAAAGCATTTATACTGATTCATTAAATTACATTCGTTGTATATCTGCTTTCTTAATTATTACCATGTTCTATAATCTAGGAGCTGGTATGTTACGTGCTATTGGTGACAGTCTTAGACCTTTAATTGTACTTTTCTGCTCTTCTATCATCAATATTGCACTTGATATATTTTGTATCACAATACTCGATATGGGCGTTTTGGGGGCTGCCGTAGCTACTGTTGTTGCACAAGGTATATCAACCATCATCTGTTTTCTTTTGATTCTAAAAAAAGCTAAAATATTAATCCCTCATAAAGAACACTTTCATATTAAATCCTATATGGTCAACGATTTACTAGGACAAGGTTTCTCAATGGGATTTATGTTTTCTATTGTATCCATTGGAACCATTATTCTTCAGTCTGGAATCAATGGTCTAGGAACGCAAATTATAGCTGCTCATACTGCTGCTAGAAAACTAATTTCATTATTTTGCCTGCCTCTTTCTACTTTGGCAGCGTCTATGGCAACCTTTGTTTCTCAAAATAAAGGCGCTCAAAATTATGATCGTATTCTAAAAGGGGTTCGACTCGCAAATACATGTGGTGTTATCTACCCTATATTTCTAAGCATATTTATTTTTCTTACAGCTAGATATTTAGTACATTTCTTATCCGGATCTACCAATCCAGTTGTATTAAATAATGGAGCCATGTATTTAAAAATCAACATTCCATTCTGTATGGTTCTTAGCATTCTTTTAAATTTAAGAAACGCTATTCAAGGCTTTGGCTATAAAATAACACCACTGATATCAAGTATCATTGAGCTTGTTGGAAAAATAGTCTTTACCGTTTTACTTGTTCCAAAATTAAAATATATAGGTGTGTGTTTTTGTGAACCTGTTATATGGTGCTTAATGACATGTCAATTAGTATATTCTTATCGAAAAATCACAAGTATATATAAAACGCAGCAACTTTAATAAGTGCTGCGCATTTTTATGCCTGTATATATTGTTTTAAATAATCCACATCCAAAATTAATATTTTTTGATAAACCATTGTGATTACATTCGCTTCACGTAATCCACGTAAAATACGATTCACACTATTTCTTGTCGAAATACCACAGAAACCTGCAATATCATCGTTCGTGATTTGAAAATCGATTAAGATACCATGTTTCACTTCACGCCCAAACAAAGGAATCAATTGATAAATAAAAGCACATACCGCTCCATTTTTACCATTCATAGTCATTAACTGCTGTCTATAAATAGCTTCTGATAGTTTGTTTCGATAATATGCATTTACACATTCTTGTAATTCTTTATCATTATTCACAAATTCTCAAAATAAAACTCTTGGAACACGATAAAAAGTTGCTGTATCACTTTCAACACGAACATTAAATGGTGCTGAAGTATATTGACTAACTTCATCTTTTAAAAGTGAAATGATATCAGGAGCTTTGATATAGGATATATTAAACTCTCGACCATCTCTTAAAATTATACTTGTTTTAATAATGCCTTCCTTTAATATATACGTATCTTGTTGCTCTAACCCATAATACGTTAAATAAGTGTGTCTTTTTTTTGTGATTGTAGGCATATCTTGATTTTCAAGAAATTTTAATAAGTAATTATCGCCCATAACTTAACCTTCCTTTATCAGTTAAACAAGTATAACACAATCTATAAAATAATTAGGTAACATATGTTATTGTCATCATCGGTTAGAAAAAGAAAAAGGGCAACAGTCCTAAAACTAACCACTGCATACCCATCTCTCTATTATTATTCTTTCCCGTGTTTTGAACAAATTGCTACACCAACACCAATTGTTGCCATACAAATCACAGAGAACCATCCAGTATGTGTAAAAATTTGATTACTTGAATTGATTCCTGCGGCATATAGAGGCATTGGAACAAATAACAATGATGCCCCTGCTAAATAACCTAACTTTTTCATATCCAATTCCTCCTTCTATCGTTGGGTTAAAGCTTTTCTACAACAATTTTATAACGCATCTTCATATAAAAAGAAACCAAGCTGGAAAACTTGGTCTATTTTTTGGAAGAATTAGTTTTTTTCTTTCGCTCATTCAAAATGAATTTTTCGACTTCTTTTAACATCTTTTTTGCTTTTTTAGCCGATTGCTTCTCAGCCATTTTTTGTCTCCAGGCAGGAACTTCTCGAGAAGATACATTTTCATATTCTTCTTCATAAGTTACTTTTATTTTTGATTCATTTAGAGATTCAATTTTATACGTAATTTGCGTATGATCAATAGCCGTTGTAAATGTCGCTACATATAATTGATTTGGAATCAATCTTTTTATATGAACTGTTATTTCCGACCCCACACCTTTTCTTTGCGTCGATTTCTTCTTATACTTTAATCCTTCCTTAAGTTCTAAAACTTTCTTATTTGAATTTTTAAGGTCTTCATTTAATGAATTTACCATCATATCATAAAACTCTTTATCACTTACATTTAATTCAATACTTACTTTCATGTTGCACCTCTTTTAACACAATTATATACTAATTTAAGAAAGAAGGTTATTTATGTTTACAGATAGTCATTGTCACATTACTTGTGACCGTTTATATACGCGAATTGATGAAATTATTGAAAATATTAAAAATAAAAATATTACTTCATGCATGATCATGTGTACTAGTCCTGAAGAACTAGAGCGTGCAAAAGGATTAAAGAAAGAGTATCCATTCTTTAAAATTGCATTTGGTTGGTTTCCATCCGATGCAAAAGAGGTTGGAGATAAAGAAATCCAATATTTAATTGATCAAACCTCATATTTAGATTGTTTAGGAGAAATTGGTCTAGATTATTATTGGGATACTAGTTTTAATGATCTTCAAAAAGAATTGTTTATTAAACAAATTCAAATTGCGAATGAACACAATCTTCCGATTTCCATTCATATGCGTGAATCTACAAAAGACTGTATGGATATCCTGAAACTATACGCAAAGACAAAAATCATATTTCATTGTTTTAGTGGAAGTAAAGAAACAATGATGGAATGTTTAAAGATGAATTCCATGATTTCTTTTGCCGGACCCATCACTTTTAAAAATGCTAGACACGCACCTGAATGTATCGAAGCATGTCCAATTGAACGAATCATCACAGAAACAGACTCTCCTTATTTAACGCCTGTTCCATATCGTGGAAAAGAAAATGAACCTATGTATGTAGAATATGTTGCAAAGAAGATTTGTGAAATTAAACAATTGGATGAAACAAGTGCATGCAGACAAATTGAAGATAATTTTAACTCAATATTCTCAAAGTAAAAGACCTGTCATCTGACAGGTCTATTTTTGTAATGTTTCGTATTCAGAAACCTTATTTCCTATTATAATTTTATCCCCTTGAATCACAATGGGTCTTTTAACTAACATACCATTTGATGCAAGCAAATCTATCAATTGCTCCTGTGTATATGTTTCACGTTTTTCCTTAACATTCAATTCACGATACAACATACCACTCGTATTGAACAGTTTCTTCAATTCCACACCTTTATCAATCCAACTTTGAATTTCTGCCTTTGTTGGATTTTCTTCTTTAATATTTCGATATGTAGCTTCAATCCCTAAATCCTGTAAAGCTTTATATGCCTTTTTACAAGTGGAACAAGGCGGATAACCAATAAACAATGTTTCCATTTTAGTCATCAAAAGCGTGAGCTAAAACTTCAGACAATGAAGAATTTTCTTCAACCGCATGAATTAATCCAGCTAATAATGGTGCCATTGAAAGAACAGTCATTTCTGGATACTCTTTTTGGTGCTCTGTTTGATCAATTGTATTTGTACAAACGAATCCAGCTAATTCAGCGGCTTTTAAACGCTCAATAGCAGGACCTGAAAGGATACCATGTGAACATGAAGCATATACAGCTTTTGCACCTTTGTCTTTTAACATTTTGATACCAGCAGTCAATGTTCCAGCAGTATCTACCATATCATCGATGATAACTGCAGTTTTACCATCTACATCACCAATTAAATTCATAGCTTCAGCTACATTTGGTCTAGGACGACGTTTATCAATGATTGCGATTGGTGCACCTAATGCATTTGCTAAATTACGAGCACGTACAGCTCCACCATGGTCAGGAGAAACAACTACGATTTCACCTAATCCTTTTTGGTGTTTAAAATAATCTGCAATTAATCCATTTGCAGTAATATCATCTGCTGGAATATCAAAGAATCCTTGAATCTGTGTAGCATGTAAGTCAACTGTTACAACACGATCAGCTCCAGCTCTTTCTAATAAACTAGCTACTAATTTAGAAGTAATTGGTTGACGAGGTTTTGCTTTACGATCCTGACGTGCATATCCAAAATATGGAATGATTGCAGTAATACTAGCAGCACTAGCACGTTTACATGCATCAATACCAATTAGAATTTCCATTAAATTTGCGTTTACAGGTTTACTTGTACTTTGTACAAAATATACGTGTTTTCCACGAACAGATTCACCTAATTCAACTAAAATTTCTCCATCCGCAAAATGTTTAACTTCACATTTCCCTAATTCTAATCCTAATTCCTTACAAATATCTTCTGCTAAACCAACGCTTGATGATAAAGCAAATACAATAGTGTTTTTCATGATTTATCCTTTCTCCATACCCTATCAGGTTTATTTTTTGATTTGATTATTGCTTACATAAGACATAGGTCCAACATAAGAACCTTCTTTTATGCAAGAATTAACGACTTTACTTGAATCTACAACCGCATGAGCTTCAACTTTTGAATCACTCAAATAGGTACCTGGTAAAATTTCAACGAAATCACCAATTTCAGTATTTCCCAAGATTTCAACATTTGGATGAATAATTACATCGTGACCAATCTTGACATCTTTTCCAACAACTGTACGCATAGGATCTACAATCTGTACTCCTTCTTTCAACCAGTTATTGTTGATTCGATTTCGCATCCATTCATACGCTTTATGTAATTCTACACAATCATTGATTCCCATAACTTCATCACGATCCTCAACAACTAATCCCTTAACAACTTTTCCTTGATTTGCCAAAATTTTAACTAGATCTGTTAAATAATATTCATTTTGGGCATTGTTTGTTGTTAATTTATCAAGATTATCAAATAAATCTCTGTTTTTAAAACAATACATACCTGCATTGATTTCACAGATTTGTTTTTGTTCTTCTGTACAATCTTTTGCTTCTACAATCGCTTGAACATGACCATTTTCATCACGAACGATACGACCATAGTGAGCTCCATCATCCAATACAGAAGTCAATAATGTTAATGATGCATCTTGATTTGTTTGGAATAATTTTTCCAACGTCTCAGGCTGAATACATGGTCCATCTCCATTGATAATTAAAGTGTCCCCATCTTCATCCTTTAATTGTGTAGCTTGCATAACCGCATGACCTGTTCCTAATTGTGGTTCCTGCAAGGCAAATTCAACATCTGGAAAAGCTTCTTTAATACTTTCTGCCTGATATCCAACAATCACTACAATTCGTTGTACAGATACTGCTCTTAAAGCATCAATGATATAAGCCAACATTGGACGATCAATAATCGTATGCATGACCTTGCTACGATCTGATTTCATTCGAGTTCCTTTTCCTGCCGCCAGAACAATCGCATTACGCATATTTTCACCTGACTTTCCGTATCTATTCTAACAAAAATCGTAAGACTTTAAAAGGTTACACATAGAAAAAGACAATACAAATTGTATTGTCTATCCTAATTGATCCAATTGATTCTGATAATCTGTAATCTGTGAATTGATAGAATCCACTTTTGACTGTGCATTCGTTACATCCAAATCTGCAGCATCATATTTTTTCTGTGCCGAATTCAACTTATTCTGTAAAGAAGTTGTATCCGATCCCTTTTCTGCCGTTGCCAAAGCCGCTTTCGCATCATCCAAATCTGTTTTTGCAGAATTCACTTGATTTACCAATCCCTGATGTTCAGCATACAACTGCTGTAATTCTGTATATTGATCTTGTGTTAATTGATCATTTGGAATATTTTCAAGTTCACTTCGACGATTTTCACATGCCTGCAATGCACTTTGCGCACTATCATATGCAGACTGAGCATTAATAACTGCGCTCTGTGCTTCTTTAACCGACCCACCAGCTGATTCAATTTGTTTGTTCAATGAATCTATATCACTTTGTGCATCCGATCGTGCCTTTTGTGCACTTTCCAAATCGGATTGTGCATTTTTAAGCTGGGTTTTTAAGTTGCTAATTTTTTGTTTCAACTCAGCCTTCTTCTCTGCAATTTCCGTGTTGTTGTTTGATTTATGTGAATGTGTTTTCTTATTCGCACTCGCAAGTAATTCATTAAAGTTTTTACCCGTTGAGCCCTCTAAAATCTCATCGATTTTTTCTCTTTGTTTACGCGTTAAACTGTTATACTTACTTTCCAAATCCACAATATCCTTCTTCCCACTTGAAGATAATGAATTGTAGCTGTTTGCGAAATCTAATAATTCCTGATAATTTTTCTTTTGGACTTCTTCTGTTTTTTCGTCTGAACCAGATAATCCTCCAGTAAATAATTTCATACCACCAAAAATCAACATAGAAACCAACAAAACACCTACTACACCTAAAACAATGTACAATCCTGTTTTAGAATTGTTTTTCTTAGATGAAACTTTCTTTTTAGATGATTCTTTTTTCTTGTTGATTACTTCTCGTTTTAATTGAGGACCCTTACCCTCTTCTAACAATGACTGTATTTCATCATCATCAATCACAACTGTTTTATTTGTGGAATCTGCTTCCTGTTTTAAATCATCCGCATTCCACATTACAGTGCGTGTTGCAGACAAATCTTCTTTAGGTTCATCTAAATCTTTTGACCCAACAACAACCGTATCCCCCAATGATGGCTCTGATCTTTTAGATTGAAACGGGATTTCAGGTTCAGGTTTATTTCTCTCTACTCGACTACGAGTTTGATTTTTTGTGAACTGATCCATTTTTTGTTCTAATGTATCTTCCTCATTGGTTTGAAATGAATCTAGTAATTGAGAAATCTCATCATTCTCATGTTTTCTTTTCTTATCCATAAGCTTCTATCGCCCCTTCGAGACTATTTTACCAAAACCACTTTGATTTGACCACTACGTTTTCTTGATTTGCCTGAATCCATAAAGGATGTGCTGCCAACACAAACATACAATCTGCATGCAGAAGCTTTTGAGCCGCATATAACGTATTTCCAGTTGTACATACATCATCCACTAATAAAACCTTCTGTTGTGGCAAGGGATACAATTGTTTCAATGCCAACACATCTTTAATATGCGATCTTTGAATTTTAGATTGTGAAGACTGCTTAATATTCTCTTTTTTATAAAAAGGAGAATGCACAAAAATATCTAATGTTGAATATATCTCTATTGTGGCTTCAAAACCTCTTTCCATACGTTTTGCATCTGCACTACATAAACCACATACGCAAAACTTTTTAAAATGTTTTTTTAAGTACATATGCTGATTTAAAAATACGTCCTTTAGTACAATGTCTTTTTGTTCTTTATACTGGAAAAACAATCGCTCTAGGAATTCATTATATTCATACAATACATATAATGGTATTCCATCAATATTATAGACATGCTTATGAAGTTTAAAGTTTTTCAAGCAATCTGGACAAACCAACAGGTCATCATAAAAGAAAATATCAAAATTTCGCATTTTACTCATTGGTTTGTGACAGCATAAACAGTATCGTTCATTTTTGATATTTGACTGACACAATCCTTGATAGACTTGTTTAAAGCCTGACATAAACACACTCCTTTTCCATCTGGATCCTTAAAGCTTCTTCCCACACGTCCAAAAATCTGAATCAAGCTTGCCGTGGTAAAAACAGAGTGATCTCCTTTAAAAACTACGACCTGCACACTGGGAATTGTGATTCCACGTTCTAATAATGTTGTACAAACTAAGGCACTCATTTCTTTATTACGGAAACGATCTAATATTCTGTCTTTATCTTTTGTGGATGAATGAATAAAATCTGTTTTCACAAAAATATTTAAGAGTAACTTTAACCATTTGCCATCACTTTTTCTTGGTACAAACACCAATATTTGTTTCCCTTCCCGCTTAAACTTCATACACAAATACAGGACGATCCATACTTGTATAAAAACAGATACTTGTATGACCTTAGGAACAATTAAAGGATGTTTATGTGGTCTTTCAAACAAGCATACAAGCTCCATTTTCTTTTGTTTGACTAATTCCATACTCAATTCATCTGGAGTTGCACTCAACAATAGCTTTTGACCAACACACGCCTGATTTGCGATTGCCTGAAGAACTTCATTGCCAACAAAGGGAAAGGCATCTAATTCATCTAAAATCAATAAATCAAAGGCATATGGATAACGATACAATTGATGTGTTGTACAAACAATAATATCGGCATCCGTAATTTGCGTATATCCTTGTGCAACTTCACAAATACTTAATTCAGGAAAAGCTATTCTTAATCGTCCTGCAATCTCAAGTACAACTTGTCTTCGACTAATCGCAAAAGCCACCTTCTTTCCCTTCGATAAATATCCACAGATGCTCTCAAAACATATTTCAGTTTTGCCAGCACCTGTTGCAGCATACAACATAACATCCTTCCCCTCACATAAATGATGATATACTGTATGACTTGCTTCTACTTGTGAAGGTGTTAAGCTATAATTCAATTTAGGCTCTCCAACCCATGTCCTATGCGTTAATTTCGCCGGTTCTATTTTTTCATTAACCTCCAACCGAGAAAAATCAATGCACTTACGACAATAATAAACTCCATGGTCATACGTAAATAATTTTGGATTTTCATTTTGACATCGATTACACTTCATATACTCTTATACGAAAAAAAAGTGCAATTTTTTGCACTTTATTTAAATATTTCTGATTTTTCAATACGCATAGCCGCTCTTTTTATATCTTCAATATCTTGAACCAAAGCTAAACGAACATATCTTGTACCATGAACTCCAAAAGCTTGTCCTGGAGTAACTACAACACCTGCTTTTTCTAGCAAATCCTTTGTGAATGCATATGAATCTTCATATTGATCAGGTATTCTTGCCCATGCAAACATTGTTGCAGGGCTCTTATCGATATGCCACCCTACTGTATCAAAGATTTCACATAACGCATCTCTTCGATCTTGGTATGCCTGACAAGTCGAATGAATACTTGCACCACCATGTCTTAAGGCTTCAATACCTGCATATTGAACAGGCAAGAAAATTCCGTAATCCATATTTGATTTTAATGTATTATAACATTCAATAACCTCTTTATTTCCTACACATACACCAAGTCGTGCACCAGCCATTCCATAGGTCTTTGAAAATGAATTTAATTCTATACCCACTTCTTTTGCGCCATCAAAGGATAAGAAGCTTTTACCAACTTTTCCATCAAATACAAGTTCACTATATGCATTGTCATGAAGAACCACAATATCATATTTTTTCGCAAACGCAATCAAATCCTCATAAAAAGAATCTGGAGCTATAGCACAAGTCGGATTATTTGGATAAGAAACAATCATCATTTTTGCCTTTTTTGCGATTTCCTCATCAATTTGATCCAATTGAATAACATAATTATATTCCTGTAATAAAGGCATATATTCGACCTTTGCACCTGCAATTTTTGGCCCATCGCTAAAAATTGGGTAATAAGGATCAGGTACTAGCACAATATCTCCAGGATCACATATAGCTAAAAACAAAGTGCTTAGAGCCTCTTGAGACCCTTGTAAACAAATCATTTCATCATTTGTAAGTTCTACATTGTATCGATTCTTATACCAATCATGAATGGCAGCCTTCATTTCAGGTAATTCATTGATTGCATATTTATAATTTTCAGGAACCATGATAGCATCTTGTAACGCCTTCATAATTGAGGGTTCTGGTGCAATATTAGGAGATCCAACTGAAAAATCAATTGTTTCCTTTCCTGTTCTATTTGTATAATCCAATTTCATATTCTTCAATTCTGTAAATATAGAAGACTGAAACAAATCCATTCTCTTCGCTCTTTTCACGCCAATACACCTCACACATTTCTTTATATTATTATAAGCAACTGAAAGAAAGGTTTCAAATCCTTTTCAAATCTTTCATAGCAACCAAACGATTATTGTTAGATTTCATTTATAAAACTTAAAAAATATATAACCATACATATCTTATATCCTTTGTTTATAGGCAATTTAAAAAATATACTCTTATTTTTTTATAACCAAAATAAAAAACAGTGCCATTTCTGACACTGTTATTATATTACTACTTCAAACCATATTTCTTGTTAAATTTCTCAATACGTCCCTGAGCAGCAGCGAAACGTTGACGACCTGTGAAGAATGGGTGGCAGTTACTGCAAGTATCTACACGTAATTCATCACCTTTGATTGTACTACCTGTTTCGAATTCTGCACCACAAGATGTACAGATACATTTAACTTTATGATAATTAGGATGAATTCCTTGTTTCATATTGTTGTATCCTCCTTCCGCCTTAAGTCATATCGACCCAAAGTAAGTGCTATACAATTATAGCAAGGCTTTTTTCAAATCGCAAGATGTTTTAAGTAAATTCAATAAATTTTTTTAAAATTTAGAATCATCTGCTTTTTCAAACCATTCACGAACCAATTGCACTGTATCTTTTAAGCAACCAGATTCAAATGGAACCTTTAATCCAGCTTCCTTAACAATCTTTCTAAATGGTAATGTTCCACCAATTTTGCAGATATTTTTATAGTCTTCAAAAGCTTTTTCATCCTTCTTTTGAATACGAGCCCAGAATTGTAAAGCGCAGACTTGAGCTAATGTGTAATCAATATAATAGAATGGATCCATAAAGATGTGAAGCTGACGCATCCACCATCCACCTTTTTCTAGAATATCAATTCCATCATAATTTTTGTGTGGTAAATATTGTTTTTCTAATTTACGCCAAGTAGCCAATCTTTCCTCTGGTGACATTTCTGGCTTTTCATATACCTCGTGTTGGAAGTGGTCAACTAAAACTCCATAAGGTAAGAACTTGACAGCTCCAGATAAGTGATTGAAATAATATTTATCAACATCTTCTTCAAAGAATGATTTCATCCATGGATATGTAAAGAATTCCATTGACATAGAATGAATTTCACAAGATTCATATGTAGGCCAAACACAATCAGTTGGGAAAACATTTTTACTTGAATACACCTGGAATGCATGTCCTGCTTCATGTGTTAACACTTCTGCATCATGACTTGTTTTATTAAAGTTTGCGAAAATAAATGGAGATTGATAATTTGGAATAAATGTACAATATCCACCAGCCGCTTTGCCTGGTTTTGAATCTAGATCCAACAATTCTCTATCTGTCATAAATTCAAAGAATTCTCCTGTTTTAGGATCCAATTCTTGATACATCTTTAATGCTCGTTTTACAAGTTCTTCACGATTATATTTAGGTGCAGGATTTCCAGATAAGAATTCAAACTTTTCATCCCATGCATGCAAAGTATCATAACCTAAGCGTTTTTGTTGACGAGCATATAATTCATTATCCAATGGAACCACATCTTCCAATACTTGTTTACGATAATTTTCTACATCGTCTTTATTGTAGTCAAAACGCATCATACGATAATAGCCAAGTTCAATATAATTATTATATCCTAGCTTTTTAGCCATACGTGTACGAACTTGAACTAATTGATCGTATACTTCTCCAATTTCTTTAGCGTGTTCGTCATACCATCCCCAATAAGCCTGCATAGCACGCTTACGTGTATCACGATCTTTATCGTTTGTCTTAACTTCCAATGCAGCTAATGTATAGGTTTCACCATCAAATTCAATTTGAGCACTCGCGATAATAGCTTGATATTTTGAAGCCAATTTATTCTCTTCCTGCATTTCAGGAATAATACATGGATCAAATGATTTTTCTTCCATTTCTCTTTGTAAGAAATATGTTTCTGGCACTTCCTTTTTTAATTCAGATACAAAAGAACTTGCCATTACTGCCTTGTTACAATTCACAACGTCTTCTTTTAATACTGGAAGCATTTCATTTAAAAAATCATTTTCCTGTGTATAATATTCATCTCTTGTATCTACTGTATGGCGCACTTCTACTAGTGTTTGGTTTGTATTGATATATTTATTTACATCATCCAACTCAACAAAAGCATTTTTAAATTCTTCATATGAAGCGGCATTTTTTAGCTTTTCACAAATCCCTTTTAGTTGTGCCTGCAATGCTTCAATATCCATATGTTCATATTTATAATCTGTAAATTTCATATTTTTTCTCCTAAAAAAAACAGAGAAGCATAAAGCTTCTCATATTATGCAAAGATGGCATTCCATCCAAATATTAATAAAGCTAAAATGACAATCGCACCTAATAATATTGGCCAGAATGTACTACTAGCAGCTATTAACAAGGCAAGAAAATCACCCTTTTCAAGACGATCCTCTTTACCTTTTTGTTTGTCTTTTTTTTCTAACATCTCACGCATTGATGGGCGCTTAGACACTAGAATTCACCTCCAAAGTGACACTTAACGAAGTGATTTGGTTTAACCTCTTTTGTTGCTGGTTCTTGTTCACGACAGATATCTTTCGCAAATGGACAACGAGGGTTAAATTTACATCCCTTAGGAATATTTACGTTACTTGGAATTTCACCTTGAATAACTTGCATTTCTTTACGTTTTGTAGGATCTGGTAAAGGAATTGCACCAATCAACGCTCTTGTATAAGGATGTTGAGGGTTAGAATAAATTTCATTCTTATCTGCAAGTTCCATCATACTACCTAAATACATTACACCTACACGGTCAGAAATGTGTTTAACAACTGACAAGTCATGTGAAATGAAGATATAAGAAATGTTCTTTTCTTCTTGCATATCTTTCATTAAGTTGATGATCTGTGACTGAATAGAAACATCCAATGCACTTACTGGCTCATCACAAATAATGAAGCTTGGATCTAATGCCAAAGAACGTGCGATACCAATACGTTGTCTTTGTCCACCTGAGAATTGGTGAGGATAACGATAGCAATAGTAGCTTGGCAACCCACAACGGTCCATTAGGTTTTTAACATATGCATCTAGTTCTGGACCACGTTTGAATTTTCCGTGAGCAATCAATGGTTCAGCCAAAATATTGAATACAGTCATACGAGGATTCAATGAAGAATATGGATCCTGGAAGATAAACTGCATTTCTTCACGCAAAGCACGCATTTCTTTACGAGATTTTTTTGCGACATCTTCACCTTCGAAGATTACTTCTCCACTAGTTGGTTCATAAAGACGAATGATTGTACGACCTAATGTAGATTTACCACATCCAGATTCACCTACTAGTCCTAATGTTTCACCTTCATATAAATCGAAAGTAATATCATCTACGGCTTTAACACATGGGTCGCCTTCTTTAAATTTACCTTTTTTTAGAGGGAAGTATTTTTTTAAATGTTTTACTTCAAGAATTTTTCTTTTTTCTGCCATGACTATCCCTCCTGTTTCATTTCTTCTTCAACTTTGAAGCACCATACATGGTGACGTGATTTAACTTTTGTATCTGTTGGTTGACCTTGTTTACAACGTTCGCTTACAAATGGACAACGATCTGCAAAGTAACATCCTTCTGGTAAATACAATGGGTTAGGTACACTACCTTCAATTGTATTTAAACGTTTTCCTTCTTCAGCTAATGAAGGCATTGAGTTCATTAATCCAATTGTATATGGGTGTTTAGGGTTGCTGAACAATTCTTCTACTGGAGCTGTTTCAACAACTTTACCTGCATACATAACGTTAACGTTATCAGCAACCTGAGCAACTACACCTAAGTCGTGTGTAATCAACATAATAGATGTACCTGTTTCATTTTTTAATTTATTCATCAAAGATAAAATTTGAGCCTGAATTGTAACATCTAGAGCTGTTGTCGGTTCATCGGCAATCAATAATTTTGGATGACAAGATAAAGCCATCGCAATCATAACACGCTGACACATACCACCTGACAATTGGAATGGATAGTTATCAACAACTTTTTCTGGACGAGAAATACCAACTTCTGCCAACAAATCGATTGCACGTTGTTTTGCTTCTTCTTTAGAAACTTCTTCGTGAGTCAAAATGTTTTCCATAATTTGATCACCAACTGTAATAACTGGGTTCAAACTTGACATTGGTTCCTGGAAAATCATAGAAATTTCGTTACCACGAATGTGACGAATTTGTTCATCTGTAGCTGTTGCTAAGTTCAAGCCTTCTTCATCACGATCTACATTTCCCATATATACGATTTTTGATCCAGGCATAATTTCTCCTGGTTCACTTACTAAGCCTAAAATAGACATGGCAGTTACTGATTTACCACAGCCTGATTCACCTACGATTGCAAGTGTTTCATTTTCATACATTGTAAAGTGGTTTCCATCAACTGCTTTTGAATCACCTTTTTTTGTATGGAAGTATACACGAAGGTCTTCCACTTTAATTACTTTTTTATTTACAGACATTGTGTATCCTCCTTACTACTGTAATTCCTTAGGGTCGAATGCATCACGCAATCCTTCACCAATCAAGTTGATAGAGATTACTGTTAATAAACACATTAAACCTGCAGGCATCCATTCCCAAGGATAGTTTTGGAACACGTAAGAATCACGTGCTAAGTTCATTAAGTTACCCCAAGAAGGAGTTGGTGCAGTCACACCCATACCTAAGAATGATAAACCAGCCTCAGTTAAGATAGCACTTGCCATTTGTAGTGTAGCATTTACGATTACTAATGAAATAACGTTTGGAAGTAAGTGTTTAAAGATTTTTGAGAAATCTGAAATACCCAAAGCTTCACAAGCTTGCATAAATTCTTGTTCACGCAAAGTCAAAATCTGTCCACGAACTAAACGTGCTAGTCCTGGCCATGATAATAAACCAATTAATAATGATACAGTATACATTTTTTGGCTTTGTGGAACCCACAACATAGTTGAGGCAACCGCAATAATCATTGGTGTAAATGGTAATGAATAAACGATTTCTGCAAAACGCATTAATACGTTATCCAATTTTCCACCATAGTAACCTGAGATACCACCAATTGTACATCCTAAGATGACAGTAATAACAGCAGCAATAATACCAACCATGATAGAGATTCGTCCACCTAAGAATAAACGGAATAAGCAGTCACGACCTTGTTTATCTGTACCCAATAAGTGTTCTCCTCCTGGAGTTAAGTTAGGATTTGATAAATCATAGTCATTAACGCTATATCCAAGCATTGGTGGTACAACAATAACAGCAACAACAATTAATACAAAAATAATCAAACCAGCCATGGCAACACGGTTTTGTTTGAACTTACGCCATGCTATGGTCCAAGGACCTATAGATTCGATTTTTTCGCCAGATTCTAATACTACAGCATCTTTTTTAGCCATCTATAGTTCCCTCCTATTCATCTACCTTGATACGTGGGTCAACTAATGTATAACAAATGTCAGACAATAAGTTACCTAACAACATCAATAAGGCACTAAACATCAAACAAGCCATAACTAAAGAGTTATCACGTTGGTTGATCGCATCAATTAACACTTTTCCAATTCCTGGCCAGATAAATACAGATTCCAAGATTACGGCTCCTGAGAATAATGATGGAATGTATAATCCTAATAATGTTACTAAAGGAATTTGAGCATTTTTAAATGCATGTTTGTAGATAACAGTCTTTTCTTTAAGACCCTTTGAACGTGCTGTACGAACATAATCCATGTTGATAACTTCAACCATAGAGTTACGTACATAACGTGAGAATGACGCAAATGAACTAAACGCCAATACGATTACAGGTAAAATTGAGTGTAATGCGATATCTCCAATTTCTTGGAAAATACTTGAGTAACCAAAGCTTGATAGCATTGTGTCACGCATTCCGTTGATAGGCATACCTGGAATCTGCAAACCAACGAAGAAAATTAATACTAAGGCAAAGAAGAATGTTGGAACACTTATTCCTAACAATGAGAATACAGTCCAGAAGTTATCAAACACTGTACCTTTCTTTACTGCCTGTTTTATTCCAACTGGAATGGCAAAAATCAAAGCCACAATTAATGATACAACATTCAAATAGAATGTATTCCATACATAGTCACCAATAATTGTTCCAACTGGCTTTTTAAGGGTAATACTTGATCCTAAATCTCCTGTACACATACGTCCAACCCAACGTACATATTGTTCAGGTAACGATTTATCCAATCCTAACAACTCACGAACGTGATCACGTTGTTCTTGTGTAACCTTTGAACCGGCTCCAAAATAAGCTGTTACCTCATCACCTGGCATCGCCTTTACAGTACCGAAAATAACGATTGAAATGATGAAAAGGACAGGAATCATCGCTAAAATTCTTTTAAATACATACTTTAGCATAGTTATCGATCCTTTCTATCCACTAAATGCATATAAGAGCAAGTCAATACGGCTTGCCCTTAATTTTATAAACAATCCACGAGTTTTTCATGCAGACTATTTAACGTTGCCACGTTTCTGTTAATGAACATTTGTCCTTTAACATCCACTATTTTAACACATCTTTGTGCAATTTTTAAATTTATTTTACAGTAATTGTATCCATTGATTGAGACCAGTTACGTAATGTTCCTGTTCCAGTCAAGTCAACTTTCTTATTGTAAAGGTTGAATTGCATACCTGAATAAACTGGCATGTATCCTGCATCATCAGCAGCCATCTTCATAGCTTCAACATATTCTGCTTTTGATTTTTCTGCATTTGACTCAGCACGAGCTTTTGTCAATTGGTCAACCAATGCTTGATCATTAACACGAGAGTAGTTATTTACAGCCATGTTATTTGGATTATTTGTATATGAATCATTAGCTCCAGCATCTTGGTTATCTGTAAAGCTAGTAGCTAAGAAACACATATTCCATTCGCTATCGTGGCTTTCATCTTGAATGTTGCTTAATAATGTAGAGAAGTCAACTGTAGTTTGTTTTAAGTCAACACCTAAATCGCTCCAAGTTTTCTTAACCATAGGAATTAATGTTTCAAGTACTGAGTTACCTTCTGAACATAAGAATTTGATTTCTAATTTTTTTCCATCTTTTTCACGGATTCCATCAGAACCTTTTACCCAACCAGCTTCATCTAATACTTTGTTCGCTTTATCCATGTCAAATGCATATGTATTTAATCCATCGATTGTTTCTTCATTACGAACAACGGCACCACAGTTTACTGATGCTGGACTCCAGTATGCAGCTGGTACATATCCACCTTTAACTTTTTTAACTTCGTCACTTGCTTTTTTATCCCATCCGAAGTATGAATCACAGAATCCTTGACGATCTGTCGCATACATCAATGCTTGACGTACTGCTTTGTCAGCTGTAGCTCCATTGTTAGCGTTCATAGCTACGAAACCAACAGCACTACGACTGTAGTAGTTGAATGCCATGTTTTTATCTTGACTCGCTTCACTTACTTTATTTGTTTCAATTACATCTGGAATTAAATCAACTGTTCCTTTTTTCAATTCAGAAACTTCTGTAGTTACATCTGTTTTCTTAATAACGATTTGATCTACTTGGTATTGTCCCTTTTCAGGATTGAATTCTTCATTACGAACAAATGAAGCTCCACTTGCTTTGTCATATTTCTTTAATTGGTAAGCACCTGAACCACAAGTTTCTTCTTGGTTCTTTTCAACAACTTTTACTTTACCTTGTTTGTATTTTGAGTAGTGATCAGCACTGGTGATTCCCATTCCACCAAATTTTGTGATTGCATCGATTTGAGGTGATACTAAGTGGAATACTACTGTGTAATCATCTGGAGTTTCAATACCAGTTAATTCTTTAGCAGCTCCGCTATTATATTCTTTATATCCTACTAGGTTTTCCAATCCACCACCATTAGGACCAGCATAGCTTGGGTCAGCTAATGTTGCGAATGTAAATTTAACGTCTTTTGAAGTTACTTCAGTTCCATCACTGAATTTGTGTCCTTTTTCCAATTTGTAAGTTAATGTTAAACCATCTGCACTTACTTCTGGTAAATCTTTAGCCAATTCTGGTACCAATTCGTTATCCGCATTGTACTTTAGCATTGATTCGTAGCATAAGTTTACTACATATTGATCATAAGCACTTGATGCATATTGAGGTGTAAACTGTCCAGTTAAACTTTGGTTTACAGATACTGTTAATGTTTTTGCGTCACTGTTAGATCCGCCTGAACATGCTACTAAAGTAGAAGCCATTGCTACAGATGCTAAACCAGCAACAATTCTTTGTTTGTTCATTTCTCTTTCCTCCTATAGTTTGCTCACTATGTGTGATGAAATTATACTATGTTAGAAAGTTGTTTTCAAGGGTTTAAGAAAATAATTTACATGCAATTTTACATGAATGTATATTTTTCATGAACTAAACACGCAATTTTGTCTTTAAATCATGCATTTTCATTGAATTCGCTTACATTGATATTTTCGTGCTATTATTTTAAACATTTGTCCATGAATACTGTATTTTTGTGAAAATAATGAAAAAAGGCTCAAACTATTGAGCCCTTGTTGCATTGTTTAAAATAAATTATGAATGCTTTGTTTTAGATTTTCAATTTTGCATGGACGACTATAGTCATATCCTTGAACAAAATCTGTATGTAGTTTTACATATGCATCATATTCTTCTTGAGTTTCAATTTCTTCAACACATATTTTTACATTCACCGGGAATAGCAATGTTGATCTGAATATTGTTCATTCCAGGTCTAGGCATGATATCAACTCCGAACTATTTTTACATATATTGTAAATTTTTTTATCAAATGATACTATTTGTTAATTTCACATAATTCAATCTGATTTCACAATATTTACCAAAGTTATACTAAACTTATGACAACATGGAATGGTATTCTATAAGTGCCTTAAAGATAAGGCAATGAATATAGAAAATAAACCAATATTCATATCTCTCTCCTAAAAATAATAAACAAAAAAAGAAGCCATTCTAGATGCCAACACTAGAATGGTTTTCTTTCGTTTCGTATGGTAAAATAGCCAAGAAAGAAGTGAATCTATGAACAAAGCATTATCTCATTTACATACAATCAACAGGCATAAAATAAAAGTGACATACCTATGTTTTCGGTGTCATTTATATAAACAAGGAATTCTTCATGATTTAAGCAAGTATTCCTATGTTGAATTAAAAACAGGTTTTCATTATTATCAAGGATTCCGTTCTCCAATTGATGCTGAAAAAGAAGAAAAAGGCTATTCTCTAGGATGGTTGCACCACAAAGGTAGAAATAAACATCATTGGGAATACTGGCTTGATTTTGGAAAAGATGGTATATATGCATGTAAAATGCCTATAAATTACGTCATTGAAATGTTTTGCGATAGAGTCGCAGCCAGTATGATTTACCAAAAAGACAAATACACGGATTCAAGCGCACTTGAATATTATGAAAATGGACGAGGTAAAATTCTGATTCATCCTGAAACAGACGCCCTCATCCATCATTTGTTAAAGTATTTATCTGAAAATGGTCTTGATCAGACCATTCATTATATTGTCACTGAGATTAAAGAATAATTATTCTACAGTTACACTTTTTGCAAGGTTACGAGGTTTATCTACATCGCAGCCTTTTTCTTTTGCGACATAATAAGCAAATTCCTGTAACAATACAGTTGCTGGAATACAACTTAGCATTGGATCCACATCAGGAATACGAATTACATATTCAAATCCTTCCACGTTTTGGTTTTGTGAAGCAATTAATATAACCTTAGCTCCATGAGCTACTGTCTCTAAAATATTCGAAATTGTTTTTTGTGCAACACTAGGCTGTGTGGCAAGCGCAATCACAACTGTATCTTTTTCAATCAATGCGATAGGGCCATGTTTTAATTCTCCAGCCATATAAGCATCCGCATGTACATAAGACACTTCTTTTAGCTTTAACGCACCTTCAAGAACACTTAAATAATCCAATTGTCTGCCGATAAAATAAGCATCCTTTTGATTCGTTAATAATTTCGCAAATTTTGCCATCTGATCTTCTTGTTGAAGCATTTCTTCTACCACTTTTGGCATTTCCTTCAACTGAGTAATCATATATTTCTTATTCTCTACATTACCATTAAATAATGAAGTTAATTTCAAACATAAACACATCAATAATACAAGCTGTGTTGTATAAGCTTTTGTACTTGCGACCGCAATTTCTGGACCTGCACAAGTATACAACACAAAATCAGATAAACGAGCTAAACTAGAACCTAACACATTCGTAATTGATAATGTTTGTGCACCTTCTTCCTTGGATAATTTTAAAGCCGCAAGTGTGTCTGCTGTTTCACCAGACTGAGAAACAAAAATACATAATGTTTTTTCATTTATGCGGTAATTTCCATATCTGAATTCACTTGCACTTATGCAGTGAATTGGAAGATCAACCCAAGTACGAAGTATGTATTGTGCATATAAACTAGCGTGATATGCGGTTCCACAAGCCACAAAATAAATTTGATTGACATTTGAAACGTCTAAACCATCTAATTCTGGCATTGCCAAGTTATTTTCAATATGAGCACGCAATGTTTCTTTTATTACATATGGCTGTTCATGCATTTCCTTCTGCATAAAAGTATCATATCCACCTTTTTGAGCTGCACATGCATCATATGAAATGTGTATCCATTGCATATGTACTGGATCTCCAAAAAAATCATAAACCTCAATGTTTCCAGGTTTCAAAACCGCCATCTGCCCATCTTCTAAAGCACAAATATCTTTTGTATAATCCAAAACAGCTGGAATATCACTGGCACAAAATGCAGCTGTAGCTGTCTTTCCAACAATCATTGGACTTTCTTTTTTAGCTACAAAAACACAATCTGGATAGTCTGTACAAACTACGCATAACGCAAAACTTCCTTGAAGATATTGTACACATTTTTTTAATGCGTACATAATATCCCCTTGATAATAGTAATCTAGCATATGAACAATAACTTCACTATCTGTCTGTGATTGAAATGAGTATCCTTGCTCTAATAAGCATTCTTTTATAGATGCATAGTTTTCAATAATTCCATTATGCACAATTGAAATCGTATTACTCTCATTTGTATGTGGATGTGAATTCATATTACTTGGGACGCCATGAGTAGCCCAACGAGTATGACCGATCCCTGTATGTTCAGAATGCTCTTTTTCGGTCAACAATTCTTTTAAATTCGTTAGACGTCCTTTTGCCTTATACGTTTCTAAATGATGTCTTGAAACTAAAGTAACTCCTGCAGAGTCATATCCTCTATACTCGAGTTTTTCCAACCCCTGCAATAAAAATGGTAAAGCACTCTCTTTACCTGCGTACGCTGTGATTCCACACATTATAAAAATCCTCCTATTTATTATTATCATGGAGGATACCAAATGGCTTTGTTCAACATTCACACATTGTTTTTGTCCATCGTTAAAGGTTGTATCAACCTCCAGACTACCCGCCGAATTTTTCGATAAGTCTGGTCCTCGTCAACTAATCACTAGTCCTGGCGCTATTTTTTTACTACAACTCCATGAATAATGAATATTATACAAAAAATGATACATTTGTCAAAAAAGAAGACTTACTCTTCTTCGACTAGATTCAATAATTCTAATACCCGATTTAAGTCTTCTTTGTTTTCATAATGAATTGAAATGGAATTTTTACTGATAGATACCGATGTTTGAAAATATTCCTGCAACTTTTCTTTTGCAGCTTTTACATAAATATCTTCTTTTGGTTTTTCAACCGTTTTCTTGTTGTTGATATCCTTAACAATCTGTTCAACTTTACGTACAGATAACCCTTGGTCTATAGCCTGCTTTGCGACTTTACGCATACCTGCTTCCGTTTTTAATCCTAATAAGGCACGGACATGCCCCATACTCAATTGCTTATTTACAACATATTCTTGAACATCTTCTGGAAGTTTTAATAAACGCAGTAAATTCGTAATATGTTCACGTGATTTTCCTACGCGATGAGCCAATTGCTCTTGTGTATAGTTTAATCTCTGAATCAATTTTTCATAGGCCTTCGCCTCTTCGATTACATTTAAATCTTCACGTTGAATATTTTCTAGCAACGCAATTTCCATCATTTCCTGATCATCGAAATCAACAATGATGGCTGGGATATCCTTTAATCCAGCTAATTTTGAAGCTCGAAGTCTTCTTTCACCGGCAATCAAATCATATCCTTGAATGCTCTTTTTAACTAGAATTGGCGTAAATACTCCATGCTGCTTGATTGATGAACTTAATTCTTTTAGAGCATCCTCATCAAACACTTTACGTGGCTGATATGGATTGGGACGAATTTCATCGACAGGAATCTTTGATTGTTCCTGGCTCTCGACTTCCATATCTCCATTCTGAATATCATCTAATACTTTAGAAACATCCTGTCCAAAAATGCTAGATAAGCCCTTTCCTAATCGAGCATTGTTTTTGTTTTCCATAAACTACGCCTCCTTTGAGTTGCGCTTTAATACTTCTTCCGTTAAACCAGCATATGCCTTAGCTCCTGTACTTTTAGGATCATACTCAAAAATAGATAAGCCGCGGCTAGGTGCTTCCGACAATTTTACGTTTCTTGGAATAGAATTCTGATAAACAAGCTTTCCAAAAGTCTGACGAACATCTTGGGACACTTCAACACTCAATCTTGTACGAATATCAAACATAGTCAAAAGGATGCCCTCAATTTTAAGATTACGGTTACTTGTTCTTTGTACTAAACGAATTGTAATCAATAACTGAGTTACTCCTTCCAATGCATAATATTCACATTGTACAGGAATTAGAATACTATCTGCTGCTGTTAGTGCATTCGTATTTAATAATCCAAGTGATGGTGGACAATCAATAATAATATAATCGTATTGATCACGAATTGGCGCAATTGCCTTTTTTAACAATTCTTCTTTTCCTGCTTCCATTTTATCCATATCCAAATCGGCACCTGCTAAATTGATATTTGCAGGAACAATATCGATTCTTGGATTCATTTTAGGAACGATTGCTTGCTGAATCGGAACACCTTCCATTAAAACAGAATGAATTGTTGCTTGAGAATTATTCTGATTCGCATTTAAACCCTGTGAAGCATTTCCCTGTGAATCAAAATCAATCAATAATACTTTTTTACCTACATGTGCAAGTCCACTTGCTAAATTTATAGATGTAGTCGTTTTACCGACACCACCTTTTTGATTCGAAATTGCTATTACTTTTCCCATATTCAACCCTCCAAAGGCTTTTTCTTGATTTGACCATACGCTCTTGGATATTTATTAGGCGTATGTTTTACTTTTTTAAAATATAAATTAATGCGTGTTGCATCTTCCTCAATCATGAATTTCTCTTCATCTATTAATTCAACACCCAATATATCAATGGCTTTTTGTGCGTTTAAAAGCTCCTCATGCCCATTTTTTCCTTTTAGTGCTACCATAGTATGATTCATTTTCACAAGTGGCACGCAAAGTTCTAATAAAATCGATAATTTTGCAACGGCACGCGCACTCACAACTTCAAAGCATTCACGCTTTTCTTTTGCCAAATCCTCTGCTCGCACATTCAAAATATCTAAATTGCTTAAATTCAATTGAGTTTTCACTTCATTTAGAAAACGACAGCGCTTTTGTAAAGGCTCCACCAAAGTCATATGAACATGTGGAAACGCAATCTTTACAGGAATTCCCGGAAAACCGGCACCTGATCCAATATCGCACATTGTTTCAAAATCAATATTTGAAAAAGGCATGATAGAATCATAAAAATGTTTCTCCCACACTTCTTCTTCCTGCGTAATTGCAGTTAAATTCATCTTCTCATTCCATTCAACAAGAAGTTGCATATATTTTACAAATTGATTCATTTGTTCTTCATTTAATTGGATACCAGCTTCTAAACAAGCCTTTTGAAATTCTATTTTAGTCATGAAAACCCTCCACGATATCCATTATATCATATATTCGATCCACTCGTATTTTTACTATACGCAATAATTTGACATTATGTATGTCAGTTTATTTATTTTATTCATTTATGATACAATTTTAACAAGGAGGTAACTTATGAAAAATTTAAAGAAAGTTTTATTTATTGTTGTCTTTATCTTAATTGCCTTTGTAGGCGGTATGTTCTTTGCGAATAAACAAACAGAACCAGAAATCACATCGACATTAATTCAGAATAGAATCGAACAAGCGAGTGATTTAGTAACCACAAAATATCATTATGCAAAAGTAGGAAAATTCGAAAATTCACTTTCATTAAATGGATGGTCGATTCCTTTAACAAATAAAAATTTCATTTTAACATTTGAAGGAGAAATTCAACTTGGTACAGATTTGTCAAAGGCAAAAGTAGATATTAAAGATTCTACAATCTACGTCACAGTAGACAAACCTACCGTTATTTCTAATTCAATTGATGAATCAAGTATTGAAGTCTATGATGAAACAAAAAACATATTTAATCCAATTAGTGTCAATGATTATAAAAAATTCGCGGTAGAGCAAAAAGAAACAGCTTTATCTGAAGCCAAGAAAAAAGGATTAATGAAAACAGCTCAAGAAAATACTAAGAAAAGTGTTAAGGATATTATTTCCATTATTCCAGATACAGACGAGTATACTATTGAAGTATCCTTTAAGGAGTAGTTATGGCAAATTTAAAATTAGTTGATGCTTTTACAGATTTTGTAGAAGAAAGCACATTACCCTATCGTCAAATGATGACATATTATAATTGTGCTCTTATGGAAGTAGAAACAAAATTTAAAGTTCTTAATGAACAATTTTCCTTATTTTATGATCGTAATCCCATTGAGTCAATTCATACACGAATTAAATCACAATCGAGTATCTTAAAGAAGCTTCAAAAAAAGAATCTTCCACTAACAATTCCTAATATCGAAAACAATCTATTCGATATTGCTGGTGTTCGTATAGTATGTTCTTTTACTGAAGATATCTATTCTTTAGCCAATTCCTTTCTCAACCAAGATGATGTTCGTTTGATAGAAAAAAAGGATTATATTAAGAATCCAAAAGAAAATGGATATCGTAGTCTTCATCTTATTATTGAAATACCAATCTTTTTATCAGATGAAAAAAAATGGGTCAAAGTAGAGGTACAATTTAGAACCATTGCGATGGATTTTTGGGCGAGTCTAGAGCATAAAATTCGCTACAAGAAAAATCTATCTAAGGATAGATTAGATGAAATTGATAAAGAATTATTAGAATGTGCAAAGATATGTAAAGTATTAGATGACAAAATGGAAGAAATAAAGACGGGAAATTAATTTTCCCGTCTTAATTTTCTTCATATACTTCTTCAAAAGACACTTTTGCGTCTTGTGAGTTTTCTTTCATGAATTTACGATTCTTATAAAAACCAACTGTTAATAATGGTACGATGATAATTGCGATACCTAAATATCCACAATATCCATATCCATATTTAACTACATTTGTAAGTCCAACGAATGAGATTCCCATAGAAACCACCATGATAAAGGCAGAAACTAAAGCTCTACGAACTGGTACATTTTCTACTTTTTGAAGAAACTTCACATTTTCAAAGCGATTCACAAATCCAAAGATTACACAAACAGCACTTGAAATTAAGCATAAGAATAATACAAGTCCATAAAGTGCGACAAGCCAGTTAGCTCCAAAAGATTTTAATGTTGTTAATGTAGGAAGTGTTGTTCCATTTGGCTGTGTTAAATAATAGTGTTGCCAACAAAGTAACATTAATACAGCAAGGCCTAGTCCCAACATATTTAATGTAAATGTTAGTGCCATTGAACGATCGCAATCTTGTTTTGTTTTTAAAACACTTGTTCCACAAACTAAGATAGCTGGTACTGTAACCCATTGGAATGCTGAATATGTTACACCATTCCATACAGCTTTTGGAAGTTGATTCCACCCATTGTTTGAAAAATCAACACGCATAACATCTAATAAATTATGTCCATTCAATAAACCGACTGTATAAATAGAAACAGCTAGTACTAAGATCACTACGCCCATATATGTACTTGCTCTACGAATTAAGTCCACTCCAAAAATTGTTAGGAATAATACAACAAGTCCAATTACTAGTGTTCCAAGATAGTAGTTCAATCCAAAGTATTGTGTTAAGGCACTTGCAGCACCAGAAATACAAGACGCAACAACCATTAAAACCATGATATTAAAGAATAATTCAAACAATAATTCAACCTTATCAAATGGATGATATAAACACTCAAACAATTCCTTATATGTTTTTAACCCACGAGAGTTCATCATAATTTGTCCTTCACGAATTGTCATCGCAAGAAGTAACATTGCAACAGCAACACCAACAATAGCTGGCCACCCTAAACTAACAAACCATGTATTTTCCTGATTTCCTGTCGCAAAGCCTCCGCCTGCGTGTGCTGCAAATGCAGTTATCGCAACGGAAAATGCAGCCATCCATGATCGATTCATGTTTTTTACTTGATTCTTCTTCATTTTCAAATTCTCCTTCTCTTGCAACAAAAAACCTTCCGCCTCTTGTTGCCTATAATCAGCATAAGAGACGAAAGGTTATAATCTTCTTCCGCGGTACCACTCTTTTTCATTCTATTGAATGCCCTCATCGATGCTATCACATCTAGTCTTTATATCGTAAGACTCACGTCTATAACTACATTATCGCTACAGCCACTCCATGGTGATTTTCATTCTCTAG
>ERZ857629.641-NODE-641-length-45391-cov-4.022190_pt1 | contig 45391 bp, 26 predicted proteins | sample MGYA00519700_ERZ857629 | MGnify/ENA primary metagenome ERZ857629 (study PRJEB31778, sample SAMEA3449351) | human gut metagenome | biome: human gut; feature: human-associated habitat; material: faeces | place: United Kingdom | collected 2010/2012 ... | reverse complement strand
AAACCTTAGCAAAGGCGCACCGGAAGACTCCAAATTGTTCTACGCACAGGCAAGACAAATGGGAACGGTGGGCATTGACGAATTGTGCGATGAAATCGCTGAAACGTGCACGCTGACCTCGGCGGACTTGAAATGTGCGCTCGACCGCCTTGCGTGGTCGATTGCCAAGCATGCCAAAGAGGGCAGAAGCGTGCAGGTGGGCGAATTGGGGAACTTCCGCATGAGCATCAGCTCCAAGGGCGTGGAGACGGAAGAGCAAATGAACGCCACGCTTATCAGGAAGGCGAACTTGTTGTTCTATCCGGGCAAACGGCTGCGGAGCGCAAGGAAGGAAGCCCGCTTCGAGAAGTTCGTGGCCAAGAAAGAGGAGCAGAAAGCGGGTGGAGGCGGCAATGAAAGCCCGGGGGCGTAAGATGCTGCTCCTTGTGATGCCCTGCCTGGCATTGGCGTGCTCCTCCTGTTGCTGGGCTTCTGGGTTCCCCCGGTCGGCATCATCGACAGCTCCGTCCTCGTCGCATTCGGGGAGATGAGCACCTTCACCGGGGCATTGCTGGGGATTGATTACCGGTACAGGTATGATGCCAGTAAACATTACAAGAAATGAGGAAAGGCGGTGTGCCTGCATCCAACAACCGTTTGGATGCAGACCCCTTAATATTTTGATTTCGAGGTGAAACTATCTCCTTTAATTGTTTGTATTATCTACTATCGGACACTGACCACTTTTTTTACAATCACATATCATGAGGATAACTCAGTCTGAACTCAGTCAATATCAATGGATAGAAATCCACATTCTCTCCCGGCTTTTCTTTAACAATACCGGAAAACGTATAATCTGAACAATGTAAATAATGTTTCCGGAAATCATCCGGCAACCTTGTTGGATAATAAAAAGTACCATTATGCAATAAAAAGATGGAATCATTTCGCAGAATTATGCCAAGGGTATCACTCATAGGTATGCTGTGGTCTGCTATCGTTTTATCTCTTCTATAATTCACATCTTTTAAGTTACCTTTCTTTTTCAAATCCTTGAAACGACTGTCTTTTTTATCCAACTGCATAACTAATATGCCATCACGAGGATAATATGTATGATTGCCCCAATAACCTCCTGTTATTCCACCAATTGGTTCATCCGGCTCATCCGAACTACATGCCATGCCTATAACTACAAACACCATCGACAAAAGCAAGATCCACCACTTATTATGTTTCATAGTTTTCATAATTACCTCCATTTTAATTGTTTATACTCGGTTGTCGCTTACCCTAATCCGTATCAGATTGGCTCATTTCCAGCCAACAAATGCTCCACCGCCGTAATGTAATGCTTTTATAGATATAATCCAAATTTTTAGAGCGGTTTTTTGAATTTTATCCAACAGATGTTGTCTGGCTTGATTCTCCTATGAGTTTTTATTAAAACCGCCTTGACTCAAAAGGGATGAATCAAATAACACAGAAAATCGCAAGTTCCGTTACTTTCCCTGCAGCACTTCATACGCATAACGGCCATCCGTCGTTGTACAAGAATATATTATCATGAACACTATGGAATCCGAAGCAGTCACAGCAAAGTTAATGTTTTCCCAAAAGCGACCCTTTTCGTGCTTCTTTTCCGTCATCCGAGAGAAATATGCCATCCCAAAAGAGGAAAAGGGGAAAAGAATGCCTTGCCGCTAATATTTATAAGACAAAAGTCCTTAGATTAATTATTTTTTTGCAACTTTGAAGGCTCAAACTGGATGTCCTTTCGAGACATACGTTGTCACTAATTTTTTAACCTTTTAATTTTCTTAGTAAGAAGTAAATGAGAAAATGGAAAATTGAAGATTCAGCCGAATTGTACAACATCAAAGGTTGGGGACTGAATTATTTTTCGATTAATGACAAAGGTCATGTTGCCGTGCAGCCAAAAGCTGACGGTCCTTCTATTGATTTGGAAGAGTTGATGGAAGAGTTACAAAGCCAGGATGTAGCAGCTCCGCTCTTGCTACGCTTTCCGGATATCTTGAACAACCGTATTGAAAAGATTTCAAGCTGTTTTGACAATGCAGCCAAAGAATATGGATATACGGCAAAGAATTATGTCATTTACCCTATCAAGGTAAACCAAATGCGTCCAGTTGTCGAAGAGATTGTTAGCCATGGCAACAAATACAACATCGGACTGGAAGCAGGATCCAAACCGGAGCTTCATGCTGTCTTGTCCATTGCCAGCGACAATGATGCCATGATTGTCTGCAACGGCTACAAAGATGAAAGCTATATCGAGCTGGCCCTTCTCGCCCAAAAGATGGGCAGGAGCATTTTCTTGGTTGTCGAAAAGATGATGGAGTTAAAGACCATCGCCAACCTTGCCAAGAGGATGAATGTCATGCCTAATATCGGCATCCGCATCAAACTGGCAAGCTCCGGAAGCGGGAAGTGGGAAGAGTCCGGTGGCGATGTCAGCAAGTTCGGGCTCAACTCAAGCGAGTTGCTGGAGGCTTTGGAATTATTGGAACAGAGTGGATTGAAAGATGCCTTGAAGTTGATCCATTTCCATATCGGAAGCCAGGTGACAAACATCCGCCGCATCAAAACCGCCTTACGTGAGGCAACCCAATTCTATGTGCAGTTAAAGCAAATGGGATTTGACATCAAGTTCGTTGACATCGGCGGAGGACTTGGGGTTGACTACGACGGGACACGGTCCGCCCTCAGCGGCAACAGCATGAACTATTCAATCCAGGAATATGTCAATGATGCCGTTTCCGCATTGGCTGACGTATGCAAGAAGTTCAATTTGGAACAACCCAATATCATTACGGAGTCCGGACGTTCGTTGACCGCCCACCATTCCGTCTTGGTCATAGAAGCCCTGGCTAGCACAAGCCTGCCGGCCTGTGACGAGAATGAAGAATTACAGCCTGATGCACACGAATTGGTCCGTGAGCTATATAATTTGTGGGACAATTTGAACCAGCCACGGCTTATCGAGACTTGGCACGACACGTTGCAATGCAGGGAAGAGGCATTGGAACTGTTCAACTTAGGATTGATTGACCTCAAGACCCGCGCACATGTGGAACGGTTGTTCTGGTCCATCGCAAGAGATGTGTACGAAATGGCTGAAGCGGTGAAGCATTCCCCGGATGAACTCAAGAAAATATCCAAGATGCTCCCGGACAAGTATTTCTGCAACTTCTCCCTGTTCCAGTCGCTGCCGGACTCATGGGCCATCGACCAAATCTTCCCGGTAATGCCGCTGAGCAGATTGAATGAGCAGCCCACCAAATCCGCCACGCTCCAAGATATCACTTGCGACTCCGACGGGAAAATAGACAACTTCATCTCCACGCGCAATTTCTCTTACCATTTGCCGGTACACAAATTAAAAGAGAAAGAGCACTACTATTTGGGAGTCTTTTTGGTTGGAGCTTACCAGGAAATACTCGGGGACTTGCACAACCTGTTCGGAGACACCAACGCCGTCCATATCAAAGTGAAGGGCGACGAATATGTTATTGACAAAGTAATCGAAGGTGAAACGGTAGCCGATGTATTGGAATATGTGCAGTTCAACCCCAAACGCATGGCAAGGTCCATAGAAGTATGGGTGGCAGCTTCCGTCAAAAAAGGTATAATTTCAGCCGAAGAAGGACGGGAATTCTTGTCCAACTACCGCTCCGGACTGTATGGTTACACCTATTTAGAATGATGGTTGGAGAATCTTCATTCAAGGAATGCAAAGGAATATAAATCAGGTATCAGCATTTTTTATTACCTTTGCTTGATTTTTCATAAGACAAAATAGATTTTTATAATATGTTTGACAATCTGAGTGAACGTTTAGAGCGTTCGTTTAAGTTGCTGAAGGGTGAAGGCAAAATCACCGAAATCAATGTTGCTGAAACATTGAAAGATGTCCGTCGTGCATTGTTGGATGCCGATGTCAATTACAAAGTGGCCAAATCTTTCACCGACAGGGTAAAAGAAAAGGCTATCGGGCAAAACGTGCTTACGTCTGTCAAGCCAAGCCAGCTCATGGTGAAAATCGTACACGATGAATTGGCGACCTTGATGGGTGGAACCGCCGCAGAACTAAACATCGAAGGGCGACCAGCCATCATCTTGATGTCAGGTTTGCAAGGTTCCGGTAAGACGACATTCTCCGGTAAGTTAGCAAACATGCTTAAAACCAAACGCAACAAAAAACCTTTGTTGGTAGCTTGTGACGTTTACCGTCCTGCCGCTATCGAACAGTTGCGTGTATTGGGAGAACAAATCTCAGTTCCCGTATATTTGGAAGAGGGGAACAAGAATCCTGTCGAAATCGCCCAAAATGCCATAGCGGAAGCGAAAGCAAAAGGAAACGACGTGGTCATTGTCGATACGGCAGGACGTCTGGCGATCGATGAACAGATGATGAAGGAAATCGCATCCATCAAAGCTGCCATCCAACCGAATGAAACCCTGTTTGTCGTTGATGCCATGACGGGCCAAGACGCAGTCAACACTGCCAAAGAGTTCAATGAACGATTGGACTTCAACGGTGTCGTATTAACCAAATTGGATGGTGATACCCGCGGTGGTGCGGCTTTATCTATCCGGACAGTCGTGGACAAACCAATCAAGTTCGTCGGCACAGGTGAAAAGATGGATGCTTTGGACATCTTCCATCCGGAACGTATGGCAGACCGTATCTTGGGAATGGGTGACATCGTCTCATTGGTAGAACGTGCCCAGGAACAATATGATGAAGAGGAAGCAAAACGCTTGCAAAAGAAGATTGCCAAGAACCAGTTTGACTTTGACGACTTCATCAACCAAATCCAACAAATCAAGAAAATGGGTAACTTGAAAGAGTTGGCTTCCATGATTCCGGGTGTGGGCAAAGCCTTGAAGAATATAGACATAGACGATAACGCTTTCAAGAGCATTGAAGCGATCATCTACTCTATGACTCCGAAAGAGCGTAAGAATCCGGCAATCATCAACAGCTCGAGACGCCAACGCATTGCCAAAGGTAGCGGAACATCCATCCAGGAAGTAAACAAATTGCTGAAACAATTTGATGAAACTCGCAAAATGATGCGTATGCTGACAACTGCCAAGGCTGGCGGACGTCCTAAATTCCCATTGTTTAAATAAGACAAATCATCAGAAATATGGAAAACCGACAATACCAATTATTAGACGGAAAGGCGACTGCTGCCCAGATGAAGCAGGAGATGGCCGAAGAAGTAGCCCGTATCAAAGCTGCCGGAGGAAAAGTCCCCCACTTGGCTGCCATATTGGTAGGGCATGACGGAGGTAGCGAGACTTACGTGGCATCCAAAGTCAAAACGTGCCAGGAAATCGGATTCCAATCTTCTTTGATCAGATATGAAGAAGATGTGACGGAAGAAGAACTCCTGCGGAAAGTAGGCGAATTGAACAACGACCCGGATATTGATGGTTTCATCGTGCAGTTACCTCTGCCCAAACACATTTCCGAGCAGAAAGTCATCGAGGCTATCGACTACAGGAAAGACGTGGATGGATTTCATCCTATCAATGTAGGGCGTATGTCCATTGGCTTGCCTTGTTTCCTTTCAGCTACTCCTGCCGGCATCCTGGAACTATTGAAACGATACCATATCGAGACAAAAGGAAAGCATTGTGTCGTATTGGGCAGAAGCAATATTGTCGGCAAGCCCATGGCATCGTTGATGGTGCAAAAAGCATATCCTGGCGATTGTACCGTGACTGTTTGCCATAGCCGTTCCCAGAACTTGAAGGAGATGTGCCAACAAGCCGACATCATCATCGTGGCTTTAGGTGTCCCTGAGTTTTTGAAAGGCGACATGGTCAAAGAGGGCGCAGTCATCGTGGATGTAGGGACGACCCGGGTTCCTGACGCAAGCCGTAAAAGCGGTTTCCGTCTTTGCGGGGACGTGAAGTTTGACGAAGTTGCTCCCAAATGTTCTTACATCAGTCCGGTTCCGGGCGGAGTTGGTCCAATGACCATCATTTCTTTGATGAGAAATACATTATTGGCAGGTAAAAAAGAAATCTACAAATAAACATACAAATATTATCCGGCAAATATTTGCAGATTACAAAATAATGATTACCTTTGCACCGTCTTAAAAGATAAGAATCTTTATAGATATTAAATGGTGAATGTAGCTCAGTTGGTTAGAGCATTGGATTGTGGTTCCAAGGGTCGTGGGTTCGAGCCCCATCTTTCACCCCTTTTATTGTCAAGAAAGATTCATCCATCCAAGATATCAAATGGTGAATGTAGCTCAGTTGGTTAGAGCATTGGATTGTGGTTCCAAGGGTCGTGGGTTCGAGCCCCATCTTTCACCCCTCCTTTCATAAGAGAATATGTCTGGCATCATGTTGGCATATTCTCTTTTTTTATGGTCGGCGGTGTGCCGGAATGACACACCGCCTGCATTACCAGCCTCCGCCCAATGCCTTATACAAATAAATGATAGAAAGCCGTTCATTGCATTGCGCCTTGTTCAAACCGATTTGCGCATTCAGCAATTCACGCTGGGCATCCAACACATTCATATAACTTATCACGCCATTCATATATTGAAGTTTCGCAAGGTCCAGATACTTTCTGGCAGCCAGCTCCAACTTTTCCTGCGACAACCTTACCTCTTTCGCCTTACGGACACTAATCAGGCCATCGTTCACCTCTTTGAATGCAGATATGACATCTTTCTCGTATTTATATGCACACTGTTCATATTGAGCCTTTGCCACATTCCATTTCGCTCGGTTTTGCCCCATGGCAAATAGTGGTTGCAGCAAATTGCCCGCTAACTGCCAAGCCGGACTTTTCAACAAATTGCCCAACTCATCACTTTCAAACCCTAAATTGCCTGTCAATGCAATCCGCGGGAACATATTGGTATAGGCAATCCCGACTTTGGCATTCGCCTCTTTCAACGCCATCTCCGATTGACGGATATCCGGCCTCCTTTCCATAAGAGAAGAAGGCAAACCAACAGGCAGGGCATCCGGCAAGCAAAACTCGTTCCCGGCTTTCCTTCGTTCTATGCCATGCGTGTAATCGCCTAACAACAGTGATAAATCGCTCTCCTTTACCTGGATCTTATATTCCAAGTCGGGTATCAGCGTTTCCGTTCTCGCCAGCTCGACCAATGCCTGGTTGTATGAAGTTTCAGATGTCAATCCTCCTTCATAGCGCAATTTGGCCAAACGAGCCCCTTCCTTTCTTGCCTCCAACGTTTGGCGGACAATTGACAGCTCTTCATCCAATGCGCACAGCTCATAATATCCGGCTGCCACAGCTGCTATGATTGTCAACTTCAAAGCCCTTTGTGCTTCGACTTGCTGCATATAAGCCGCAATGCCTGCCTGGTTCGCCCAACGAAGATTCCCCCACAAATCCAATTCCCAGTTCAATGTCATCTTTGCATCAAATTCCGGTTTAGGCTTGCGGTTGTCTCCTCCATAATTGAGGACCTCTTTCCCGCCATACAACATAGCGCCGACTGAAGGGAACATCTTAGAAAAGTTGATCCGCTTGGCTGCGACCATCTCTTTGATTTTCGCTGCTGCCACTTTCATGTCCTTGTTGTTCTCCAATGCCCGTCTAACCAATTTCTGCAAAAGCGTATCTTGGTAGAGTGACTGCCAAGGAATGTCGGAGACAGATGAGTCCGCGGACGAGGTTTGCCCCGTTATTTGCTCCGGCAAATTCAAATCGGGACTTACATATTCTTTACCCACTTTACAAGAGGAAAAAGCAAACATGGCAGCCACAATCACGGAAGCTGGAAGTATTCGACGGAAACGCAACAAATAACCTATATGGAATCCCCTCCTGAGTTTGTTTACCAATACAAAAAAGAAAGGAATCAAAACAATCCCCAATGTGATGGCAAACAACATGCCAAAGAAAATACCTGTCCCTATGCTATGGCGGGAAGCTGAACCCGGACCGGTCGCCAACACCATCGGCAACATTCCCAATACAAAAGCCAAAGAGGTCATAAGGATTGGGCGGAAACGCATCTTGGCAGCATGAATGGCAGCTTCCATTGCATCAACTCCTAAATCCACTTGCACCTTGGCAAACTCAACAATCAATATGGCATTCTTTGCAGCCAGACCGATCAAGGTCACCAATCCAATCTGGAAGTAAATATCATTCTCCAATCCGGTTATCCAAATTCCAAGATATGCTCCCAAAGCGGCAATCGGCAATGAAAGGAGAACTGCAATAGGAACAATCCAACTCTCATACTGGGCAGCCAAGAAGAGGAACACAAACAAGAACACAAGAGCCATGATAAATCCAGTTTCTCCTCCAGCCTTCTTTTCCTGATAAGAAAGACCGCTCCATTCTACCGATATGTTCTCAGGCAAATGCTCCTTTGCCAATTTTTCCATTGCCGCCATTGCTTCACCCGTACTATAACCATGCGCTGCTACTGCATTTATGGATGCTGTTGTAAACATATTGAACCGTTTGATCGTACCCGGTCCCGTTGTGTATTTAGTTGTTCCAAGAGCCGTCAACGGAACCATTGTCCCTTTTTGCGTCCTTACAAAATACAATCCAAGATTATCCTTACTTGCCCTGTAAGGAGCTTCGGCTTGGATGTAAACTCGATAAATACGGTTAAACATATTGAAGTCATTCACATAGACAGAGCCAAGATAAGCCTTCATCGTAGAAAAGATATCGGCAATCGGGATTCCTAAGAATTTTGCCCTGTCCCTGTCCACATCAAAGTAAACCTGCGGGATTTCCGCCTGCAAAGCAGATGAAACGCCTTGCAATTCCGGAGCTTTGTTTGCATAATACAGGAATGTGTCTGTCGCTTGACGCAAATCACTCCACGTAGCTTCTCCTCTTGCTTCCAATTGCATTTCCAAACCACCGCTTTCCCCTAATCCGGGAATCACAGGAGGACGCAGCACATATCCCTTTATTTCAGGATAATAATACAACTCTTTGCGAACGGACTCCATGACGTCCTCCACTCCCATCTTTCCCGATTTGCGTTCTTCCCAAGGTTTCAGGATAACGGTAAAAGTCGCCCTGTTTTGGGTCGCTCCCAACCGGTTGCTGCTTCCCGTGACATTTTGCACGTAGGCAACACCAGGGAGATTGTCTAAAAAGGCAATCAGGCGATCGGAAACAGTCCGCGTGCGTTCAAGCGTCGCACCTTCCGGCAATTCCACTTCTACGGTAAAAAATCCTTGGTCTTCTTCAGGTATGAAGGAGGTCGGCAATGTCCGGTTCAGGACAAAGATGGCAATCAAAGCCATGCCGAAGCCGGCAATAATCCTTCTCGGATGCAGCATGACTCTACTGAGAATTTGGGTATAACGGCTGTTCCCCTTTTCCAACCACTCATTTATTTTCCGGAACACGATGTTCTTTGAATGTTTGGTCGGCCGCAGAAGGAGGGCACACATGGCTGGACTCAATGTCAGCGCAACAACTGTGGATATCAATACGGAAACGACAATCGTCACCGAGAACTGACGGTAAAGCTGGCCCGTGATTCCGCCCAAAAAGCTGACCGGGACAAACACGGCTGCCAACACCAATGAAGTCGCTATCAAAGCCCCGCTCAATTCTCCCATCGCACGATGAGTGGCTTCACGTACAGATATTTTCTCTTCGTTGATGATTCTCTCGACATTCTCTACTACAACAATGGCATCGTCAACCACTATGCCAATGGCCAAAATCAAGCCTAACAAAGTAAGCATGTTCAAAGAAAAGCCCATGATCAGCATGAAACCAAATGTGCCGATCAAAGAGATGGGAACAGCGATGGTCGGAATCAAAGCCGCGCGCCAGTTCTGCAAAGAGAGGAACACAACCAAGATGACAAGGAATAAAGCTTCAAACAAAGTTTTATAAACTTCATGCACGGATTGGGAAATATATTCCGTCATATCAAACGGGAAGTTATATTCTACTCCATCCGGGAAATTCTTGCTTATTTCTGCCACGGCTGCACGCACATTCTCTGCCACCTCCAAAGCATTCGCTCCCGGCAACATATAAATAGACAAGATGGCTGCATTCTTTCCATTGATGCCGCTTTCTGTTGAATAGGACGACGCTTCCAAGGAGACTCTTGCCACATCACGCATACGCACAATCGAACCGTCCGAATTGGCACGTATCACAATATTCTCAAACTCCTCAACGGTGGAAAGACGGCCGGACGCTGTAACGGGCATGGTCACATCCACATCCAATATAGGCTGCTTGCCGAATTCACCGGCGGCAGACTCCCTGTTCTGGTCTTTCAACGCATCCTGCAAATCTTTAACGGTCAATCCCATGTCCGCCAAACGATCCGGATAAACCCATATCTGCATTCCATAATAACGGCTTCCGACATTGGACACACGACCCACTCCCGGTATTCTCCTAATCACATCCAAGACATTGATGGTCGCAAAATTACTCAAGTATATTTCATCAAACTTGGGATCATCCGACATAAGTGTCAATGTCATCAATTGGCTGGGTGATTGTTTCTCTATCGAAATACCATTCTGAACCACCTCTGCCGGCAAACGGCTCTCTGCTAATTTAATTCTGTTCTGCACCTCGACTGCCGACAAATCCGGATCGGCAGACACGTCGAATGTCACCGTTATGTTCAAGTTACCTGAATTGGAACAGTTGCTTTGCATATAAATCATTCCCGGAGTACCGTTCAACTCCTGTTCAATCGGAGTTGCCACAGCTTGTGACACTGTCAATGCGTTGGCTCCCGGATAATTGGCATTTATCTTCACTACAGGCGGAGTTATCTGCGGATACTGCTCCACAGGCAACATGACCAATCCGACTATTCCTATTATGATTATCACTAACGAAAGAACTGTGGAAAAGACCGGACGATCAATAAAAAATCCTGGTTTCATATATTATTCCTCCTCTTTTTCTCTTAATAACTGAATCGCTTTATCATCATAGGAAGAAACCGGGTGTACTTTCATATTTGGCACCAATTTGTGATATCCTTCAACAACGACCCTTTCGCTTTCTCCCAATCCCCTCTCTATCACAACGGAGTTCTCGACCTCCGGACCTATTTGCACAAATCGTTTTTCAGCTACATCATCCCTGCGTATCACATAAATGAAAGCTCCTCCCTTTTCTACGGACAAAGCCTTGCGCGGAACAACTATTGCCCTTTCCCGCACATCCAACAAAAGTTTCACCCTTGTTGACTGACCAGGCAACAGTTTCCGGTTGGGGTTGGGAAGGATGGCACGCACCGTAAATGTTCCGGTACTTGGATTAACCGACGGGTCTGCAAAATCCACAATTCCTTTTATCGGATATTCCGTATTGTCTGCCAAAGTCACTGTCACTGTCGGTTGCCATGAACGTGTCGTATCCCGTTCTCCAAACTTTACATTCCTACGTTCCGCCCTTAAATAATCCAACGCCGTCATCTTAAACTCCACTTTGACAGTATCGCTCTTCACCACCACTGCCAATTTGGATTTCCGTGCCGGACCAACCAATGTTCCTACGTCAGCAAGACGTTCACTGATGTATCCTGTAATAGGAGAAGTGACACGAGTATAACTTAATTCCAAATTGGCTTGTTCCAAATCAGCCTCGCTCATCGCTATATCCGCCTCCGCATTCTCCTTGGCGGCAATGGCATTATCCAAATCCAATTGGCTGGCGGCATGCTGTTCGTACAACGGAGTCAAACGCTCCACGTCCCTTGCCGCTTTTGCTGCTTGCACTTGATTCTTTTTCAACTGAGCTTTTGCCTTCGCCGCTTTCGCTTTATATAATGCAGGGCTGATAATAAACAAAGGATCCCCTTGATGAACCATTTTTCCCTCTTCAAACAACAAACTTTCCAAATAACCTTCTACTCTGGCATGAATCTCCACGAAACTTTCTGCTTTAATGCTGCCCACATATTCTCCGTAAATCTGCATGTCCTTCTTGACGGGTTTGTCTACAATGACTATCGGTAACTGCTTTTCTTCTTTCTTTTTGCAACTTACCAAAACCATTCCACAACAAAACAGCATAAATAAGCTCCACAATCTTTTGAATGAAAAATTCATTCGAGTCATCCTCTCCATACTTTTTATATTATAATTTCACAATCTATAATTGACTTATATGAATGAAAGAACCGTACCAAAAGCCCATTTCTTTTGTTAAAAGCAGTTACATATATCTTTTACAGTCCCTTCTGCCGCACATTGTGCGGAGTCATGGGAAAACAGAAATGGGGAAAAGGATGTGGAAAATGTAGAATTCTTCCACAAAGCCAAGCGCAACCTCTCCCCATGAATGAGAGTAACAAGACAAACTATAAAGGGCTGCATCAAAACATCCGTTTTGACACAACCCCTTTATTATCTATAAGATACTTTATCTATCACTTACAATCAAAGACCTTGACCGTGGCAATTCTTATATTTTTTACCGCTTCCACAAGGACAAGGATCATTTCTTCCTACGCGCTTCTCCGAGCGAATCGGCTCACGAGTCACATGGGATTCCCCACCATCCATGCCCGGTTTCTCTGCACGGTAGCGGCTCATGTCCTCACGTTCTTCTTCTTTCGCCTGTTCAATCTGGATACGCTGGCGTTCCTCGGCTGCTGCCTGGATAGCGGCTGCTTGCTGAGCCAAAGCTTGAGCTTGCATAGCTGCACGGCGAGCTTCTATCTCTTTGCGTTCTTCTTCTGACACCTCACGAACTGGTATCTGTCCACGCATCAAGATAGCAACCGTCTTGCGGTTCATCGTATCGACCATGTTCTTGAACAAATTATAAGATTCCAACTTGTAAATCAAGAGTGGATCTTTATGTTCGTAGCTGGCATTCTGTACGGAATGGCGCAATTCGTCCATTTCACGCAAATGCTCTTTCCAAGCTTCGTCAATTGTATGCAGGACGATTGATTTCTGGAAAGACTTCACGATAATCTTGCAATCAGTGTCGTATGCCTCTTTCAAATTACAAGAGATATTGTACATTCGTTTGCCGTCAGTAATAGGAATCATGATGTTTTCATACATCGCTCCTTGGTTTTCAAACACCTGCTTGATGACAGGAGAAGCAACCTGCGACATACGATCCATACGTTGTTTGTAAGCCTTCAATGCAACATCGAACAACTTATCTCCCAACTCTGCCTGCTTCATTGACTTGAATTCATCTTCCGTGAACGGAGCCTCCAAAGCGAATGTCTTGAACAATTCCAATTTGAAACCTTCATAATCCAAGGTGTCGGCGAACTGCTCTGCAATGGCAAGAGAAGTATCATAAATCGTATTCAACACGTCCAAACCGATGCGTTCACCCATCAAGGCATGGCGACGGCGAGTGTAAACCACGTTACGTTGTGAGTTCATCACGTCATCATATTCCAACAAGCGTTTACGGATGCCGAAGTTATTTTCTTCCACCTTCTTCTGGGCACGTTCCACAGACTTGCTCAACATGGAGTGTTCCAATACTTCACCCTCTTTGAAGCCCAACTTGTCCATCAAGCCTGCAATCTTTTCAGAAGCGAACAAACGCATCAAGTTATCTTCCAAAGAGACAAAGAATACGGAAGAACCCGGGTCTCCTTGACGACCGGCACGACCACGCAACTGACGGTCTACACGGCGGCTTTCATGACGTTCCGTACCGATGATGGCCAAACCGCCGGCTGCTTTTACCTCCGGACTCAACTTGATGTCGGTACCACGACCTGCCATGTTGGTAGCAATGGTAACCGTACTGCTCTGACCTGCCAATGCAACGATTTCTGCCTCCTTCTGGTGCAACTTCGCATTCAAGACGTTGTGTTTAATCTTTCGAAGTGTAAGCATACGGCTCAACAATTCTGAAATTTCAACCGAAGTAGTACCGACCAATACCGGACGGCCTGCTTGTGTCAACTGGACGATTTCCTCGATTACGGCAGAATATTTCTCACGTTTCGTTTTATAGATACGGTCGTTCATATCAATACGGGCAATCGGACGGTTTGTCGGGATGACAACCACATCCAATTTGTAGATATCCCAGAATTCACCTGCTTCAGTTTCAGCTGTACCGGTCATACCAGACAACTTATGGTACATACGGAAATAGTTCTGCAAAGTGATGGTTGCGAATGTTTGTGTCGCAGCTTCTACCTTCACACGCTCTTTTGCTTCGATGGCTTGGTGCAAACCGTCTGAATAACGGCGACCATCCATGATACGACCTGTCTGCTCATCGACAATCATAACCTTGTTGTCCATGACAACGTATTCATCGTCCTTTTCAAACAAAGTATAAGCCTTCAACAACTGGTTGATAGTGTGGACACGTTCGCTCTTGACAGAGTAGTTTGCCAAGATTTGGTCTTTCTTAGCCTGCTTCTCTTCATCTGTTCCTTGGAAATGATCCAATTGGGAAAGTTCGGTTGCAATATCCGGCAACACGAAGAATTGAGGGTCGTCTGAGCTACCTGTCAACAAATCGATACCTTTATCAGTCAATTCAACGCTATTGTTCTTTTCGTCGATAACCAAATAAAGCTCATCGGTTGCCTCGTGCATGTGGCGCATATTCTCGGACATGAAGTATTCTTCAGTCTTCAACATCTGTGCCTTCACACCCGGTTCGCTCAAGAACTTAATCAAAGCCTTGCTTTTCGGGAAACCTTTATAAGTACGATATAATTGGATGTTACCTTCTTCCACCTCTTTCGGATCGCTGCTTGCCATCTTCTTTTTCGCTTCAATCAAGAGCTTCTGGCAAAGGTCCTTCTGCGCATTGACAACGATTTCCACATTCGGGCGGAACAATTCAAACAATTGTTCTTCTCCTCTTGGAATCGGACCGGAAATAATCAACGGGGTACGAGCATCGTCAATCAATACAGAGTCCACCTCATCGACAATTGCATAGTTATGTTTACGCTGTACCAAATCCTTCGGGCTGGTAGCCATGTTGTCACGCAAGTAGTCGAAACCGAACTCGTTGTTCGTACCGAATGTGATGTCCGCCATATAAGCACGGCGGCGAGCATCCGAGTTAGGCTGATGCTTGTCAATACAATCCACAGACAAACCGTGGAACATATACAACGGACCCATCCATTCCGAGTCACGTTTAGACAAATAATCGTTGACAGTAACGACATGCACACCGTTACGAGTCAAAGCATTCAAGAATACCGGCAAGGTAGCCACCAAAGTCTTACCTTCACCTGTTGCCATTTCTGCGATTTTACCTTTGTGCAAAACGACACCACCGAACAACTGTACATCATAATGCACCATGTTCCAAGTTATCTCGCTACCTCCGGCCATCCAATGGTTGGCATAAATAGCTTTGTCGTCTTCAATTCTAACGAAGTCGAAACGTGCAGCCAAATCACGGTCAAAATCATTGGCAGTAACAACAACTTCAGGATTTTCAGTAAAACGGCGGGCAGTATCTTTCATGATGGCGAAAACTTCCGGAAGAACCTCTTCCAAGACAACCTCCATCTTGTCTGTTATCTCTTTTTCAATCTTGTCTACTTCAGCCCAGATAGCTTCGCGTTCTTCCAGCTCTTTGTTATCAATACCTTCACGCAATTTGTCTACTTTGGCACGTTCTTCAGCCACATAATCCTGGATGTGCTGCTTGATGTCATCTACTTTTTTACGCAATTCATCGTTAGACAACTGCTGAATAGACGGATAAACGGCTTTGATTTTCTCTACATACGGAGTAATCTCTTTTAAGTCACGCTGGGACTTATTACCGAACAACTTCGTCAAAAACTCATTAAAACCCATAATTTATCAAATTGGCGGTGTATCGCTTTTCCCAGTTTTTATAGCAATGACACCGGATGGTTACTACTTTTTTTAAAAATATTCCGAGGATGCATCGTTTATCTTAACGATTCTGCACCATCTCTAAAAGAGGTAAAGTCTGAGAAGCGTTCGGAGGCCTGATTCTCAAGATATAGGTCACCGTCGGTGCAATTTCGGACGCTTTCACATCCCGATAAATCCGCTCCGGCTTAATCCCATTCCCTAAGAATACCAAAGGTGTTATAACGGCATTATTTCGTATGATCTTTACTTTCTCTTTCGGATTGTCATAATTGATTTTCCAGCCCGGCTGCAACTCGATAATCAAATCACCTCGTCCCAAATGATGGGTTCCTTCACGGAATTTGGCTGTTCCTTCGTTCCAATCCCCAAATATCAAGCTATTGTCGGTCGTCACATGTTGCACGCCACTGAACTCTTTCAAGAACGCAGCCGCCTTGTTTTGGAAATCCGCCAAATCCAATTTGGCATCTTCTATCGCTTTCTTGTTTAAATAGATTTGGTTGTTATAATACCCCTTCACCCAATTGGTCTGCTGTCCGTACAATGCCATCAAGTACATGTTCAGCAATGCGACACAACGCTTGGGATGAAACTCACCTCCGGCAATATAAGAATCCAAATCCTGAGAATACTCTTCTTCACTCTTATAATACCCTGAACCGGTGAAAACAACTAAAGTCTTGGACAAGCCTACTTTTTTGTCGATGGCATCTAAAAGCTGCTCGATATCTTTATCCAACTGGCAATAAGTATCCTGCACTTCATAAGAATACTCTTTGTTCATATTGCCCCGGTAATTGCCCGCATAATATGTCACCGACAACATATCCGGGCAGGCACGTGTGCCGAATCCGGCATATTCCAAGAACTGCAAAGCCAAACGGTTCACCTCCTTGTTGACAAACGGAGTCGTCTTTAAATTGGGATAGCAATTCAGCTCTTTTTCACTGAATGTATATTTGAAAGGAAGTTCGTCCAAGACATACGGGAAGGCTTTCATCTTTTCCAATCCCAGTGTGGGAGTCCACACCATCTTGTTCAAACGTGCAGACAGGGATTCCGTCCCGCTGTTATAACGGTCAACATACCAAGGAACACTCTTATAATAGGTAGTGGTCGCCCATTTTCCATTGGTATTATCTATCCAAAACGCACCATTTGCAGCGTGTCCGGCTGCCAAAATCGCAGCTTCCGGATTAGGGGCAATCGAATAGACATCACTTCTTCCCTTAGAAGCAATCTTCAACTCATCACCGATGGTTGAACTATACAAGGCTTTAGGAGAATAATTGTCTTTGGTATAATTGCCCAAATAAGATGGGTCGTAAAGGATAGAGGTCTCCTTCTCATTGTCAAAATCATACCGTTTACCAGACGATATGCCGTTAAAGCAAGGGTTGGAGCCTGTAAAGAGCGTAGCAAAAGCTGTCGCCTCGTCCACATTGGAAAACTCGAAATGGATATTCGAATAGACTTTACCGTCATTCAACAAACGTTTAAAGCCCCGTTCACCTAACGTATTATAAAAGTACTCGATATAATCTCCCCGCAACTGGTCTACTGTAATGCAAACCACCAGCTTGGGAACTTGCTGCTGAGCCTCTATATTGGTTACCGCCAATATGGCAATCAACGAAGATAATATTTTCCGTACTTTCTTATCCATTTATTATTTACTTACTTAAGTCGTTTCTCCTGTTGATGAAAACGCAGGATATAGGATGCTGACCGGACTCCCAACGTGATAATCAACGGAATAATGGCATGGTTAAAATGCTGAGGGATGAATCTCCAGCCCAACAACATTATCATTATCGCTGCAAAGTTAATAAAATGATAATAAAAAACCGCCTTTCTTCCGTTTTTTACCAAACTAAGCGGTAAAATAGAGAGTTGCAAAGGGTGCAACCATAGCATATTCCAGTTGGGACAGGTGCAAGGATGCTCCGATATGAAGCAAAGGAAGAAGAGGACCAACCCGCCTACTCCTGCCAAGGTAAAAAGCAAAATGTCATGCCATCTGCCTGCGTATCTTTTTCGATATTCATAAAAGGTCAAGGCCATGGATGCTATACATATAATAATAGCACAAAACAAAGGAGTAAGCCACTCCATTGGCAAATCTTCCTCTTCATCGGCTGGCACCACGATGGATTGCTGGACCAAAGGACGCTCATTCCCTTCCGCATCCACAATGACAGCAGAGGCGATTGCCTCCTTCATATATTCCGGCAAAAACATCATTTCATGCGCCGTTGCAACTCGGTCTGTCGGGCTTCCCAATGCCAAATCACAACCAAACGTCAGCCAAGGATGGTTGCGTGTGCAATAATTTATCATATTCCGGAATGTCTTTTCTTCCGGCTGCCAACGATAAACGATTTTGCCCGTGACATTCTCCTCTATCAAACGTACCGGACGAGTGGCGCAATTGTCAAAAAAGAAATTATATCGGTAAGTCCGGTTTTGGGGTTCATAGTTCACACTCAAAGCCAACCAAAGACGTTGCGACTCATCCGGTGACAGATTCAACTTCTGCTCGGTCACGCTACTTCCCCGCATCTGGTATTCAATCATATAATCGGAATAGCGGCAAGCCCCCAACATATAATCCGTCTCACCTTTTGCAAACCGGTAGATAAAATAGGGCTGTGAAAAGCTGAATATGCCATAATTAAAGACATAATCCAACTTATGCGCATCGTCTTTGACACGCAAAGCAGCATGGCCATACACCGTAAACACCTCTCCTTCATAAGGGGAGCTGGTCAAGAGGCTAATCTGCAAACCCTCCTCCTCTGCCATCAAGGGAAAAGGAAGCAAGAGGCACAGCAGTGCGATTACCCACAGTTTCATCCAGCTTTTCATCTTATATCCTGCCATTTCTTATTTATCCCGATTATGACATCCTGTTTTTGTAGTCCTCATAGCCGAACTTACGAACCAAACGGAAACCTTCCTGTGGATTCCAAATGCCTATTGACGGGTGCGTCACTCCATTAAACATCGTTGTTTTCACCATTGTATAATGAATCATATCCCGGAAAACGATTTTATCTCCTATCGCCGGCTCTTTCCCTTCGTCAAAAGCCCAGTCGCCATAGAAGTCTCCAGCCAAACAACTATTGCCGCCCATTCTCCAACGCTTCTCCCCTTCTTCCGGTTCATGCGCATCTAAGATAACCGGCTTGTAAGGCATCTCCAAGCAGTCAGGCATGTGGCAAGCAAACGACACATTCAAAAGCATCGTATTGATTCCGCCATTGCTTACTTTATCCTCGACTGTCGCCACCAAACATCCGGTGTCCCACGTAAAAGCACTTCCGGGTTCCAATATCAATTGCAAATGGGGATATTTGCTTTGGAACTCGTTCAAGATACCAATTAATTCATCCTCGTCATAATCCTTATGTGTCATCAAGTGCCCACCACCCATGTTCAGCCACTTAATTTGGGAAAAGAATTTGCCGAACCGTTTCTCTACTGCAGCCAAAGTCTGACGCAAATCATCGGGACGCGATTCGCACAAGGCATGGAAATGCAATCCCTCTATTCCTTCAGGTAGCTCTTGCAAATCTTCCGCCAAGACGCCCAAGCGGGATCCCCGGTTACAAGGATTGTATAAATCTGTTTCGACCGTTGAATATTCGGGATTGACACGCAGCCCGCAAGAGACCTTTGCCGCATGGGCTTTGTCGGCATAACGGGAGTACTGTCCCAAGGAATTGAATGTGATATGGCTGCTCAAACTTAATATCTCGTCTATCTCCTCAGAAGTATAAACCGGAGCATAAGTGTGGGTCTTTTCTCCATACTCTTCATAAACAAGACGAGCCTCCGCCAAAGAACTGGCAGTGGCTCCATCGGAATGTTGCTTCAATACAGGGAAAATGCTCCACATGGCATTCGCCTTTAATGCAACGATGACATGCGCCTTGGTAGACTTCCGCACCTTATCTATCACCTCCATATTGGAATCCAGCATGGATTCATGCAGCACATAACAAGGTGAAGGAATGGAAGAGAAATCCCATTCCTTCAACAATTGTTCTTTATCTATCATACTTCCAAGTCTATATCAAACTTCTCAACCCAAGGCAATCCTTGTTCGCCTAATTCAGCCAAAAATGGATCCGGGTCGAATTGCTCGACATTATAAACTCCTGCGCCTTTCCATAATCCACGGACAAACATAGCTGCTCCCAAAGCTGCCGGAACACCTGTTGTATAACTTACAGCTTGGGTTCCTGTCTCTTTGTAAGCCTTCTCGTGGTCGCAGTTATTATATATGTAATATGTACGTTCTTTTCCATCCTTGATACCACGGATACGGCAACCAATAGAAGTTTCACCGTGATAATTGGAACCTAACGATTTAGGATCAGGCAACACTGCTTTCAAGAACTGAAGCGGAACAATCTTTATGCCGTTGTAATCCACTTCGTCAATACGAGCCATTCCTATATCCTGGATTACTCTCAAATGGGTCAAGTACTCTTGTCCGAATGTCATCCAGAAACGGGCACGCTTCAAAGTCGGGTAATTCTTCACCAAAGATTCCAATTCTTCGTGGTAGAGCAAATAAGAATCCCTTTTTCCAATGTTAGGATAAGTCAAATCCTTGTGAATCTCCAACGGTCCGGTTTTCACCCATTCACCATTCTCATAAAAACGTCCGTTCTGAGTAATCTCACGGATATTGATTTCCGGATTAAAGTTGGTTGCAAACGCTTTGCCGTGGTTGCCAGCGTTGCAGTCCACGATATCCAAATAATGGATTTCATCAAAATAATGCTTAGCCGCATAAGCCGTGAAAATTGCAGACACACCCGGGTCGAAGCCGCATCCCAAAATAGCAGTCAAGCCCTTCTCCTTAAAGCGATCCTGATAAGCCCATTGCCAGCTGTATTCAAAATGAGCCTCATCTTTCGGTTCGTAGTTTGCAGTATCCAAATAATTGACACCGCATTCCAAACAAGCGTCCATGATGGTCAAATCTTGATAAGGCAACGCTACATTAATTACTATTTCCGGCTTGAAAGAGCGCATCAAAGCTACCAAATCCTCTACTTTGTCCGCATCCACTTGAGCCGTTTGTATCCGGTCACCTCCGATAGCAGCCGCTATTTGGTCACATTTTGATTTCGTACGGCTTGCCAACATAATGTCGGTAAAAACTGGGTTCTTCGCTACTTTATGTGCGACAACGGTACCTACGCCTCCGGCACCAATAATTAAAACTTTAGACATTGAAATTATTAGTCTGTTAAATTTGCAGAGTACAAAACGAGGACTCTGCGGACTCACAAGTATGCTTAATTATTTTGCGGGGTGAAATTACTATTATTTCCCGACATGACCATAAAAAAGCACAAGGAAATTCTTTTTTCACCAAAATAAGCGCATATCAAACCACTCAATCCTGAAAACAAATTCCACGTTATATTTTTTAAGGAAGAATGTTCTAATATTTAATTAATATACTTTACCTTTGCGATTTATTCATAGTTTCCAAAAGCATTTACAGCTTTCATACTATAAATCCAGAGGTCGAGAGACCTTGCCAACACATTGATAAGTAGATTAGAATGAAAAACGTCTCAACAATTCATAAGATAGTCGCAACCGGATTCGGATCGGGCTATTCACCAATCGCCCCAGGTACAGCAGGAGCAGCTTTAGCAGTCATACTTTGGTATGTTGCCTCCCTTTTCATTTCTCACGCGTATCTTACCGGAGCGACGTTGTTATGCGTGATTGTGTTCACGTGGTGGGGAATCATCGCATCTTCCGCTGTTGAAAAAATATGGGGAGAAGACCCGTCAAGAGTGGTGATAGACGAAATGGTGGGTGTTTGGATTCCCTTGCTTGCCGTTCCCGACAATGATTATAAATATGGCTATGCTTTGGCAGCTTTCATCCTGTTTCGCCTGTTTGACATATTCAAACCTTTGGGCATCCGCCGGATGGAAGATTTCAAAGGCGGCGTAGGCATCATGATGGATGATATCTTATCCGGCATTTACAGTTTAATCATCTTATTCATTGTCCGATGCATTGCCGGTTGACCCACATGCTAAAAAGAGGCTTCCACAAAGATGGGATTTTCATGTTCCTTCGCGCCCAGTTCTCCTCGCAGATATCCAGCGTGACCGACTTCCTTGTCACCATCCTGTGCGCGAAGCTATTCCATATATATTATGTATATGCAACAGGAATCGGGTCCATCGTCGGGGGAATCGTCAACTGCTTCATCAATTACTATTGGACATTCAAAGCGAAAGATTGCAAGAAGAAATATGTCGTCATCAAATATGTCCTTGTCTGGATTGGCAGTTTCTTCCTCAACACTTGGGGTGTCTACCTCATGACTGAATCCATCCAAAGTTTGCCTTGGGTCCAAGAAACTTTGTCCCATTTCTTCGACGATATATTTTTAGTCAGCAAGCTATTTGTATCTTTGCTGGTCGGTTGGGTCTGGAATTACAATATGCATCGCATTTTCGTCTATAAAGACTGCAAAATAAAAAGACCTTTGCGGAGAAAGCAAAAGAGCCAATGACAAACAAAAGCAATTAAACAGAATAGAATAACAGAAAAATAAAATAGAACTGATATGAGTTTTAAAACGACAAGGGATTGGTTGCAACAGACCATCTACAAAATCATCGCACCCATCGTGCATGGAATGATTAAAATCGGCATCACGCCTAATGTCATTACGGCAACCGGATTAGTGTTGAACATTGTTGCCGCTTGTGTTTTCATTTATGGCGGCCTTCATGCCCAGGCAGACGACTACTCTTATGTCGGCTGGGGAGGAGCCATCATCTTATTTGCCGGGCTATTCGACATGATGGACGGCCAAGTGGCACGAATCGGCAATATGAAATCCTCTTTCGGGGCTTTGTTCGACTCTGTCCTCGACCGCTACAGCGAGTTGTTCACCTTTTTCGGCATCTGCTCCTATTTGACCCTCCACAATTACACCTTTGAAGCGATTGTGGCATTCGTTGCTTTGATAGGATCGTTGATGGTCAGTTATGTCCGGGCACGTGCCGAAGGATTGGGAATCGAATGCAAAGTGGGTTTGATGCAACGTCCGGAGCGTGTTGTGCTGACCAGCTTGGGTGCTGTTTGTTGCGGGCTTTATGCCCATTTCGCAGGCGGGAATCCGGCATTCAATCCTATTTGGGTATTAACAGTTCCATTGCTATTCGTGGCTGTATTCTCCAACATCACCGCTTTCGGCCGCTTGAGACACTGCTACAAGGTGATGAAAACGATGGATAACAAATAAAGGGCGGAAGATATGACTTTACCAACCCGTAAAGAGACAAGAAGCGTCCTTATCGGCACTCTCCTTTTCTTCCTGCTGACAGGTATATTCCTCGGGATTCGTCCGGAACACATCTACTTGATGGGATTGTTCCTGTTTCTTTTCTTTGCCAGCTCCTTTACCCGTAAATTGGCAATCGCCTTGATCCCATTCATGATATTCGGCATATCATACGACTGGATGCGCCTTATCCCCAACTACGAAGTCAATCCTATTGACGTGAAAGGATTGTACGAAGCCGAAAAGGCGCTGTTCGGCATCCAAAGCGAAGGGCAAATAGTCACCCCGAACGAATATTTCGCCATCCACAACTGGAAGGTGATGGATTTCCTTTCCGGCATCTTCTACCTCTGTTGGGTGCCGGTTCCTATATTGTTCGGCGTTTGGCTCTATTTCAAGGGCGAACGAGAGCTCTATTTGCGTTTGGCACTGGTATTCCTGTTTGTCAACCTCATCGGATTCGCAGGATATTATATCCATCCGGCAGCTCCGCCCTGGTATGTCATGCTCCACGGATTCGAGCCTGTGCTCAACACTCCGGGGGAAACTGCAGGGCTTGCACGTTTCGACGCTGTGACCGGCTTGGAGATTTTCGGATCGATATACAGCCGCAACGCCAATGTATTTGCCGCAGTGCCCTCGTTGCATTCCGCTTATATGGTCATCCCTTTATATTACGCCATCAAGGGCAAAAGCCATCCTTTGCTCATCGGGCTGTTCGCAGTCATATTGGTCGGCATTTGGTTCACTGCAGTCTATACGGCGCACCACTATTTGATTGATGTCCTCTTAGGCATCGCCTGTGCCCTTGTCGGCATCTTCGTATTTGAAAAAATATTACTGAGGACAAAATGGTTCAGCAAATTCTTTAATACTTATTATGGTTACATTCGATAACTATTCTAATTAATTTTGTATATTTGCCCAAAAATCAAGGGAGCAGGAGGGGAAGGATGTAAAAACTCCTTCTTTTACTGTTTTATTTTTAAAGAATAACTAAATACTTAAGTGTTATGAAATTTGTAACAAACGAAAAGCTTACTATTGTTGGTGCTGCCGGTATGATCGGTTCTAACATGGCTCAGACTGCTATTATGATGGGCTTGACTCCTAACATCTGTCTGTACGACCCGTATGCTCCGGGTTTGGAAGGTGTTGCAGAAGAATTATTCCACTGCGGTTTTGAAGGTGTAAACGTCACTTTCACTTCTGACATCAAAGAGGCATTGACAGGTGCTAAATATATCGTTAACTCCGGTGGAGCTGCTCGTAAGGCTGGTATGACTCGTGAAGACTTGTTGAAAGGCAACGCTGCAATTGCTGAAGAATTCGGTAAGAACGTTAAGGCTTATTGCCCGGATGTTAAACACATCGTTGTTATCTTCAACCCGGCTGATATCACTGGTTTGATCACATTGCTTTACTCAGGCTTGAAACCTTCACAGGTTACAACTTTGGCTGCTTTGGACTCTACTCGTCTTCGCAGCGAATTGGCAAAACATTTCAAAGTTGCTTTGGATGCTGTTGAAAACTGCCGCACATACGGTGGCCACGGCGAACAAATGGCTGTATTTGCTTCTACTGCCAAAGTTAACGGCAAACCATTGACTGACATCATCGGCACAGACGAATTGACAAAAGAACAGTGGGCTGAAATCCAGCAGAAGGTTACTAAGGGTGGTGCTAACATCATCGCTTTGCGTGGCCGTTCTTCTTTCCAGAGCCCGTCTTACGTTTCTATCGAAATGATCGGTGCTGCTATGGGTGGTAAAGCATTCCGTTGGCCAGCTGGTACATACGTATCTAACGACAAGTATGACCACATCATGATGGCTTGGGAAACTGCTATCACTGCTGATGGTTGCCATTGCGCTTCTTTGAACGGAACACCAGAAGAACAAGCTGCTTTGGATAAGAGCTACGCTCACTTGTGTGAATTGCGTGACGAAGTTATCGCTATGGGCGTTCTTCCTGCAGTTTCTGAATGGAACAAATTGAATCCGAATATCAAATAATTCAGGGTTTATAAAATAATAAAAGGGGCTGTGTCAAAACGATTGTTTTGATGCAGCCCCTTTAAGGTGTATCAGAATTAGTAAAATGCAAGAAACCGGCAGGAGTTTACTGACTATAAATGACGGAGGTTGTATTCCGAAAGCGACGAAGCGGTTTGCAATTATGAAACACCGACTTTTTATGCTAACACTAACTTACCGAAATGGGATTATTCATAAAAAAGCCATTGGCTGAATTGATAAGCGAAGCCAACGAAACAGGCAACAAATCACTCAAAAGAGTCCTCGGTCCTTTAAGCTTGGTCGCATTAGGCGTAGGCGTTATCATCGGGGCTGGACTTTTCTCCATCACCGGGACTGTCGCAGCCAACTACACAGGTGCGGCTATCACCCTCTCTTTTATCATCGCAGCTTTGGGCTGCTGCTTTGCGGCATTATGTTATGCGGAATTTGCCTCAATGATTCCGGTAGCCGGAAGTGCTTATACCTATTCCTATGCAACCATGGGCGAATTGATTGCTTGGATTATCGGTTGGGATTTGGTATTGGAGTATTGCGTGGCAGCTACGACCGTCAGCATCAGCTGGAGCCGTTATTTGATAGTCTTTTTGGACGGCTTCGGGATTGAGTTGCCGCAAGCCTTGACTGCCTGTCCGTGGGATGGCGGGATTGTGAACATTCCAGCTTTCCTGATTGTCGTCATCATGAGTCTTTTCCTGATACGGGGAACGGAAGGCAGTTCCATATTCAATGGAATCATTGTATTCCTGAAAGTGGCTGTTGTCCTGACTTTCGTCATTTTAGGATGGAAATATATCCGTGCGGAGAATTACACTCCTTACCTTCCTGCCAATACCGGCACATTAGGAGAATTTGGCTTTTCCGGAATATTGAGAGGTGCCGCCATTGTATTCTTTGCCTTTCTCGGTTTCGATGCAGTCAGCACTGCCGCACAAGAGACAAAGAACCCCAAACGGGATATGCCGATTGGAATCTTGATGTCGCTTGTCGTTTGTACTGTCCTTTATATCCTCTTCGCACATGTCATGACTGGTGTTGTACACTATTCCGCCTTTGAAGGGCATAACGGGATAGCTCCAGTGGCTATTGCCATCAACCACATGGGAAATGCGGATGCTAACGGAATCATCCAACCCGACTATCCTTGGATGAACCGGGCCATTGTCTTGGCGATCCTGTTCGGTTATTGTTCAGTCATCATGGTTACCCTGTTAGGGCAAAGCCGCGTTTTCTTGAGCATGAGCAAAGACGGATTGTTACCTCCACTCTTCTCACACATCCACCAAAAGTACCGGACACCGGCAAGGAGCAACCTGCTATTCATGGTATTGGTGGGATTGCTGGCTGCTTTTGTCCCGGCAAGTGTAGCAGGAGAAATGTGCAGCATCGGTACGCTTTTCGCCTTCACATTGGTGTGTGCTGGCGTATTGATTGTCCGCAAGACCATGCCTGATGCGCCACGTTCATTCAAAACGCCTTGGGTTCCGTTTGTGCCCATAGCAGGAATCGTCACCTGCCTCATCATGATGGTTTTCCTTCCTGCCGACACATGGATTCGCCTGGTTATATGGATGCTAATCGGATTGGACATTTATGTCAATTATGGCATCAAGCACAGCAAATTGGAGCACATGCAAGCACATCGGAAAGGGGAATCCGTACTTAACCTGATTGCCATCCTCCTTTCTGTACTTTGCGTAATCACCGGGCTTTGGCATCAACAGACTGTAGGATGGAATGAGAGTCATACTTTGCTGATTATCTCATTCCTATTCGCCTTCACCCATTTGGCTTATTACTTGAAGCGCATGGGGAAACAGGCAATAGCGCACCCGAATGAGTAATTGCTTCAATTAACAGATACGTCAGAATTAGTAAAATGCGAGGCGCTGAGGGGAATCCCGAAAGTAACGAAGTAGTTTCGCCTCACCGCACTTGCCTTTAGGTATTTACTTCGGAATTTACCACCGTCCTTAAAACGGTGTTAAAACGGCATTTAAACAGTGTTTTAATACCGTTTTAAGAAGGATACTGTCCAAAGTTGTTGCCCGATAATCCATTCTTCTTGTGCATCAGCAAAGCAACCTCTTCTAATCTACTTTTTGTAACTCGATTCCCTTCTCCCGGCTCTTCACCACATTGTCCAATTGAATCTTCCTCTTAGCGTTCTTACGCAAAGTATACCTTACCAATATCCAAGGGCGGAAGGAGTAATCCTTTTGCTTTACCGATGAAATGGAATGGTAGCTGTCGCCCACTGTCAACGTGGTCGTATGCAAAGGGGAATTCAAATACTGCAATGCTACTGCCACATAAAATCCCGGCAAAATGGTATAATTGATTTGTACACTCGAATAATCAGGAGCATGATATCGGGTACGGCTGATGGAAGTATAACTGTAATTCTGGTAATTGACATCCCCGACAAGCATCCATTTCTTATACGAAGCCGTAAAGCCCGCATTGATGCCAAAGAACTTTCGTGCATCTACACCTTCAAAGTAGTTTACTCCATGATATGCATTCGCATACATATTCCCCCAATTCCCTAAGCGGGCATTGACAGATCCTCCCAAATACAAATCTCCAAACTTCCCGCTGTTACGATATGTATTGACATATATGTCATTCTGGCTATATCCATACGGTTCTATCGCATCCGTCTTGAGACTTCCTTTTATATTAGGAGAAAAGTATAGCCATTTGTAATTCAATGTATAAGTCAACCCGAACGATTGAATCTGCATGGGAGTCAAGCCGGGATTTCCGATATTCCGCACCAAGGAGTCTGTGGAGACATTGTATGGATTCAACTGGTTGACATCCGGGGCTTCGTTGGTCAACGTATAATTCAATCGCAACGATTGAAGATGATTCAATACATACGTCAAACCTCCGGAGAGGCGGGGACGGACATAATTGGCAGACTCGTTTCCCGCTTTCAGCCAAATGCCTTCCACACCCAAAGATAGCATATAATTAAACTTTTTCCACCTGCCCACATAAGACGCATACAGGTATTCGTTCCATTCCCGATGATGGAATTTGGGAGCCACATCCAGTGTTTGATCGATGTGGTCATTCAAGAAAAGGGTCTCGCTTCCTATATTCAAACTATTCTTAGAATCTATCTTCCATGAATAATCAAGGTTCAAGGTAGCCGACAGCCGGTTGTTATCATAAAGATAACGGTTATGATATTCCCAATCTGGATATGACTCCATACGCAAACCCTTGTTCTTGTTTTGGTTTTCATTGACAGCCAACGTCGTTTCCAAAGTTTTCTTGTCGGTAAAGCTATGTTTATGGTACAAACTTCCGGTATAAATATTGGATTTGTCCTTATTGGCTGAGGCAAACGAGAAAGATTGGCTCAAATCTGTTTCTAAAAATCCATGCCCTTCCGAATCCAATCCTGACATCCGGTTCCTGCCATACACATGAAACGCAAAGTAATCTTTCGGAGTGGCTTTCCATTTAAACAGCAGTTCACCGATAAACGACCGAGAATTTCCTAAAGTGGAACTTAAGCTCCGTTTTTGATAAGTATCACCTTGTTGAAAAAGATCCATATTACTGTCTTTGTGCCATGTTTTGTCAAATGCACCACGACCGTAAAGCGAATATTTTTCATTTCCCACTTCAAAATACAAAGCGGACATTTCCTGTTTGTCCGGCAGGTCATAACGGTTCATCACCTCAAAATAGCGATAGGGTTCTATCTTCTTCTTCAACTTAATATTCAGGATATGTTTCGCTCCTGTCCTGAGATAGCGGGCATCCACCACATCCACCACCTCTACAGATTCTATATCTTTCGGGTCAATCGGCGCAATGCCTGAATTGACTGCTATGCCGTTTATCAGGACAAGCGGTTGCGTCCCGTCTTCCATCTTTACACTCTGCAAAGCGTCGTTCGATATCAACCGGGGGATTTCACGCAAAGCCAAGAAAGGATTCCCGCTGTTCTTTGCCTTTTCAGACAAATAAAATATTTGCCCCGTTGCCGTCCGTTTCACCAAATCTCCACGGTTGCCCGTGATTTCAACCTTTTCCAGCTCCACACTCATCTCCGGGACCAGCGAGAAGACAAAACGCTGGCTCTTGTTAATCGTCCGTTTCTCTTCCAAGGATGTGTAGCCAAAAAACGAAATGGAGAGGTCATACGTTCCCGTTTTGATTTGCCGGATGGAAAATGCACCATTCGCATCCGTCAGAGCTGCGGCATATATGGAATCTCCTATACTTAACACCACTTGTGCACCCGGTAGCTGAACGTTATTCTCGTCTGTCACCTTCCCGGAAAAGGTATGTTGCGCCGACACCATGGGAATCATCAACATACATAAAACGATTGTCATCAATCCTGCCTTCATAATCTTTGTATTCATTGTCCGATTGTTCTTCCAATCAGATAGTAACATTATTCTTCCATCTTGTTTTATGATGTATCTTATTATCATAAATAACGGAAGCAAAGGTACATCTTTTTTTTTACAACTCGGGATTACATTTTTTCAATACTTCAGCAAGTTTTCATCTAAACCCATCCAATAAAAGGTTATGAGCTTTTTCTAAAAAGCATACTACCTTTTTCCAGAAAGCTTACTACCTTTTCCAAAAAAGCATGGCAGCGTGTCATTATTGCAAACGGCAGCTTTGCTTTCAGGATTAGGTCCAGGCTATTTATCATCACAAACCGATAACTATCTCATTATAAACGTTTTCAATTTTGCTAATGGTGGCATTTTAAAACATACCGTTGTTTTGAAAAAAACATTGGACGTTTTTGAAAAAACATTGGACGTTTTCAAAAATTCCTCGTGATGTTTTTGAAAAAACAACGGTATGTTTTTTTCGATGTTCCCGACATGTTTTTTCACCACATTTCAACCCTAAAAATCCATGGCTTCGTGCCTTCTTTGCAAGGTGGATACTTGCAACGGAGAGGCAATAAACTTAGGGTTGGAAGTAGGCGAAGGAATAGTCGTCGTGAGCCAATACTCCTTTGCGAATCAAACCCTGCAGATGGCGAACGAAGTTTGCCTTATGGCCTGTGCTATGTTGTAGCTTTTGCAGGACATCCCGCTCGAAGCTGCGTGCCGGGAAGGCTTTCGCTTGCTTAATATAGTTCTCATTCTTGGAATGATGCGCTTCAGCCTCATTCAACTCTTCGGCGAAACGATTCCGATGAGCCACCTCATACATCATAAGCACATAATGAGCCAAGGCATCGCTGGCTGCAAATACGATGGAGTCACTGTCCGTCTTGAAAGTGCCGCATCTGAACCCTGCGGGATTCAACTCATCCTTACAGTTTATCAAGTAGGGCGGTTGGTCGAAATCGCCTATTTTGCCAAAGGAATGTTCCAACAGCTTGGAACGTTGGTTGTAATGAAAAGCCACACTGTCCCCAAAACTTATCCAGAAACATTCCCCGTCTACGGTTTTCCAAACAGCTGCGAGCGTGGCAAAAGAACCTTCGTCGTAGAACTTCTATATCATGGGGAATCATCTCCACCTCTGGCAGGGGATCCATATAGTCACGAATCTTACTGCTGATGGTCTCGCATACATGCTGTACGTCATCAAGCCCTTTGACGCCGCCGTCATTATCAATGCCGAAGAAAAGTGAGCCACCCAATCCGTTGGCAAAAGTGCTTACGCTCTTCAACCAACTCTTAGGTTTCTTTTCTTCAAGCATTACCTTGAAATCGTATGCAGTACATTCTGCTATCAGAGCCTTTAATTCCATTGTATATGAATACTCGTTTCTTATCATGCAAAGAAACACATTTTTATTGATACCAAGGCATAAAAACATTGTCTCGCACGTATTTTAAGCAAATTTTATCCAAAATCACACTTATATGGCACAAAAAGTTGCCAGAATTGAAGTTTTTTCGTATGCTTTGCAATGCATAGTGGCATCACGCCATCTTTTGCAAGACATATTGCTCACATCCTGCCAAATTACCACACCGAAAGGGTAAACAATGATATATTTTTTCGATGTTTCCGACATGTTTTTTCAATAGGTCGGAGGGTCTTTTTACCCAATAAATACGCTGTAGTGGATAAAAAACCGATTTTTATCCACTACGATGCTATTTTGTAGATAAAAACCGGAAATATCATTCGTCCCGCTGCATTTCTCTAACCCTTTCTTAACAGAGCCGTCGCTGCACTTTACGATACGGGAGCTATTGATAGAAAAGAAACGGAGCACCCTCGCATCTTGGGTTATCTCCTTGTTTCTGAAGCGCTTTATTCTCAATGGACGAAACTATCACTTCACCTCTAAGCGGAACTCCTTGGCCATAGACGGGAATGACGACTCCCCTTTCAAACGGAGAGCCACCTTTTGGGAAACCAAATTATAGTCATCCCAAGAACCGGCTGAAATCATCATCATGACATGACCATCTTCCGACATCCATTTGACCGGGAAATTGGGTTGGTAATCCCCGTAAGTGCCCCAATTATCGTCACGATGGAAAACCCGCCAAGGTCCCCAAGGTTCGGGGGCTTCATAAAGCGTCAATTGCGAACGGGATGCTTCCGGATATCTCATCTGGTGGATTGGACGCGGATGCAACTCCTCATCCACAAAGCTGTAATTTCCCATGATATAACGCTTGATACCAGGGTTATACGCCACATGGTTGGATCCGGTCATTTTATAATACCGGAACACCAATTGGGCATCCTTTTCGTCATGGCTCCAACGAGGTTCGGCTGGATTGCTTGAAGCGAAGAACTCCCAAGCGTCACGCTGCAAGATTTTATCCTTTGGCACACGACCCAACAACATACCGTCGTTGTTTTCCCAATAGCTCTGGTTATCATCCTCATCACAAGGGAAATAAGCATAGACATAACCATCACGCGCCCCTTCATATCCTTTGCCAAACTGCAAGAAATGGCAGGAAGACAAACGACCTTCAAAGAAATGGAACGGAGTGGCATGGTTGTCAAAAGTCAAACCTCCATCTTTCGACACCGCAATCCATCCAAAAAGGTTGTGCTGGCGGCGGAAAAGCGGATTGTCCCCGTAGTTCTGCGCTTCAAAACTCATGTACAACGTGCCATCCACATCCAACAACCCGGAAGGCTTCACTCCTTCCAAACGCTTGTCGGCAACAAGCAACGAATCGTCCGGCGTAGGAGAAGGGCAAATCATATCCATAGACCACTGCCCCACCTGTGTCAAATCTCCCAAGTTGAAGCGGCGGAAAGTACGCAATCTCCACACATTCACCGTACAACCTTTATTATCACCCGCACCCAAATAGATGTTATCATCTTTGCCCCAAGTGAGCGGCCACATGTCTCCTTCACCCGAATGGTAACGATAACGGTCAAACAAAACCTCCTCAATCAGTTCCGATGGCTCGTAAGGAGGAATTGCTTTCGGATAAATGTAATAATCCGCCTTCTGTCCATTCGCACAAACGCAAGGTTTGATTTCCCGATCTTGGGCAGTCATTGTAGAGGAGGCAGCCAAAAGCAATACGCCCAAAGAAAATAGATACTTTTTCATCTGTTCTGTAAACATTTTATTCAATGGAAGCAAAATTAAGGAATTATTCTTTATGGCTAATGAGGTTGGTAAAAGTTTCTGCTTTTTGAGGAAAGACATAAAAAAAGGAACAATCTGGCAATGTGCCAAATGTTCCATCCGATCTATGGGGCTGTGCCAAAACAGCTGTTGGCAATGATGACACACCTCCGAATAACTAAACTACTTAAATTCTCTTTAAAATACAGTTTTATTTATTTAGCGTCCAACTCCAACGCATTCTCCAAACGGCGAATCTTCATATTCAACATTTGGCACATAAAACCGTTTTTCATAGAATGATAACGTTCCAACTGATAACGCAAAGCTGCCAAAGCTTCCATCATTTTTCTATTATTTTCCATATTACATTGGTTTTATACCTCACGATTGAGGCGGTTAATACTTAAACTAAAATTATATATACTCTTATCTCATTACCTAACCACAATGCAAAGATAGGAATAATCTCCGATTTTATGTTATAAAACATACGAAATCATTTCGTTTTTACCATTTTTTAATTATAAAACTGATTCTCAAAGGCTGAAACAGCCCGATTACCAACTTGTTTTCACAAAAACTTACTACCTTTGCCGTAACATATAATGATTCAATTAGAGTTATTTCATTGTGGACATTAAAGAATTATCATCACTTTATTCTTCGCACCCGACGATTTCCGCACTGCTACAAATCGTAAGCGAAGGCAAAGACAGGAATATTTCCTTAAAAGGACTGAGCGGCTCCGCTTCAGCCATGACTATCGCAGCTCTTTATGCAAAAGGAGGCGGCAATTTCATCTGCCTGCTGAATGACATGGAAGAGGCTGGTTACTTTTATAACGACCTGAAGCAATTGACGAATAGCGACTCGGTCTATTTCTTCCCTTCCGCCTACCGCAGGGACATCAAATATGGCCACATCGACCCAGCCAATGAGATCCTCCGAACGGAAGTGTTAAGCATACTGCAAAACGAGCATCCCAAGTTCATCATAGTTTCTTATCCGGAGGCGATAGCGGAAAAGGTCGCAAGACAGGAAATCTTGAAAGAAAACACCTTGCCGCTGAAGGTCGGCGACACGGCAGACATCATAAACATCTCCAACGCATTGGACAAAAACGGGTTTGAAGCGGTGGATTATGTGTACGAACCGGGACAATACGCGCTTCGTGGAAGTATCTTGGACGTCTTTTCCTTTTCATACGAATATCCGTACCGCATCGACTTCTTCGGAGATGAAATAGAGACAATCCGCACATTCGACGTGGAGACGCAATTGTCCAAAGATAAACTGGATTCCATCCATATCGTCTCCGAAGTGAGCAAGAAAAACGCATCCGGCGGCTGTTTGTTGGGTTCGCTGCCTAACGACACATTATTGGCTGTCCATGACTTGAACTGGTGCCGGGAGCGCATAGGAGCCATCTGGGAAGAGGAACCGGTAGTTGCCGATGAAGAATCATTTGCCAATGCGGATCTTATGCATGCGAAATTGGTGCCTTGGGACGAGTTCATGCACGACGCACTCAACCTCCGCAGGATACAATTCGGGTTGCACACGGCAGGAGAAGCCAACGCTACCCTCAATTTCCAAACGGAAGCGCAACCGATTTTCCATAAGAACTTCGACATGGTGAGCCTCTCGTTCCATAAATACTTGGACGAAGGATACACCATCTATATATTAAGCGACGTGGAGAAGCAAGCTGGCCGCATCCGCGCCATCTTCGAAGATAGGAAGGACGATATTCCTTTCATTGCCGTCAACAGGACGATACATGCGGGATTTGCCGACAGCCAACTGAAAATATGCTGCTTCACCGACCACCAGCTCTTTGACCGCTTCCATAAATATAGCCTGAAGAGCGATAAAGCAAGGAGCGGAAAAATCACCTTGTCCTTGAAGGAGCTGAACCAATTCACGCCCGGCGATTACATTGTCCATATAGACCATGGAATCGGACAATTCGGAGGATTGGTGCGTATGGAGGTGAATGGCAAGATGCAAGAGGTGGTCAAGCTAATCTATCAAAACCATGATGCGATATTCGTCAGCATCCATTCCTTGCACAAACTTTCCAAATACAAAGGAAAAGACGGGGAACCGCCCAAGCTGAGCAAATTGGGGACAGGTGCGTGGGAGAAGATGAAAGACCGCACCAAAAAGAAGGTCAAGGATATCGCCAGGGATTTGATTCTCCTCTATGCCAAACGGAAACAAGAAAAGGGATTCGCATACAGTCCGGACAGCTTCTTGCAACAGGAACTGGAAGCCAGCTTCATTTATGAAGATACACCCGACCAGATGAAGGCGACAGCCGAAGTGAAGTCGGACATGGAAAGTGCCCGGCCGATGGATCGACTCATCTGCGGAGACGTGGGATTCGGTAAAACGGAAGTGGCTATCCGTGCAGCCTTCAAAGCGGTGACAGACGACAAACAGGTGGCTGTGTTGGTGCCCACGACAGTATTGGCGTTCCAACACTACCAGACTTTCAAAGAGAGGCTGAAGGAATTCCCGTGCAAGATAGACTACATCAGCCGTGCCCGCACTTCCACCCAAATCAAACAGATATTGAAGGAGGTGAAGGAAGGAGAAGTCAACATATTAATCGGAACCCACCGAATCGTCAGCAAAGACGTGGCATTCAAAGACCTTGGGTTATTAATCATCGACGAGGAACAGAAATTCGGTGTCTCTGTCAAAGAGAAGCTGCGCCAACTCAAGAGCAACGTGGACACATTGACCATGACTGCAACACCAATTCCCCGAACGCTCCAATTCTCACTCATGGGCGCAAGGGATTTGAGCAGCATCACGACTCCACCACCCAACCGTTATCCGGTCCAGACAGACGTGGAGCGTTTCAATCCTGAGATTATCCGGGAAGCCATCAACTTCGAAATGAGCCGCAACGGGCAAGTGTTCTTTATCAATAACAGAATCCAGAACATCTACGAAATAGAGGCTTTGGTCAAACGGGAAGTACCGGATGCGCGCATCTGTGTCGCTCACGGACAAATGGAGCCTGGGGAGTTAGAAAAGAAGATTTTGGATTTCGTCAATTATGAATACGATGTGCTGATTGCGACAAGCATCATCGAAAGTGGAATCGATGTGCCGAACGCAAACACCATCATCATCAACAATGCCCAGCAGTTCGGATTGTCGGATTTGCACCAGTTGCGAGGCCGTGTGGGAAGAAGCAATCGTAAAGCCTTTTGCTACCTGCTCTCTCCGCCCCTAAGTTCTCTGACCCAAGAAGCCCGCAGAAGACTCCAAGCTATCGAAAGCTTTTCTGAGTTGGGAAGCGGCATCCATATTGCCATGCAGGATTTGGACATCCGCGGCGCAGGGAACATGTTAGGAGCTGAGCAAAGCGGCTTTATTGCCGACTTGGGGTATGAGGCTTACCAAAAGATTTTGGAAGAGGCTGTAGACGAACTAAAGAGCGACGAGTTTGCGGATTTGTATGCAAGCCTCAACGACTCGCCACAAGAGAGCAAGAATTATGTACGGGAAACCTTCATCGAAAGCGATTTGGAGGCGATGTTCCCGCCTACTTATATCCCGAACGATTCGGAACGTGTCTCCATTTATAGGGAATTGGACAACATGGAAAGGGAAAAGGACATCCAAGACTTCATGACCCGGCTGAAAGACCGATTCGGGGAAATTCCGCCAGAAGGCATGGAGTTAATCCGGATTGTGCGCCTGAGAAGGATGGCACGATTATTAGGCATTGAAAAGATTATCCTGAAACAGGGACAAATGAACCTTTATTTGGTTTCATCCGATGAGAGTGCCTATTATCAAAGCCGGGCATTCGGGCAACTATTAGCTTTCATCCAAAAGCATCCCCGCATCTGCTATCTGAAAGAGAACAAAGGGAAACGGAGCATCGGCATTAAAGAGGTGCGGACGGTTGAAAAGGCTTGCAATATCTTAGAGGAGATGGAAACACTATAAACAGAATGCCAAACAAAAGGAGCCTTCCCAATCATCACGACTCAGAAGGCTCCTAAAAATCTAAGTAACAACTTTTGTTAGTATCCCTACATTTATGCTTTCTTCAAATTAACAGACTTAAAGAATATCGCAAACAGAATCAACAGCACGAAGGATGCGATTGCTGATATAGCGAAGACGATAGGCCAGTCACAAAGGCTGCCCGCACGGAACGTATGAATCAGCCAGCCGTTGAACAATGTACCAATCAAGAAACCTATTCCCCAAACCAAGAAGAACAGAAGCCCCTGGGCTGTCGCTTTCATTCCTTCAGGAGCTACGTTGTCCGTATAAACTTGACCTCCGACATAGAAAAGACCGAAAATCAAACCATGGACGATAATTCCTACATAATAGAATGCTTGCATGTTTGTCTCTGCACCCAAGTAAAAGGCGGCATAACGGATTGTCAAGGCAATCAAACCAAATATCAATGTCTTCTTGATTCCTGAACGAAGCAGGATGGAAGTAGTAATGACCAAGAAGAACATTTCAGCAAACTGACCCAAGTTCAATGTCACCGTAATATATTGTACATTCACCTCTGCCAAGATTACGGAACCGTAAACATGGTAAAGCGTAAACGGAATGATAGACAAGAATGTCAATATCATAAAAGTGCGGTAATTGCGATCCTTCATAATCAAAGGAAAGACGCTGAAACCGGTGATATCCATAAAAGAGGGGCTCTTTTTGGAAGAAGATGGCGGTGTACTCGGCAATGTCAAATCCACAATGGCAGCAACCACACAAACGGCAGCACCACAATACATCGGCAAATTGGTGTCGTCGAACGCCGACAAGTTAAGCACACGGAATGCAACCAAACTAAACACGCCGGAAGCGACCCAACCAATCGAACCGAATAAACGGAAGCGCGGGAATTGTTCCGCTGGAGTATGGTGCATAGCAATCGTACTTGTCAAACTCTGTGTTGGCATGTGGCAAAGCATCGCTCCGACCACACAACCCATCAATGGAGCAAACGCAGTCTGCTGTGCAGCAAATACAAGGAAAACTGCAGTTAAAAGATTCAATACAGAAAGAATCTTCTCCCCGGAGAAATAACGGTCCGCAATGGATCCGATAAAAGCAGAAGCCATCGCTCCAATTGCCATCGAACTCAATATAAAAGACATTTGGGAAGGTTCGAATTTCAATCCATTCTGAAGATATGCTCCTAATGGAACCCACCAAACAGCACTAAGCATGTACTGCAAAAACATCATCAAGCACAACTGCGCCTTTGTTTTTAAACTTGCACGTTCAACCATGTTGTTCATAACAAAAGATTTTAAGTTAAATTAAATTGATATCGCCTTTCTTTTTTGACGACGCACAAAAGTAACAACTACCATACGATTTATATTTCGATTCAATAACAATAATTTTCAACTATGTAATAAAATCAAAACTAATTACTCGTATGATACAATTTTGAATGACGAGGCGACAAAATAAAATATTAAAACAATATAATAATAAAAGAAATGCAAGATTCACCCTTTAATATGTTGTTCGTACAGCAATTCTTTATATATTTGCATAACACAATATTAAAAATATACCATGAACGCAAACCGGATATGCCTTTACATATTATTGCTAATTTCCATTCCTTTTTGCTTTTTGCAAGCCGAGGATGCTAATTTGCTTTTCCACCATTATCAAGTCGAAAATGGGTTAAGCAATAATATGGTCACCGCTTGCGTACAAGACAAAGATGGATATATATGGATTGGCACAAGAGACGGATTGAACCGTTTTGACGGCTATAACTTCAAAGGGTTCAGGCAAGATTCGGACAGCCACAGTTTGGGAAGCAACTGGATTTCCTGCTTGGCGTGTGATTCCACCGGTAACCTTTGGGTCGGAACCTTATCCGGGTTATATGAATATATTCCCGAAAATGAATCATTCAAGCACATCCCTTTCACGACCAATAAAAGCATCACCGATTTCAAATTTGACAAACAGAACAACCTTTGGCTTCTGTTAGATGGGAACTTGATAAAATACAACAAGGCTACCAGCGAGTTTAAGACATTCACCCATCACGGAGGACAAGCATACACATCTTTCTGTATCACAGACAACAACCAAATATGGATTGGGGACATGCAGGGAGACATTTCTCTATTTGACACGGAACAGGAAAGCGTGAAAGTATTCAACCTGTTTGATAAAACACCTGGCATTTCCCCTCAAAAAATACGCAATGTCTATCCATCTGCCTATTCCCATAAACTTTATGTCGCATACGAACACGATGATATTAAAATATTGGACACCCAAACGGGAGTTTATGAAGATTTGGACATTCAAAAAGTCAGCCAACTCACCTTCCTCATCAGTTGCCTTTTGGAAAAAAGCCCGGACGAACTATGGATAGGAACGGATTCGGGCTTGTTGATTTACAGAATTGACAAAAAAAGCTGCAAAAGAATCCAACCCAACCTGCAAGACTCCCAATCATTGTCCGGTCATTACATTTCAGCACTATATAAAGATGAAAGAAATGGCATTTGGGTTGGCACACAACAACACGGCATCAACTTCTACTCCCCTTTCCAGCCGTTCAAAGTCCATTATCCGGGAGACAGCAACAACACGATGGTGGGAGAATCTGTGCGGGACATTTGCTGTGACACCAATGGCAACATCTGGATTGGCACGGAAGATGCGGGCATTAATTGCTTCAACAGGGAGACCGGTTCCTTCACCAACTATCGTCCTATTCCAGGTGGGAAAGGTTTGTCCCACACCAATATCAGAGGTTTGGCAATCCAGGATGAACAACTATGGATTGGACATGTCATCCACGGGATTGACCGCATGGACATCAAAACGAGGAAGATAATCAAGCACTATCCATTGCTGAAAGATTCCACGACGACTAAAAACAGCACAGTGTATTGTATCAAAGTTATGAGAAACGGACAAATATATGTGGGAAGCAGCGATGGCATCTACCGGTATAACTTGGCAAAAGACAAGTTTGTCCATTTGCAGCAATTCCCCTCCTATTCCGTCAGGTGCATTTATGAAGATGAACAGGGGCGCATTTGGACAGGCATGTTCAACCGCAGTTATTATTTCAACCCCTACACCAACACGGGAATGTATTTGCCTTATGACAAGCTCAATACGCAACGGCATAATTTCGTGAATGACATTTGCCAAGATATTTCAGGGAATATGTGGTTTGCTACACACGAAGGCGTTATCAGATACGATTTCCAGACAGGCGAATCCATCCATTATACGGTAAAAAACGGAATGCCCAGTAACGTGGCTTACAGGATTTTACCAGACAAACAGGGAAAACTATGGATTAGCACAGCCAATGGGCTGGTTTGCATGAACAGGAAAGCAGAAATCACTACATTTACAGAGGGACAAGGGCTCCTTTCAAGGCAGTTCAACGAGAACTCCGCTTTGAGTGCCCCGGACAGCCTCTTCTATTTTGGTTCCGTGAAAGGATTCATCTACTTCAATCCAACCCGGATTTTGCCCAAAGAAGAGAAGTTGGATGTCCATTTAAATGAACTGTACATAGACTATGACCAAAACAAAGGGATTATTTTGAATATGTCGTCTACTTCCCCGCACAAGAAAGTGACCCTGAACCATCGTGAATCAACGTTCAGCATAAACTTTTCAGCCCTCAATTTCTCGGCTCCGAACTCCATCCAATATGCTTATCGGATTGGCAATGCGGATATGGAATGGACTCCAACTTACGAACGGAACACTGTCTATTTCACGGATATGCAACCGGGGAAATATCTATTTGAGGTAAAAGCGGCAAACCTCTCCCATCAATGGAGCAATGATATCACACAATTAGAAATAGAGATTTTGCCACCTTGGTGGGAATCCATCTATGCCCGCCTGACGTACACATTGGGAATCATCCTGATCCTGTTCTTCTACCTTTATAAATGGAGGGAAAAGACCAAGAGAACCTTGTCATATAACATGAGGCTGTTTGAAGACCAAAAAGAGAAAGAATTATACCAAGCTAAGATTGATTTCTTCATCAATATCGCACATGAAATCAGGACTCCTTTGACACTGATTAAAAGTCCTTTGGAGAAACTACTTTTATCCACGGACATGAACGATTCCGAAAAAAAGAGTTTGTCGCTCATGGATAAAAATGTCTCCCGTTTATTGGCATTGGTGAACCAGCTCCTTGATTTCCGCAAAACGGAAGTGGAAGGATATAAACTTAACTTTGTCCGCACAGACATCATCAGTTTGCTCAAAGACCAGCTTCGCTGTTTTCAGGAATTGGCAGAGGAAAAAGGGAAAAACATCCATTTCACAAGTGAAAACGAAAGCATTCCTATCTTTATCGACCGAGAAGCCATCACTAAGACATTCACTAACTTGCTATCCAACGCCATCAAATATGCGAATAAAGAAATCCATATCGAGGTGGTTGAAGAGGGGAACAATCTGAAATTCATCTTTTCCAATGACGGGAAACCTGTGCCGGACGATATGAAAGAGAAAATATTCGAACCATTCTACCGGGTTTCAGATTTAGAGAATCCTAAATTAGGAACGGGATTGGGATTGCCTTTGGCAAGGTCTTTGGCTGAGATGCACCAAGGTTCGCTTCAATTGTTGAAAGAGGACAAGCAATACACAACCTTCTGCTTGATCTTGCCGAAGCATTTGCCCGAACGGGTCTCTACGGAAGAAGAGAGAGCAGAGAATACAGAGAAGGCGAGTTATACATATAATAAAGAGAGAGCTTCCATCTTGATTGTGGAAGACAATGCCGACTTGCGGGAGTTCATCGCCGAAGAAATCAACCTCTACTACAACATCTTTACGGCAAAGAATGGCAAAGAGGCACTCTGCATATTGGACAACACGAATGTGCACCTTATCATTAGCGATATCATGATGCCCGAAATGGACGGGTTGGAATTACTGAAGCAGATTAGGAGTATGGACAAATACAGCCATATCCCTATCATTTTGCTGACTGCCAAGACAACCGTCCAGTCCCACATGGAAGGATTGAAGTTAGGAGCCGACGCTTACATAGAAAAACCTTTTTCCACAAGTTTGTTGATTGCCCAGATATCCAACTTGCTATCCAACAGGACCAACATCAGCAAGTTCTATTCTTCGCATCCGGCTGTGGAGACTGAGTTTGCCAGTTCGCCTAAAGATAATGAATTCTTGGAAAAGCTGAACCAAGTCATCATTGACCACTTGGGAGATCAGACCTTGGATGTTTCCAAAGTAGCAGAGCTGTTGGGCATAACAAGGCAAAGTTTGTACAGAAAAACTAAAAACATTTGCGACCAAACGCCCAATGAGTTAATCAACAAAAGCAGGCTGAAGAAAGCTGCCGAGTTATTAATAAAAGGAGATATGCGCATTTATGAAATATCAGAAGCGTGTGGTTTTAAGAATCAATCCTATTTCTGGGTCGCATTCACCAAAAGGTTTGGATGCAGCCCTTCACAATATGCCAAAGAAAGGAGGATTGACGAAAACAAAGCAACTTGACAGGGTCTATCTTATCGAAAGATGATGTTAGACATAATCAATAAAAACGAATTTCAACTGAGTAGTAATTTAATATAAGGAGTTATTATGGAAAATAGAAAATTAAGAATGGGTATGGTTGGTGGTGGTAGCGATGCTTTCATTGGAGCTATTCATCGCCGTGCCGCTTTCATGGAGAATCAAATTGAATTGGTATGTGGTTGTTTCAGTGTAAACCCTGAAATATCCAGAAGTTCCGGACGCTCATACTTTTTGCCTGATGACAGAATCTATGACTCTTATGCCGAAATGTTTGAACGTGAAGCAGCGTTGCCAGAAGGTGAAAGAATGGATTTCGTGACAATCGTCACTCCTAACAAATGGCATTTCGAACCAGCCATGATGGCTTTGGAAAGAGGATTCAACGTGGTTGTGGACAAACCTATGACATTCTCTTTGGAAGAGGCAAAATTACTGGAAAAGAAAGTAGAAGAAACCGGATTGACGTTGGCTTTGACCCACGTATATTCTGCTTATCCAGCTGTAAAGGAAGCCAAAATGCGTATTGCCAATGGTGAATTAGGAAAGTTGCGCAGAGTCTATGTTGAATACACACAAGGATGGCTTTCTGAAAGAATCGAGTTGCAAGGTGGAAACAATGCGGGATGGCGCACGAATCCTAAATTGACCGGAAAAGCGGGATGTATAGGGGATATCGGTACTCACGCTTGGCATTTAAGCGAATACATCACCGGGCTTAAGGTGGAACAAGTTTGTGCCGACCTCCATTCATTTGCTCCTGGAAGACCAGTGGACGATGACGGTGCAGCTTTCCTCAGATATGAAAACGGAGTGGCTGGTGTCTTGACCGCTACACAAATTGGAACAGGCGAAGCGAATAATATCCGCATCCGCATATATGGAGAAAAAGGAGGATTGGAATGGCAACAGATGCAACCCAACACTCTTACTTTGAAATGGGGCAATCGTCCTGCTGAAGTATTGCAAATCGGAAACAATGGTTATCTAAGCGATTTGGCTCTCTGGAATACAAGAACTCCTGCCGGACATCCGGAAGGTTTCATCGAGGCTTTCTCTAACATCTATAAGAACTTCGCCCTGACTGTCAGAGCTAAGAAAAACGGTGAAGAACCGACAGCTGAGATGTTGGACTTCCCGACAGTCCATGACGGAGTAAGAGGCATGCAGTTCATTGAAACAATGGTTACAGCAGGCTATAACGATGAACAAAAATGGCAAAACTGGATTGAATAATCCGAATCCATCATAAAGAGACGGCGTGCCATAATTGCAAACTGTTGCGTTGCTAATCCTGACACGCCCCTCTTTTCACTAACTCTATACGTAACAACTGAAAAGCAATCCAAGAATCCTACTTATTAATATCAACCAAATGAATAACACAAACGGACATCCAAAAGGCATTTATTTGCTCTTTGTCACAGAAATGTGGGAACGCTTCAGCTACTTTGGAATGAGAGCGATCCTGACATTATATATGGTCCAAGCTTTACTTTTAGACAAAGAATTGGCTTCCCAGATTTATGGTAGTTATACAGGAATGGTCTATCTGACTCCTCTCTTGGGCGGATACATTGCCGACCGCTATTGGGGCAACAGGCGTTCCATATTGACAGGCGCAATATTGATGGCGATAGGACAATTCACCCTATTCATCAGCTCTTCCAACTTTCAGAATGTCCCGTTAGCCAAAATGTTAATGATTTGCGGTCTGGTCCTACTGATATTGGGAAACGGCTTTTTCAAACCCAACATTGCCACCATGGTCGGACGTTTATATAAAGACGATGACAAACGAAAAGATTCAGCCTATACCATATTCTACATGGGCGTGAATGTCGGAGCCATATTAGCACCATTGGTTTGTGGATTTTTAGGGAACACCAACCGGCCTGAAGATTTCAGATGGGGATTTTTAGCCGCTTGCATAGGCATTATGATAGGCGGTGTCTTTTTCCAAACACTCAACAAGCGTTATCTCGTTTCTCCGGATGGAAAGCCTATCGGAACCAAACCCGAACCAAAAGATGAAGTTAAGTTGGAAAAAGTATCATCACAACCGAAACAATATCTTAGTATGCGAACCATCTCTTTAGTCGGTTGCATCTTGTTGTTAACTCTAATATTTGCTTTCGATTGGAAAGGAACTTATGCGACACCTTTCGGGGAAGCCGACTGGATTGGTTCCCTTATATATGCAACGACGATAGTTGTGCCGGTATTCATCATTACGGACAAGTCGCTGACTTCCTTGGAGAAAAAGCATATTGGCGTTATCTATGTCATCTCCTTTTTCGTCATCTTTTTCTGGGCGGCATACGAACAAGCAGGAGTCTCGCTAACCTTCTTTGCCGATGAGCAGACGGATAGAATGATTGGCAATTGGGAAATGCCCTCATCCTATTTCCAATCTTTCCCTGCCATCATGGTAGTGGCGATGTCGCCTCTGTTCGCTTGGTTATGGCCATTCATGGGACGACATGGCATTGAACCGAGTCCCCTCATCAAACAAGCCTTCGGCCTTCTGTTTTTAGCGATAGGCTATTTGATTATTGCCTTTGGCGTAAAAGATGTTGACCCCAATGTCAGAGTAAGCATGTTTTGGTTAACCAGCCTATATTTGCTCCACACCATCGGAGAGTTATGCCTCTCTCCTATTGGTCTGTCTATTGTCAACAAATTGTCACCCGCAAGATTCTCTTCCTTGCTGATGGGTGTTTGGTACCTCAGTTCGGCAGCAGCCAACAAGTTTGCCGGAATGTTGAGCGGTTTCTATCCAGAAAACGGAGTAAGCAAAAGTTTCTTAGGATATTCCATCAATAACTTGCACGATTTTTTCATGCTCTTTGTGTTCATCAGCGGCACGACTGCCCTCGTCATGTTCCTAATGGCAGGCAAACTAAATAAGATGATAAAATGAAATTTGAATAGACATAGGTCATGCTTTTCAGATTCAAGTATTTTTATTTTTCAGCCTAATGATAAGTGCTTTTCACCTAGGTGATAAGTGTTTTTCACTTAGGTGATAAGTGC
>ERZ857629.640-NODE-640-length-45517-cov-5.219568_pt1 | contig 45517 bp, 33 predicted proteins | sample MGYA00519700_ERZ857629 | MGnify/ENA primary metagenome ERZ857629 (study PRJEB31778, sample SAMEA3449351) | human gut metagenome | biome: human gut; feature: human-associated habitat; material: faeces | place: United Kingdom | collected 2010/2012 ... | reverse complement strand
ATGGATCTCTTTCCAGAAGTAAGATGTTGGATTCATAAAAGTGCCTTTCTGAAGGTGGATTGCTACGTGCGATATGAAAAACGCCTTTGGCTCTGAGTGTAATACCATCACAGAAAATTGCAATCAGGCTCCTTAGGGAAAATGTGGCCCACTGTGAGGGAGAAGCGCAAGCGGGGAAGCCGCAGGTGGTGACAGGGCAATATTGTCTCATCAATATCTGGCGGAATAGTTGTTCAGGAATATCTTTCAGAGGTGGAGGGTATCTTATTTGATGGTGTTTTTGTGAACAGGCTTTCTGACTTGTGCCGTAAATGCTTGGCGTCAGATTATTTGCGGGTAAAATGACTCTCATAATATGGAATAGTAGATAGAGGTACTGGATTCTTTGCTTACAAGCATACCTGAAGTTTTAATTTCTCATGACGTCCATGCATTAATTCTAAAGGAATAACAGAACAACCTGCAATTTTAGATTAATTTCCGCGATGCAATATGCGGAGTGCTACAATATAGTAAAAACAAGGGAAATATAAAAATAATTGCTTTAAAATCAACAAAGCATAGAATATATAGATCAGTTCATAGTGATAGTTGGGGAATTCTGTATGACAACAGTCATGAATTATCTTGCCCATCTGATTATTGATGACGATAACAAGAAAAGAGAACAAACACTAAAAGATCATAATCGCAATGTGTCGGAATACTGTGCAGAGGCTCTCGAGGCATGCGGACTGAGTTCTGTTGGAAAACTTGCCGGACTATTGCATGATGGGAAAGGAACAGAGAAGTTTCAGCAATATTTGGTGCAATCTGCAGCATGGGAGGCGTATGAAAAGGGGATAATTTCGATTCCAGAATGCAGAAGACCGGCGAAGGGATCTGTAAACCATACTTTTGCTGGATGTATATATCTTCTTGAACGGTATCACAAACAGAAAGATTTGGACGAAAAAGCCTGTTTAGCTAATTACACTTCTGAAATCATTGCCTGTGCCATAAGTTCACACCATGGATTGTTTGACTTGGAGTCGTTGGATGGAGTAAATGGATTTGCGCATAGGCTCATGGAAACTGATCGGGAGAAAATTCAGTACGTACAGACAAAACAGGTGTTCGAGCAGTATATTTCATCAGAAGAAGAAATTGACAATCTGTTTCGAAAGGCAGAAGTTGAAATATTAAAGGCAATGCGTGCAATATCCTATAACGCACGGATGTCGGAGAGTACCTATAGATATCTTGGAATTGAATTTGCCATGCTGGAACGAATGCTTACATCTGCGTTGATGTATGCTGACAGGAGAGATACTGCTGAGTTTGCAGATCAGAAAGACTATGCGGATTTGCTTCCTGATTGGGATCGGGATATCAAAGATTTTGAAAGAAAGTATTGCAGGATGTGTAATTCGTTGACTCCTATTAATCAACTGCGTCTTGAAATTGCTGATCAGTGTAGGGATTTTGCTAAAGTGCAGCCTGGAATATACCGACTGAATGTGCCGACAGGTGGCGGAAAAACGCTATCAAGTCTTCGTTATTCTCTTTACCATGCAAGAAATTATCATAAAAAAAGAATCATTTATGTGATTCCGTTGCTTTCTATTATTGACCAGAATGCAGAGGAACTTGAATCATATTTGCCAAACGAGAGGGTTCTTGAGCATCATTCAGATGTTGTAATCGAAAAAAAGCATAGCGATGAATTAGAGCAATATGATCTGATGAAAGATCGATGGACTGCACCGGTAATCATTACTACGATGGTTCAGATTCTGGATATTTTGTTTAGTGCTAAGACGCAGACAATTGCGCGAATGAGAGCTCTTTGTGATTCGGTTATGATTTTTGATGAAGTCCAATCAGTTCCAGTGAAAACGTTGATGATGTTTAATTCTGCCATAAATTTTCTGGCAGCGCAATGTAGAACGACGGTTATTCTGTGTTCTGCTACTCAGCCTGAATTTGAGTCTTTGAAAGAGTTTCCATTGAATGTTTCTGACAAAATTATGGTAAGGCTGGAACAGAAGCAACTTCAGCTTTTCAAACGACATGATTATCATATTGTCAGTGATGACGAATTAGAGATTGGAGAGGTGATTGAGAAAGCTGTTCAAATCGAGAAACAACAGAATCCATTAATGATAGTATGCAATACAAAATCAGAGGCAATCCAGATATATCAGGGATTGAGAGACAGAGTGGACAGTACTGTGAATATAAGGCATCTGTCCGCGAGTATGTGTAAAGAACATAGAAAATTGGTACTGGGAGAGGTACAGGAAAAACTGAATCTGATTCAGAAGAGAGAAAGCCAGGATGCACTGATTCTTGTTACGACACAACTTGTCGAGGCTGGAGTTAATTTATCGTTTCGCTCTGTTATGCGAGTGCTTGCAGGCAATGACAATCTGGTGCAGGCGGCGGGACGCTGCAACAGAAGCAATGAATATGGAACCGGAGATGTTTATCTGGTAAGACTCAAGAGTGAAAACAGACAGCTTAGAAATCTTCCGGATATTATGGATTGTCAGCAGGCAATGCTGAACGCAATACATATTGAACATGCATTTATACCAGATCAACCGGATTTTATCAGAAGCTATTATAAATATTTATTCAGTGCCAATGAACGTGAGGAAAAGACAAAGTATCCATTTGATCGAAATGGTGTCAGGTACTTCTTGGGATCACTGTTGACTGGGTTTATGCCGGAGTCTGAAACATATGCATTTCGGCAGCCATTTAAAACCGTAGGAGAACAGTTTTCGGTTTTTGATGATCTGACATACACGGTACTTGTACCGTACCAAAAGGGAAAAGAGATTATAGAAGAATTGGATATGCTGGACCAAATGCACAGAGAATTGCCTGCACGTTTATTCAAAGTCGCATCCGGATATTCGATACAGATTTTTAAATGGCAGCTTGAGAAGTTGAGCACAAGTGGAATGATTCGATCGATATTTGAACAACAGATTTATGTCTTGGATTCGGCTGCATATTGTGAAGAATTTGGATTGAATATTCAGGCAGAATGGTCTGTGGAGAATTTGCTTTTTTGAGGAGGGTGCCATGAGCGTTAAGAAAGATAAAGAAGGACTAACAAGATGGTTTTGTGCAAATCAATTTGTGGAATTTGAAGTAAGCAGTGATATGGCATTGTTTGCGGATCCGATTACATCGGCAGGAGGTGAAAAGACAACTTACAGCATTCCTACTTACGAAGCAATCAAAGGTGTTCTGAAGAGTATTTACTGGAAACCGACATTCCTTTGGGTAATAGATAAGGTTCGCGTGATGAATTCAATACGTACGGAGACAATAGGGACAAAACTTCCGAGAATCAATGGCGATGGACAGGATCTCGCCAATTACACGTATCTTGTTGATGTGAAATATCAGGTTCGGGCTCATCTTGTTTGGAATGAAAACAGACCGGAATATGCAGAAGACAGAGATTTTCGAAAACATTATGGTATTTTTGCCAAATCTCTTTTAAAAGGAGGTCGTTTGCCGGTTTTTCTTGGTAAGAGTGAGTGCTGTGCAGATGTAACTCCTTGTGATTTTGGAAGCGGGAGCGGTGCTTATGATGAGTCTGGTCAGATCAATTTCGGATATATGTACCACGGAATTACGTATCCGGATGAAGCGTATTCAGAAGATACGCGTGACTGTCTTACACTTGATATTGCACCGGTTCTGATGAAAAACGGAATTATTGAATTTATGGAACCTTCCCAGTGCATACATAAGAGAATACGTTCCGGTGGGATAAAGGAGTTTGAACAGAAAGGAGATGTTGTCAATGCCGTTGATGATGGATCTCATAGAGACGTATGACAATTTTGCAGGAAATGAGCCAGAGGGAATGTCTCCGATAGCACCGATTGGTCATCAATACGGAAGCAAGAAGACTGTTATCGATATAACTATCAGCAGGGATGGCACTTATAGGGATGCTACCATCAATGCTAAATTTGATGAAGAGAAAACCTTGCTTGCAGTAACAGAGGAGTCTGCCTCGCGATCTAGTTCTGGGGCGGCGAATATGCCACATGCCTTAAATGACAAGCTTATGTATATGAGCGGTAAATATTTCAAGGATAAAAACGACAACAGGTCTTATTATGCATACTTGGACCAGTTGTCCAAATGGTGTGAGTCGGATCATGCCTGTGACGAGATTAAGATAATTTTAAAGTATCTTCAGCATCATGATTTGGTGGATGATCTGATGGCGCACCAAAAATTCACAAAGACGAATAAGAATGGGAAAATAGATCTGGACAAATTCAGGGACTACACCGTGCGATGGAGCGTCCAACAGGAGCATGAAGAATCGGAACCCAGGACTTGGAAAAATAAGAAAGTAATACAATCATGGTCTTTGTATTATAGAGAACTACACACTCGAGCTACAAAAGGCTTGGATGGGATTACGGGGCAGATTGTAGACCTTGAGATTTTGCATCCCAAGGCTATTAGCGTCTATGGAAACTCAAAATTGATTTCAATAGCAACCAAAGAGAATTCTACATTAAATTTCATGGGGGAAAGGTTTAACAATGCTGAGCAGATACTGCAGATTGGATATGAGACGTCTCAGAAAATACACAATGCTCTTAACTGGTTGATTGATACGCAGGGGATTCCCATTTCAGAAAACTCTCTTCCGTATGGACAAACAGATCAGAAACCGAAGTACATTGTTTGCTGGTCGCCGGAAAAAAGATCCGAAGAGGAATCATCGCTGTTGTCGATTCTTCTTGGAAAGGAAATACGAAATGATACAAACCGATATTGCAACTATAAAGATGTTCTAAAACGTATCATGATGGGGATGGATGCAAGCATCCCGAGTCAGCATGTGGCACTGCTTATGATTGATCGATCTGGCGACGGGAGATTTTCGCCGGTGATGTATCGTTCCTATACAACTGACGAGTATTTTGAGAAATTGAAAAGCTGGTATGAAAACTGCAGCTGGTATACATACAGTTATTCTCTGGATGGATATGTCCTGAAAAATCCCAGCCTTTTTGACATTGCAAAATGTGCATATGGAATTGAGAGAATTAGTGAAAAGGATATGCCGTTTTTGAACGTGAAGGATTCTGTGTTTAAAGACACGGTGAACACGCTCCTTTCCATTGTGTTGGATGGAAGATCTGTTCCGGATAGTCTGATTCGGAGGCTTGTTTCTCAGGCGTCTGCTCCGGAAAGGTTTTCGGGAAACGAAAGTCACAAATGGAAAAACTGGAATGAAATTATTTTTACTGCTTGCGCGATGATTCATTACAGAAATGTGGTAGGAGAGAAAGAAAAGGGGGAGAAGAATTTGATGCTTGATAAGGAGAACATCGATCGAAGTTATTTGTTTGGCAGGTTATTGGCAGTTGCAGATAAAATTGAAAATACGGCATTAAACAAAAAGTTCTCGACGTCTGGAGAAAAAACAGACCATAGGGATACTAATGCCATGCGTATGTGGAGTGCATATGCGGCGCACCCATATACATGTTATGCGAATCTCAGAAAGTGCATTGAGCCATACTTGAGCTCTTTGCCATATGGATCACGAAAGTTTTATGAGGATGAGACGCAGGAAATCATTGTAAAACTGGATGTGACGGACAAGGGGTTGAATCATCCGTTGAATCCTGATTACTTGTTGGGGTTTTACCAGGAGAGAGCGGAATTAAATCAATACAGTAAAAGTAGTGCAGAAGAAAAGAATAGTAAGGAGGATACATAATGGAAACAGGCAGTGTGTTGAACAAGAAAATTAATTTCTTGGCGGTAGCAACGGTTGAAAATGCGAATCCAAATGGCGATCCATTAAACGGAAATCGTCCGAGACAGCATTATGACAACACGGGCTTCATTACACCCGTTTGTATTAAAAGAAAAATACGGAACCGTCTTCAGGATTTTGGAAGAAGAATACTGATTCAGCAGAATGACCGAACGGATGACAACATGAATAATTTAAGTGATCGGCTGAACTCTGTGGAGGGAATTTCTGCAGCCAGAAAGAAGAAAGACAACGTAACTATAGTCAGATTGGCATGCGAAGCGTTCGAAGATGTCAGGGCTTTTGGAGCGACGATAGCATTAAAAGATAAGACATCTGTTGGCATCCGTGGCCCTGTGACTATCCAACCGGCGATGAGTGTTGGAACGATTGATATTGATAGTAATCAGATTACGAAAAGTACGAATAGTGAGCCCGGAGACGTCAAAGGCGCTGACACGATGGGAATGATGCATGCTGTCCGATATGGAGTCTATGTTATCAAAGGTTCGATCAATCCGATTCTGGCGGGAAAAACAGGATTGACCAACAGCGATGCAGGCGATATCAAGGAAGCACTCAGAAGTCTTTTTGTCAATGACGATTCCGCAGCACGCCCTGCAGGAAGTATGAACATTATCAGATTATTCTGGTGGGAACAGGGGGTTGATGATATTCGTTACTCTGACAAGAAAATCTTTGATACGATTCAGATAACATTGAGAGAACCAGACATATCTCCTGCAGGAGAAAATGATTTCAGTATTTCTGAAAATGATCTTCCAGGCTTAATGCCGGAAATTATTGAAGGATATTGATTATGGAATATGAAGAGGAACAATTTCTGATGCTATCAGGTCTGCAGCATTTTTTGTTCTGCAGGCGCCAATGGGCATTAATCCATATTGAGCAGCAGTGGACTGATAATGAACTGACAACAGATGGCGAGATATTTCATTCACGCGTTCATGATGAGGATGCTGTAGAGCTAAGGAATGATGTTCTGACGGTGCGGGGCATGCGGGTTTCATCTCGCAAGCTCGGTGTCAGCGGAGCTTGCGATGTAGTGGAGTTTATTCGATCAGAGAATGGGATTTCCTTACGGAATTATAAAGGAAGCTGGATGCCGGTTCCGATTGAATATAAAAGGGGGAAATACGATATTCAGGGGGCAGATGCTGCACAGCTCTGTGCAGAGGCTATGTGCCTGGAAGAAATGCTGTGTTGTTCAATCGAATATGGGTATTTATTTTGGGGAGCGAAGCATCGTAGAGAAAAGATCGTGTTCAGCGCAGATTTGCGCAATATAGTAGACGAGGCTTTTCAGGAAATGCATCAGGAGTATACCCGTGGGTATACTCCAAAAGTAAAACGGCATAAAAAGTGCGGAAATTGTTCTCTTAAGGAAATATGTCTTCCGGAGATGACAAAACTGCAATCGGTATCAAGTTATATCAGTTCAGTACTTGGAGATTTGGAATGAGAAAACTCTTGAACACTTTATTTGTTTCGACGGAAGACGCATATCTTTCGCTTGAAAATAATAATGTGATTATCAGTCGGAATGGACAAAAGCTTGGGCAAATTCCACTTCATGTTTTGGAAGAGATTATTACGTTTACTTATAGCGGTGCTTCTCCTATGTTACTTGGAAAGTGTGCAGATATGGGTATCGGATTTACCATGTTGTCCCCTGGTGGAAAATTTCTGTGTAGAATCAACGGAACAAGTCATGGGAATGTTTTACTAAGAAGAGAACAGTACCGTATAGCTGACGATGAGCAAAGAGCCTTGTCATATGTCCGAAATATGATTAGTGGGAAAATATTTAATGCACGATGGACAATAAGACGCACGCTACGAGATTATCCTATGAGAGTGAATTTGGCAAAACTTGAGGAAAGCTGCGAGATTCTGCGAGATAAGATAACGGATGTGAAGAACGGCGCTTCGCTTGATACGATTCGAGGAATAGAAGGAGATGCTGCTGCTGAGTACTTTTCGGTATTTGATGACATGATTCTTAATCAGAAAGAGTCCTTTGTGTTTAATGGGCGAAGTCGAAGACCTCCGATGGACAATGTGAATGCAATGCTATCGTTTTGTTATACGTTGCTAAGCGGAGAATGCGCTAATGCGTTGGAAGCTGTTGGACTTGATTCTTATGTTGGACTGATGCATACGGATAAACCGGGCAGAAAATCTCTTAGCCTAGACCTGATGGAAGAGCTACGGGCTCCAATTGCGGACCGCTTTGTTTTAACGCTAATCAACCAACGACAGATTAAAGCAAGGGACTTTATCAAAAGTGAGAATGGGGCAGTTCGGTTTACGGATGAAGCGAAAAGGCGTATTCTCACTGCGTGGCAAGAAAAGAAAAAAGAACAACTCACACATCCATACTTGCAGGAAAAGATTAACTGGGGACTGGTTCCGTATGTTCAGGCCCTGTTGTTATCTCGATGTATCAGGGGCGATTTGTGTGAATATCCGCCCTTCTTCTGGAAGTAGGTGATCGGTACAATGTTAATTCTTGTTACATATGATGTTAATACAGAGACGGAAACAGGAAGAAAACGACTTCGAAAAGTAGCAAAAGTGTGTGTTGCATATGGGATCAGAGTTCAGAATTCGGTCTTTGAATGTGAAGTGAATGCTTCTGAATTAAAGCATTTGAGAGCAGATCTGGTGAAGGAAATCAATAAATCAGAGGACAGCCTGAGGTTGTATAATCTCGGTAACAAGTATAACGAGAAAATTGAACATTATGGTATAAAAGACAGCATAGATCAGAAAGGAACTTTGATTTATTGAGTGCGTAGGCGAATCACTCATAAAAAACAGAGATGTTCGCACCATCCAAGTGTGCAACAAGCAGCTTGTTTGTTAGGCAATATTTGTAATTAAGTGCACATGGACATATATTTTATTTACATGTGCCTTAGGAAAATATGTTTTATCAACAAAAATGCATGAAGAAACTGTGCATTTTTGCTGTCCCCGTCCGTGAGGACGGGGTGGATTTAAGCCCATCTCTGATCTCCTTATAAATATCCAAATCTGTCCCCGTCCGTGAGGACGGGGTGGATTTAAGCCCGTATGAGCCACAATCAATGGCCGGCTCATGGGTCCCCGTCCGTGAGGACGGGGTGGATTTAAGCCTTTAACTCCTTTGCTTCACAGGTGATCTTTTGGTCCCCGTCCGTGAGGACGGGGTGGATTTAAGCCTGTATCACATGGATTGCACTGTACACATCCGACAGTCCCCGTCCGTGAGGACGGGGTGGATTTAAGCACCTGATCCTTTCACAATGTATTCATAGTGTGTCGTCCCCGTCCGTGAGGACGGGGTGGATTTAAGCCCATTCTGCCCTCGCATACTTTTCGATTCGATTCGTCGTCCCCGTCCGTGAGGACGGGGTGGATTTAAGCAAATCTTCCACAAGGTAATTTGCCGAATACCTAGTCCCCGTCCGTGAGGACGGGGTGGATTTAAGCCGTCTTTGGCATATCTGCTTTGAATTTAAAGGACGTCCCCGTCCGTGAGGACGGGGTGGATTTAAGCTGGTCTTCCTGCTTTGTACTTTGCTTTCATTGTTGTCCCCGTCCGTGAGGACGGGGTGGATTTAAGCTTTGCGTATGTGATTTCATTTGTACCCGTCTGGGTCCCCGTCCGTGAGGACGGGGTGGATTTAAGCAAGGAGGCAATCCATGGAAGAGATTAAGAAGATGAGTCCCCGTCCGTGAGGACGGGGTGGATTTAAGCCAACATATCCGGATCTGCTCGTGTGGATGTAGTCGTCCCCGTCCGTGAGGACGGGGTGGATTTAAGCCCTGATTGTATAACTCCCTAACCAGCTTCATCTGCGTCCCCGTCCGTGAGGACGGGGTGGATTTAAGCAAACGGTGGGTTTGCTGTTCCGTATTCCCACGCCTGTCCCCGTCCGTGAGGACGGGGTGGATTTAAGCTGAAAAAGCACTTGATACTGCTGCGAACATCGTAGTCCCCGTCCGTGAGGACGGGGTGGATTTAAGCTCCTTGATTTCTGCCGCCCACTTTGCATAATCCCGTCCCCGTCCGTGAGGACGGGGTGGATTTAAGCTTTTGTGATCTCGGCTTATGAAAATGCAGGCGTTGTCCCCGTCCGTGAGGACGGGGTGGATTTAAGCTATTTTAATCAGGCAGAGTGTGAGAATGAAGCAACCGTCCCCGTCCGTGAGGACGGGGTGGATTTAAGCACAGTATAGTACAATGCTTAATGATGCTGTAAACGGTCCCCGTCCGTGAGGACGGGGTGGATTTAAGCCGTCCTTGATTGTTGCGGTCACTTCCCCGCGGGCCGTCCCCGTCCGTGAGGACGGGGTGGATTTAAGCTCCGCTTTCTTCACTCTCCGTACTTCCTTCTTCTGTCCCCGTCCGTGAGGACGGGGTGGATTTAAGCTGCAAGATGCAGGTGAAAAACTATGCACGAATCCGACGTCCCCATCCGTGAGGACGGGGTGGATTTAAGCTTGCCAAAGGCAAAGCGGTTATCGATCGCTATAGTCCCCGTCCGTGAGGACGGGGTGGATTTAAGCTGCATGTCCGTGAAGCCAGTATTAACCGCTGTTGTCCCCGTCCGTGAGGACGGGGTGGATTTAAGCATCAACGCAGAGGGAGCGGCAGGCGTGGCCAAGGTCCCCGTCCGTGAGGACGGGGTGGATTTAAGCTCATCCGCAAGGGGACGCACTTCCACGGCAGATAGTCCCCGTCCGTGAGGACGGGGGGGATTTAAGCTGGTCAGTTGGGATTTGCGACAGCATGAAGGAACCGTCCCCGTCCGCGAGGACGGGGTGGATTTAGGCCGGACTTCTCCAGACTGTTTCCAGAGTGTCTGCTGTCCCCGTCCGCGAAGACGGGGTGGATTTAAGCATGACTTATGAGGTTCAGCGTGAGATGGGCGTTGCGTCCCCGTCCGCGAGGACGGGGTGGATTTTTAAGCTCTCCGAAAATCTCTTGCTCAGTCGGCAGACGGGGTGGATTTAAGCTCAGGAGCCAAGAGTCACTGGAAAGTGTGCACTGGATCTGGTAGAAGTGTTTATTGTAAGATCCTGCCTGTATGATGAGCTTTTTGACAGGTCTAATCATTAAGGAAGGAATGAAATGAAACTCAAATATGTGGGAGAATCGTTCGGGCCGATAGGACTTACCAATGTTTCAGAATTATACGACTGAGCAGGGATATTCTGTGTCTTGGAATACAGAGATAACAGCGCATGAAATATGCAATATTCTTCAGAAGGAATTTGGAGTTGGCATTATTTAATGATCGAAAGCTGAGAAAAGAACCGACAGAGAGCTTTCCTTTCAGCGAGGATGCTGTTCTTTCTTTGCTTGCTGGTGGAAAAGTTAAACCGAAGGATATTTTTTGTGACAGTGCCTATGAAAAATTGGAATCGATTTCGCTCAACATGAGCGAGGAGGATTATTCCCGCGCTATGGCGGAACTGGAGGATGACTGCGAAATACTGGATCATTTACGCTCACTTTCAAGTTGCGCGCTAGTGCTTTCTGTTATGAAAGGTGATCAAAGCATATCAGCAGGTAAGGTTGCAGTATATGATCAGCATAAAAAGGATCTGAAATATCATAAAAGGTTTGTCAAGCGCTATTGCCCTGAAAAGTACAATGAAATATTTTGTGATGTTGTGAAAAAAGATAAAGATGGGCATGTCAATTATCTTAACTACAGCCGTAATACTAATTCATTGAAAAACTGCGCATCAGTGGAATTTGTAAATTATTACGGCATATAGGGCCGAGGCAAAGAAAAAATGAGTATAAAAGAATACGATAAGGTTACCATGCCAGATGGTAAAATTGGCACGCTGGTAGATGTTTATGCAGACGGGACAAAAGGTGTTGTAGAAGATTTGCAAAAAACAAATGGAATATATCAACTATACGACGTTGTGATTAGTGACCTTAGAGAGATTGCTAATGGCTGATATAAAAATCAAGGTTAAGCTAGACAATCGCCAAAAGGTAAAAAGATTGATAAAGACGCAGCTACTTCTTGTACTGGAAAAGTGCGGAATGGTCTGAGAAGAGTATGCAAAGGACTTGTGCCCGGTACAGACACGACCAACTCCACTTTTCAGGTCAGAGAGAAAAGGCGGGAAGTGGAAAATCGTTGAGGAAGATCCGAAATGAAAGGTTACTGCCCATGTTGCGGGAAAGAGAAAGTAAGAGAATATGATATCTGTTCCATTTGTTCATGGGAAAATGATCCTATTCAGGAAGAACATCCTGACATGAGAGGCGGAGCGAACGTTATGAGTCTTTATGAAGCTAAGCAGGCATACAAGAGTGGCGCAAAGGTGATATAGAATCTTATCGATGACAGGGTAACGATGTGGAGGCAGGAAAAGCTCATAGCGTACCCCGGAGAACATCCGGAAGCCTTCGGTTCCGATATCATAGCTTGTACGATCTGCGGCCCTTGTGATAGAATCTTCATTAATTATGGGGTGTCTTGGGTACAGGAGCAGCTGAGTCGGAATGGATGATTCTGTTAAAACACAGGAAAATACCGGAAGTATTTTCCGCAAAAGAGAGCGTATCGGGAATGCTTCGCAGGTGCCGGCAGAGAAGCCGATTGTAGGAAGCGATAAGCCGGAAGGCTTCGACAATGGCACGATTGAGAAGATCAATGAATTTTTGAGCCCTGAGGAATTGTATCAGGACCTTCTGGTTCGTGTACGCAAATATCATCCGAGTGATGATATTTCCATGATTGAGAAGGCGTACGAGCTTGCAAGAAAGGCGCATGAAGGCCAGAAGCGCAAGAGCGGAGAGCCCTACATCATTCATCCCCTGGATGTAGCCATTATTCTGGCTGACCTGGAAATGGATCAGGAGACCATCGCGGCAGGACTTCTGCATGACGTGGTCGAGGATACCATTTATACCAAGGATGAGATTGAGAAGGAATTCGGAACGGACGTTGCCAACCTTGTGGACGGCGTGACCAAGCTGAAGAAGATCAAGCTTTCCGGGGACTATGCGGATAAGACGCAGGCGCAGCAGGAAATGCAGGCGGAGAACCTCCGCAAGATGTTCCTGGCGATGGTTAAGGATATCCGTGTCATCCTGATTAAGCTTGCCGATCGTCTTCATAACATGCGGACGCTCCAGTATCAGCCTCCGGAGAAGCAGAAGCGCATTGCGCAGGAGACCCTTGATATTTATTCTCCGATTGCATCGCGTCTTGGCATCAGCAAGATCAAGGTAGAGCTGGATGATCTCTCGCTTCGGTATCTGAAGCCGGAGGTGTATCAGGATCTTGTGCAGAAGGTCAATGAGCGCAAGATGGAGCGCGAGCAATACGTCGAAGAGATTGCCTCCAACGTGGCAAAGGCCATGAAGGATGCCGGGATCGATGCAAGAGTCGACGGACGTGTGAAGCACTTCTTCAGCATTTACAAGAAGATGGTGAATCATCACAAGTCTCTGGACGAGATTTATGATCTTTTTGCGGTCCGCATCATCGTGAATACGGTGAAGGACTGCTATGCGGCGCTTGGCGTCATTCACGAGATGTACAAGCCGATTCCGGGGCGCTTTAAGGATTATATTGCAATGCCAAAGCCCAACGGCTATCAGTCGCTGCACACGACGCTGATCGGCTCGACTGGCCAGCCGTTTGAAATTCAGATCCGCACATTCGAGATGCACCGTGAGGCGGAATATGGTATCGCGGCGCATTGGAAATATAAGGTTTCCAGCGATGGCAGAAAGGTGGATGAATCCGAACAGGAGAAGCTTATCTGGCTTCGCCAGATTCTGGAGTGGCAGCAGTCCATGTCGGACAATAAGGAGTTCATGCAGCTCCTGAAAAGCGATCTGGACCTTTTCTCCGACAGCGTGTACTGCTTTACCCCGAACGGAGAGGTCAAGAACCTGCCGGCGGGCTCCACACCGATTGATTTTGCCTATTCCATCCATTCGGCTGTCGGAAACAAGATGGTAGGCGCGCGTGTCAACGGTAAGCTTGTCAACATCGATTATCAGATTCAGAACGGCGACCGCATTGAGGTCATGACCTCGCAGAATTCGCGGGGACCCAGTCTGGACTGGCTCAATATCTGTAAGAGCGCTTCGGCGAAGAACAAGATCAACCAATGGTTTAAGAAGAACCAGAAGGAAGAGAACATTGTCCGCGGCCGGGATGCGTTCGACAACTACTGCAGGACCAAGGGGCTGAAGGAAGAGCAGCTCCTGAAGCCGGAGTATATGAATGCTGTCCTGAAGAAGTACGGCTTCCGGGAGTGGGATGCGGTCCTTGCGGCAATCGGGCACGGTGGTCTGAAGGAGGGCCAGGTTGCCAATAAGCTGGTTGAGCTTTATGAGAAGGATCATCTTGCTCATCTTACCGACGAAGAAATTCTGAAGCAGGTGGAGGACAATGCAGCTGCCGCCAGACCGAACGGACACAGGGGATCCGGAATTACCGTAAAGGGAATTCATGATGTGGCCGTGCATTTTGCCCGCTGCTGCAGCCCGGTTCCGGGGGATGAGATTGTCGGCTATGTCACGAGAGGACGCGGCGTTACGATTCACCGGACGGATTGCATCAACATGATGAATCTTCCGGAGATTGACCGCGCAAGACTGATCGATGCCGACTGGGAGAACGGCGCACAGACTGTGGAGGACAGTGCGTTCGAGGCAGAGATCAATATCTATGCGTCAGACCGTGCGGGACTTCTTTCGGACGTATCCAAGGCCTTTACGGAACGGGATATTTCGATCATCGGCGTGAACACAAGGACGAACCGGCAGGGCTTTGCGAGCATGAATGTGACCTTCCGAGTCAGCGGAAAGGCAGAGCTGGCTGCGATCACCGAGAAGCTGCGCCAGATTCCGAATGTGATAGACATCAAGCGTGTATAAAGGAAAGCGGAGATGACAGGATCCGTATTTTTCTGGTGTGCAGGAGAGGGTGGCGGACGTCATCTTCTTCTGCATTTTTTGATTCAGAGGGAAAGGACAATGCGATGGCAGCAAAGGTTGTTGTGAAGGGATACGTGGTCGGAATGGTACAGACCAATGTGTACTTCCTTTATCGGGAAGGGGCAAAGGAGGCTGTGCTGGTGGATCCGGCGGATTACGGAAAGGCACTTGCGGACGAGGCGGGGAAGCTTGGACTTGAAATCAAAGGGATTTTTCTGACCCATGCGCATTTTGACCACATCGGAGGCGTCGAGGAGCTTGCGAAGCTGACCGGTGCAAAGGTCTATATCAGTGATGAGGAGCGAGAGCTGATTCATGACACGGATGCCAATCTGTCCTCGCAGTATCATAATCCGAAGACCGTGCAGCCTGACGTATTTCTCCGGGACCAGGAGACGGTCGAAATCGCAGGGATGACGATCCGGTGCATCCAGACGCCGGGGCACACGGAGGGGAGCTGCTGTTATTATATCGGGGAGACGGGAGAAGAGGAGAAGGGAGATGTCGGAAAGAAGCCCTGTCCGCCGATCCTTCTGTCCGGCGACACCTTGTTTGAGGAATCGGTTGGAAGAACGGATTTTCCCACAGGCTCCATGAGCGCCCTTGTGCGCTCGGTGAGAGAAAAGCTTTTCATTCTGCCGGATGAAACACTTGTCTATCCGGGACACGGCGGGATGACACAGATCGGGCACGAGAAGCAGTATAACGCAATGGTGTAACGGCCCTGGAAGCAAAGGCACTGTGAAGGCGGAATAACAGGAGAGACAAAAAGCATGCTGCGGATTGATGAAAACATAGATTTGTACCGGTATGAGATTCATTCTCTGATCAAGGCATTTTACCCTGCAGAGGACGTGAAGGTTCTGGTGGAGAATGATCCGGCCGGCGAGAAAATACGAAGAGAGCACCCGAATGTATTTATGAAGGTGTCCATGGAGAGGGATCGGATTGCACTTCAGATCTCCGGGACCGGAGAAGAAGAAAATGATTTTCGCCGGTCGCTTCCGGCCTCTTCCGGTGCCGATTATTCGACAAAGTGCAAGGAGACGAAGGACGCACTGAAGTCCTTTCTGTATCAGACCCTTTCGGAATACACGGGGACAGAGCTTCCCTGGGGCGACCTGATCGGAATCCGGCCGACGAAGATCGCTATGACGAGAATGGAGGATGGCAGCTCCGAAAAAGAGACCATTGATTTTCTGGAGAAGGAGCATCAGGTTTCCGGGGAGAAGGCGCATCTTGCCGTCGACATTGCGAAGCGGGAAAAGAGAATTCTGTCCGGAATTCATTATGAGAACGGGTACAGCCTCTACATCGGAATTCCGTTCTGCCCGACGACGTGTCTTTACTGCTCGTTTCCTTCGTTCAACATTGCACTCTGGAAGGAGCGGATCGGGGAGTATCTGGACGCTCTGGAGCGTGAGATGGCGGAGACCGCAGATCTCATGAAGGGGCAGATCCTCGATACGGTTTACATCGGAGGCGGAACGCCGACTTCGCTGGAAGCGGAGGAGCTGGACCGGCTGTGCTGCGCGATTGAGCGATATTTTGACATGAGCACGGTGCAGGAGTTTACGGTGGAGGCAGGACGCCCGGACAGCATTACGAGAGAGAAGCTGCAGGCGCTGCGGAAGCATCCCATCACGAGAATCAGCGTCAATCCGCAGACCATGAAGGAGGAGACGCTGAAGATCATCGGACGTCATCACACAGTGCAGCAGGTGGTGGACACCTTCCGGATGGTGCGGGAATGTGGCTTTGACAACATCAACATGGACCTGATTCTGGGACTTCCCGGGGAGGATGCGGAGGATGTCCGCAGAACGACGGAGAAGGTCCGGGAGCTGAATCCGGATTCCCTCACGGTGCATTCGCTGGCAATCAAACGGGCTTCCCGTCTTCGCCGCGTGATTGACGAGAAGGGATATCCGGTTCTGATCAATACCGATGAGACAATGGAGATTGCAGCAGAGGCGGCGAAGAATATGGAGATGAAGCCGTATTATCTGTATCGCCAGAAGAATATGTCCGGCAATTTTGAGAACGTGGGATATGCCCGTGAGGGAAAATACGGCATCTACAACATCCTGATCATGGAGGAGAAGCAGACCATCATGGCGCTGGGGGCGGGGTCAATTTCCAAGCGTGTTTTCCCGGACGGGAGAATTGAGCGCTGTGACAATGCCAAGGAGGTCTCTGTTTACCTTGAGAATCTGGACGAGATGCTGGAAAGGAAGCGGAAGCTTTTTGCATAGAACAGGAGGATGGGGTTATGGAACAGGAAATCAGAAGGACGGAGTTCACCTATTTGTCTTCGGATCAGAGGACGCAGATTCGTGCGGTCCAGTATGAGCCGGCAGGGACGCCGTGCGGAATTGTTCAGCTGACGCATGGGATGGTCGAGCATATGGACCGGTACGATGCCTTTGCAAAATATCTTTGCAGGAACGGCTTTGTGGTTGCCGGTCAGGATCATCTTGGACACGGCGCTTCCGTGACCGGAAAGGAAAAATGGGGATATTTTGGCAAGGCGGAGCACCCAAGCGACCTCCTTGTCGAGGATATGCAGCTGCTTCGGGAGCATCTGCAGAAGGAATATCCGGAGCTTCCCTATATGATGCTGGGGCACAGCATGGGCTCCTATATGCTTCGCAAATATCTCTCCGTTCACGGGGAGGGCGTTGTGAAGGCGGTTGTGATGGGAACCGGCGATGTCTCCCGGGTACAGGCAGGGCTTGGTCTGTTTCTCATCCGTGTGCTGTCGGCAATTCACGGAGAAGAGTATCGGAGCAAAATGATTCAGCAGATGACCTACAGCAAGTCTTACCGGAAATTTGATCTTACGGGGGAGCACCCGGAGAACAGCTGGCTGACGAAGGATACCGGCATTGTGAAGGCCTACTACGCGGATCCGAGATGCACCTTCCTGTTTACGCTGAATGCATATAAGGGTCTGGTGGAGGCAGCGGCCTATGACGCGAAGCCGGAGAACATCCGAAAGATCCCTTCCGGGATCCGGATTCTTCTTGCAAGCGGCGCCGATGATCCGGTCGGAGACCTTTCCGCAGGAGTAAAGAGAACGTATGAGAAATTCAAGGCAGCAGGGCTGAATGTCCAGATGAAGCTTTATCCCGGTGACCGGCACGAGATCCTGAATGAGACCGACCGGGGACAGGTGTGGAAGGATATGCTGGCATTCTTCAGGTCCTGAAAAGCATGCCGGATCAAGGAGGATATTTTATGAAAATCATTTCGGATCAGTATTACATCAACGTTCATTCGGAGCACAACAAACCGGCGGAGCACGCCTCGGACGGTGAGATTGTGATATTTCAGACGAGAGACTGCTACAACCGTCTGGTACAGACGGAAGAGAAAACGCTGGAAGAGCAGGTGGGAGAGGAGCCGGACAATCCTTCGACCGGACCGTTGTATGTGGACGGCGCAGAGCCAGGAGATGTGATTGCGGTGGATATTCTGGACATCACTGTAGCGGACCACGGCGTAGTTGCGATCGGGTGCGGTCCCTTTCAGAATAAGGAGGAGAAGGAGCCCTTCCACATTCTTCCGGTCAGAGACGGACGTGTGAGGTTTCAGGACGTGGAATGGGATATTGATCCGATGGTGGGCGTTGTCGGCACGGCTATGCCGGGACGTGAGATCGGAACCATCAATGCGTTTGAGGGAGGCGGCAACATGGACAGCCGGATCATCCGCAAGGGCGCAACGGTCTGGCTTCCTGTCAGGGTGCCCGGAGCTCTTCTTGTGATGGGGGACATCCATGCCTCGATGGGCGACGGAGAAGTCTGCGGAACCGGTCTGGAGATCGACGGAGAGATCACGGTGCGCGTCCGGCTGCTTAAGAATTTCGAGCTGAACTGGCCGGTGACGGAGACGAAGGATGCGTGGTATGTCAACAGCTGCGGAGATACCTGTGACGATGCAATCCGCGCAGGCTACATGGAAATGCGGCGGCTGATTGCAAAGGCCTACGGCTGGTCTCTGGAGGATGCTGCGTTCTATATGACGCTGCGCGGCTATCTTGAGTCCAATCAGGCGTGCCTCGTTCCGCACGATACGTTCCGTGTCGGGACACCGAAGGTGAACGGAAAGCCCAGACTGATCGGATAACCTTGTGTAATCGCAAGTATTGCCGGCTGTTTTTGAATCAGAGAATATGACAGAGAGTATTTGTATTAAACGGAACTTCCGTCAAGACTTGTGACGGGTTCTGTGGCAATTCTTTTGTAGTAGGTAGCAGCGCTGGCGTCAGGAAAAAGCTCCTGGATGACAGAAGCAATGAGAGCGAAGTGGAAATGAATCGTTTCAAGTGTACTTGGCTTTCTTTCGGACCGTTTCCCCTCACAGACAGTGACCATCTGGCGGGAGTAGGGAGCCATCTTCTGCCAGGCCGGGCAGGGACCCGGAGAGGACAGAGTCTCCTGTGTAAGAAGATCCAGAATTCGCTCATCCGGGAGAGATGGCGCTGGGAATGGCTTTTTTGTGGCGAACATACACCATAAGTGATACTGTAAAAAGACGGAGAGCTTCTCATATCGGGCCTTTTAGGTATAGAGCAGCGGTGCTCTATGCTTTTTTGACATCTTATGTTCTGCAATCAGCAGCCGATATCAACCTTGGTCAAGGAGACCTGTCATGAAAATGTTTGATTTATTGAAAAGAGCTGCCTTGTTTATACTTTCTTGTATCTTGCTATTCACAGCGAGTAGAGGTCAAGTACTAGGAGCAGAGACCAATAAAGTAGTTGCTACTGGAACTGTTGAGAATGTTGACCAAGACAACTATATAGCAATGTTGAATTATGTGTCTCTTGTTAATGATGAGATAAACGTGTCAAGTAATAACAAACTGCTTTTGGATGAAGTTTATTCATCTTTGATGAATAATACAGCACCACATGCCATAGATGATAGGACCCAAATCCAACTAAATGATATGCTTCACACAATCGATGAATATCGCATGATTGATGTGAAGCGCGAAAGGCTGGAATACATTTATCAGCAAAATCAAGCTCAGGCTCTCAGAAATGCTGTTCCCAACCCGCTGGGACTTCTCTCCAGCGTTAGTTCGTTTCGTCTTAGTTCGTTAATTGCATCTGTTGTATATATGGCTGTGGATTCTAAGGCCAGTTATGATACTGCTATGGCACAGGCTGATATGCAGTACCTCAAAGATGGATGGGAATTGGATGATGCCGAAACGGCGGCATTAAACCAGAGTCAGGAACAATTGTTCAACTATATGATTGATATGGTGCACAGGAGCGAAATGCCTGATAAGTACGCACTGCCTAATGATACCATCAAAGAGTATGTTCAGTATAAAAACAACTCGAATATTTCTCGGAAGATAACATATTTTGAAAACAATGAGGGAACATATGAGAAATTCGGCGACTATTGGCTTATCTGTGCGGACTGCTATTATCAGAATGAAGACTATGATAAGTGCTTAGAGGCGATCGATAATTATAACGATCTTGGAATCGAAATATTCCGCAAAGATCATAATTTGGCAAAAGAACTTCCTGTTGCAATATCTGCGGCTCAGGAAAGCATAAAGAATGGGAAGGAGCAAGTAAAGAGAATAGACGGTTATCTTACTTTGCTCAAAAGGAACCTTGAAACTGAGGATTGGTCATTACGTTATTTTGCGGCGCAGACGGACTTATATCTTTATTCAAAAACAAAAGATGAAGCTTATTTAAACGATGCATATAGCTTAGCAAAAAATAACGTTAACTATTTGATTGATGAGCAGATATCTCTGAACAAAACATACTTGGCGGAGGTAAAGAAAAAAGAAACTCCCCAAAATGCAACTAAAGAGCAGAAAAAAGAGATTAAGCAATACAATAAGATGCTCGAAAATGATAGAAAAACAGAATTACCTCCAGTTTACGAGCCACTTTATTTGAATTGCGACCTCCTTTTTGCACTTGCTGATCAAATTAATATCAGTGATTCGGAAAAGACAAGAATTGAGAAGATTCTGCACGGCAGTTCCCAAAATGACACTTTATTTTTAACGTTCCCGCTTGATTACTCTTATTATTTTTCTGGAGACCATACGATTGATGATAGTGTGGTTAAATATAATAAGGGAGAAATAAATGTACCTGCTTCTTTGGTATCCGATCACACAAAAATTAAAGTAATTATCAAATCTGGTAATAAGAATACTGAAATAACAGACTGGGCTGTTAATGGGGTTAAAAGAAAGAAAGGCGCTGCTGTTACGGATATGACCGTCAAGTATACAAATAAGGATTCAGATAAATACGACTATAAAGATGGAGATAAGATTAGAATCGTATTAACCCCAGTTGATGGCAGTGATTGCCCTGATATTACTATTAATTTCAATACGAAGGTAAAGACACATCTCAAAGTTATTTCATCTACAGAATTTGAGAGAGCAAGATGAGAAGAAAATTATCTGCTTTTATATGTCTTCTCCTAATACTCTGTTTGAGTGTTACGACCCAAGTGGGAGCTTTTTCAGGAGATAAACATAATGCTTATCTAAGAAAAGTGCTCTTTGGCAATGTTGCTGTTCGAAATACAGATGTACTCGATGCGTTAAATGATGCTAGTGAATTGGCAATCGATCAGCATAACAATGATAGTCAAGATATTTTAGATGAACTTCGTAACGACTTAGGCGTTAAAGGAATTCCGAAGAATGTTTCTAAATTTAATGTTGGGCACGGCTATCTCCATAGAAATTATACACACAAGGGCTGGAATTATAATTATGTGGATAAGGAGAAAGGGGTAACGGAGGAAGCTCATTGGGGAGATATAAGGAAGAAGATATTACTTAAAACTATTAATCAGAAATTTGACTTCGGCTTTCTGTCAGGGAAATTTGGAAATTATAATGAGCAGTGCAATGCTTTTGGAGCTCTGATCTATTATGTCCATGTCATTGGTGATCATATTTCTAACGAAAAATTTCACAGCAACTATGAAGAAGCTCCACTCGTGAAGGGCGACAGCAATATTGGAATTATCGACGACCTGCTTTATTACAGCCCTATCCTTTTTAACCACACAGGAAAAGGAAATCCAACTTACGACAGTTTTATTACAAAATTAGAAGATCTGCAGTCTGACGTTAATGACATTTATTATACTCATGATGATCTAAATAATCCCGACGTATATGAACAGTACCATAAATACGCCGAGGAGTTAATGCAATGCTTGGAAGATTACGTTCCGCTGCTCATAAAAAAGGAACCGTTCTTTCAAAAGGTTTTTTATCCTGAACTTTCTTCTTAAAAATCATATTTTATTAGTGAACTGGTTTGTTGCATTTTTAATTTTGCAACAGGCCTTTTCTATATGGTCTTCACATGGCAGGGGTGCGCATATTTACTCGTACTCGTAGGCGTGTAGGCACATTGTATCAATCTATAGTGGTGAGGAACAGCTGCTCCTGCGGAGAAAATCCGCAGAGAGCAGCTGTTTTTGAATCAGAAAATATGACGGAGAGGATTTATATCAAACATCTGACAGCTTTATCACCAGAACGCCGTAGATGTTCTGCACCGATCCGGCAGCAGGGTAAGCGGGCATTGCAGCAACCTCGGGAAGTGTGGAAATGGTGGCCTCTGTGTCACCTTGGGCGAACGAAACCTGGATCCGCAGGTAGTTGGTATACAGTCTGCTCCAGGAAATGCGGGAGAAGGAAATGTCATTGGACCACCTTCCATACTGCGCATAGGCATTGACTCTTTCGAACAAAGGAGCCGTGTAAAACGTTTTGGAGGAGGCGGGCGGACCAACGATCAGGAGCTGGCCGTTTATATAGTCATAGCCCTGTCTTCCGGCCTCGGCGAGAATGCTCTGCGCAAGGGTCTGCGAGGCTCTTCTTCCTGCATACATGCCGTACTGATCCATTTCGCACTGCAAAATCCCTCCGTAAAGAAGAAGCAGAAGATCGAGAAGAAGAATTCCCTTCAGACAGCGTTCGGATTTTCGGAAGGACGATGCCCTTCCGGTGGGAAAGACAAAATTGGTCATGCAGAACAGGAGCGGCAGGATCAGGGCCATGGAGACAACCATCTGCATATGCGTTTCTGTTTCGGGTGCAGCGAGATAGAAGCAGTTGGCTGCGGCCGGAATGAGAAGAATTCCGGCAAGAAAGAGGAGCGCCTCTGTCTTCTTTCTGCGGAAGATTCGAACAAAGACGACGCAAACCGGAATGAATACGGGCATGTAACAAAGCGGAAACCAGGAGTGCCGTTCCAGAGCGTGCGAGAGATAGGTTCCGTTTACGAAGTAATTCAGAATCGTTTGATAGCAGTGGCGGAAGGCATTGGGGAGGCCCGCAAGGATATAGAGCGGCGAAATCTCCGAAAAGCCCTGGTAATCACTCGCCGGTGTGCTGGTCATCCACAGGCGGAGCTTCAGAAGAAGAACATAGAGAATTCCGCCGAGTGCGACCGAACAGAAGGCACGGATGAAAAAGCGCAGGCGTTCCCGGGGGCTCGCGGGAAGGAAAGCAGGCTTTGGCGATTCGGCATTGCCTTCCGCTGCGATGGAATACAGGAGCACAAAGAGCATCAAAAGTGCGGTGGTTCCGATTCCTGCCTGATAGGAGCCCATCATAAAGGCAATGCAGAGGGCGGAAAGGAGAATCCGCAGGATGGCAGAGGATGTCACCGGTGCCAGAAGAACCCACACTGCGAGCACAGCCAGAAAGAACGAAACCGCGAAGGTGATTGCCATGTAGCCGAAGGACATCTGACAGACGATGCCGACAGAGCCAAGGAACAGAAAGCCGGCAAGAAGGTTTCTTCCGGAAGGAACGAGATCCAGAAGCTGCAGAATCAGAAGAAATGACAGTGAATACAGGGCAAGGGAGAAAACAGCCGGCAGAGGATCCAGCGAGATGCCGAAGCGCATTTTGTCAAGAAACGGCCAGAACCAGCGCCCGATGGAAAGCTCCCAGGTTCCTGCCAGGTAGTCGTCCTGATTCCACAGTCCGTCCAGATCGTTGGTTAGACGCAGAACAAGAAGCGGAAGCTGGACGAGCAGAGTATAGATCCACAGAATCAGAAACGGCCTGCGGTAAGGGCGAAGCTTCGTCCATGCGCAGGATGCGGAAACAGGAACAGAGTGATCAGAATCGGATGAATGCATGAAAACCTCCGGAAGAGAATACTGTATAAGAAAACACTCGTCTGCTGCATAACGAAGAAGTGAGCAGCAGAGATACCGAACAGATATATAGTAAGGCATTTGGGCGGTATACGGAAGCTTGTTCGGAAATTTCGGATTGATTGACATGTGCCCCCTCAGAAGTGCAAGACGGAAAGAAACACTATAATATGAAGAAATCAGGGCCACTCCGACATTGTTAGAATGTCGGAGTAGTCTTTTAGTATTATACAGATTTAAGAAAAAATTACGAAAGTTGTCTGTAATCCTGCCTTGTAAATCCGACACAATTGCGTTATATTCATTCGCAGTCCCTTAATGGGGATCGGTAACGATCGGTTTCGTTCGGCTGGCACATCGGAAAGGAACGGGCTGACGGAAGCAAATCTGCATTCTGCAAGTAGGAGAATCAATCGGAATGTCACAGAATCTGGTTATAGTAGAGTCACCAGCGAAGGTGAAGACCATCAAGAAGTTTCTTGGAAAGAAGTATGATGTCGCGGCAAGTCAGGGACATGTCCGTGATCTTCCGAGAAGTCAGATGGGAATCGATATTGAGAATGATTTTGAACCGAAGTACATCACGATCCGCGGAAAGGGAGACCTTCTGGCGGATCTCAGAAAGCGTGTGAAGAAGTCCGACAAGGTCTATCTGGCAACGGACCCTGACCGCGAGGGAGAAGCAATTTCCTGGCACCTGATGGCTGCGCTGAAGCTTGAGGACAAGAAGACAGCGCGGATCACCTTCAATGAAATCACCAAGAGTGCGGTGACGGAGTCGTTTAAGCATCCCCGTGAAATCGATATGAACCTTGTGGATGCCCAGCAGGCAAGAAGAGTGCTGGATCGAATCGTGGGTTATGAGATTTCTCCGCTCCTGTGGGCAAAGGTGAAGAGAGGCCTTTCGGCCGGCCGCGTACAGTCTGTTGCGCTGCGAATGATCGGAGACCGCGAGGATGAGATCAATTCCTTTATTCCGGAGGAATACTGGAGTCTGGATGCGGTTTTGCAGGTCAAGGGAGAGAAGAAGCCGCTGGTAGCGCATTATTATGGGCCCTCCGGAAGCACGAAGAAGGCGGAAATTGCAAACGGTGAGGAAGCAGAAGCGCTGAAGAAGGCACTCGAGAAGGCAGATTATCAGATTACAGAAATCAAGACCACGATCCGTGAGCGGAAGGCACCGCTTCCCTTTACAACCTCTACGCTGCAGCAGGAAGCGTCCAAGGCGCTGAACTTCTCCACACAGAAGACCATGCGAATCGCACAGCAGCTTTATGAAGGCGTAGAGATCAAGGGCTCCGGTTCGGTCGGTATCATTACCTATCTCAGAACGGATTCCACGCGCATTTCGGAAGAAGCCATGGCGGCCTCCGAGGAGTATATTGCGCGCGAATACGGTCAGGAATTTCTTGCGGAAGGCACTCAGAAGAAGGCAGACGGTAAGATTCAGGATGCACACGAAGCCATCCGGCCTACGGATATCAACCGTACCCCGGCTTCGATCAAGGACTCCTTAACCCGGGAACAGTTTCGCCTGTATCAGCTGATCTGGAACCGCTTCGTGGCAAGCCGCATGGCCGGCGCGAAGGTGGAGCAGACAAGAGTGACTGTGACGGCACGGGGGAAAAAGGCAGGAAAGCAGGAAGAAGGCGGAATCCTCTCTGCGGATGGAAAATATCTGTTCACGATGCCGTTTTCGCACATTGCATTTGAAGGCTTCCTGAAGGTCTATAAACCCGCTGACGAGGATAAAGCAGAAGGCTCCCTCATGAAGGGGGTGGATGAGAATTCGCAGCTTACTCTTTTCGAGCTGGATGCACAGCAGCATTTTACCCAGCCGGTGCCGCACTACACCGAGGCATCTCTGGTACATGCGCTGGAGGAGCAGGGAATCGGACGTCCGTCCACCTATGCACCTACGATTACTACGATTCTGGCAAGACGGTATGTCACGAAGGAGAACAAGAACCTCTACATGACGGAGCTTGGAGAAGCGGTCAACAATATTATGAAGACCTCCTTCCCGGCAATCGTGGATCCTGCTTTCACGGCAAATCTGGAATCTCTCCTGGACGGAGTTGCAGAGGGCGAGGTTCGATGGAAGACCATCATTGAGAATTTCTATCCGGATCTGGATGCTGCCGTCAGGAAGGCAAATGAAGAGCTGGAGAAGGTAGAGATCAAGGACGAAGAGTCCGATGAGATCTGTGAGAAATGCGGCCGCCGCATGGTCATCAAATACGGGCCGCACGGTAAATTTCTGGCGTGCCCGGGCTTTCCGGAGTGCCGGAATACAAAGCCTTATTTTGAAAAGATCGGCGTAGCCTGCCCCAAGTGCGGTCAGGACATCGTGATCAAGATGACCAAAAAGGGAAGAAAATACTACGGCTGTCTTGGAAATCCCGAGTGTGATTTCATGACCTGGAACCGTCCTTCGGGTGAAAAATGCCCGCAGTGCGGAAGCATTCTCCTGGAAAAGGGAAACAAACTCGTCTGCTATAATGAAGAATGCGGTTATATGACGGACAAGAAGGAAGGAACGACGAAATGAGCAAGAATGTGAACAATGTACAGCTTCTGGACAAGACTAGAAAGATCGAACGGCTTCTGCACAACAACAGCACGGGAAAAGTAGTTTTCAATGACATCTGCGCCGTTATGAGTGAAATTATGAACAGTGACGTTCTTGTTCTTTCTCATAAGGGAAAAGTGCTCGGAGTAGCAGAAAAGCCCGAAAGTGAAATCCGGCCGATCAAGAGCCTGGTGAAGGACGGCGTGGGTGAATTCATCGACGGCGATCTGAACGAGCGCCTTCTTGCAATCCTCTCGACCAATGAGAATGTGATGCTCTCTACGCTTGGCTTTGACGCGGAGGATTCGGAGCACAATGCCATCATTGTTCCGATCGAAATCGCAGGGGAGCGTCTCGGAACGGTGTTTATCTACAATCAGGGGCATGGATACGACATTGATGACATCATCATCTGCGAGTACGGCACGACCGTGGTCGGTCTGGAGATGCTGCGAGCGGTTTCTGAGGAATCCGCGGAGGAAAACCGCAGAACAGCGATTGTAAAATCGGCATTCTCTACGCTTTCCTACACGGAGATTCAGGCGATTCTTCACATTTTCGAGGAGATGGACGGAAAGAGAGAGGGAATTCTGGTTGCCTCCAAGATTGCGGACAAGGCCGGCATCACCCGCTCGGTGATTGTCAATGCGCTGCGCAAGTTTGAATCTGCAGGTGTGATTGAGTCCCGCTCCTCCGGAATGAAGGGCACCTACATTAAGGTTCTGAACGATGCGGTTTACAAAGAGCTTGACAATATGCGGAACCGGATCGAGGGATAATACAGACAGAATGATTCGATGACACATGGCCCGGAGTACCGGCAAGATAATACTTGCAGGTGGCTCCGGGCCGTGTTATACTTTGAACGCTGTGCGGAGAAACTATGCCGCCCAGTGAAGGACTATAGAACACGTATTTCCAGCAGATGCCGGTGGCCGAAAGGCTGGCATGAGTCCTGGAGAGCAGAGGCAGAGGCCTTTGCTTTTTCTGCGAAAGAGATACGGAAGGCCGGTTGCTCCCGGCAATCAACCAAACAAACGGAGGAATTTAAAATGAGCGTAGTATCCATGAAAGAGCTGCTTGAAGCAGGCGTACACTTTGGTCACCAGACCCGTCGTTGGAATCCTAAGATGGCTCCTTACATCTTCACCGAGCGCAACGGAATCCACATCATCGACCTTCAGAAGTCGGTTGTAAAGGTTGACGAGGCTTACAAGGCAGTATTCGAGATTGCAGAGCAGGGCGGCACCATTCTGTTCGTCGGCACCAAGAAGCAGGCACAGGATTCTGTTAAGGCTGAGGCTGAGCGCTGCGGTATGTACTATGTAAATCACAGATGGCTCGGCGGTATGCTGACCAACTTCAAGACCATCCAGACCAGAATCGAGCGTCTGAACAAGATCAACGAGATGGAGAACGATGGAACCTTCGATGTCCTTCCCAAGAAGGAAGTTGCCGCTCTGAAGAAGGAGCAGGAGAAACTTGAGGCGAACATCGGCGGCATCAGAACCATGGCTCACATTCCGGATGCGATCTTTGTTGTAGATCCCAAGAAGGAGAAGATCTGCGTAAACGAGGCACACAGCCTTGGCATCACTCTGATCGGTATTGCAGATACCAACTGCGATCCGGATGAGCTTGATTACATCATCCCCGGAAACGATGACGCAATCCGTGCGGTTAAGCTTCTCTGCTCCAAGATGGCAGATGCTGTTATCGAGGCTCGTCAGGGCGAGGAGAACGTAGCAGCAGATGCAGAGGGACAGGATGCTCTTGCAGCTGAGTCCGCAGCAAGCGAGGCAGAGCAGGCTGCAGAGGGAACTCTCTGATTTCCTTCTGATTCCGAAGACATGTAACAGGAAACGCCGGTTTGGCGTTCCCTCGAGAGGTGCCGCAGAGGCTGCGGCAGAAAGGAATACGCTATGGCAATTACAGCAGCTCAGGTTAAGGAACTCAGAGAGATGACCGGTGCCGGCATCATGGAGTGCAAGAAGGCACTGACTGAGACAAACGGAAATATTGACGAGGCAGTTGAGCTTCTCCGCAAGGCTGGCGCAGCCAAGGCTGAGAAGAAGGCAAACCGTATTGCGGCAGAAGGCCTTTGCTATGTTGCTCAGAATGAGGACAACAAGGCAGCGGTTGTAGAGGTTAACTCTGAGACCGACTTCGTAGCAAGCAACGCTACCTTCAAGGAATATGTTCAGAAGGTTGCAAATGCAGCTCTGAATACCGAGGCTGCGGATCTGGAAGGCTTCCTTGCAGACAAGTGGCCGGAGGATCCCTCCAAGACGGTCAGCGAGAGCCTGGTTGACATGATCGCAGTGATCTCCGAGAAGCTGTCCATTCGTCGTTTTGAGAAGGTTGAGGCTGCAAACGGCCTTGTTGCTTCTTATGTTCATGGCGGCGGACGCATCGCTGTTCTCGTAGAGGCTGAGTCCGATGTTGTAAATGATGAGATTCGTGAGGCAGTTCGCAACGTAGCAATGCAGGTTGCAGCTCTTTCTCCGAAGTATGTCAGCGAAGAGGATATCCCGGAGGATGTTCGTGCACATGAGAAGGAAATCCTTCTTGCACAGGCTGTTGCCGAGAACGATGCTCTTCCGGAGAACAAGAGAAAGCCGCAGCAGATTCTTGAGAAGATGCTGATCGGCCGTCTTAACAAGGAATTCAAGGAAATCTGCCTGAATGACCAGATCTATGTTAAGGCAGAGGACGGCAAGCAGTCTGTTGCTGCATACCTTGCAGAAGTTGGCAAGAAGAACGGCGCCACTGTTTCCGTCAAGAAGTTCGTCCGCTATGAGACTGGCGAGGGAATGGAGCACAAGGAAGAGAACTTTGCAAAGGAAGTCATGGAGCAGGTTGGTAAGGCCTGAGCCCGTTTGAGCAGATTCTTTTCAAGTGCAGAATGAGTGCATATTTGCCGGAGGGCCAGCCGCAGGCTGCCTTCCGGCTATTTTGATTCAGGGAATAACATGAAATTCAGCAGAATTAATGAAACAACAATACGCTGCTATCTGACCCGTGAGGATCTGGAGAGCAGCGGCATCAATCTGGATGACATCATGGAACGGAAGACCAATGCCATGGAGTATCTGCGCCGGGTGATTATGGAGGCGGCAAGAGAAGAGAACTTCCAGCTGGACGGCGCTGTGAATACCATGCAGATCCGCGCGATGATGGACGGCTCTTTGGCATTGACGATTTCGAGCGGAGAGCCGGGAGCGCTTTCTGCAGAGACCTCCGATGTGCCGGACTTGTTCCGGTCGCTGGTAGCAGGTCTGACAGAGGGAAGGCAGGAAGCGGATGCTGCAAAGCAGCCGGGAACGTCTTCTTCCGATGCAGGTGAGAACCTTGCCGGAACGGATACGGCAATGGCTGCCATGCCGCGGCAGGAGAAGTCAGACTCGGCATCCATGAACCGGAAGGCTGCGGAGGCTCTGAATCCGCCGAGAGAGCGGAAGCACAGTACGTTCTGCTACATTTTCCGGTCGATTGCAGATGCCGGTGAATGCTGCCGGAAAATCCCGGACACAGCAGCGCTGCAGTCCTCTCTCTGGCAGGATCGCGGAGATGGAGCTTATTATCTGTTTCTTTCGTCAGCCGGAGATGAAATCCGGTTTGAGAAAACCATACTGGCAATGAATGAATTCGGAACCTTTTCCGATGCACCGGCCGAAACGGTCGCCTATATCATGGAGCATGAGAGATGTATTCTGAGAGAAAACGCCGCAGCGCAGCTGGCCCGTCTGTAAAAACGGACGGAATGATTCGTCTGAATAAATTTATCGCTTCCTCCGGACTGTATTCCCGAAGAGAGGCAGACCGTCTTATGGAAGCGGGCGATGTGACGGTGGACGATGAAATCGCGCAGCCAGGCCGCATGATCACCGGAAAGGAAAAAATCAAGGTCAGAGATCAGATCATTCGTTCGCAGGACCGCAAGGTTGTAGTGGCCTATTATAAGCCGGTCGGAGTGACGGTTACAAAGTCGGATCCGCATGCCCGTGTGACACTGGAGGACGTGTTCCGTTATCCGATTCACCTGACCTATGCAGGCCGCCTGGATCGCGATTCGGAAGGCCTGCTTCTTATGACCAATGATGGTGAACTGATCGATGCCATGATGCGCTCCTCAAACGAGCATGAGAAGGAGTACATCGTCCGGACAAGAGGAAAGCTCAGTGACGAGGATCTGCATCAGATGTCCAAGGGAATCTGGCTGAAGGATCTGGAGGCGAAGACAAAGCCCTGCCGCATTGAGAGGCTGGGGGACTATACCTTCCGGATTGTGCTGACACAGGGCCTGAATCGTCAGATTCGCCGTATGTGCAAGGCCAGGGGCCACGAGGTGAAGACACTGAAGCGTGTGCGGGTGCTGAACATTACGGTAAAGGGACTGCAGCCCGGAATGCAGCGCGAGCTGACGCAGGACGAGAGAATGAAGCTCTACGAGATGGTCGGACTGACACTTGCAGATTAAGGATGCCATATGACGCGCGAAGAATACGAAGAACTGAAAAAAGTCATCGATTACCACATGAAGCGGTATTACGATGAGGATGCTCCGGAAATCAGCGATTATGAATATGATCAGCTGATGCAGAAGCTGAAGGCCGCAGAGCGTGAGCATCCGGACTGGATCAGACCGGATTCGCCGTCTCAGAAGATCGGAGGAACGGCTCTTGGGAAGCCTTCAGGTGGGAAACGCGAAGCCGGTGTCAAGGTCACTCACGATGTGCCGATGCTCTCGATTGAGGATGTTTTTACCAAAGAGGATGTGAAGGCATGGGTCTCCAAGGTGCATGAAATACATCCGGACTGCCTGTTCTCTGTGGAGGTCAAGGTGGACGGACTTTCCATGTCCATCCGCTATGAACAGAAGGAGGACGAAAGGCTTCATCTGGTCCTTGCGGAGACGCGGGGCGATGGCCTTGTCGGCGAAGATGTGACCGCCAATGCACTGGTGATTCCGGATGTGCAGCAGGTTCTGGATCTCCCGTATAAGAGCCTGGAGCTTCGCGGTGAGGTCTATATGGCGCATGAGGATTTTGAGCGCTTCAACGAGGAGATGGAGGAGCAGGGCAGGAAGCCTGCGGCCAATCCCAGAAATCTGGCGGCCGGAACACTGCGGCAGCTGGATCCTTCGATTACAAAAAAGCGGGGCCTTCGCATGTTCGTGTTCAACGTTCAAAGAGGACCGGAGGAGATCATGGAAAGCCATGTGAAGGCGCTGGATCTTCTGGAGGAGAAGGGCGTCTCTGTGGTCTATCATCGAAGCTGCAGGACGGCGGACGAGGTCCTTTCAGCTATTGACGATATCGGAGGCATGCGGGATACGCTGCATTTTGATCTGGACGGTGCAGTGGTAAAGATCGATCATGTGGCATATCGGAATGATTTTCCTGCGGGTTCCAAGTACTCAAGCGGACACATCGCATACAAGTATCCGCCGGAGGAGCGTATTGTTGTGATGGACCGGATTCTTGTTGACGTCGGAAGAACCGGAAAGCTCACATTTACGGGCGAATTCCATGACCGGGAGACCGGGAAGCCTGCAAGACTCTGCGGAACAAGTGTATCGCGCGCAACGCTCCACAACCAGGATTATATTCAGGACATGAAGATCGGCGAAGGAGGAGAATATCGCCTGTTTAAGAGCGGTGAGATCATTCCGAAGCTGAACGGCTGCGTCAGGGAACCGGAGGTGATTTTCTCTGCACCCAAGGTCTGCCCGGTATGCGGTCAGCCACTGGTCCGTGAGGAGGATACGGCAGACATTCGCTGCATCAATCCTGCCTGTCCCGCGCAGGTTGTCAATTCGATCGCGTATTTTGCCTCCAGAAGCTGCATGAACATCATGGGGCTTGGCGATACACTGGTGGAGGCGCTGGTGCAGAAGGGCTATCTGCACAGCTATGCGGATATTTATCATCTGAAGGAGCACCGCGAGGAGCTGATCGAGGAAGGCATCATCGGCAAGGAAAAGAACACCGACAAGGTGCTGGCGGCGATTGAGGCCTCCAAGGAGAATTCTCCGGTTCTTCTGCTGACCGGACTTGGAATCCGGAACTGCGGAAAGGCTGCGGCGCGCGAGATTCTGTCTCATTATGACAGCATTGATGCACTGGCAGAAGCCGGGAAGGAAGAGCTGACGCAGATTCCTGATGTGGGGGAAACCACGGCAGCCTGCATCCATGATTTCTTCGCCGCAGAGGAGAACCGGAAGATCCTGCAGGAGCTGCGGGATGCGGGCGTTAAGGTGAAGATGGAGCAAAAGGAAGCGGGATCGCAGAAGCTTGCCGGCCTGACCATCGTGGTGACGGGCACGCTCCCGACACTTGGAAGAAAAGAGGCAGAGGATCTGATCGTATCCAATGGCGGCAAGGCGTCCGGCAGCGTTTCGAAGAAGACCAGCTACGTCCTTGCAGGAGAGGCGGCAGGCTCCAAGCTTACCAAGGCACAGCAGCTCGGCATTCCTGTGATTTCGGAAGACGAGTTCCGGGCGATGCTGTGAACATAGACAGAAAGGAGCGGTCATTATGCCGATTCGGATTCAGAATGATCTTCCGGTTAAGGAAGAGCTGGAGAAAGAAAATCTCTTTATTGTTGACGAGAACAGGGCAGCGCATCAGGACATTCGTCCGCTGGAGATCTGCATTCTGAATCTCATGCCCAAAAAGGAAGATACCGAGCTGGATATCCTCCGTATGCTGAGTAATACGCCGCTGCAGCTGAACATTACCTTTATGCGGATGAGCTCTCATCTGTCCAGGAACACCTCCTATTCGCACCTTCATCAGTTCTACGCATCGTTTGATGATCTGAAGGAGCGGCGCTTCGATGGTCTGATCATCACCGGTGCACCGGTGGAGAAGCTGGAATATGAAGAGGTGGATTACTGGAATGAGCTCTGTCGCGTATTTGCCTGGAGCGTGACCAACGTGACCTCGACGCTTCACATCTGCTGGGGAGCGCAGGCCGGACTGTATTATCACTATGGACTCCCGAAGAAGATGCTGAAGGAGAAGCTTTCCGGTGTCTACTACCACAAGGTGATGCATCGCAAGGATCCCCTGGTGCGCGGAATGGATGACTATTTCATGATTCCGCACAGCCGGTACACGGAGGTTCCGGCTGCCGCCATTCATGCGTGCAGCGAGCTTAAGATTCTTGCGGAATCCAAGGAGGCCGGTGTTCTTCTGTGTACTGCCAGGGAAGGTCGACAGGTCTTTATCTTCGGGCACGGTGAATATGACCGCTATACGCTCCGCGATGAATATGAGCGCGATGAGAAGAAGGGAATTCATCCGAACGTGCCGGAGAACTATTTCCCGGATGATGATCCTGAGAAGAAGCCGCTTCTTCAGTGGCGAAGCGCAAGCCAGGCGATGTACAGTAACTGGATCAATTATTACGTATACCAGGCAACACCGTTTGATCTGAACGAGATCCGGTAAAACGGATTTGTGGTTTGCTTTGTATTTCTGCAGTTTTACGGCGAGAGATTCCTGAAGGAGGGATTCTCTCGCTGTTTTTATGCTATACTACAGACAGTTGCATAGTACAGTTCATTTCTGTGAATGCCGCACGGCGGAGCGCCGCGGTCACGTCTTGATCCTATCTGATTCACGTCGAACGAAGCTTATGCACACGATACCCTTTTAACCTGCAGGAGTTTCGACATCGGACCAGAAAGATCAGGAACAATCGCTCGCCAGGTCATGTGAGATGCTTCACGAAGCCCCTGCACCACCATTTTCATGCAGGAGGCAGAGATGGACAAAAGCAAAATTACCATAACGGCAACCGAAGAGCAGCAGAAAATTCTTAACAAACGCTGGGATGAGGCAGGAATCGGAAACGATTATATTTTCTCCTGCGTCATGCGCAACGAAAGCACCTTCCTTCAGCTGATGCAGCGGATCTTTCCGGAGCTGAAGCTCTCCAGAGTGGAACGGCATTCTCCGCAGATGACCTTCTACGGACCATACGGAACAAAAAGCGTACGGTATGATGTCTATTCCGAAATCAACGGCCGCGTTTTCGATGTGGAAATGCAGATGGAGAGCCGGAAGAACGAAGCCAGGCGTGCCCGCTACTATCAGTGCATGATGGATGAACAGGAGCTTCGAAAGGGCGAAGATTACGCCGTGCTCCCGGACTCCTATGTTGTCATGATCTGTCCGCAGGATCTGTTTCATCAAGGACGGCATATCTACCGTTTCCGGAATTACGAGCAGATGGACCGGAATCTGGAGCTTCAGGACGGTACAACGAAGGTGTTCCTCAACACCCACGGAACCGGGAACGATATCCTTCCGGAGTTAAAGAACTTTCTGAATCTCATCAACGGAAATGCTCCTGCAGATGATTTCTGCAAAGAAGTGCAGGAGCAGGTCCGCGAAGCCAAGAAGGACGCCGAGACAAGGAGAAACTTCATGGAATTCGAATACAAACAGATGCTGATTGCAAAGGATGCCAGGGAAAAAGCTCTGGAAGAAGGACGCAAGGAAGGACGTGAAGAAGGACGCAAGGAAGCGACGTTGGCAAACTACTCTTCTCTTGTTCAGGATGGCATTCTCTCCCTCGCTGAGGCCATGAAACGTTCCGGACTCAGCGAAAAAGAAATAAACGGCTGGATTCAGACACATCCCAACACGTAATAGCAGTTTCGTTACATTACAGCGTATCTTTCTAATACAGACCACGGAACTGGGGACGATATCCTTCCGGAGTTAAAGAACTTTCTGAATCTCATCAACAGAAAGGTTCCTGCAGATGATTCCTGCAAGGAAGTGTAAGGGCAGGCCCGCGCAGCAAGAAGAACACTGGGCAAGGAGGAACTTCATGGACTTTGAATATAAGCTGATGCTGATTGCAAAAGACGCCAGTGAAGAAGGTTTCGAAGAAGGCTACAAGAAAGGTTTCGAAGAAGGCTTCGAAAAAGGCTACAAGGAAGGCCTTAGGGAAGTGCGGCTGTCCAACTACTCCTCCCTTGTTCAGGACGGTGTTCTTTCCCTCTCCGATGCCATAAGCCTGTCCGATCTCAGCGAGCTAGAAATAAACGGCTGGATTCAGGCTCACTCCAACACATAGAATCAATGCCAAGAAACAGCCCAGACAGCACATAGAATTGATACGCACCTTCTCAAAAGGAGGTCGGCACACCAGAAGTCAGGTCTCCGGTGTGCCGGCCTTTTTATGCATTCGGACGATCGATCATCTGTCGCCTGTTCTTAATCAATAATATCCCCCAAACGCAGCACTCGCGCCGGCTCCTGCCACAGTCACAAGCAGAATCATGAGCAGAATGAGGACAATAATGGTAAAGCAGAAATAGGATCTGGCAAAATTCTTTACGTTCTGATTCTTCCCATTGATGCTCAGCACGATCAAAACGATGAAACCAACGATCGGTATGGAGAACAGTATTTCATAGCCAAAATACCCCCACATCGAAATCGGCTTATATTCGTCCGGCAAAACAACCGTGTCTGACTGAAACTGCACCTGCGGATGCGGTCTGGCTCCGTTCTGAGCTCCTCATAATTGGCCTGAGCAGCCTTCTCCAGGTTCTTAATCTCATTCTCGATCTTCACCTGCTCCGTGAAGTCCTTTGTCTGACTGGTGACCTGATTGAAGCCCTGATTCACCCTTGCACTCAGCTGATCCAGAAAAGACATTTTCTTACTCTCCTTACTTCATCGCGCTCACATTTACCGCGCTTCACCGCAGCCATGCTTCACCGCACACACATTCGTCTTACTTCACCGCGCTCACATTCGCCTGATTCAACGCAGTCACCGGAACCAACGTTCCGATCGCCTGATACTGCGCCGCAATGGCACTCGCTGCCTCCGTCGTCAGCGTAATCGCATCCCCTCCGACAGGATAATAAACAACCGCATCATTCGCGACATCCTCCAGAGTATCGCCGGACCAGGCCTCACCGGTTTCAATCAGCTGCGTCCCATCATAGTTGTACAGAACCCAGCCCACATCATCCAGGCACAGGAACCCGCCCGTTGCCGGATCATACCCCGTAACCGTTCCGACGGCCTTGCCCACCTTTCCGTCAAACGTATACATCATCCAGCCAACCGAGCCGTAGCTCCAGTTATCCCCAACAAGCAGCTCCGGAACCCCGTCCGCATTGAAGTCGAACAAAGCAAATTCCGGATTCTCCGGTGCTTCGCCCTCCGGCCATGTCATGTTCGACGTGATGCCGCCGAAGTCAAAATAATTCGTCCCGTTCAGGTAATCCTTCAGAATGCCCTGATAGGCCGAAGCATAGGAAGCCTTCTTGCCCGCCTTCTGCGAAGAATTCTTCGCTGCCTTCTTCGAAGAGCTCTTCCCAGTCTTCTTGCCGGACTGCTTTGTTCCGGAAGCTGCCGTCTTCTTTGCAGCCGTACCCTTCCCGGTCTTCGCCGTCTTCTTTGCAACCGTACCCTTCCCGGCCTTCGCCGTCTTCTTCGCGGCCGTGCTCTTCCCGGCCTTCGCCGTCGCCGCATAAACCGTATCCGTTCCTGCCGCAGCCGCGCCGCCCTCCGAAATCAGCATCGCCGCCATCAGCATTCCCGCCAGACAATATATTTTCCCTGTTCTCATCCTGCACCTCCTGTCTCGTACGCTTTACGGGTAAAATATAACAGCAGGGCCACCGCACGGCTTCTCCTCCCCTCTGCGCTTCCGGCAAGGTTCGGAGGAAGCCGTATGTCGGTGGCCCTCACGTTACGTTATTTTGTTCCCTTTCCTGCTCTCTTTCTTCTTGCGATCATCCAGACAATCAGCGCGAGCAACGAAGCTCCGGATACCGTTCCGTAAACCGTCATGTCTGATTCGTCTCCGGTTCCGCGGCCGCGGCCTGCTCCTGCAACGCCGCCATTGGAAGGCTTGTTGCGGTTTGCTCCGCGAACGCTTCCGGTCCGCTCCTCGTAATGCTTGTCCGTCTCACGATAGTTCTTCACCGTGAAGACGTAGCTGCCATCGCTCCCAAGTCCGGTCTCATAGGAAGCCTCATAGTAGTTGCCTACCTCGTCCTCCTTCACCGCGTAGCTGATCGCCACGCCGTTCCTGGTCTTCGGAAGATTTCCGAAGAAAACCGTCCAGCCGTTTGCCTCACTTGCCTGCGCGGATCCGATCTCCACACCATCCGCGAACAGACGGAACGTCACGCTCGAAGGCCGCACGCCATCGGTGTTGTTCTCATCGTCCCAGACCTTCGCGGCGCTGACACCGATTTTCTCATCCACAGGCTTGTTGGTGACGCGTACGCTTGCCGGTGCACTGACCGTGGTCGCCGCATTAATCGTGAAGGCTGCTCTCTGACTCTCCAGCGCATAGCCCTCCGGCGCCTTGGTCTCGACAAAATAGTAGTCGCCGAATGTCAGTCCATCCACCCGCAGGACTCCGCCCGCATTCGTGGTATAGGTGCCGACCTTCGTGTTGTTCGCGCGGTACAGGTCAAAGACTGCACCCGCAAGTGCTGTGCCCGTCGTCGCATCCACCTTGGTCAAAATAACACTTCCCACCTGCGGCTTGTTCACGGTATTCGTGACGTTGTAGCCGCTGATGGAGGATGTGTAACCATCCACCGCATCCTCGGAAATCGTGTAACTGATCTCCTTGTGATCCGTGTCGTACCGGTTCAGGCCTGTCCAGTTCCAGGACCAGCCGTCCTTCTCGGTGACCGTCTTATGATCGATCTCCGAACCGTTCGCATACAGACGAATCGTAATGCTGCCCGGCCGTGTACCCGCCGCATTGCCATCGTCATTCCAGTTCTTGGAACCAGAAACCTGTACCTTCTCAGGGGTGTAGGTGTTGGTGATTGTCAGCTCAGTCGCATCCTTCTTTCCATAATTCACCGCTGCTTCCAGCGCTCCGGTCTCCTTATTCTTGCTGACCGTGACTGTTACACTGTGCTCCGCAGTGTCATAGCTCATTCCCGGAGTTGTTCCCGCACTCTCCTTGATCTTGTACTCGTACGTCCCTTCTTCCGTGTAATAAATCGCTCCGAAGTTTGCCTCTCCATTGTTCTTCACACTCACGGTCTTGCTTCCGTTCGTGCTGCCTTCCGGCATCGGTGCATTACTCTCCGGGCTCAGACTGAAGCTGAAGTCTTCATTCGCCGTATAGCCTTCTCCGCTGACTTCCTTCTTCACCTTCAGGTCCGCGCTTGCTCTGCTGTACGTGTTCGTTACTGTCAGCTCAGTCGCATCCTTCTTTCCATAATTCACCGCTGCTTCCAGCGCTCCGGTCTCCTTATTCTTGCTGACCGTGACTGTTACACTGTGCTCCGCAGTGTCATAGCTCATTCCCGGAGTTGTTCCCGCACTCTCCTTGATCTTGTACTCGTACGTCCCTTCTTCCGTGTAATAAATCGCTCCGAAGTTTGCCTCTCCATTGTTCTTCACACTCACGGTCTTGCTTCCGTTCGTGCTGCCTTCCGGCATCGGTGCATTACTCTCCGGGCTCAGACTGAAGCTGAAGTCTTCATTCGCCGTATAGCCTTCTCCGCTGACTATCTTCTTCACCTTCAGGTCCGCGCTTGTAGGGATTTTTTTATCCTTAACCGTCAGCTCATCGCCATCATAATAGATAGAGTTTAAATGATTCGGCTGGTTTGTTGATGAAATTGTAAACTCATATATTGTCGTATTTAACTCATACCCAGCCGGTGCCGTGAGTTCTTTCAGATAATATGTTTTATTTTTTTCCAGCGTCCATCCCTTAGTTTTGGCATCACCGATAATGGTTGCTTCTCCCTTGGAATTTGTAACAAAAACTGCATTTTCGTTATTCTGTTTCGGATACTGAACGGGTTGTTTTGCATCAGGATCTGTAAACAGCCCGAATTTTGCTCCGTCTAGTTTTTTAGCTTCATTATCCTGATCAACTTTTATTATTTTGATGCTTGGATTTGACGCTGTACCACCTGAACTGCTCGTGAAACTTGCCGAATCTGTTTGTGTGACAGTTTCTCCTTGCAATGTTGCAGAATTCGAGAACTCTCCAGGCGCCAACACCTTAGCATCATATGTTATGGTTACCATTTGCGCATCTTTGATAATAAAAGTATAGGTATCCCCACTTGATGTATATTTGACGAGCGCACCTTCAGGATCGACCTGTATGGAAGAATCATCAATTGACAGATTCTTTATAATCTTATCTGTCAGCGTTAAATTCTGTCCCCCGTTCATTGTAAATCCTTCAGGGTTGGCTATGATCTTGAAATGTGCTGTAGCAGATTTCTGATCCTCTGCTATTGACACAGTGTCCGTCTTGCTCAAAGTCGGATGCGTGTAGTCAAAGGAAACGCTACTACTTCCTGCTGAGCTTTTCATCGAATTGCTAAACTTATACTTACCGGAAGTTAACGCTGCCAGAGCATTCAGATCGCCAATATTGTCCGGATCCACATAGAGAGCATATGTCACTCTATACATTCCTTTGGGATTTTTATTTTTGTCCCAAGGTAGATTCTTGATGCTAAAAGAAAATCCGTTCTTTGTTTCCGTAAAGCAATCACTACAATTTATGTGATTATTCCAATCAAAATTCCAATCATTATTACCAGTTCCAGAAAGAATATAAGCATTTGAAGATAATAGTTTTAAGTGCTTTGTATCAAAAGTATCACTAAACTCTATTTTTCCATTTTTTACGCCATAGAAATAAATATTAAAGTAATACGTTTGAACTTCTCTATCATCTTGCAGTTTTTCCTTTCTCGGATTATTATCTTTTTCTAATTGTTTTTTCACCCCAGATGATTCTGGTGAAACATCAGCTGTTCTGAAAATGCCATTAAGTTCAACTTGGTTTTGATGAACGCTATCTCCTTCTTTCCAATTATCATCGAACTTTGTAGACAGCGTAACAATAACATTCGTGATTGAATTTCCATTTCCACTAATCCCCGGTGTTGTTTTTGACTTATCCTGATAAAAAACAACCTTAACATAGCAAGCATCTTCAATTTTTTCTGTTTTCTTCTGATCTTTATCTAAGCAAATTACATCCCATGAAGTATTCTTGGGGGCATTATCAACGTTTAAATTTCCCAAATACTTATCAATTTGTAGAACATTATCTTTCCACCTATTCGGTAATTTATCAATTAATACTGCTTCTGAAAGTCCAGCCGCAGGTACAGAAATAGTGATGGTCCAATTTGCTTGTGTCGCATCCGCTGTTCCTGTCTTAGCTAAATCCATCTTATTCTCATCTCTGGGGCCAACCGAAGGAGCGCCATGAGCAGTATGTCCCTTTCCATCAGACACATCATTTTCAACTGTTTGGCTCGTAATGATATCCGTTACATCAACTTTTGTATTATAAGTAATGGTATATCCAAACTTTCCATCTTTCGCAGGAATTGTATATTGCCATCCTTTTGCGCTGCCATTGGCTTGAAGGTCCTTCCAGCTAACATTTCTTGTCTCTCCCGTCGTCCCGTCTTCATTTGTAATTTGAATCTCAATTCCATCGCCCGTGTATGACATAGGAGGCGTTGTCGTTGTAATCGTATCTGTTATCGTGTTGCCAGCAACTGAGACATAGCGATCCTTATTATATTCAATGGTCCATGGAATCACGCGGTAGTATCTCGTTTCCCCATTTACATTCTCGGACTGTACTTGTCCTATTCCCTGTTTCCCAACATTTTTCGAGATAGATGTATATGCACCTACTGAATGATGAAATTCCTTTTCTTGCTGTGGTTTCTCATCATCAGTGTGTTTCACCGAAACCTTATTTCCTGTTTCGTCCTCGCTATCTCCCGTGCTATTCCCATTTAATTTCGTTAAATCAACAGATGCAGTATATTTTAATGTGATTGTCTCTCCGTCTTTCATACAAGGAATTTTGACTTTAAAACCATTTCCTTGTTCTTCCTTTACTATATTAGATAACGAAATATCCGTTTCACGAGTTGACGAAGCTGTAATGCTTTTAATGCCATCAAAAGTAAGAAGAGAGCCTGTGAGGGTATCCTGTACTTCTACATTTTCGTTATAACCCGAAGATGTAACCTTGACAGTATAGGTTGTCTTATTGGTTTTCGGATCATATGTTCCGCTTTTCGTCACGTCAAGATTAGCCTTGCTGTCAACCTTTACTGTCTTCGTGACTGGACCAAAAGATATTTGATTACTCTCAGATGCGGTAAACTTCGCTGACAAATCCACATAAAGAGAAGCATCTCCACATGACAGAAAACGTTGATAATCAGCATGAGAAGAATCTAGTGTGATCGTAATTTTCCCATTTTCATCAATGCTGTAGGAATACGGCAAAGAAAACTTACCTTGCGAATCACTCGCTTCAATAGTTCCAGTTCCTTCACGATTAGAAATACTGATATTTCCAGGAAGCTGATAGTGCATCTTTCCGGAATTCGGAAACTGTTTTTGTGTGTTATTGGTCTCTTCCGAGAATTCTATCCAAATTCTATAATCTGTGTTCGCTTTTACATTCCACTCATTTCCCTGCACAGGAGTAGAACTTCCTTCCTGATAAAGCTCCACCTTTGAAATAAGTCCGGAAATATCTTCTGTACCTGATGCTTCCTCTGGATCCGTCACCGCGATTGCATACACAGTCCCATCTTCCATGGTCACGGTCAGAATTTCATCACTTGTGAAGGACTGGAGTGATGTCAGTGTCCAATCATTTCCTTCGGTGTCCTTCTCTACTTTAAGGAGTTCCGGATTCGTGAAGACTGCAGACTTTACCTCTGCAACATCTTCCTGGATATCAACGGCCTTCATTACCTCTGAAAGCTTGACTGCACCATTTCCCTTCATGGAATAGGTCAATCCGTTGTAGTGGAAATCAACAGTATATGCATTGACATAAATCGAGAAGCTATCCGCATCAAACTCTGCACCGGTTACACTGCTGCCGTCTGTTTCTGCAGTTCCGGAGACTTCCGATGCCGAACCGTCATGAATGTGGATAACGGCAGACTTTGCCACCTGAGCCTTGTCCGGAAGGTTCAGGCTGACAGGATTATGGAAGCTCATGGTTACATGAACATGCTCGCTCGGCTGGATGCGGTTACCGTCTGCTTCCAGATAAATGTCATAGGCTGTGCCATATACTTTGTCTGCTGTTACGCCCATGGCATCTGCAGACATGGAAAGTGCGGACCGTAAACGATCACCGGTAATTGCATTTACAATAAGCTTCGCATTCTTCGGAATCTTTGCATCCTTTGTGGCAGAAAGAGTTACGCTCACATCGCCGCTGTCTGCAGAAAGATGCTCCGTGTAATCTTCGTCTTCCTGATAGACATAGGTGATCCTCGTGTTTTCCTTCAGAAGCTCGCCGTCCACATAGTAGGCGTACTTGTCGGCTTCGAGGACTTCCTTATCGATGGAGGTAATTTTGTCTGTGCCGATTTCGGCGTACTGGTATTCGTAGCCCTGGATGTAGGGTGCCGTCTTCGAGAGGTCATTGGTTCCGACCGCGAGAGGGAAAGCATAGTCTCCCTGGATGGCAGCGCCGGTGGTGTCAACGGCTTCGCCGGTCACTTCAATGGAAGCGATTTCCGGAGTGACTTCTTCCTTCTGGGCATAGGTAAACGTGATCGTCGCGGTATCGCCTGCGGCAATCTCATGCTCTGCTCCATCCATGGTATATGTATAGGAAGCTTCTGTGCGAATTTCTTCCTTTGTTTCTGTGGTGCGGGTGTTTCTGGTAAAAGCAGTGTCCTGCGGGAGTTCTTCCTCGCCCAGGGTGACCGTCTTCAGCTCATAGCCGTTGAAGTTCTTTGCTTTGTCGGAGATGGTGAAGGAATCGCCGGTCAGACCGACGGTGCCGCAGAGAATGGTTCCGTCCTCAGCGACATAAACAGCCTTCAGAGCTGCGGCATTTGTAATCTTTTTCTTCTGGTCAGCCTTTGCCGTCTCGTCCTTGGTGTCAGTTTTGTTTTCTTCTTTGGCTTCGTTTTTGGCTTCGCCCTTGGTTTCGTTCTTGGTTTCGTCTTTGGTTTTGTCCTTGGAGGCGCTGTCCTTCTTCGAGGTTTCCTTTGTGTTTTCTTTTGAGGTATCCTTCGTAGTTGCCTTTGTGGTTTCCGGCTTCGCGGTCACCTCAGACTTGTTGTCGGACTTTTCTTCTGTTTTGCCTTCGGACTTGTTGTCCGCCTTAGCGTCGGTCTTTTTGTCTTCCTTGATGTCCAATTTGGCGTCGGTCTTATTTTCCGTCTTATTGTCGGATTTGACTTCAGCCTTGCTGTCTTCCGTGCTCTCTGCCTTCTTTTCTACGCGGACAGAGGCCTTGGGAAGCTCCACCTTCTCTGCGAGCTGGTAGCGGGCGTTTCCGTTCTCGTCCTTGTTCCATTCCTTGTCGAGCTCCGAAGAGAAAATATAGGTGCCCGCCTGATCCGGGTGGTAGGTCTCTTCGCCGTTCCAGGTAACAGTGACGGTTTGCTTCTCCTCATCTACCTTGACTTCAATCTCGTCCGGAAGCTCGAGCTGCGCGTATGCGGGAGCTTCCCCGGCAGGGTAGGTGCCGAGGTCTATGTCTTCTGTAATGACAGAGGTGATTTTCTTTGTCGAAGCTTCTGCGTTGTCGCCGGAGGCTTCGCCGTTTTCCCCTGTGGTCGTGCCGGTGGAGGCATCCGTGGAGGTGCCATTGGCGAAGGTGTCGGTGGCGCCGTTTATGGTTCCAGCGGTGTCATTTGTGGTTCCGGTGATGGTGCTATTCGTGGTTCCGACGGTGCCGTTCGTGGCTCCGCTCATGGTTCCGGTGGCGTCCTGTGATCCTGCGCCGGAGGCTTCGGCAGAAGTTCTGCCTGCGGAGGCATTCGTATTCTCACCGGAAGATCCTTCCGTGCCGTTCTCTCCATTTGAATCAGAAGACTCCGAAGGTCCCGCGGTGTCCTGCGAATCCTGCGAATCTTCCGAGCTTACTGCCATCGATTCTGCGTCTGCGAAGGGCGCGCCGTTCGTATCGTCAGAAGACTGTGCGACAGGATCCTCCTGTCCGCCCTGCTCCTGCGAACCATTCTGCTGCCCTTCCAGTTCCTGTGCGCTTTCCGCCCTGGTGACTGCAGGCGACATCGCATTTGTTGCAGTTGACATGACCATAGCGGCCACACCAATCGAAGCGACAAATTTCCGGAATGCACGATTTTTCATAATTTCCCCCTATGTATTCCACACAGATTTATGTGACGTTCTGCTGATCTGGTTTGCTTCTGATAATTTTCCGATAATCGGCAGAAGTGCATACTACGACTAAGCTAACATATAGTAAATATTCTACCACCGGTCATTTATTTTGGTGTGCCTGTTGTACAGTATGCTTTTCAAATCAGCGATTCGCTTAATTTCTCATGTGCAAATTGTGTTCTTTCGTATTTTCGTCAGGAGTGGCGGAGTGGTTGTTTTACAAATCCACTGGTAAATTTACAGAAAATGAAAGTTCTGATTTGGTGATTTTACAGTATAGTCAGGTGCTGGTTTGGGGGATTTTACAGCACAGGTAGGTGCTGGTTTGACAATTTAAACAGAAAGAGGGCGTCCCTGATCTGGTAACTCAGGGATCGCCCTCCTTCTGATGGATTTGCAATGCTTCATGAAATTTAGAATTCAGGGGACACAGCCCTCCGTTGAAATGCATCCCTGCCAAGAATTTCCTGCGAGTCAGGATGCATTTCCTCGCTGGGAATCATCCCTGCAAGACATTTCCTGCTAACCAGGATGATTTTCTCCACTGGAAATCATCCCTCCCAGACATTTCCTGCTAATCAGGATGATTTTCCCCGCTGGAAATCATCCCTGCAAGACATTTCCTGCTAATCAGGATGCATTTCTCCGCTGGAAATCATCCCTGCAAGACATTTCCTGCTAATCAGGATGATTTTCCCCGCTGGAAATCATCCCTGCATGACATTTCCTGCTAATCAGGATGCATTTCTCCGCTGGAAATCATCCCTGCAAGAC